>Ga0207653_10000143_pt1 | contig 50815 bp, 45 predicted proteins | sample KBSK5251metaG_FD_184341 | JGI IMG/M metagenome (GOLD analysis project Ga0207653, IMG submission 184341) | Corn, switchgrass and miscanthus rhizosphere microbial communities from Kellogg Biological Station, Michigan, USA - KBS K5-25-1 metaG... | ecosystem: Host-associated > Plants > Roots >... | reverse complement strand
AGCATCAGCTTGGGGACCACTGCAAACCTGGTTGGCAGAGCCTTGGCGCGAAACGGCGCCGTGTCGCTCGCTGGCACCAACACCATTAGCCTTCCGTAGCTCGCAGCCACCGGCACACCAGCCGCCGAATGTCCAGTGATCAAGGCTCAATGGCCATTGATCACTGGACATTGTTCATTCGGCGCCGCTTTAGGGCGCCGCGCGCTGAGCCGCTGCCGCGTCGCGCCTGGCCTGCCGCTCCGCGTCCTCTGCATCCTTGGGCGTGAGACCGAGGCCCTGCAGTGTCTGCCCGATGCTCTTGCCGCCCTGCAAGCCGGTCAGGATCGCCTGCGTCGTGATCGCCGGGGTCTTCGTGCCGAGGTTGTGCGCCAGCATGTTGGCCGCGACGAAGTTCCCGCGCGACAGCTTCGGATTCGCCTGCTTGGCGGATTCGTATGCGGTCTGGAGTGCGTCGGGAGTGGTGCCGAGCTTCGTGGCGATTCCCTTGAACGAATCGCTGTTCGATTTCGGCGCGGTGGTCGACGGCGTCGCAGCCTTCGAGTTCGACGGATGCGACATGGGTTGCGTGTGCGTCATGGGCGCCTGGCGTTTGGCCTGGGCCTGTAGCCCAACCGCCGCGCCGAGTGTGAGTCCGAGAATAAGCGTGGGAATTCGCTTCATGCGTTCCTCCGGTGAGATTGCGAGGTAAGGACCGTCGCTCTGTGGACTCCCGGAAGTCGCCAAAAGTCACGTTTGGCCCCTGGAGCGGGTCTCCGGACATGGCCCGCCGTCTCCCCTGGTGGTTGATCCTGGTCCCTTCACTCGGCGCCTCTTCGCTGGTGGCGCAAGCGCAGCTCGGCGCCGGCGTCGCGATTGGCTCCGCCAAACTCAGCGATCAGCGATCCGAGCGCGCGCTGTCGAGCGTACTCCAGCTCCAGGCCAATCCCTGGCTTACGCTGTCTGTGGTACCGTCGTTCGTGCACGTGAGCGACATGGTCAAGGGAAGCACGGTATCGAGCAACGGGATCGCCGATCTGCCGGTCTCGGCCGCCACCGCGCACACCTTCTCGAGCGCAGGCGCGCCCACCCTTGCCTCAGCGCTGACGATCGTGCTGCCGACCGGCAACGCGTCATGCGGCCTCGGCAGCGGTGCAACGTCCGCCGGGCTCGACATCGGCTTCGCGGCCACGCCACGCTCAGACGTCCATGTGTCCGCTGACGCCAGTCGTACCATCAGTCATGTCTCGAGCCAGTCCACGCTGAGCGCGCCACGCGCGACCTCGCTCCTCCTGGGCGGCGGCTACGATGTCTCGCCCACCTGGCGTGCCGACATCTCGCTCGGCATCGATGTGGGTCAGGTGGACTCGACGCAGGCACTGAGTCGCGTCGTCGGCGGCGGGGTGAGCCATCGAGTCGGCGGCTCCATGGCGCTCACACTCGATGCCAGTGCCGGGCTTACGGCCGGATCACCCAAGTGGGTCATCTCGCTCGGCCTCGGCAGCGTGTTTGCGGGCACGTCGCCCGTGGGATTGAGTGCGCCGCTCAAGCGGCTGCGAACGGGGTTTACGGGCGGCGTGAATCGCGGAGGCGGCAAGATCGGCTGCTGACCTCTTTCTTTTCTTCCAAAGCAATACGCGGCTTGTCATCCTGAGCGAAGCGCGCGTCAGCGCGCGGAGCGAAGGACCTGCTGTTGGTTTGGCAAAAGCAGGTCCTTCGCCCCTTCGGGGCTCAGGATGACAAGCGCGCTCGCTTTCGTGAGAGGCGGAGAGGGAGCAAGAAGAGAGGAAACAGCAGTCCATCGCGCCTCACTCCCTCCCTCCCAGCTTGAACTCAATCCCGACGGCAATCGTGCCCAGCCCGTATCCGCCGACGCGGCGATAGATGGCGTCCACTCTGAAGAAGTCGCCGTTTGACCTGCGACGGCGGAGCGCGATTGCAGCGTTCATGCCGTTCAGGGCGTGATCGTCGTTGATAATTACCGAGCTCAGGCCGGCGCGCGGCGCGAGCGTGATACGGCTGAAAAGCGGAATCGCGTCGATGCTGATGTCGCCGTCGGCGAAGTCGTACCGGCCGTCCCCGAACAGCGATACCGCAATTGCGCCGTCGAGGCCGAGGTGGCTCGGTGTCCTCCAGGAGACGTGACCGCCCACGTCGAGCGATGAGCCGCCGGGGTTCATCGTCACGTCACCTTGTGCGGCCATCATGACCTGGGCCCGCGCTGGCACGTTGCAAAGGGCCAGAAAGGCGAGCACGAGGAGACGTTTCATGCCTGATCTACTTGTACGGGTGAAAAGCCGTCCTGACAAGCGCGGCTCACCGGCGCACGTGCAACGTGATACCCAGTCCGCAGGACAGGAACTCGTGTTTCCAACCGCGCGCAAACGGGATACCGCTGTCGATGGGATAGTAGACGTCCCCAACCCAGGCGTACGAGTACCGCAGATATGGCGTGAACGACACCCACGATCGCGGACTGAGGTCGTAGCCGATTCCCGCGGCGATCCCCCAGCCGTGGCGCTGGAGTGCGGTGCTGTCGTCGACCGACGCCAGGATCATCGAGTACGTCGGTCCGCCTTCGACGTAGAAGCCCCGGCGCAGTGTGCCCGGGTAGTAGAACACGGCGGCTGTGACATCCCATATCCCCCGCATCCACGTGTCGCGCTCGTGCCACCACCAGTCCGCGGTGCCGCCGACGCGGAGATGTTGGCTCACCTGCTCGGCGAACTGCATCGACAGCGTCGAACCGCCCATGTTCCCCGCGTGCGTACACGCACGACACATGATCGTGGCGGAGCCGGTACCGCCCCCAAAGATCACGATGCCACCGCCCTCCTGAGCGTCCGCCGCCGCACTCGCCAGGCAGACCCCGAGGGCGAAGAGAAGCAATTGCCTCATAACACGATGATCGCGATAAGCAGGAGCACGTCGCTGGCCTTGGGAGGGCGGCGGATCTCGGGGTAGCCGACACTCAGCGAGTCAACAGCGGACACCGGAAGCGCGAGCCGACAGCTGTCGCATGGCGTTGGCAGCGAGGAAGGAATGCCGGTGATCGAATCGTGCGTGACCAGCACCGCACGCCATTGGAGGACGCTATCGCGGGTCCAGATTCTCACCCGGTCGAGGCGCCGGTCGCCCCGCACAGCCACCGGATGGATGTCTTCCGTCAGCCAGTGCACACCCGGAGTGGAGGCGCAGCCCGCAGCGAACGCTAAGAGCGGCCAGTATGGCCAGTGCATGGGCTTCATGACTTCGATAGCGGGATTTGGGGCGAAGAACTGTCACCCCTTTTTTCTTCTCTTCCAAAACACAAGCGGGTTGTCATCCTGAGCGAAGCGCGCCGCAGGCGCGCGGAGCGAAGGACCTGCTGTTCGAGGATCAAAAGCAGGTCCTTCGCGCCTGCGGCGCTCAGGATGACAAGCACGCGCCTTCGCATGAAAAAGGGTGATAGAGGAAGGAAAAAGATGACAGGCCCCAGGCCCGCCCGACCATCCTGGGAGGTGATCCGCGCTTACTGGGTTTACATCCTGGCGAGTCGCTCGCGCGTGTTGTACACCGGCGTGACGAACGACCTCGCTCGGCGCGTACGTGAACACAAGAAGGGCCTCGTCGCTGGCTTTACCCAGAAGTACCGCGTCACCCGGCTTGTCTACTTCGAGGAGTTTGGGTACATCCGTAATGCCATTGCCCGCGAGAAGCAGCTCAAAGGGTGGGTGCGGGCACGGAAAGTCGAATTGATTGAAGCACGCAATCCCACCTGGGCCGACCTCTCCCCTTCTTTCTACGTTACACGACCACGCGGCTTGTCATCCTGAGCGGAGCGCGCGGAACGCGCGCGTAGCGAGGGATCTGCTTTTGGGTAGCGCACGACACGCGCCGTCGCTGAGGGGTCCGATAGCGAATCAGCAGATCCTCAGCGGTCGGGCCATAAGATTCCCACTGTAAAGGCAATGCCCCCCAACACGTCCATGAACAGACTGCCATGCCCCGTCAGCGTAGAGTCCACCGCGGTCCATGGAAGACTCACTCGACAGCTATTGCACGTCGTCCTTTGTTTGTACGGGATACCATTGATCGAGTCGCGGGTTACGACCACGGCGTGCCATACCACAACGCTGTCGCTGCTAAAGACCTTCACCCGCTGGTTGGGTCCATAGCGTAGGCCTGCCGGCGGACCCGACGACCAGCGCACCGGATAGCACCCCGCAACCACAATGAGCGCGAGAAGCGAAAGAGCCCGCATGCCTTTTATAGCGGGATTTGCGACCGAAAACGGTAAGGCTACAAAGCCTACCGCTGCGGCTCGAGCTTGTTGAGGCGGGAGAGGTTCCGTGCTAAGCGCCACGCAAACACGAGAGCCATGCCGGCCAACACGATCGCGGCTGCCCAGTTGGCGACGCGCATCGAGGGGCGCACGCCAAGCGCCAGCACAGTATTCAGGGCGATGAGCACGAGTCGCGCCTCCGTGGGCCCGATCCTCCCATACTCGACCCGCGCGACCCCAAACACGCTCGATTCGAGGTACACGTTCACCGCCATCGCGAGATAGGCGACCACGAGACCCAGGGCGAGCAACGGACTGACATGGCCGGACAGACCGATTCCCACACCCACCAGCACGACCGACAGCGCGCCCATCACATGGTCGAGATAGAAACCGTACCTGGGCCGCTCGACCCCGCGCACGCGCGCCAGCGTCCCGTCTAGGCTGTCGCCGACCCAATGAACGGCCAGCATGACGCTCGCGACCCAGAACCAGGCGGGATTGGAGCGCGTCAGCGCGTACGCGACGCCCGCACCGGCGGCACCCACCATGCCGAGCGCGGTGAAATGATTGGGACGAATCCATCGCGGCACGCGCCGCGCCATGCGTTCCAGCAGGCGTCGCTCGAAGTTGGCCAATACAAACGTCAGCTCGCGCAACCCGTGGAGCGCCGCGCGTAATTCCGCCGCAGACCCGAACCGCGCGGCAGGGTCCGGCGCCAGACAGCGTTCGAGGATGCGATTGAACGTGGCGGTGCCGCCGGCCATCTGTTGAATGACGACACCCAGCGAGAACACATCCGTTCGCGCGTCCACAGCCCGACCCTGCAGCTGCTCGGGCGACATGTAGGCCCTGGTTCCAATGGCCACGCCGCCGCGGCTGTCGGGCGAGTCGGCCATCACGGCGATCCCAAAGTCGAGCACCTTCACCGCACCGCGCGTCGTGATGAAGATGTTGCCCGGCTTGATGTCGCGATGAATGATGCCTTTTGCGTGCGCAGCCTCGAGCGCGTCGGCCACCTGGCTCGCGATCTCGATGATTTCCGCGAGTCCCACATCCCGAGCACCGAGCCTTTGCTTCAGCGTCTGCCCCTCGAGCAGCTCCATCGCGATAAACGGCCGGCCGTCGTGCTCACCGATTTCGTGAATCGTGCAGATGTTGGGATGATTCAGGGCGGCCGCCGCACGCGCCTCGCGGTCGGCGGACCACGCTTCCGGCAAGAACTTGAGCGCGACGTCCCGCTGGAGCCGGGTGTCGCGTGCGCGGTAGACGATCCCCATGCCGCCGCTGCCGATTCGCTCTTCGATCCGGTAATGCGACACCATCGTGCCGAGCAAGCGCGACTGCACGGCACGTGCGACCAGATCGAACGCGGGTATCTCGAGGAAGTCGTCAGCTGAGCTCATGCAGCAGCCATTCCTTGGCCAGGCGCCAATCGCGATGCACCGTCTCAGGCGACACTTGCAGCACCGCGGCGGTTTCCTTCACGTCGAGCCCGCCAAAGAAGCGCAACTCGACGACGCGCGCCTGGCGCTCCTCGACCGCCGCCAAAGCGTTGAGTGCATCGTCGAGCGCCAGCAGATCGACCCGCGGCGAGGTCGACACGAGAATTTCGTCGTCCAGCGGCAGGTGCTCGGCCGAGCCGCCGCGTTTCTGGCTTTTCCGTGCGCGCGCGAAGTCGGTGAGAATGCGGCGCATGAGCGTGGCGCAGACGGCGTGGAAGTGCGCGCGATTCTGCCAGTCCACTTCCCGGGCGCCGAGCAGGCGCAAGTAGACCTCGTTGACGAGTCCGGTGGTTTGCAGCGTGTTGTCGGGGGCTTCGCGGGCCATGTGGAAATGCGCCGCGCGATGCAGTTCGGCGTACACCAGTGGGATCAGGGCGTCGAGCGCGCGCGTGTCACCCTGCGCCCATGCATGGAGCAGACCGGTTATGTCGCGCGCATGATCATTGGTCATTGGTCATTGATCATTGATCATTCTTTAGCACGCGCTCCACGTCGGCCAGACGCGGCTCGATCTCGATCGGCCGATTGGCACCCGGCGGCGCCGGCTCCGTCTCCTGGTGGTAGCGGATAACGCTCTCAGGGTCCTTGAGCAGGTGACCTGTCAGGACGGCCACGACGCGCGCGCCGGCGCTGATGATCCCCTCCTGAATCAACCGTCGCGTGCCGGCGACGCTCGCCGCGCTCGCCGGCTCGCAGCCCACGCCCGCCGCGTCGATCACCGCTTTGGCCTCGAGCAAGTCAGCGTCGGGGACCGTGGTGACGACGCCGTCGGTCTCGCGAATGGCGCGGACCGCCCGTTCGTATGACGCCGGGTTGCCGATGCGGATCGCGCTTGCGACCGTGTGCGGCTCCACGCGGTGGCGCCGCGCAAACCCTTCCCGATAGGACAGCGCGAACGGCGCCGCGCCCTCGGCCTGCACCGCGGCGATGCGCGGGAGCTTGGTGATCAAGCCCCAGTCCTTGGCCTCGGCCAGCGCCTTTCCGAAGGCCGCGGTGTTCCCGAGGTTGCCCGCCGGCACCACAATCCAGTCGGGCGGCTCCCAATCGAGCTGTTGCAACAGCTCGAAGACGATCGTCTTCTGCCCCTCGAGGCGGAACGGATTGATCGAGTTGAGGATGTAGACGCCCAACTGATCGCTGGACGCGAGCGCCAGCTCCTGGCACGCGTCGAAGTCGCCGCGGACGAGCAGTGTGCGAACGCCATAGGCGACGAGCTGCATCAGCTTGCCGAGGGCGACGTGCCCCTTGGGGACGAACGCGAGCGCCGGGAGTCCGGCGAGGGCCGCGTAGGCGCCGAGCGCGGCGCCGGTATTCCCCGTCGAAGCGCACGCGACGGCGGTGGCTCCGATCCGCCGCGCCTGAGTCAACCCGACCGTCATCCCCCGATCCTTGAACGAGCCCGTGGGATTGTGCCCCTCGTGCTTCAGCCACAGATCGGTTGCGCCCGCCCACGCCGTAACCGACGGCCGCCGCAAGAGCGGAGTGTTGCCCTCCGGGTATGTGACGACGTCGTCCCCGGCGCTGGGGAGCACCATCTCCCGATAGCGCCACACCCCCGACCCGCCATGACGGCTGTCGAACAGCGCGCGCAACTTGGCACCGGACAGACTCGAGCGGTCGTGGCGCAGCTCGAGCAGACCGCCGCATTCGCATTGCCGCCGAGGGTCGGTCTCGGAGAACTCGCGGCCGCACGCGGCGCAAACCTGGCGACTGGTCACGTCCGCTCGATCTTGTTGAGCTGGAAGGCGGCGTGCATGGCGCGCTGGGCGGCGGCGCCGTGGTGGCCGTCGACGACAATCGACAGGTTCAATTCCGACGACCCCTGAGCGATCGCCACGACGTTGATGCCGGCGTCGGCGAGGGCCGAGAACGCGCGCGCGGCGATGCCGGGTGTCGCGGCCATGCCGAGTCCCACGATGGCGATCGCTGCCACACTAGACTGCACCTCGACGCCGTCGATTTCCCCCCGGTCGATCTCGCGGCGGAAGGTCTCCCGCAGGCTCTTGCGTGCCCGCGCGGCGCTGCCACTCGGCACGCTGAAGCAGATCGAGTGCTCCGACGAAGCCTGGCTGATGAGCGAGACGGAGACCCCGGCGCGATGCACCGCCTCGAATGTCCGCGCGGCGATCCCGGGCACGCCGAGCATGCCGTTGCCGGTCACGGTGAGTAACGCCTGCTCGGGAATGGCCGAGAGGGCCTTCACCGGATGCCCTCGGAGCGACCGACGCTGAGAGATCTCGGTGCCCCTGGAATCGGGGTTGGCAAACGGCCGGATCCGCACCGCGATGTTTCGCTTGCCAAGCGGAATCAGCGCTCGCGGATGCAGAACTTTGGCCCCGTAATAGGCCAACTCGGCCGCCTCGCGCACGTGCAGCTGCGGCACCACGTGCGCATCAGGCACGACCTTCGGGTCGGCGGTCAGCACGCCCGGCACATCCTTCCACAGCGAGACTTCACGCGCCCCGAGCGCGCGGGCCAGCAACGTCGCCGTCAGGTCCGACCCGCCCCGGCCGAGCGTCGTGATCTCACCGTCCGGGGTCGCGCCGGTGAATCCGGGAACGACCGCGACCACTCCGCGGGCCAGGAGGCGGCCGAGCCTCTTGCGAACCGCGCGGTCCGTGCGGGCCAGATCGACCGAGGCCTGGCCAAAGCTGTCGTCGGTCGCGATGACATGGTCGGCGGGAACGAATTCGACGGGGCACCCGGCCTCCTCGAGCGCCGCCGCGAACAGGCGCGCGCTGAGGAGCTCGCCGCGCGACAAGAGGAAGTCCTTCGCGGCGGGCGTCATCTTCCGCGACACCTTCAGCTCGTCGAACACTTCGTCTACGAAACGGATCAGCTCTTTCCGCCTGGCGCCGGTGAGCAGGGCGCGGGCGACGCCCAAGTGCCTGCGGCGCAGCCCCGTGGTAGCGATATCGAGCAGCGCGTCGGTAACCCCCGCCAAGGCGGACACCACCACCGCCATGCGAGCAGGGCGACGGGCGAGCACGATGGAGACGGCGTGCGCCATGGCCTCGGCCGTGGCAAGCGACGCGCCACCGAACTTGTGGATCTCAGGATTCAACGAACGTCTCGGCATCGATCTCGATGTCCGCCCACGCGCGGATCATGGCCTGCCCCACGGCGGATGCATGCGCGGGCGTCGTCACACCGACCAGCGTGGGACCCGATCCGCTCAACGTGGCTCCGTACGCGCCGGCCGCGCGGGCCGCCGCCGTGACGGCGTCGTAGCCGGTCACTAACGAGCGCCGGTAGGGAACGTGCAGCAAGTCATCCAGCCCCAGCGACAACGCATCTGCATCGGCGGTGACGAGGCCGTGGATCAACGCGGCGCCGCGCGCCGCAGCCTGGACCGCCGTGGCATGCGGAACGGACGCCGGCAGGGCCGCGCGCGCACGCTTGGTCTCGACCCGCAGATTCGGGATCGCGAAGACGAACGCGAGCGCGGGATTGATCGCGATCGGAACGGTCAAGAATCCCCCAGCGGGCTGGCGCAGAACCATGCACGCGCCGCCATACACGGCGGGCGCCACGTTGTCCGGGTGTCCCTCGATCTCGGCGCACAGCGCGAGGATCGCTTCACGCGCGAGCCCTAAGTCGAGCAGCTTGTTGGCCGCGACGGCGCCGGCCACCACCGCGGCGGACGAGGAGCCCAGCCCCCGGCTGACGGGAATATCGGACTCGGCGGCGAATGCCAACCGGCCGGGCACGTCACGTCCCGCGGCGCGGCAGGCGCCGGCGAATCCCCGGTAGATCATGTCATGATCGGGTGGGACTGCCAGGTCACTGAGCGTACCGCGCCGCTCGAGCGCGACAGCCGGCGCGGACCGGTCGTCTACGCACCGGGCCGACACCTGCAACCAGCGTTCGACCGCCATCCCCAAGAAGTCGAAGCCGGATCCCAGATTCGCCGCGGAGCCTGGGACGCGGACCGTGACGCCGGTCATCGGTCCACAATAGTAGGTTTCACCGTCCGAAGGGAGGCATGTGGCAGCACAGCTTCGCGTGGGCATTTTGGGCGCGACAGGGACCGTGGGCCAGCGGCTCGTCGCCATGTTGGAGGGCCATCCCCAGCTCGTCGTCACCGCAGTGGCGGCGTCCGATCGCTCCCAGGGGAAGACGTTCGGCGAGGCGTGCGTGTGGCGCCTGCCGGGGGACATGCCGTCCGCGCTCCGCGCGCTGCCCGTGCTTTCGCCACAGCCGCCGCTCGACTGCGACATCGTGCTCTCGAGCCTTCCGGCGGACATGGCCGGCCCCGTCGAGGCGCAGTTCGCGGCCGCCGGGTACCCCGTCATCAGCAACTCGTCGTCCCATCGTATGGACGACGACGTGCCGCTGCTGATACCCGAGATCAATGCGGAGCACCTGAAGCTGATTGCCGGTCGTCGGCAGAAAGGGTTCATCGTCACGAACCCCAATTGCTCAACCATCATGATCGCGCTCGCGCTGGCCCCGTTGCAGGCCCGCTTCGGCCTGGAAGCGGTGGTCGTCACGACGATGCAGGCGATCTCGGGCGCGGGGTATCCGGGTGTCGCCTCGCTCGACATCACCGAGAACGTGATCCCGTACATCGCGAGTGAAGAAGAGAAGATCGAACGCGAGACCCTCAAGATTCTGGGCCGGGTCGAGCAGGGAGGCACGCGCGTCCGGCCCGCCGAATTTCCGGTGAGCGCCCAGTGCCATCGCGTGCCGGTCGTGGACGGCCACATGGCCGCGATCCGCGTGCAGCTCGGCCGGAAGGCCGAACCCGGGGAGCTGCGCGACGCGTTCACGTCGTTCCGTGGCGTGCCGCAGGAGCTGGGTCTTCACACCGCGCCGCTCTGCCCGATCCTGGTGCGCGACGAGCCCGATCGCCCGCAGCCGCGGCTGGATCGCGACGCGGGCGGAGGCATGAGCATCACCGTCGGCCGGATCGCGCGGGACCCCGTCCTGAGTCACCGCTTCGTGGCGCTGAGTCACAACACCATTCGCGGCGCGGCGGGCGCCGCCATCCTTAATGCTGAGCTACTGGCCGCTGAGGGATACCTCAGCGGAATGTCCAATGTCCAATGATCAATGACCAATGATCGACGCTCGGCCATTGATCATTGATCATTGATCATTGATAATTGATCATTCGCGTGCGCTTAAGCGCGCGCGTTGATCATTCGCGCGCGCTTAAGCGCGCGCGCCCGGGTGGCTAGCTCAGCTGGTTAGAGCGCCGGTCTCACATACCGGAGGTCACAGGTTCGAGTCCTGTGCCGCCCATTCTGCGCAGAGCCCTCGTCCTGTCCCACACGTATTTGCAGCCGAGTCATCGCGGCAAGCTGCGCGCGTTGGCGGCGCGTGGTCTCGAAGTCACTGTCGCCATGCCTCAGCGCTGGCGCGACCCGTGGTTCGGCCAGCCGATCGACGTCGCCTGGGAGCGCCAGGGCGGCCTCGAGGTCTTTCCCCTCCCCGCCAGCGCGTCGAACGCGACGTACGGGCGCCGCGCGCTGAAGGCGCTGCTGCGCGACCGCCGCCCCGATCTCATTCAAATAGAAGAAGAGCCGGACACGCCCGTGGCCAAGCAGGTGCTCGGCGCCGCCCGCCGGCTCGGCATCCCCACGGTGCTGTTCACGCATCAAAACGTCGATCTCGACCAGGGCTGGTGGACGGCCTGGCACCAGCGCCGCATGCTGCGCAAGCTCACCGGGCTCGTGGCCGGCAGCGATCTCGCCGGCACGCTCGTGCGCCGCGACGCCCCCAATCTCCCCATTGCCGTCATTCCGCAGCTTGGCGCCCTGGCACCGCACGAGCCGCAACACGTGCCGCACGAGGGCCTCGCGATCGGCTTCGTGGGCCGGTTGGTCCCGCAGAAGGGACTCGATACCTTGTTGCAGGCGCTCGCGCTGCAGCGGGGCATGAAATGGCGCCTGACGATCGTGGGCGACGGGCCGGAGCGCGAGCGGCTCGAAGCGCGCGCGACGGAGCTGCGGCTCGCGGCCCGCGTGCGCTGGACCGGTGGGTTGCCGGCCGAGCAGGTGGCGAATCTGTGGCCCGACCTCGACGTGCTGGTCCAGCCGTCGCTCGCGCTGCGCGATTGGCGCGAGGCCAATGGCCACATCCTGATCGAAGCGATGGCTAACGAAGTCGCCGTCCTGGGAACGGACAGTGGCGTGATCCCTGAGCTGATTGGTGATGCCGGTGTGGTGGCGCCCGCGGGCGACGTCGAGGGACTCGCCGCCGCGTTCGAGCGGCTGAGCGACAACACGACGCGCCGCGCACTCGCCCAGGCCGCGCGCGCCCGCGCGCTGAGGCTCTATTCGGATGATGCGATCGCCGAGCGCACGCTGCAGTTCTGGCAACAGGTCGTGAAATAGTGCCATCCGTCCTTCTAGTCCCGGATCTGCCCCTCGAGCGGTGGGCGGCGATGGACAAGTACGCTCATCGCCTGCACGACTGGCTCGAGAGTAGCGACCTCGGCGTTCAAGTTCGGTTGGCCGCGCACATCGGCTCGCTGACTCGCGATTCCTCGAGCCGGCGCGACTCCGGTCCCCGCGAAGCGTTCGTCCGCTGGTGGACCCAGCCCGTCGATCCGTCGCGCGTGGTGCTGCCGGGGCCGCTGCACGGCCCGCAGAAGTGGGCGGCGCGCTACTACTTCTATCCCTGGCGCGTGAAGCGCGAGGCGAAGCGCTCCGACGTGGTCCACGTGCTCGATCACAGCTACGCGCACATGATCGAGACCGCGGGGCGCCGCCCGGTGGTCGTGACGGTGCACGACCTCATGCCCGTCGTGGTGCTGCGCTCGCCGACCGGCACCGGCGGCTGGCGCGAAGGCGTGCGCAATCGCTTCCTCAGACAGGCGCTCAAATCGCTGCGACAGGCCGACGCGTACATCGTCGGCACCGAGTGGCTGAAGCGTGAGCTTGCCGCGTGGCTCGGCACCGACAAGAACATCTTCGTCGTGCCGTTCGGCGTCGATCGGGCGTTCTACGGCGAGTCGACCGTGGCGCGGGAGCGCGGCCGCCACGAGTGGCGCATCCCGGAAGACGCGTTCGTCGTGCTGCACGTCGGCAGCACCGTCGATCGCAAGAATGTGCCGCTCGTCATTCAGACGCTGGCGCGGCTGCGCCAGCAGACCGACGCCTATCTGCTGCAGGTGGGCGGCCGCTTTACCGCCGAGCAGGAGCAGCTGATCGATCGCCTCGAGCTGCGGAATGCGGTGCGCAGCGTCGCGTCGGCCGATGAGACGGCGCTGCGCCGTGCCTATCGCGCGGCCGATGTCCTGCTCTTCCCTTCCTTATATGAAGGCTTCGGCTTCCCGGTGCTCGAGGCGTTCGCGTCGGGATTGCCGGTCGTCACGTCGGGAGCGGGCGGGCTGAAAGAAGTCGCGGGCGGCGCGGCTGTCGTGGTCGAAGGCCGCGATCCAGGTGACTACGTACAAGCGCTCGAGCAGTTGGATGATCCGGAGGACCGAGAAGAGTGGGTGCAGAAGGGTTGGGCGCGGGCGAGACAGTTCACGTGGCAGAAGACGGCGGCGCTCACGGCCGAGGTCTACAAACCGCTATCCTGACCTCAGTCCTCAGATCAGCAGCATTCGCATCGGATGCAGGGTACGATGGAACGGATCGAACACGAGACCGAGATTCTCGAGCGTCACGACGCCGAGGAGGGCCTCTGGGTCGCCGGGTTCGCCGAGGACAACCGGCGCGTGTCCCTCTCGGTCTGCGAGAGCGAAATGACATTCGGAAACGGGACGTGAGATCCACGTGCCGTCAGCCAGTGAGAATCGCTCCTCGCGGCTCGCGGTGAGTCCGATACGCCGCCAGACGGCATCAGGAAGCAATGAATACATCGCCCCCGAGTCGATCAGGAACTGGACGCGTTCCGCGCCGCTCGGCCCACGGACGATCCCCTCTACGTAGCTGATACCCACCTCTCAGGTTACGGCCTAGGCATCATCGCCTCTTCAACATCTCTCGAATTATCTCGACGTCTTGCCGATCCTGCCACCGCCCCGCCGCCTCCTTTGATCGCACAATGTCCTCGAGACGCGCCGCCAGCAACTCACCGCCGAAAATCGTGAAATGCACGGCATTGGGGGCGAGGTCGTCGTAGCCTTCGGTGCCCGAAGGTTTGAACGCCAGGTCCAGTCGTCCTGCTGTAGTCACGAGGTTCCATACATCCCCCCGGGCCAGCATCTGCGGACTGCAATCGAAGGGCAGGCCTTCCGGTATGGTGTCGGTGTAGATCCGGGCATCGAGCTCGCGCAGCGCAGCCGACAGGTGCTGGAGGTTCTCTCGGTCCCGCGCCGGTGTAATGTCAGCGTCTCGGGTGAAGCGGGGGAAGCCTTGCAGCTTGGCGGCGAGGGCACCGATCAGCACGAACTGGACCTGATGCCGTGCCAGCGTCGTAAACAGGAGCTCTGGATCGAGTGGCGCAGTGCCCCGTCCCCCACCAGCCCCCCCGCCGCTTCCCTCGGACGCGTGCTTGAGGAAACGCTCCACGTTCTTGACCTCCTTGAGCCGGTCCTCGGGGGCCATGCGGAGGATCCCCGGCACCTCGGCGAGCATGTGCGACCCCACAACTACGCGCGGCTCGAGCCGCACGTCGGCCTCCAGGTTGAGGGCCGCGAGCAGGCGCTGGAGCGTCTCCCAGGTCGGGCTGGTTTGGCCGCGCTCGATGCGCGCGATGACGGACTGAGCGGTGCCTGCGCGACGCGCAAGCTCGCGCTGGCTGATGCGGGCGCGGGTGCGTGCTTGGTGTAGGAGTGCAGCGGTGGTGGCCATGGATTCAATGATAGCTTATTAGCTATCGTCGACAAGGACTGTTTAACGACTTGACCCGCCGCGAGTTAGCACCCAAGTTAGCGTCCCTGACTTTCTGATGCCCTTGGGAGAAAGCCGGTGAGATGAACGCTGTGTTACTCGTCGTCATGATGGCGACGGCTCAGAATCCTACGCCCCAACAAGTCCAGCAGGCCTTGCAGCAGCAGCCGGGTCTCGCCGACATGGTGCGCAGCCGGATTTCTCAATCGGGTCTCACGCCCGATCAGATCCGCGCGCGCCTCTCCGCGAGCGGCTATCCGTCCACGTTGCTCGATGCCTACATCGGGGCAGGGAGCCCCACCACTGCCGCGGCGCCTGGGACCCAGGAGCTGGCGGCGCTTCAGGCGCTCGGGCTTCCTTCGGTGTCGGGCGAAGTGCTGCCCACCGACACGGGCCTCGTCCGTAGCGCGCGCACGGGACCGAGTGATGTGTTTGGCGTAGATGTTTTCCAACGGACTACCACACAATTCTTGCCGCTTCTGTCTGGTCCCGTGCCGACTGACTACAAACTGGGCCCTGGCGACGATCTCGTCCTGATTCTCACGGGCGACGTCGAGCTCACCTATGCCCTTTCGATCACGCGCGAAGGGTTCATCCTGATCCCGCAGGTCGGCCAGGTGCACGTCGCCAATCTCACGCTCGATCAGTTGCGCGATGTGCTGTATACGCGGCTCGGGCGCGTGTACTCCGGGGTGCGGCGCACGGCCAACGCCACGACTCGGTTCGACGTCACGGTCGCCAATGTGCGCGCGAATCAGGTCTACGTCGTCGGCGAGGTCGCGCAGCCCGGCGCCTATCAAATCAGCTCGCTCGGCACGGTCTTCACGGCGCTGTATGCGGCCGGCGGCGTGACCGAGCGGGCCAAGCTCCGCGGGGTCGAGGTGCAACGGCTCGGCAAGAAAATCGCAACGCTCGATCTCTACGACTACCTGCTTCGTGGCGACACGCGTGCCGACGTGCGGCTCGAGACGGGCGACGTGATCTTCGTGCCCATCCATGAGTCGCGGGTGCACGTCGCAGGCGCCGTGCTGAGACCCGCGATCTACGAGACCAAGGCGGGCGAAACGCTCGCCGACATGATCCAGGCCGCCGGTGGCTTCCGGCCGGACGCGGCACTCGAGCGTGTGAAGGTGGACCGCATCCTGCCGGCCGGCGCGCGCGGTTCCCAGACGACCGCTCGTGTGACGATCGACGTCCCCATGGTCAACGGCGCGGTGCCGCCGTTTGCGCTCCAGGATGGCGACGTCGTGCAGGTGGATGCGCTGGCGGACGCGGCGGACGCATACACGGTCGCGATCACCGGCATGGTGCAGCAGCCGGGGATCTATCCGTGGCGGCCCGGCATCACGTTGCGGCAGCTCATGACTCTCGCCCGCGGTCCCAAGATCGGCGCGGACCTCCGCGATGCCGAGATTGCCAAGCTGCCGGTCGATCGCTCGCATGGGCAGCTCGCGACCACCACGCGCGTGCCGCTCGATTCGACCTACTTGTTTCAGCGCGATTCCGCAGGCCGTTACATCGGGCCGCCGGGTGTCGCATTTCCCACGCGCGGCTCGGCGGCGGAAGTTCCGCTCGAGCCGTTCGACAACGTGCTGATTTTTCGCCAGCCCAACTTCGAGCTGCAGCGCACGGTGATCATTACCGGCGAGGTGATGTTCCCCGGCGCGTATGCGCTAAAGGCCAAGGATGATCGCCTGGCGGACCTCGTGCAGCGTGCCGGCGGCTTGACGCCCCGCGCCTACCCCGAGGGCATTCGATTCATTCGCGAGGTCGACAATCGCGGTCGCATCGACATCGATCTGCCGAAAGCGCTGCGCGACCAGGCGTCCCGCGACAACATCATCCTGCAGCCGGGTGATTCCGTTCGGATTCCCGAGTATCAGCCGAGTGTGCGGGTGACTGGTGGCGTGAATTCGCCGGGAAGCGTGCTCTTCCGTAAAGGCGCTGGTCTCGACTACTACTTGAACGCCGCCGGCGGCTTCACGCGGGCCGCCGAGAAGGGCCAAGTGAGCGTCCATTACGCGAATGGCGAGGTCCGGACGAAGCACCGCTCATTCATCTTCCATAGTAGTCCGACGCCTGGACCGGGGTCGGAGGTCGTGGTTCCGATCAAGGATCCGAACGCGCCGAGGACGGACACGGTGGCGCTGTTCGGAGCGATCGCGCAGATCCTGGCAAGTACGATCGCGATCATCGTCGTGGTCACAAGAAAGTGACGGCAGAGTCTGGCTCGCTCGCCAAGGGACTATTTGCTGTAGTCGCAGGCTCTCTGGTTTTAGGCCAATCCACACCCTCTCGCCACGCCGAGTCCGTCGCGGATAGCGTCACGCTGACCATCATCGGCGCACCAGACACGGTATTTCGAGCTCCCGATCAAGCGTGTGAGCAAAACGATCGCCCGGATGGGTATGCTCATGCCGTCAGAACATCCGCTGGGATCATGTTGCTATCGGGAAACGCCTTCGGAAACTATGTGATGACTGGACCCGATCTCGATCATCTCACCCGCGACTGTAGACATCCCCGTCTCCTTTCAGCGAACAAGCCAGACCCGAGTTCCTTTCTCGGTCGTGAATGGATCGTCGCGACCTACCGCGTCGGGAGCATCATTCACGCCCTCGTGCACAACGAGTTTCATGACGCGGTATCGCCGCTGTGCATGCCTGGAGAGAGTGGTCCCGCAAACCCCTGCTGGTACAACGCAGTTACATACGCGATCTCGAACGACGACGGGGTAACCTTTCACCAGGGCGCAGACCTTGTCGTAGCCGCACCGACGAGCCGGTGGAATCCGCAGCGGGGCGCCCCTGCCGGCAAGCGATCGCGTTTGTATGGGTACTTTGGACCGAGTGGCATCGTTCGCCGATCCGATGGCTACTACTACTCAACCTTTGTGGTCATCAACAACCCCGACAGCGCACGGGGTACATGCGTCATGCGCACTCGAGATCTGTCCAATCCCAAGAGTTGGCGCGCCTGGGACGGCAAGGCATTCACACATCAGTTTGACAATCCATACTCGCCAACAACTACAGAGCCGAGTCAGGCATGTGCCGCTGTCAGTCCGGACCTCATCCACGACTTCGGTGGAAGCCTCACGTATAACGCTTACCTCAATCGTTTCGTGCTGACCGGCTTTTCGACGCGACAGCCCGGCCCCGGGCCCAAGCCCTGCGGTTTCGCGTTCTCTTTCTCTGCCGATCTTGTCACTTGGACGCGACCACAGGTATTTGCGACTGCCGATCCGCCCTCCAAGGACGCCCCTGACTGCATCCGCGGCGATCTAGGAATGGCTTACTATCCATCGTTGATCGACCCGTCGGATTCGACCACGAACTTTGAGATGACAGGGCGAACTCCTTTTCTGTACTACGTCAGTGGCCTGGGAAGTCCGAGACGTGCTTTGATACGAGTTCGAGTCCGGTTTGATGACCTGTCACGGGCCCCATCCGGTGGCGCCAATGAGTAACGAGCAGTCAACGGGGGGGAATCCGCTGCAGGACATGATTACGGAGCTCGCCCGGAGTTGGCGCGTTTTGATCGCGTTTCCGATGGTCGCCGGCATCGCGGGGGTCATCCTGTCATTTGTTGTGCCCTCGAAATACGAAAGCGTGTCAATTTTTAGTCCTGCCGAAGACCTCTCGCAGAGTCTCCCAGGCAACCTCGCCGCCATTGCGGCACAGTTTGGAATAACCCCGCCGAGTTCGGGTTACAGCGTCTACTACTTTGCTCAAGTCCTGAATTCACGAGCTGTCCTTGGCCGAGTGGCGGTGGACACATTGACGGTGGCCGGATCGTCAGCGCCGGTATCCGCGGTCCTTGGGACCGCCGATGTCGCGGAGTCGGATCGTATTGATGAAACGATCAAGGAAGTCGACAAGGCGATTCGCATACGAACCGACGATCAGGCAGATCTCGTGACACTAACCGTCACAGCACCCTCGCCCCAACTGGCCGAGGCACTCGCGACCTCCATCCTCGATGCCCTCGACTCCGTAACAACCGCGAGTCTTCGCCGCGGAGGCTCCGCGGAACGTCGCTTCGCCCAGGCACAGTCTGATAGTGCCCACGAAGCGCTGCGTCGTAGCGAGGACCAGCTACGCGATTTCTACATGAGCAACCGCACTATCACGACCTCACCTTCCCTACAGGCAGAAGAAGCCAGACTGCGGCGACAGATTCAGATTCAGCAGGACCTGTACCTCGCGCTGATCAATCAGGCGGAGGCGGCCAAGCTCCGGGAAGTGAGAAACACGCCTGCGATTGCTCTCATCCAACCGCCGCAAGCGAGCTCAGAGCGAGCTTGGCCTAAAGCGGCTGCTTGGGCGTTGTTTGCCGCGATCGGGGCGTTCGTCATCGCCGCGATGTGGCTGTATCTGGTTCGCCCGCTCCTGCCCACTGCAGCGGTCGCGCGTCTTCCTCGCCCGCTGCGGTAGCACTCCTCCATGATGCCGTTGCTCGCGTGGTCCGCATGGTTGCTATTCTCAATCGCCTGCGGAGCGCTGCTCGTTCGATGGGTGCGGCAGACCGGTGAACTCATCGCGCCATTTCCACTCGTACTCGCAACCTTAGGATTCTACTTCGTTCCTCGAGCATTCTACCTACTGTGGTTTCACCAGGCGCCACTCAGCTCCGCTGGGCTCCCATATCAGGATCAGTTGCAGCTAATGACCACGGCAATGGTAGTTGGTCTTCTCTCGCTGATCGCCTTTGCGTACGGTCATGGCCGGCAGTCAGCTGTCAATGCGGCAGCCAGGATTCGCTTTGCGTTGCCCGAATCGGACCCTGCGAGAGGGTTTTGGATTGCCGGTGCCGCGGCCATCGTCGGCGTTCTGTGCGTCGCGTATCTGGTGCATGAAGCCGGAGGGCTCGGGTATGCCCTGCGACATCAGTACGAACTCAGCGATTTGTTGCAGGGGAAGAAGGTCTTTTTCGAGGTTTCACGTCTGTTGATCGTCCCCACGGCCCTCCTTTTGATCGATCCCGTTAAAAGGCGATCGAGGTGGTGGGTGTGGGTCCTGGCCATCGGATCCGGAGTGATCCTCTACGCTTTAGGGCGCCGTTCATTGGTGGCGATGGCTATCGGCTACCCGATAGCGTTGTACCACCTGACGATCAAGAGAATCCCTAAGCGCTTCCTGATCACTGGCGGGATCATCGGTGGTGTAGCCCTGTTCTCATTGAGCTACATCAGGCTCATTCCCTCGGATCGGCTTGCTCACGCCCTAGGCGTTTTCGTCGAGCGCCCCGTAGCGATGATCCATTTCGCCAATTCCACGGGCGAACTCAAGGTGTTTGATGCGACCACCATCATTATTCGAGACGTGCCACGAGACATGGGTTACACGTTTGGTGCGTCCTTTGCTCGGGTACCCTGGATGGTCGTGCCCCGAGCAATTTGGCCGTCAAAACCGAATACGCTCGGAAATGTGCTGCTTGCCAACAATCTACCAAACTTGCACACCGGATATCCGCCGACAGCTATCGGGGAGTTTTTTGTCGCGGGCGGCTGGCTCGGCGTGATGATCGGATTCTTGGCGTTCGGATGGCTCGCCAGAACAATGTGGGAGTGGAGGAACCGCAATTCAGGCATCGGGAATGCTAGCATCTACCTGGCGTGCTGCTTCTTTGCATTTGACTTCACACGTGTCGGCGACCCAAGTCGAACGGTGTGGTTCTTCTTGATCGGCGTTTCCTTCTTCACGATCGCCTTCAGCCTGGCGGCTGGATTCCGACCACGGGAGGGCTCAATGCCGTACGACAAGCCCCTCATCCGACTGACGTAACGCCTCTCGCTGGTGTTGTTCCCCTCCTCGAGCGAGCCCCCCTTATGCCGAATTCCTGGTTTGCTTTACCGCTAGCGGTTCTGCAGCTGTCAACGCCTGATACGACGCGGCTGCGTCGATCACTTTCCGCAACGCGGAAACCACTAACTCCGGATGCTTACCGATCGCAGTCTCCTCGGCCAGCATCAAGAAGTCCGCACCGTCGAGCACTGCGTTGAACGCATCGCTCACTTCGGAGATTCCTGGTTGATCGTCGGCGCGCATCGATGCAAATACACCAGTCGCGACAATGAGGACCTTGTGGCCCCTGCGACACGAGTGCGCGACTCTCTTCTGCACTGCACCGAGCGCCAGCACGCCAATCGCCCGGCTGAGGTCGCCGCGGTCGATCATGATACCATCGCTAGCTTCGACAATCGCGTCGATGTTTTCGACCGCGTCCCGCGTCTCAATCTTGGCAATCACGCTCGTTCGGCTGTTCTGCAGCGCGTTCTTGACATCGAGCACCGACTCCGCGGACCGCACGTAGGATAGCCCCACGTACTCATACGATGAGGATCGTGCGAAATCGAGCCATTGCTCGTCGGTAATGGTGCTGGTCCGAGGTTTCGATCGAGCGCCGGGCAAGTCGAGGAGACGCGGCACGGCCAGTCGATCGAAGTAGCGTTGTACTTCCGCCGGGCTTCCGAACGCGCCGTTCCACCGCACCATGTCAGCGCCCGGGACCAGGCCGTTCTGGGGCGAAATCGTGCACAGAACTCCTGTCATCTGACGAACGCCTCCTCGGTCGCTAGCCGCTCAAGGACTTCTAGGACTTCGGGCCGAAGTAGATAATCGGGAACCGCTTCGCCATTGATGACGTGCTGTCGGACGAGGGTCCCGGAGATTTCACTGATGTCGTCCCCACCGTGGGGGCATGTCCGTTCACTCACTACGCCGTTACACCGCCTGCAGTAGAACGGACCCGCGCAACGCAGGGGTACGATTTGGAGGTCGTGGACCTTGTCAAAGGCACGCTGCGAGTCATACACACCGTAGAATCGTCCCACTCCAGCATGATCGCGCCCGATGATGATATGCGAGCACCCAAAATTCTGGCGCACGATCGCATGGAAGACAGCTTCTCGCGGGCCTGCGTACCTGACCTGGCAGTAGAATCCCCCAAGGAGGACGCGATCGCGCGGGTAGTAGTGTTCAAACAGCGTTTCGTAAGTCTCGAATTGCGCACGTTGCGAGAAATCGCCTGCCTTCTTCCATCCCACGATGGGATGCACAAAGAGTCCATCGACATACTCGAGGGCGATCTTCTGCAGGTGCTCGTGCGCGCGGTGCGGGACGTTGCGTGTATGAAATGCGGCGACGGTTTTCCATTTGCGCTCAGCAAAGAGCTTGCGCGTTTCCGCGGGCCGGAAGAAGTACTGTCGGTTCTCAAGATCGGGCTCGCGAAGCAACGTCAACGGTCCGCCGACACATGTGGTGGGAAGTGAGCTGAGACGATCGACTCCAGGGTGCGTGGTGTCTGAGGTCCCGAATACGAGCTCGGCATACTCCTGTTTGGCGACTTGAAATACCGACTTGACTGTCAATAGTGCGAAGGGCTGCGCTTCCGTGTCCACCAGGGTTAGACTGGCGCCGAGTTTGAGGCGTGTCGCGATACCGTCGGGCACGTGAAGCAGGACGGGCACGGGCCATGTCAATCCAGAGAGAAGCTTGCCCTGCGTCGTCACGCTCCGATAATCGGCTTCCTCCAAAAACCCGTCCAACGGACTGTACGCACCGATCGCAATATTCAACGCGTCCATCGCGGTGAAGCGGTCGACGGGCAAACGAAGCGCCTCATCGGCGAGGCTCGTCGCTTCCGCGGCACGCTCCGCCGTGACCGAGCAATCAATCAATCGACCGCCATGCGGTGTTATCGACCGATCAGACATCGCGTCGCTTCAACCCTTCCCTCATCGTGTGAAATAGGGGAGCCCAAGATACAGCCGGCCAATCAGCGGAACAACTAGCGGGCTCGCCATGGGTGCAATTGGACCAAAAACTCGCTGCTCATTACCTTGGGCGACTGACGACGTGCCCATATCCCGCCTAAATCCGAACGCTCATCGATGAGCGATTTCCCCGATCCGGCTATTCAGTCAAGGATAGGTGCCGCCGCGCGCTTGCAATTCGTTGGTGCCGTCCTTCGATCGATCCTGCTTTTTGGCTACCAATGGATCGTCGCCAGAGCGTATGGCACGGGTCCCTTCGGCATCATGAACCTCGCATTGTCCGGATACCAAACGGCCACGGCGCTGGGACGCGGAGCGGGAGACAACGTGGTGCTGCGTGGGCAACGGAGTTCGGACCGCCAGAGCGCGTTCTCAGCCGGCGTTACGCTCTCGTTGTGCGCCGGCACTATAGCAGCCTGCGGTCTGGCCGTCTCAGGAATTCTGCTCTCCAAAGGCCGCGCGGCCGACCCAGTGGCGATTGCGTTTCTTCTCGTGTCGGTCGCTGTACCGGCCGCAGCCGTGCTGTTTCCACTCGGGGCAGGCCTACAACGGGATCATCGGTTCCTCGCGTACACGACGATCGTAACCCTCCTCGATCCCTTTGCCCGAGTCGTCTTCTTGGCAGGTGTAATCCTCCTGGGCTTTCATTGGCTTGGGTCAATCGCCGCGATCACGGTGAGTGCATGCTGCGCCGCAATCGCGGCCACTTTCCTCCAGCGTCGGGAGCTCCGGGTGCCGCCCGCCCTCCAGCTCCGGGATGGCATCCTGCCGCTACTGCGGTACAGCGGTACTACCACTCTCGCCTCCGCATTGGTTCACACGGGAGTGCTCTTCATCCAGCTCACCATCCTCACTCTGCTCGGCCGCGGCGCCGACACGGGCGTATTTGCCGCAGCGAGTCGCTTGGCTCTTCTGGCACTCTGGGTCCAAGGAGCCTTTTCGGCTCCTTTCCTTCCGTTGGTCGCGCGACAGCTCTCAGATAAAGACGCGCAGATCGATCTCGACGCGATCTACGGTCGCGTTGTCTCCGGAGTCCTGTGGGTCAACGGACCGTTCCTCGTGGGTCTCATCGTTGCCGCGCCAGCGGTGCTCGGCTTGTTTGGTCCGAGCTTTTCCGCTGGTGCGATGACGTTAGCTCTATTAGCCGTCGGTCAGTGGGCGAACTCCGCGACCGCTCTTGCTGAGGATTTTCTGCCGCTCGGTAATCGTGCGGGCTTGGGACTGCTGAACAACCTTGGTGCAGTCGTCATGGTCGTGGTCTTTGGCATCCCGCTGGCTGCTCGCTTCGGCGTCGTTGGCCTCGCGTGGGCATCATGTGGGGCGATTGTGCTGGTGAACGTAGTTCGATCGGTGCAGGTCCGTCGCCTGTTTGCTGTTGCGCTCCCGATGCGCACGGTCCTGGTTGCGGGAGCCGCGTCAGCAGTCGTGGTCCTCATGTTGGCGCGGTTCACATGGGTGAGGGCGGATCGTCCGTTGCTGCAACTTGCTATCGGAGGTGTTGCGGCCCTGCTGACCGGTGGGTCCATGTGGCTGTTCGGCAGTCGCGAAGACCGATTGGCTCTGGTCACGTTGGTGCGAGGAACCCTCAAGCCTTCGACCTGACCACCAGCGCCCGTCGGACCGTCTAGGAGTGGTGTCCCTTCACTAGGCGACCAACGAGATCCGCAAAGCGGTTGCCGATGAGGTCCGACTCGTACCGCTCTTCAACCAGATGACGGCCAGCTTCGCCCATTCGCGATCGTGCGTCCGGTGTGAGATCTGCCAGATGGGCGATCGCTCCTGCTAGTGCGTCTGCGTCACCTGCGGGAGCGATCCATCCGTGGTCGCACTCGATGAACCCTTCGGGCGTCCCTGAACAATCTGTGATTACCACGGGCAATGAAGCCGCCATGGCCTCGAGCATCGCGAATGAGAACCCTTCCCACCTGGATGCATGCACGTAGCCATCAGCCACGGCCAACAATCGCCACACATCGGAGCGCCACCCCACGAACTTTACCTGGTCACCGACTCCCAGCCTGTCCACCCGGTTACGGAGCATCGCATCGAAGGCGACGGTACGATTCTTGGCTGCGCCGCCGCTGATGCCTCCAATCAAAGCCAAACGCAAATGTCGCCGCGTACGAGCGCACGTCGCGAAGGCCTCTACGAGGATGTCTTGACCTTTCTGTGGGTCCAGCCTGCCGACGTTCAGCAACAGCGTGCTCTCAGGCCCAGCCCCGAGTTCCGCCCGAAGTGCATCGCGTTCGGTGGTGCTCAAGCTCGGACGGGGCGCCGGGGAGATTCCGTTCGGTAGGATGGTCGTTCGCTCGCGGCTCACGCCGAACGACTCTATCTCGTCGCGCACTCGCTCCGATGTACACACCACAAGAGAAGCCCAATTCCTGACTGCGAATGTGTAGATCATTCGCTTTCCCCAGCTGATGAGCGGAGAGCCCCAGAAAATGTGCTGGTTCTGTGCCGCTACGACGCCTGGGACGCCAAGCGAATGACTGAGTGCCATGGCAATCGCGCGATCTCGTTGCATGACTCCAATTACGACGTCCGGCCGGTTCGCTTTCGCGATCGCCCGCAGCGTGAACCAGACAGGGACAGTCGGCGCGACGAGCCGCCTGAGGGCATGGACCTCCACCCCCACTTCCTCCATGGCTTGAACGGCGGCAACGCCTTCCTCGTTACGACTGGGAGGCCCCCAAATCACGACCACGCGCCACCCGGAGCGCCGCAGCGCCTTACAAAAGGAAAGCGCCGCCTGACCGGCCCCGAGAACCGTGGCGGACGCGAGTGTCATCAGTGCTGTTTTGCGACGGTGTTCTGAGCTTACAGGCACCTCAAACTCGTGCTGACAACCGAGCGTTCGCTGCGCGTCGCGCAAGAACGAAACAGCGCCCCAGGACGACCAACATCATTCCAAGGTTGAGAAGAGCGAACGCCGCAAGGATGATCTCGTAACGACGCACTAAGAGTCCGACGAGTGTGAGCGGAAGAACCAGTCCGGATGCAAACGACAGATTTCGGCCAACCGTGAAGAGAAAGCCATACATCCCTTCTCCAGTCCGTGCGACAACCTTCCCGCGATCGACGTCCGGAAATACGGACGAAAACTTCGCGGCTCCAAGAATTGAAAGAGTGATGGTTGTAGCAGCGACCGCTCCAAAGATCAGCAAAATGCCAGCATCACTTGGGTCTCGCGGCCACTGCGTCACAGGATCATTCGACGCCGCAGCCAGCCAGGCCCCGACCGCTCCGCACAAATGAAATCCGGCACAGAGCAAATACGAGCCAATGCCCTCGAGCCACTCGCCCAGCGCGCTGAAGCGCTTGGCGGTGCGAGCCATGTTCCCGTCGGCAGCATCCAACACGAGGGCCACGAGGATGATGACGACGCCCCATATCATGAGCGAACGCGAGCCCGAAGCCATGAACCCCAATCCAATTGCATTCAAGCCCAACGAGATGTAGGTGACGTGGTTGGGCTCCATGCCAAACCGTAGCGCGAGCCAAGCTACCGGAAACGAAAGGGGCCGGGCGAAGAACCGGAACATCACATCATGTCGTTCCTGGTGAGCTTTGGCGCCGCTGTAGCTCGCACGCACCTCGGAGTAGGCATAGGGCATTTGACAGGCGACCTAGGTTACGGGCACTTGCGAGGATCAGGCGGGACTCGCACTACGTTCGAGAACGCGAGCGGGCGATCACCAACCCAGGCTTCGAGACGCGCCACACTCGCGCGACACCCGCCAACGGGCGGCATGGAACTGGCACTTACGATTACCCCAAGTTGTCGGTACGTCGGCGCATGAGGAGTTCCCGTTGAATCAATCTCCACCTCGAACAGGTGCAGCGCTGCCGATGGGCTCAATCCGTGCGCATCAATCGCCAGTCGAGGATTTCCGCCGCTGTCCGCGTCCAGGTCAATCCACAACCCACCGTGCACGTAAAACGGATTCCCGAAGGAGACGTGGCAATCTCGAATCGCATTCAAGATGTCGGTTGTCGGTGCGAGGCGATCGACGCCACCGATCCACGTGACGAAATTGAACTGTTCGGGGCTGCCGACGTCGGGATCCGCGAGGACCCGTCCACCATGAGAGTCCGTCACACCAACGCCACAAATCGAAATGCCTGAGGCCAGGAGATAGTCCAATAGCTCCAAATGCTCCGTTATCCCAACTCCTCCGCGCGACGTGTAGCCCACTTCTATCAGGGGAGCACCCCAGGCGCCGTTTCGTACAAGAAGTGAGCCAAGATCTTCCACCAGTGCCTGGTTCTCTTGCCAGCTGTTCGTCGGTAACCCACCCGCCGTCCCAAACGGATGCGCGATTGACGTGAGGCCGCCACGAGATCGTACGAAGGCGCTCAATGCTCGAGCGTCCCCGCTCAACGAATCGAACAATGCAGGCGTGACGTCGGTCGGCATGTAGACGGCCAGGTGTCGGCCCGCTCCGCTCACACTCTCCCAGCGCGTAGTGCGGATCTCCGCCGTGGGAGCGCCTTCTTCGATTCCCCAGATTGACCGCACGCCAAAGCTCGCGGCCATGTCGTGGGCTGCTTGAGTCGCCGCCGGCATCTGATTGGCTGAGGTACTCGTTGCGTTCGCGATTCGCGGCAATCTGAACCAGAACCGCGTGGAGTCAGCTCCCCGTGCAACGATAAAGCGAACCCGATACTCATCCGTGGTATTGTCAGCGCCGTCCGCAAATGCCGCGTTCGCGTCGGCCTTCGGCGCTATCCCGATGACCGCGGAATCACCCGGCACGAGAGGCCTCGTATACTCCACTGTGTCACCAACAGCTCGGGTGCCTGCCCTTTGTTGCTCCCCAAACTCGTAACGCAACACCTGCCGATATCCGTCTACGCCGCGCGGATGCCACGCCAAGGGGACCAACACATCCACGTCTGGCAACGAACCATCCCTCGTCACAGCATTCACAACCAACGAGAATCGCGGATCGCCGACGAGCGGTCGCGCCAACAGCGTAATCGCTGCCCGCCGCGGTGAAGAAGTCCCGGCGGCGAGTGTTCCGAAAAAGAGCTCGACGGTATCGCGACGCCCTGGGTCGCCCGGCGGAGTCGCGACCACGATCAGCGAGTGCACACTGTCCACTGTCGGCGTACTACCGACAGGACCGCGGAGAAATGCGAAGGCAGCGCCTGCGCTCCAGGTACCAATGCGCCAGGTCGTCGCCGAGATTCGAACCGGCGACGTCGGCGTGATGACGAAGTCCGACAGCCGGTATGCATACACGTCGGGGTGGTCAGTCCACCAGAGCAGGTCGACCCCAGCGGCTGCGTGCTGTTGTGTGTGCCATGCTATCGAGGCCGGTCGCTGTGATGCGCTGTGGTTGGACCAGCCGTGTAGATGCATGGCAGCGGTAACCGAGGGCCGGAGCGCCCAACCCGTGGGCGGCAGTATCCCCGTGGGAGGCGGAGGCGGGCCGACCACCAGATGTCCATTGTCGAGGCAGGACGCTCCAATGGCAGCAAACAGGAGAATTGTCCCCGCAAGGGACAGGCGGGTTCCCCTATTCACTCCGCGAGCCTCGCATAGACGGCGTGGAGCGCTTCCACATTCTTGTGGACGTCGAACTCTCGCACGTGATCGTAGCCCTTCTCTCCAAGGCGTTTGGCCAATTGGCGGTCCTCAAGCAGCTCGACTACGCGACCTGCCATAGCACTGGAATCGTCACACGGGACGCTGTATCCGCTCACACCGTCTTCGATTACGTCCCGACTCCCATCAACATCGGTAACGACAACCGGTTTTCCAAACATCAGCGCCTCGAGCAGAGTATTGGGCATCCCCTCAAAGCGCGATGTAAGGACAAACACAGTGCACCGCGAAATCGTCCTCAAGGTCTCGTCCTTGGAAGTCCATGGCAAGATCTCCAGCCGGTCAGCGATCCCCTTATCTTCAACCAGGCGGCGTACTTGCGTTTCGAGGGGGCCGGCGAAGCCCGCGCCGACCATTGCGAAACGTGCCTGAGGCAGTCGGGCAGCCACCTCCGCTGCCATCCGGACGAACATTTCAGGGTTCTTCTGGTAACTGAAACGTCCTACCGTCAGGATCAACGGGTGGGAGTCGCTTCGCTCCGGTTTCCACCGAGATGCCTCTGTCAGGTCTATCGAGTTAGGGATGACAGTTACGCGCTCGTCGGCAAACCCAACTTCCTTCACGGCTCGCTGCTTCTCGGATTGCGAGGTTGCGATCACGAGATCGGTCATCGTCACAGCGAACCGCTCGAGACCCAGGAAGAACTTGCGCGCAATTCCCGTCTGACTGAGGTACGAGAACGCGCGCGGGTGATAGATCGTTTTGGGCCCGCCGACTACGCGTGCGGCGACGCGTGCCAAGTATCCGCCCTTGGCACTGTGTCCATGGACGATCGAGTATCGGTTTCGTTTGGTGAGGGATGTCAAACGCCGTAGAGCGATCATGTCGCGAATGGGATGGGCGTGGCGGACCATCGGTACCTCGAATACCTCGATGCCCAACGCACGCGCGCGATCGCCCAGCTCAGTCAGCGGCGGGCAGCAGAGATGCACGTCGAATCGATGCTGATCGAGGTAGCGAAACAGCAGCAACAGACTCGTTTCGACTCCACCCGTCGCTTGCGTTACGTGCAAGACCCTGGGTCTCACGCCGACGGGTCCAACCGCGTCCGACGCCCGGCCTCCTGCAGCCACACATTCAGGGTTATCAGAGCCCACAACGATCTGCTGTAATTCGCGTGAATGTTCACGTGCGCGTTGGCGAGCTGACGAACAGTGGCGAGGTCGATGATGCCAAACGCAGCCAATACCGGCGACTGGCAAACCGCCTCCAGCAGGGGTTGCAGTGGCCCGCGCAGCCACGAGGCGAGAGGCACGCGAAAGGTGTGCTTACGACGACTGAATATGGTTGCTGGCAGCAGATCTCGGGCGACTTCCCGCAGTAAGACTTTCGAAGTCAGTCCCCGCATTTTCCACGGATCCGGTAGCCCCAGACCAAATTCCACAACTCGATAATCGAGAAACGGGCATCGCGCTTCCAGCGAAGCGGCCATCGTCATGCGATCGACTTTGTTCAAGAGACTGTTCGCTAGCAAGTTCTCCAAATCGTCGAGCTGCACGGATGACAGACGACTCGCACCATTCGCGTACCCTCTTTCCCGCTTCCATTGCTCATCCAACAGCCTGGCACGTTCGGGGAACACGGCTGGTGCGATAGCGAGTGAACGACTCCAACGCAATGCGTTCCACCCGCCATCCCGCATCGCACGCAGAGTTCTGGATACCGTGGAGTCATCAGCCGATTTCTTACGCCTTAAGGCCAATCCCGCTCGGGCTGCGGCGCCTACTCCCGGAATCCACCTGCTGAGCTGTGAACCACGCATTGATAGCGCGTAGCGTTCGTAACCACCGAACACTTCGTCGGCGCCTTCTCCAGTCAGCGCAACGGTGACTTGTTTGCGGGCGGCCCTGCTCAGCGCAAGAGTCGGAAGCGCTGCCGGGTCAGCTAGGGGCTCGTCCAGAGACCAAATGACGTCCTCAATGCGCTCGAACTCGGCGGCCGACATCGGGATCTCATGATGTTCGCAGCCAAAATATTGGGCGACCTCCCTCGCGTGTACCCCTTCGTCGTAGACTGGAGAATTGGGGAAGGTGACACTGAACGTCGGAATGCGCGCGTTCAGGACGCCGGCAGCGATCGCGATTACGGTGCTGGAATCCAAACCGCCGCTAAGAAATGCACCTACAGGCACATCGCTGATTAATCGCAAGTCAACTGCATCCCTCAGAAGCTCAAACAAAGTCTCGCGCGCCTCGGCACGATCACCCGGTACTACTGTAGGCGATGGCGTCCAGTATCGTCGCTGAGAGAACTCCCGAGGTGACCAGACACCCACATGCCCGGGACGGAGGCGACGGATTTCCGTAATCGGAGTACGATCGTCCGGGAAGTACCCGCGCAAACAGAAATCCCGACATGCTTCGCGATCGACGGTCCAACGCGAGTCCGGAACCGCCAACAGACTCCGCAATTCGGACGCGAACAGGAAGGAATCGGTCAACGCGGAGTAGTAGAGAGGTTTCTTACCGAGTCGGTCGCGAGCTAGAAGCAGGCGACCAACTCGTCGGTCCCAGATCGCGAGGGCGAACATCCCGTTCAGCTTGACTAGAACGTCATCGCCCCATGCCTCGTAACCGTGTACAGCGACTTCAACATCAGAGTGAGTCGTGAATCTGTGGCCAGACGTCTCTAGCGACTTCCGTAAGTCTTTGAAATTGTAAATCTCCCCATTGCAGACGCTGACGACATCTCCGGTCTCGTTGCTTATTGGCTGATGACCTCCAGCGACATCGATGATGCTGAGCCGCCGCATCGCTAGCGTGCAAACGTCATCGTCGTACTCGCCGTAGTCGTCCGGCCCCCGGTGCAACAAGGACTGAGCAAGGACCCGAACCTTGCTGATCCGGTCATTCAGAACTCCGACGGCGCCTGCGATTCCGCACACGCTAGGGGTTCCTTGGGTTCGTGGAGGCGATCAGCGTAGGCAGAGAGCGAGCACTAATATAGTGCGACCGCGCGAGAGTCTTGATTCAAGGAGCCCTTCTGAGCCTTCGCGATCGACTGTACAGCCGGCTATATGGCGGCAGACCTGCCGAGAATCCGTTCGATACGCGGTATCGAACGGCTGCGCAGTCCGCGGGTCGGATCCTGGACGTTGGCGCGGGGCGCGGCGTGAAGCACACCAGGTTTGCCGCCCCTTCGGCCACAGTAGTTGGAGCCGACCCGACGCGAGCCGTCGCCGAGAATCCTCACATCGATCGTGCGGTGATTTGTAATGGCGAAGAGCTCGCGTTCGAGAGCGCAACATTCGACCTGTGCGTGATGCGCTGGGTGGTCGAGCATCTCGCGAACCCCCTGACCACGTTCCGGGAGGTCGCGCGAGTTCTCCGACCCGGTGGACGACTGTTGATTCTCACTTCGAACCTGCGATTCTATGCCTATGCAACGGCGGCGATGATCCCCAACCGTTGGCATCCGTGGATCGTGCAACTGACGTCGGGGCGGGCCGAAGAGGATGTGTTCCCGACATACTACCGAGCGAATACGCGCCGCCGGCTACAGATTCTGTTATCACGCGCTGGCTTTTCCGGTTCTACCGTCGTGGGCTTCCAGAACGCGCCCGGCTACCTGGGCTTCTCCCTACCGACGCTCGTGATCGGTGCCACATATGAGAGAATCGTGAATCTGACCCCTGCCCTGCAGACGTTCCGACAATGTCTCGTTGCAGACGCCCACAAATAGCCTTGAAACGCCGCGCGCCTTTCCTTCTTTCTGCGCTGCTCGCCGCCGCATGCCTGGACGCTACGGCACCCGCCGACGGGCCACTCTTTCTGACGCCACCCTGGGCCGTGCTGTCTCCCGGGGATACGATGCAGTTCGAGATCGCCTGGGACTCGGTTCGGTCCGGAGAAACACCAGCGTTTGCGTCCAGCGATACGACGATCATCGCCGTCGACACAAAAGGCGTGGCCCGGGCAGTCCGCGCCGGCAGCGCCGCCATTCGCGTCAGCGCGGGGCCGTACTCCGCCGCCGCGAATGTCGCGGTCGTTCCCCCGGTGCTCATCGGCGCCGGTGACATCGCCGTCTGCAGATCCCAGATGACTGCGCTCACCGCAGCAATCGTCAGGCGCATTCCGGGAACGGTGTTCACCGCCGGCGACAACGCGTACCAGGACGGGTCCTCGGCCGAGTTCGCCGAATGCTACGATCCCACCTGGGGACAGTTCCGCGTCCGGACGCGGCCATCACCGGGCGGGCACGACTATCACACCCCTGGTGCTGCCGGATACTTCGACTACTTCAAGGCGAGCGCGGGACCGCGAGGCCTCGGCTACTACAGCTATAGCGTCGGCACCTGGCACGTCATCGTGCTGAATACGATGATCGACATCAGTGACACGTCGCGACAGGTGCGCTGGCTCCGTGCCGACCTCGCGGAGCATCGCACGCTCTGCACCGCCGCCTACTGGTACCTGCCCCGCTTCAGCTCGGGACGACACGGCAGCAACGACGGCTTGACCGGCATTTGGGAAATCCTGTACGACGCAGGCGTGGAGCTCGTGGTCTCCGGTCATGACCACGACTACGAACGGTTTGCACCGCAACGTGCCGACGGGACTCTGGACCCGGCACAGGGGATCCGGCAGTTCGTCGTGGGCACGGGCGGTGCGGAGCTCACCCCGGTATCAGCGCGACTGCCGAATAGCGAGTTCGTGCAAAGCAGAGTTGGTGTGTTGAAGCTGGACCTCGAGGAGACAGGCTACCGCTGGGAATTCCTGGGAGCGCCTGGCGGAGTCATCCGGGACTCCGGCAGCGATTCCTGCCACCGCCGCCCAACCTGAACTACACGTCGGCGGACACTGCCCACGTTCTCCTCGCCGTGGGCCTCCTCATCGCCGCGGCCCAGGGCGGCGGATTCCTCGCCGCGCAGCTGCGACAGCCACGGGTCGTCGGTGAAATCCTCGGTGGACTCGTCCTCGGCCCCACCGTCCTCGGCGCAATCGCACCCGAGTGGTCGAGCTGGATCGTGTCCGGCCGCGCCGTCACACCTACCGTGCTCGGCGCCGCATACCAAATGGGGATTCTCTTCTTGATGTTTGCCTCGGGCGCGGAGATGCGTCGCGCCTACCAACCGGGCGAACGCCGAGTGGCGATCACCGTCACGATTATCGGCACCCTCCTGCCGTTCGCGGCCGGACTTCTGGCGCTCCGCTGGGTCGATGCGGCGCGATTCATGGGGAGCGCGCAGAGCACAACTGCGTTCGTCCTCACGTTCGGCTCCGCAATGGCGGTGACCAGTATTCCGGTGATTTCGCGGATCATGTTCGATCTCAAGATCCTCGACACATCGTTCTCTCGCATCGTGCTCTCGAGCGCCGTTCTCGAGGACCTGATTCTGTGGGCGGTCCTCGCCGTCGTCCTGGGCCTCGTCGGTTCGTCGCATGAATCGTCGGTGGGGCTGCCGGTGCTCCTCGGTGTCGCGCGCTCCCCAGTCCAGAGCGCCGTCTATCACCTCGCGATCGCACTCGCGCTGTTCGGCGGGGGGATCGTTTTTGGTCCGCACGCTTTCGCTTGGGTGACGCGCTCGCGCTGGAACATCATCCATCGCAGCAGCCCGGTAGCGTTTCGGCTCGTCGTGATGCTGACGCTCTCGGCCGTCAGCCTGCTGATCGGTGTGGCGCCGCTGTTCGGAGCGTTCATCGCCGGAATCATTACCGCACCGACCGACGCCGACGGTGAACAGGCGCATGCAGCGATCCGCCAGGTTTCGTTCGCGTCCCTCGTGCCGCTCTACTTTGCGATCGTCGGCCTCCGCCTCGACCTCACGCGAGGCTTCGAAGTCGTGCTGTTCCTGGGCCTCCTAGCATGGGCATCCATCGCAAAGGCCGGCAGCGTGTACGCGGGGGCACGACTGGCGGGCGAGAGCTCGAACGGCGCGAGAAACCTTGCGGTGGCATTGAACTGCCGAGGCGGGCCCGGGATTGTCCTGGCTTCGGTGACCTTTGATGCCGGAATCATCAACGCAGGGTTCTATGCGATGCTCGTCCTGCTCGCCCTGGTGACCTCCATCGCCGCTGGTTCGTGGCTCGAAACCGTTGTCCGGCGCGGCGGATCGCTCCGCTAGGCCACGCGTCGCGCGGCCCTTAGCCGCACCCCCCGGAAGGTGGATTGTGCGCGGGTCTGTTGCTGTCCACGTTGCGACTTGCCTTCACCTGAAACGGTATGTCGAATCGTGTGCCGGCCATCCGCTCCCAGCCGCTAGTCCTGCTCGCCGGCCTGGGGGCTGAGCAAACCCAGGACCTGTCGAATGCCCTGCTCCGGGGCGGCTTTCGCGTCGTCACCGCCGGCGACGCGCGCCAAACCGTCGACGTCGCCCAGTCGCACGCTCCCCACGCCATCATCCTCGGCACCGCGCTCGCCGCCCCTGACTACACCCTTTGCCTGGCGCTGCGCACGCTGGCTCTCGCCACGCCGATCGTCGTGCTCGGCAGCGGCGAGCTGCAGGGGTCCGAGCAGCTGGCGGCGTTTCGCGCCGGCGCCTGGGATGCGATCAGCGCCCCGTACGACCTCACCGAGCTGCTGCTGCGGCTCGAGCTCTTTGTGGCACCGCGGCTCGAGCTCGACCGCGTCAGCGAAGAACGGCTGCTCGACCGCGAGAGCGGCCTCTACACCCCCGGCGGACTGGCACGCCGCGCGATCGAGTTGGCCGCGCTCGCTACGCGCCACGGCCTCACGCTCGCCTGCGCCGTGTTCCGCCCAGCCGAGGCGCTGCCCACCCGCGCCGACGACGACCGGTTGGCCGTCGCGTTACGCCAGGCCGGCCGCGCCTCTGACGCCCTCGGTCGGACAGGCCAAGCCGAGTTTGCCGTTTTCGCTCCGGCCAGCACCACGCTGGTCGCAACCCGGCTGATGCTCCGCATCACCGACAGCATCGAGCAACAGCTCGGTTTCGTCGCGAAGCATGGCACAGGCATCGGTATCCGCTCCGGCTGCAGCATGTCGTACTCGCTCCACCACATCTCTCCGCCGGCACTGCTGGCCCGGGCGAGGACCGCACTCGAGCTTCACTGAGACGCAGGGCGCTCGAGGTCGATCGCAGTGCTCTCTCAGCGCCGCGCGGTCCTCTCTTAGTCGAACGCAGGACGCTCGAAGTCGATCGCAGTCCCCGCTCAGCGCCGCACGGTCCTCGCTCAGTCGAACGCAGGACGCTCGAGGTCGTTCGCAGTCCCCGTTCAGCGCCGCGCGGTCCTCGCTCAGTCGAATGCAGGACGCTCGAGGTCGATCGCGGTCCCCTCTCAGCGCCGCACGGTCATCGCTCAGTCGAACGCAGGACGCTCGAGGTCGATCGCAGTCCTCGCTCAGCGCCGCGCGGTCCGCTCTTAGTCGAACGCAAGGCGCGCGCAGTCGATCCCTGGTCGCTCGAGGTCGATCGCAGTCCCTGCTCAGCCGCGCGCGGTCGTCTCTCCGTCGCAGACAGGGCGCTCGAGGTGAATCACTGGAAGCTCGCGGCCGTTCACTGGAAGCTCGACGTCGTTCACTGGAAGCTCGAGGTCGATCACACGTCGCTCGAGGTCGATCGCAGTCCTCTCTCAGCCCCGCGCGCTCGTCTCTCAGTCGAACTCAGGTCGCTCTTGGGCACATTATTGAGGCGCACGGCACTTCTCGACCTTCGGCACGCCGTTTTCTTGCCCCGCCGTCGTCGTTTTCGATGACGCCCCCGCACCCCGGCCGCCGCATACTCAGAAATGCCGCGCCCTTGCCCCCGCCATCGGAAGGACCTGATACTATGGGCATGCCACTCGCACATCGACGCTTTACCGTGGACGAATACCACCGCATGGCCGAGGTTGGGATCTTGGGCGAGGATGATCGCGTCGAGCTGCTCGATGGCGAGATCGTCCAGATGAGCCCGATCGGCTCGCGGCATGCCGCCGCAGTTACCCGGCTCCAGCGCCTTCTGGAGCGCCTCGCTGGCGATCGCGCCATCGTCCGGGTCCAGCAGCCGGTCCGGCTCGACTCCTACTCCGAGCCGGAACCGGATGTAGCCGTCGTCGAACCGCGCGACGACTTCTACGCCGCGGCCCACCCAACGCCGGCCGAAATCCTGCTCATCATCGAGGTCTCGGATACCTCCGCCCGCTACGACCGCTCCCGTAAGCTCCCCAGCTACGCCCGGGCCGGGATTCCAGAAGTGTGGCTCGTGGACCTGGCGCTGGATCGCGTCGAGACACACCGGGAGCCCCGGGGCGACGGCTACGCCACCCAACAAATCCTTCGCCACGACGAAGGCATCACGCCCCTGTGCCTGCCGGACGTCACGATCCGCGTCGGCGATCTCCTCCCGCCGCCATTTCGCGCGCTTTGATGCGAAGCTGCGGCCCTCGGATCGTGGTGGAAAATGCGAAACGACATCGCGCGCGTTTTTTTGCTCTATGTCCGCCCTCCATGGATCCCGATATTGCAGATCACCACTTCGCCATGGGGAGAATTCATGCACCACGCGCACTTCGAGATCCCTGATCAGCAGCGACACGACCACGTCGAAACGCTTCTTGCGATACAGTTCGCGAGGTTCTACGTCCAGATGCTCGAGTTGGCCGCGATTTGCCTGGCCAGCACGATGGTGCTCGCCATAATCGTCGTCATAGCGCTACGCGCATAGGCGATCTGACCTAAAAAGCTCTCAGGTCTCGGGCCGTCGGACGCGATCTAACCGAAAACGCTCTCAGGTCTCGGACTGTCGGACGCAATCTGACCGAAAACGCTCTCAGGTCTCGGACTGTCGGACGCAATCTGACCGAAAACGCTCTCAGGTCTCGGACTGTCGGACGCAGTCTGACCGAAAACGCTCGCAGCTCTCGGGCTGTCGGACGCAGTCTGACCGAAAACGCTCGCAGCTCTCGGGCTGTCGGACGCGATCTGACCGACAACGCTCTCAGGTCTCGGGCTGTCGGAGCGATCTGACCGACAACGCTCTCAGGTCTCGGGCTGTCGGAGCGATCTGACCGAAAACGCTCTCGGCTCACGCACTAGACCTCTCGGATCGCGCTCTGTCGGAGCCGGCGTGACTTCCAACCCTCCTGGGTCTCGGCCTGTACCGGCAAGGTCACGATCGATACCGGTTGGCTCTCGATCGATCCCGCTCATCTCTCGGCCGAGCCGAGCGTACTCGGCCGTGTCGCACGCCTCGCGCCCGAATAAACAAAAGCCGCTGCGACCATTCGCAGCGGCCTCGGATCGTGGTGGAAAACCACGGCTCCCCGTCAAGGTATCCGGAACATATGACTCGCGTTCGGCCGAGTCAACACGGTCAGTCACATGAATAGGCCATGGGAGCGTGCCGGGGATGGGATTCGAACCCACACGGGCTTTCGCGAGAACTTGGGGGCGTTGCCCTGGGTGAACGCATCTTGTTTTTGCGTTGAGGTACGAAATCGTGCACTGCAAACGCGCTTCAGCGCGCGTGTATTCGCCGAGCCGGTCCTTCAGGACACGGATACACGGACACGAATACCGACACGTCCGAAAATCAGGATGGTGACGGAGACTAGACGTTCAAACGCCGGGCTACCGCAAACTTAAATGGCGCCGTTGCGACCCAGCACCGCAGGAATGGTCTTCAACAGAATGACGCCGTCGCGGAAGAGTGACCACGTGCGAATGTAGGCAGTCTCGAGCCCCACGATCTGCTCGAAGTCGGTCACTTTATTTCTCCCCGCCACCTGCCACGGACCCGTGATCCCCGGCTTCACATCGAACCGCGCGTAGTGATGCGCTTCATAGAGATCGACTTCCGAGGGAATCGGCGGCCGCGGACCCACGAGCGACATCTCGCCCGTCAACACGTTGAAGAGCTGCGGTAGCTCGTCGAGACTCGTCCGTCTGAGCCATGAGCCCAGCCGCGTAATCCGGGGATCGCCGACGACCTTGAAGAGCCGTCGGTCCGGATAGATGCTCTTCTCGAACAACTCGGCCCGCTGCTCTTCGGCGCCGGAGACCATCGTCCGGAACTTGAAGATTCGGAACAGGCTGCCGCCGCGTCCGACGCGGTTCTGACGGAAGAACACGGGCCCCGGTGAATCGAGTCGTACGAGGGCGGCGACAATGAGCAGGACGGGCGTCGCGACAATCAGGCCCAGCCCCGCGCCGATCACATCGACGATTCGCTTCACCATCAATTGCCCACCGCGGAGTGTCGGCGTCGTCAGCTCGACGAGCGGCTGCTCGTGGCGCCACACGAGATTCGGCGCCACACCCGCGATTTCGATGGTGCGCGGCACCGACAGGACTTTGCAACCCGCGGTCAGCGCTGCGTCGACGATATCGTGGAAGCGGCCGTCCGTGACGTAGCCGCACACGACGATCGCCTCAGCATGGGTGTCGTGCAGGACCGACGCGAAGTCCACGATATGGCCCAACGCGGACGGCGCCGGCGGGACGTGTGTGTCGACGAAACCAATCGGCCGATACTCGGAGTCGGGCGCGAACGCGGGGCTCGCCGTGGTATCGCGGCACGCCTCGGCGGGTCCGACGAACAGCGTACGGAGCGAGGGCACGGGCTGGAAGCGGGCGACCAGTGAATCGAGCACCTTCCGCTCGAGGACCAGGCCGAGCCACACGAGCGTCGTCGTCAGGACATACTGCATCGCCACCATCTCTACGCCGCGCGTCCAGATCGTCATCCACAGCGGCAATGCCGTCGCGAGCGCGCACGCCAGAAACAGGCGCTTGGTATTGCGCCGTTCATCACCGCGTCCGTAATTGCCCAGCACCACGAGGCCGACGAACAGCGCCACCGCGTACTGCCAACCGTTGAGGATTCCCGCCGGGAGGACCCGCTGTACCTGACCGGCGACCGCATCGCCGAGGACGGCGCCATTCCGCACCGCACGGACCAGCGCGCGCATGACGTAGAACGATCCCAGATCGGCTATGAGAAGAACGACGAAGCGCCGTAGCCCACGCAGGAAGTGACGCTGGAAGTTCGATTGGGCCCGGCGTTGCAGTCCGAGGCGCGCGGGCGTGGCGCGTTCCCCGCGTCGAGTCAGTGTGGGAAACTCGACCGGAGTCGTTTCTACGACACGATTTGTGATGTGGAAAGGTTCAGCTTCCACTAACCGCCCGCCCCCGACAAGAAAGTGATCCCTATGACGCGCTCCTGGCCAATTAGATACCAAGGGACGGCCAATATGTTACTCGGCGAAACCAAGCGCTAGCCCATACATCACATCGGCTTACAGTCATTACCTTTTCTGCCGTGAAACGCCCTATCCCCATCGTGCTCGCGGCGCTGTCCACCGCCGCCATCCTCTTCTTGACCCTCCGCCCGGGCGGCACCTCCGTCACCCACGGCTGGTCCCTGGACTTCTGGGCCGGCGATGACGCCCTCGCCGGGCTGCTGCAAAACCTCATCCTCTTCATCCCCCTCGGCGTCGCGCTCACCCTCGCCGGGGTGCGGCCCTGGCGCGTCGTCGCCAGCGGCGCCCTGCTCTCCTTCAGCGTCGAATTCCTGCAGCAATGGATTCCCGGCCGCGACCCGAGTGTGGCCGACATCACCTGCAACACGATCAGCACCACCCTCGGCATGCTGCTCGTCACCCAAGCGCCGCGCTGGCTCTTCGTCTCGCCCAGGCGCAGCGCCTGGCAAGCCCGGTTCACCGCGATCGTCGCCGTGCTCGCCTGGTACGGCACCGGGGCGATGGTGCGGCAATCCTTCCCACCGCTGCCGTATCGCATCGTCACCACGCCCGACTTCGACTACTTCGGCCACTACGAGGGCAAGGTCGTGTCGGTCCAACAGCGGCTGCGCGAGCTCGAAGTCACCGTCGTCGCTGCGCCCCATCCTCCGGGCCAGACGTCGCCGCTCGTTGCGCTCCTCGGCGCGCAGGATCAGAAAGCGGTGATGCTCTCCGTCGACGGGTACGACCTGACGCTGCGCTACGCCATGCCGGCACTCCGCGTCACGCTCGAGCAACCCGATCTCCGCCTGCGCGGCGCCCTGCGGTCCGTCTTCCCCCACGACGCCTTCGTCGCCGCCACCTCGCACGACTCGACCAACATCTGTCTGCGACTCAACGCCATCGAGCGCTGCCACCTCGGCTACACCATTGGCGACGGCTGGAAGCTGATCTACTACCCCGAGGGACGACCGGCCTGGATGCTCGGCCTGATCAATACCCTCTGGATGATGGGCTGCGTCATCGGCGTGGGGTTCTGGGGAGCGAGAAGTCGCGGCGGCGAGAACGGCGCGGGCGGCATCGCGTTGACGATCGTCATTGTGGGAGTGTTGATGGTACCACTTGTCACCGGATTGAATGCGACACCGGTGCACGAATGGTTTGGCGCGTTGGCCGGCCTGGGACTGGGTTACCTTGTAGCTCGACGCTCGTGACTTGAAGCCGCTTCGCAACTTCGCCGTCTGCGCAACTTTTCTGGCGACTCCTGGCTAGGGACTTGGGACTATCCGGTAAACCTCTCCAGCTCCTCTCATGATATACAGCTCGCCTTTATTGTCCTGCCCGAACGATGTGATCCCGCTGCCCGGTGAGATGAGCGACGAAAAGTCCAACGGCGTCACGTTGGGCCATTTGATGCCCCAGACGTCGGCGTTGCAGTCGTCGGCGTAGAAGTAATAACCCTGGATCGCCGGCATCGCGCTGCCGCGGTACACGTAGCCGCCCACGATCGCGCAGGCGTTGAACGCATGGATATACTCGACGATCGGCAGGATGCCGGTCGTGGTGCACGGATCGGACGGGTAGCAGTGTTTCCCCTCCATGATGTTCCAGCCGTAGTTCGCGCCGGGGCCGCGCTGCACCGACGTCGGCGCGAGATCGACTTCCTCCCACAGATCCTGCCCGACGTCGCCGATGTAGAGGTCGCCGTTCTGCCGGTCGAACGTGAAACGCCACGGATTGCGGAGCCCGTACGCCCACACCTCGGGCGCAAACGTCGTGTCGGTCGCGCCGGGATTGTCGGCCGGAGGCGTGTAGCCGCTCGCGCCGCTGACGTCGAGCCGAAGCAGTTTGCCGAGTAGCGCGTGCTTGTTCTGGCCGTTGTGGCCCGGGTCGCCGGTTCCGCCGCCGTCCCCCGTGCCCGTCCACAGTTTTCCGTCCGGTCCAAACTGGAGCTGGCCGCCGTTGTGGTTGGACTGTCCGGGATGCGCCACCTTGAGGGTCGTGTCCGCCGTTGCTTCATCCAGGCTGTCGGGATCGCTCGAAACGGTATAGCGCACGATCCGGATGTTGCCGCCCGGATCGGTGAAGTAGACGAACGCGCGACCGTTCGTGGCGTACTGCGGATCGAACGCGATGCTCAGGAGGCCGCGCTCACCGCCCGCGCTGATTTGGCCGCGCAGATCGAGAAACGGGCGCGTCTGGACCGTGTCGTGATGCAGCACCATCACGCGGCCGGCCTGCTCGACGACGAAGAGGCGCTGGGTGTCGCCCGGCGCCGCGGTGACATAGACGGGACTGGAGAAGGTGCCGATGAGGTGCAGCGACGGCGTGCCGGAGGGCGGCGGCGGGGGCGGCGGATTGTCGAGGAAGTTGCCGCACGCCGCGAGCAGAGAAAGCAACGGGAGCAGTTTACTCATCCGAGCACGACCTCCACGCCATCCTGTCTGAGCCTGCCGAGTAACCGGGCTTCGATGCGCGCCTTCAGGGTGACCACACCGTTTGTCTGTTTCTGTTCCAGAATCTCGGCGTCGCGGTGGAGCGTTGCCAGCAGCTTCCCATCACTTACCGGAACGCGGATCTCGGCAATCGGTCTTAATGCCTGGGCTGAGGTGCGGAGCGCGCGCCGCAAGTCTTCGACACCGTGCGTGGTCGCCGAGGTAAGGATCGCGTGCGGGTAACGCTCCCGGACCATGTCGAGAAATGCGGGTGGGTCCGGAAGCAGATCGGCTTTGTTGAAGACATGAATCACGCGCTTCGGCGTGACGCTCATCGTCTCCTTCTCGACGACGTCGAGCTGGTCTTCCCACCCCGCGTGACTTGCGTCGATCACGTGGAGCAACAGATCGGCATCCTGCGCTTCCTCGAGCGTCGCCCGGAACGACGCCACCAGATGGTGCGGCAGCTTGCGAATGAATCCGACCGTGTCGGTGATCCGATAGCGGTAGCCTTCGCCCACATCGACTTCGCGGGCCAGCGTGTCGACCGTGGCGAACAGCCGGTCCTCGATGAACACATCCTGACCGGAGAGCGCCTTCAACAGACTCGACTTGCCGGCGTTGGTGTAGCCCACGAGCGCCGCCGTCGGCACATCCCGCCGGCCCTGGCGCTGATTGGCGCGATGCTCGGCGACGTCCTTGAGTCGTTTCTTGAGCACCGAGATCTTGCGGCGAATGACGCGGCGGTCGGTTTCGAGCTGCGTTTCGCCGGGCCCCCGGAGGCCGATACCGCCGCGGATACGCGAGAGGTGGGTCCACATGCGCGTGAGGCGTGGCAGCAGATACTCGAGCTGCGCCAGCTCGACCTGCAGCTTCGCCTCGTGGCTTTTGGCGCGCGTCGCGAAGATGTCGAGAATCACCTCGGTGCGGTCCATGACACGCACGCCCAGATTCTTCTCGAGCTTGACACCCTGCAGCGGCGTGAGGCTCTCGTCGAAGAGCACCAAGGTCGCGTTCGCATTCTTCAAGTCTTCGGTCAGCGACTCGACCTTGCCTTGACCCAGATAGAAGTTGGGAGTCGGAGCGTCGATGCGCTGGATGGTCCTCCCGATCACCTGAGCGCCGGCGGTGTCCGCCAGTCTCTCCAGTTCCTCGAGGTGCTCATCGACGTGAACTGCATCATCGGATCCCTTACGAGGAGCTCCAACGAGAAAAGCCCTCTCAACGGGAGATTGGATATCGATCAGCTTACGGATACGTCTCCTCCCTCAGCTTCAAGGCACAAGAAGAGTTGCGAAGTTGCGCAGACGGCGAAGCGGCTTCCAGCTTGAAGCTCCAAGACTTGGGACCGCTTTGCCGTCTGGGCAACTTCGCAACTTCTCTTGCAGCTCTGTCAAGGAATCAGCTTCCTCAGGGGGACGTTGCCTGTGCTTTTTAACTGTACCCTACGCTCCCCCAGGGGTGTATCCAGTATCACAGCCCCGGTAATTCCATAGGGCAATTCTTGCGATTGCAGCAGTGAGCGGGCTGCTGCGCCCACCCCCGCCCAGGTAAACCGCACGGGCATGACCACGCGGCTATGGTTTTGCTGGGACAAGTCCAGGGGTTTGTCTATAAGGGCTTGTCCGAAATCCGTGCTCGCCAGCGTCAGATCAACTTCGAGCCGCGTGCTGCGCAGGCTGTACGCATTAGGATTGTAGACATCGAACACGAGGTCGAGCGTGCCTCCACTCAGACCCATGCCGGTGATGTTGATTTCCTTGAGCTCGATCTGCGGCTGCTCGAACTGGATCGCATTGCGCAGTGTCGCGCAGTTCGATACGGCGACGCTGACGAGCGCGATGCCGAGTATGGCTCTGCTGGCGCGTTGACCCATAACCGCTAACATAACGCACCAATGGCCACCGAGCCGCTAGTCCTGCTCGCGAACGCCGACAAGTGGTTGACCGAGTCGCTCGAAAGCGTCTTGATCCAGGGCGGCTATCGCGTCATCGCCACCGACAAGCGGGCGCAAGTGCTGGAGTTGGCCCGGCGCCATCTCCCCGACGGCGTCCTGCTCGACGTGGCGCTCGACCAGCGCAGCTCGGACAGCCTCAACCTGTGCCGGGCGCTCCGTGCCGATCCGACGATCTCGCGCGCCATGCCGATCATCCTGACGGCGGCCGGACCGGCGTTGCGCGCGCAGCAGCTCGAGGCGTTGCGCGCCGGTGCGTGGGAGCTGCGCGGCGATCCGCTGGACATGGAAGAGCTGGTGCTGCGCCTCGGCGTCTACGTGCAAGGCAAGCTCGAAGTCGATCGCCTCGGTGACGAGGGCCTGATCGACCGCGCCAGCGGGCTCTACAACGACGTCGGCATGACGCGCCGCGCGGCCGAGCTGGCCGCGTTCACGGCGCGCCAGGGATTGCCCCTCGCGTGTGCGGTGTTTCAACCGGCGAACGGCAGCGGTGGCGGCGGTGCCGGGCTCACACCTGGAACGGCCGACCGGCTGGCGCTGGCATTCCGGCGCGTGGGACGGATTTCGGACGCGGTGTGCCGGACGGGCGCGACGGAGTTTGCGGTCTTTGCACCGGCCACCGACGAGAGTGGCGCCGAAGGATTGGTGCAGCGGATCAGCGATGCGGTGGCGCGAAACGCGGCCGTGAAGCTCAAGGCAGGAGTCAGTATCGCGTTTGCGGGTCCCAGGCGAACGTCGGGCACCATGCGTACGTCCGCCGCCGTGCCGCAGCCTGCTATGCCTTCCACCACAGATCTACTGGCGCAGGCGCGCGACGCTCTGCAGCACTAGCTCTTGCGGCGCTGCGGGTCACTGTTCCGCGGCAGGTGGGAGCCACTGTTACGCACGGGATGTGTGGCCTGACGCGGCGCGGCGCGGGGGCCTGAGCGGCGACTGGTAACCACCGGCAGGGCCAGCTCGAAGAAAAACCGCGTCCCCCACCCCTCACGCGATTCGACTTTCAGCTCCGACTTCAGCGCGGTCGCCAGCTTGCGGCAGATCGTGAGCCCGAGTCCCGTTTGCGAGAAGAGCTGGCCGCGGCGGCCCGATTCCTTGCGCAACGGCTGAAACAGCGTCGTCACCTTCTCGGTCGGGATGCCGCGGCCCGAGTCGCGCACCGCGAACTCGATCCGATTCGATCCCGCCTCCCCTACCTCCTGCGCTACGATCTCCACGTAGCCCTCGTCGGTGAACTTGAGGGCGTTGGTGGTGAGGTTGAGCAGCATGCGGCTCAACGCCACCGGATGGCCCTTGCGCTGGTCGTGCGTCGGCGCGAGCAGGCGGACGGTGAGATGCTTTTCCTCGGCGATCGGCCGCACGATGTCGCGCACCGACTCGAGCATCGCCGTCACCGAGAACACCGTCGGCTCCTGATCGATCAGCGGGTCGCCGCCCTGCGTGAACTCGATGATGTCGCTCGCCACTGACGAGAGGCCGAGCGCCGCGGTGTAGATCAGGCCGAGCTGGCGGCGCTGCGCATCATTGACCGGGCCGCTCTGCCCGCGCTGCAACGTCTCGGCGAGCACGAGGATCGATGTGAGCGGTGAGCGGAGATCGTGGGCCACGTCCATGAGGAGCGCGAGGCCGTCGTTCCCCGAGAGCTGCTGCGCAAACGTCTGGGCCCAGTTGGGCTCGATCGTGACGCGCACGCGCTCCATCGCGACGAGCAGCGGCAACAGCTCCGTATCGGGCACGCCGGCTTCCTGCCAACCCTCGACCACGCCGCTGCGCAGCAGCTCGAGCAGACGGCGGCCCAGCGTCGTGTGAATCCGGGGATCGACCTTGGGCCGGGCGGGTGCATCTGGTGCGTCGGAGAACCAGGCCTGGTGAATCCCCGTCGCCACGAGTCCGAGCAGCTCGCCGACCTCGTCCTGGCCGGTCGAGCGGGGACGCTTGCCCCAGTCCGCCAGCACCGAGCGAATCGCATTCTTCAAAACTTTGCACGGGATGCAGCGAGTGTCTGCGCCGAACGCATGTCCGGGTGGGACGGAGCTCCGGGGGACTTGGAGAGGAAGGGGCGATACGCGTTCTGGAGGCACGGGAACTTCTACACTGAGAGCTCAGGCGAGTTTCCACGGAAATGATCAATGTCCAATGATCATTGATCAATGATCATTCGCCCGCCAGGGCGTTAGGGCGCGATCCAGCCCTCCCGGATGGCGTACCGAACCAGGTTGGCGGTGTCGTGGACGTTGAGCTTCTTCATCAGCCGTCCACGATGAAACTCCGCCGTTTTCACGCTGATACGGAGGACCTCCGCGATCTGCTTCGTCGACTTGCCTTCACCCACGAGCTGCAGCACCTGCCGCTCCCGCGGCGTGAGATCGGTGCCGTTCTTGGCGGTTGGCGTCGCGCAAGCATCTACAATTGCCTGCGACGCCCCGGGACTGACGTAGAGCCTGCCCTCCCGCACTTCCTCTATAGCGTGCACGAGGTCGTCGCACCCCTGGCTCTTTTGGACGAAGCCCCGCACCCCGACCTTCAGCGCCTCCGTCACAAAGCGCTTGTCGTCGATGCCGGACAGGAGAATGACGGGACAGGTGGGCGCGACGCGGGCGATCTCACGGGCGGCATCGACGCCGTTCAGCACCGGCATGGCGACGTCCAGCACCGCAACGTCGGGGGAGAACCGCTGCACGGCGGTGACGGCGGCCCGGCCATCGGCCTCATCGGCCACGACCTCCAGCCCCTTCCGCTCCAGCAGCGCCTTCAGGGCCTGCCGCAACACAAGGTGATCATCAGCCAAAACCAGACGCACCGTCATCTTGTAACCAATCTGTCGCTCTATCCTCGGCTGAGCCAGTGCGTAGACGTCCCGACACAGTTATGTGCGTCGTCTGCTCGGGTCTGCTGGCCCCGCAGCGCGCGCACATGTGGTAAGCCATTCTGCGACAATAGTATTGACGGTGCGGTGCCGCGCCAGACCCGGCATGGCGCTTGCCTCCCCCGTAAGGGTTAGCCAAAAACGGGGACTCACAGTGCAGCAGCGCGATTCATCGTGTCAGGTAGCAATCATCGGCGCGGGACCATACGGGTTGGCCGCCGCCGCGCACCTGCGCGCCAAAAATGTCGATACGCGGGTGTTCGGCGCGCCGATGGAATTCTGGCTGCGACACATGCCGCGCGGAATGTTCCTCCGCTCGGCGCCGAGCGCCTCCAATCTCGGCGATCCCGACGGACAGCTGGGTCTCAATCGCTTCCGTACGGCCGCAGGCCTTCCGCCTACCAAGCCGGTCCCGATCGACGATTTCGTTCGGTACGGACAGTGGTTCCAGGAACAGGCGGTTCCTCATCTCGAGCGGCGCACCGTGGCGAACGTTGCGCCGAATTCGCGCGGATTCCACGTGCGCCTCGACGATGGCGAAGAATTCCACGCCCGGCGCGTCGTGGTGGCGACCGGAATCAGCCTCTTTGCCAAACGCCCCGCGCATCTCGCGGATTTGCCCGCGGCCGCCGTCTCCCACTCGTTCGATCAGGCCGATCTCGGCCGGTTCCGCGGCCAGAAGGTGGTGGTGGTCGGCGCCGGCCAGAGCGCACTCGAATCGGCTGCCCTGCTCCACGAGAACGGCGCCGCCGTCGAAGTGCTCGCACGGACTCCGCGTGTGTTCATGCTCCCCGACGGGAAGAGCACCGGCTTTGGTGCCGAGCTCCGCAAGCGGCTGAGCCCCTACGTGCGCCCCCCCTTTGACATCATGGGTCCGCGCTTCGCCAGCTGGCTGATCGCCTGGCCCCGCATGTACCGGCGGTCGCCGCGCGCGCTCCAGAATTTCCTGACGGCGCGCGCGGTGCGCCCGGGCGGCGCCACATGGCTGGCCCCGCGACTCGCGCCGGTCCCCATTGCCACGGGCTGCACGATTACGTCCGCTGCCACGACGGCGGGAGGCCTGCTCCGCCTCAAGCTTTCGGACGGGAGCCAACGTCTGGTCGATCATCTGCTCCTCGCGACGGGTTATCGTGTGGACGTCTCGCGATACAACTTCCTCGCGCCCGAGCTGCGCGACGCGTTGCGCACCCGCGAGGGCTATCCGGTGCTCCAGGTCGGGTTCGAAGCCTCCGTGCCGGGCCTGCACTTCCTGGGAACGCCCGCCGCCGGGACCTTCGGCCCGCTCTGTCGCTTCGTGGTCGGCACCAGGTACATGGCGCACGAGCTCACACGTCACATCGTCAATCGGAACGGGGACGGTGCTGAATGATCCGCGACCGTAGCCCCGATCGCACCCGTCGCCCGTTGGCGGTCGTCCTCAGCTCGGATGCCGTCGGTCTGGGGGCGGTGCGGAGTCTGCAGCGCGGGGGTGTGCCCACCGTCGTGGTGATGATGGACCCGTGGGAGCCCGTGCGTGCCTCCCGCTACGGCCGCAAGATTCTCGTTCCCCGCTCGGACGACCACGACGCCGCGATCCTGAATGTTCTGTCCCGGATTGAGGGCGAGCGTCCCGTCCTCATTCCGACGTCGGACCACCTCACCTATTTCGTGTCGAAGCACCGGGCCACGCTCGAGCCGCGTTTCCGCTGCTGCATCCCCCACGATGCCGCGATTCACGTCGTCCTCGACAAGGCAAAGGACACCCAGCTCTTGCAGGGGACGGGGATTCCGTTGCCCCGGACCGTCCAGTCGCTGCCGGCCTCTCCGGCGGAGTTGATCCAGGCGCTGGGCCTGCCGCTCATTATCAAGCCGCGCACCTTCGTCGACAAGGAAAACCTGGGCTGGCGCAACGTCATCATCCGCAGCCGCGCGGACGCCGAGAGGTTCTATCGGGAAAACCGCGCCCTGTTCGGCAGCGTGATCGCGCAGGAATTGATCCCCGGTCCCGACGACACGCTGTGGGAGTCGATTTGCCTGTTCAATGACCGCAGCGAGATTGCGCGCGCGTTCACCTTCCGGAAGCTCTCGACGATGCCGGCCCATTACGGCGCCACGGCCCGCGGCGTGAGCGAACGGAGCGAGCGGCTCCTGGATCTCGCCACGGCGGTCGGCAAGCGCCTGGGATACGTCGGCATCGGCGACATTGACTGGAAATACGATGCGCGGGACGGGCAATTCAAATATTTGGAGCTGAACCCGCGCCTCGGACTGTGCCACTACTTCGGGACGCGGTGCGGCGTCAACCTCACGCTCGATGCGTATCGGCTGGCCTGCGGCGAGACCCTGGAAGCCGGCGTGGCGCAGGTTGACGGGCGCAGGTTCCTGGCGGTGCTCGAGGAGCTGGGCGCCAGGCTCCAGAGCGGCGACTCGTTCCTGGCTGTGGCGCGCGGTCTCCTGGCAGCGCTGGCGGCGAGGCCCGTGGGCGCCTACTTCGCCCCGGACGACATCCTGCCGGGGCCGTTCGCGGTGGCTCGAGTCGCCTATCGTCTGGCCGCCAAAGCCTGGCGCGGCCAACTGGGCACGGTCTTCACGAAGCAGTACCAATAGGCTATTGCGCAGAGGCCCATTTTCTCGGATTTTACTTCCCCTTCCCCACGGGCCAGGCCGTGTCTCGAAATATGAGCGTCAGTTCTTGAGTCGTCCCTCGCCTGCGTCCGGCGTGCGGCAACGCGGTTCCGATCCAGCGGTTGGAGTCGTCCCCGTCACAGGTGTCAGCAATCGGCTGCTCACGCGCGCGATTCGGCGTGTCGAGGCGCGCTGGCGTGAATTGTACGGTCCCCAGACCGATGTCGCGGACATCCCACGGATTCTCGCCGCGTCGGCGCTCGCCGCCGATCGGGGCGATGCTTCCTTTATAGACACCCTGACGCCGCGGCCGTCGCTGCGGTTGAGCCTCCATCTCGTCGATTTGCTCGAGGACGAGCTCATCGCGCTGGGTCGGGCGGGCGAGACGGCGTCGCAGGTGCTGCAGACCATCGGCCGGTTGCGCGTGGTACGCGCCGCGATCGAGCGCCGCTTTCAACAGCTCCCCGGCGCGCCGCTCGTCGGCATCGACGGTCTCGAATTCCTAATCGAGTTCGTCCACGACATGCGCTCGCCCCTGAACTCGCTGCTCCTCCTTGCCGACCGGCTGCAGCAAGGGTGGAGTGGACCGCTGACGACGCTGCAGCTGCGGCAGCTGCGCCTGATCTACGCCGCCGCGCACGCGCTCAACACGGTCACGAGCAACGCGCTGCAGATGACGCGCGAGTGGGACCAGCTGGAGGAGCCGGAGGCGCGGCCTTTCTCGGTCACCAAGCTCCTCTCCGAAGTGCAGGATGTGGTCCGCACGCTCGCAGCGCAGAAGGGCCTCGAGGTCTCGTTCATTCGGCCCGACATCGATCGCCGCCTGGGGCATCCGATCGAATTGCAGCGCATTCTGCTGAACCTGGTGACCAACGCACTGAAGTTCACGCGGGCCGGCACCATCACGGTCAGCGCCACCGATCGGGACGACAGTCACGTGGAATTCGCGGTCCAGGACACCGGGCCCGGCATTCATTCGTCGGCGCAGCAGACCCTGTTTCAACCGTTCCGCAAATCGGTGGGAGCCCGCCGCGCCATCTTTTCCGCGACGGGACTGGGGCTCGCCATCACCCAGCGCCTCGTGGCCGCGCTCGGCGGCCAGCTCACGTACGACACGGCCCCCGGCAAAGGCACCCGCTTTTTCTTTACGCTGGACCTCCCCGTCGCCTGACGCGGTGCAAAAGAACTAATTCTGCGGGATGAGTCCTGAGGTGACCCCACAGAATTAGTCGTGAACGCACAAAAGAGTGATTGTGTGCGGGTCAGTAACAGCGCGTATTAAGCCTCGATAATGAACGCGCCCTCCGCCCAGCCTGGTCACATCCGGCCACGCTTAACCGAACCACGCCACCGGCTTAATGCCGTTACGGGCGTGAGCAGCGCCTTGCTCACGCGTGCGATTCGGCATGTCGAGGTGCGCTGGCGTGAAATGTACGGTCCGCCCGCCGATGTAGCTGAAATCCCACGGATTCTCGCGGCGACGGCACTCGCGGCGGATCGCGGCGACGCTTCCTTTATAGAGACGCTGACGCCGCGGCCGTCGCTCCGGCTCAGCCTGCATCTTATCGATCTGCTGGAAGACGAAGTGCTCACGCGGTGGCGCTCCGGCGACGACTCGACCGCCCAAGTCCTGCAGGCGATCGACCGACTGCGGTTCGTGCGCACCGCGATCGAGCGCCGCTTTCAACAGCTCCCCGGCGCGCCGCTCGTCGGCATCGATGGCCTCGAATTCCTCATCGAGTTCGTCCACGACATGCGCTCGCCACTCGGCGCGTTGCACCTGTTGGCGGACCGTCTGCAGCAGGGCTGGAGTGGACCCCTCACGCCGCTGCAGCAGCGCCAGCTTCGGTTGATCTACGCCGCCTCCCATGCGCTCAATAGCCTCACCAACAATGCGCTGCAGATGACGCGCGAGTG
>Ga0207653_10000140_pt1 | contig 51674 bp, 53 predicted proteins | sample KBSK5251metaG_FD_184341 | JGI IMG/M metagenome (GOLD analysis project Ga0207653, IMG submission 184341) | Corn, switchgrass and miscanthus rhizosphere microbial communities from Kellogg Biological Station, Michigan, USA - KBS K5-25-1 metaG... | ecosystem: Host-associated > Plants > Roots >... | reverse complement strand
GACTCGGCACCGATTCGGTCGTGAGCGTGGAAGATCTCGATCTCTGGGCCGAAGCCGAGGCCGCGGGGCTTGTCGGGGACGACGCGCTGCGCGCGCTTACAATAGAAGGCGCGCGTGCCCTCGGATGGGAAAGTGAGATCGGCTCGCTGGACGTAGGGAAAGCCGCCGACCTTGCCGTGTTTTCCTCGACCGCCCTCGACCGTCCTCGACCGCCTTCGACCGCCGTCGTGACAGTAGTCAGGGGACAGATCGTGCATCAGATTTCCGCCCCATGAAGACGCAGCGTCACGCGGCCATTCTGCGGATCGTGCGGCAGGACACGGTGGGGAGTCAGGAGCAGCTGCGCGAGCGTTTGAAGGCCGAAGGCTACAACGTGACGCAGGCGACGTTGTCGCGCGACATCCGCGAGCTCGGGCTGGCGAAGGTCGCGGCCCCCGACGGCGGGTCGCACTACGCCGCGGCGCCCGAAGGTACACCCGGCGTGCGGCAGCACCTCGAGCAGCTCCTTCCCACCATGCTCGTGTCCGCTGAAGGCGTTGGTTGGGCGCTCCTGCTCAAGACGACGACGGGTGCCGCGCAGCCGCTCGCGCTGGCGCTCGACGGCGCCGGCTGGAGCGAAATCATCGGCACCATCGCCGGCGATGATGCCATCCTCGTAATCACTCGCAGCGAGCGAAGCCGCCGCGCCGTGCAGACGCGGCTGAAAGAGCTCGCAGGACTCCCCGCATGAAAACGATCGTAACGCTCGGCGCCCTGTTGGTCACCACGAATGCCTGTACCGCTCAGTCACAACCTCCAAAACCTCCACCGTCCTCCACCGCCCAGAATTCCCTCACGGATGCCGAGCGCACCGCTGGCTGGCGCCTCCTGTTCGACGGCCAGACCACGGCCGGTTGGCGCAACTACGGCAAGCCGAAGATCTCGGATGGCTGGACGGTGCAGGACGGCGCGCTCACCCGCACCGGCGCGGGTGGCGACATCATCACGACCGACGAATTCAAGAACTTCGAGCTGAGCATCGATTGGAAGATCGAAGTCGGCGGCAACAGCGGCGTCTTCTACCGCGCAAGCGAAGACAGCGACGCGATCTACTGGAACGCCGTGGAGATGCAGGTACTGGACGACGCAAAGCACCCCGACGGCCAGGACCGCATGACATCGGCGGGCGCGGCCTACGACCTCTATCCGTCCCCGGCCGGCCACGTGCGTCCCGGGGGCGAATGGAATTCAGCGCGGCTCATTGTGAACGGCAACCACGTCGAGCACTGGTTGAACGGCTTCAAGCTGCTGGAGTACGAGCTGGGGAGCCCGGATTGGAACTCGAAAGTCGCGGCCAGCAAGTTCAAGCCCCATCTCCGGTTCGGGAAAAACGCGCAGGGACACATCGGATTGCAGGATCACGGCAACGTCGTCGCGTTCCGCAATATCAAAATCCGAGTGCTCCCATGAGCAAGAAGCGCATCTCGCGTCGCCGGTTTGTCGGCGACGTCGCGACCGGTGCGCTGTTCACCATCGTCCCGCCGCACGTGCTGGGCGCGCGTGGGAGGAATCGGCTCGCGCCGAGCGACAAGCTGAACATCGCGTGCATCGGTGTCGGCGGGATGGGCGGGAACGACGTGCGCGGGGTGGGGAAGACCGAGAACATCTACGCCCTGTGCGACGTGGACGACAAACAGGGCGCGGGATCATTCTCGGCGTTTCCGCTGGCGAAGCGGTTCAAGGATTTCCGCGTCCTGCTCGATAAAGAAGGAAAGAACATCGACGCGGTCACCGTCTCGACGCCCGATCACACCCACACCGTCGCCGGCATGATGGCGATGAAGCTGGGCAAGCACACGCGCATTCAGAAGCCGCTGGCGCGCACCCTGTGGGAAGTGAAACAGCTCGAGGACGCGGCGCGGCGCTACAAAGTCCAGACGCAGATGGGGAATCAGGGACACGCCGAAGAAGGCACGCGCCTGATCCGCGAATGGGTCGAGGCGGGATTGATCGGCACCGTGCGCGAGATCCAGCTCTGGACCAACCGGCCGATCTGGCCGCAAGCGATCGACCGCCCGCTCGACGAGTTCTACACGCCGGCGACGCTCGACTGGGATCTGTGGCTTGGCCCCGCGCCGGCGCGCCCCTACCACCCGGCGTACGCGCCGTTCAAGTGGCGCGGCTGGTGGGATTTCGGCACCGGCGCGCTCGGCGACATCGCCTGCCACTCGATGGACGCGTCGTTCTGGACGCTGAATCTGGGTTATCCGACGCGCATCGAAGCCGAGTCGACCAAACTGTTCGCGGAAACCGCGCCGGCGTGCTCGCGCATCACCTACTCGTTCGCGGCCAAGGGGAGCCGGCCGCCGGTGACGGTCGTTTGGCGCGACGGCAGTCTCTATCCGCCCCGCCCGCCCGAGATCACCGATCCCAACGCCTGGCCCTTCGACACGAGCGGGCAGCTCTGGATCGGCGATGGCGGCCGCCTGATCGCGGGGATCTACGGGGAGAATCCGAAGCTGCTCGATGCGGCGAAACAGGCCGAGGTCACGGCGCATCCGGTGCCGCAGAAGTATCCGCGCACCGAGGGCGTGTACGCCGAGTGGATCGCTGCGTGCAAAGGCGGCACCCCGGCCGGCTCGAACATCCCCGACCATTCGGGGCCGCTCACCGAGATGGTGCTGCTCGGCAATCTCGCCGTGCGGACGGCGCAGCCCATCGACGTGAACCCGGCCACGGGAGCGGTTCTCACAACCGGTGTGCCGGAGGAGTACCTCAAGCCCAGTTACAGGCAGGGATGGGGTTGGTGATGCCTTGCGAACCCTACCAGGGTTGATGTATTTTTATGCACCTATATGCATAAACAAAAGTCCGGCCCGCTCGTGGTGCTTGCCTATTCCGGCGGGCTCGATACGTCCGCCATCGTCCCCTGGCTCCGGGAACAGTACGGCGCGCGGGTCGTGTGCTTCGCCGCCGATGTGGGGCAGGGACTCGGCGAGCTGGACGGCCTGATCGCCAAAGCCAAACGCTCCGGCGCCGAAGACTGCATCATCGAAGATCTGCGCGAAGAGTTCGTGCGCGACTTCGTCTTCCCGACGCTGCGCGCTGGCGCGATCTACGCCCGCACCTATCTGCTCGGCACCTCGATGGCGCGCCCGATCATCGCCGCGCACCAGGCCGCGGTCGCGAAGCAGCTCGGCGCCGACGCAGTGGCGCACGGTTGCACGGGGAAAGGCAACGACCAGGTCCGCTTCGAGCTGACGTTCGCCGCGCTCGCGCCGGAGCTGCAGATCATCGCGCCGTGGCGCGAATGGAAATTCCAGAGCCGGGAAGACCTGATCAACTACACGCATGCCAAAGGTGTCCCGGTGCAGGCCACGGCCGAGAAGCCGTACTCCACCGACCGCAACCTGTGGCACTGCTCGCACGAAGGCGGGATCCTCGAGGATCCGTCGCAGGAAGCGCCCGAACACATCTTCGTGATGACGAAGAACCCGCTCGACGCGCCCGATGAGCCGGTCGTCGTCACCATTGGATTCGAAGAAGGCAATCCCGTCAGCGTCGATGCCGTCCCGCTTGGTCCGGTCGAGCTCCTCGAACAACTCAACGAAGTCGCGGGCGAACACGGCGTCGGCCGCGCCGACATCGTCGAGGATCGGCTCGTCGGGATGAAGTCGCGCGGGGTCTACGAGACGCCGGGCGGCACGGTGCTCTATGCCGCGCACCGCGAGCTGGAACAGATGGTGCTCGATCGCCGGACGCTTCGCATGAAGGACGAGCTGGCGCTGCGCTACGCGGACCTGGTGTACGACGGCCGCTGGTGGACGCCCGAGCGTGAGGCGCTCGACGCGCTCGTCACCGCCACGCAGAAAAACGTGACGGGCACGGTCAAACTGAAGCTGTACAAGGGCAACGTGATCGTCGCCGGCCGCGAGAGCCCGTTCGCGCTCTACCAGCCGTCCTATGCGACGTTCGGCAAGGACAACGTCTACAACCAGAAGGACGCCGAGGGCTTCATCCGGCTGTACGGACTCGCCAGCAGAATCGCCGCGGGTCTGAACGCCGAGCGCACGGATGTCCCAGCAAGCTGACACGCATCATATGTGGGGGGGGCGCTTCGCTCTTGGTCCGAGCGAAGCGCTCGATGCTTTAAACCGCAGCCTTCCCGTCGATCATCGTCTCTGGCCGCAGGACGTCGCCGCAAGCAAGGCGTGGGTGCACGCGCTCTGTCACGCGGGCGTGGTGACTCCCGGTGAAGAAGCGCAGCTCCTCGGCGGTCTCGATCGCGTCGCCGACAAGCTGGCCGACGGCGCCGCGGTCGGCGCGCCTGATGAAGACGTGCACACGCTCGTCGAGCGCCTGCTCTACGCCGAGGTCGGCGCGGTCGCGGGGAAGCTGCACACGGGCCGCTCGCGCAACGACCAGGTCGCGACGGACCTGCGCCTCTGGACGCTCGGTGCGATCGACGAGCTGGACGCCGCGGTCGCCGCACTGGGTCGCACGCTCGTCGCCAAGGCGAAAGACGGGCTCGACGCGATCCTGCCCGGCTACACCCACGGCCAGCGCGCCCAGCCGGTGCGGTGGGCGTACGTGATGCTCGCACACGCCTGGCCGCTCGTCCGCGACCGCCAGCGGCTCGCCGACGCGCGCCGCCGCACTTCCGAAATGCCGCTCGGCTCGGGTGCGCTCGCGGGCTCAGGGTTCCCGATCGATCGCGTGCTGCTGAAAGAAGCGCTCGGCTTCCGCGCCATCTCCGCCAACGCGCTCGACGCGACCGGCGATCGCGATTTTGTGGCCGATGTGCTGTTCGCCATCGCGCTGATCGGCACGCATCTCTCGCGCCTCGGCTCGGAGCTAATCACGTACGCGAGCGGTGAGTTCGGCTTTGTCACGCTTTCAGACGCCTTCAGTACCGGCTCCAGTCTCATGCCGCAAAAACGCAACCCGGACGTGTTCGAGCTGGCGCGCGGCAAGGCGGGACGGCTGCTGGGGGACTTCGTTGCGCTGCTCACGACTCTGAAGGGCATCCCCGCCGGCTATCAAAAGGATCTGCAGGAAGACAAGGCGCTGCTGTTCGACGCGTGCGATACCCTCGCGACCGTGTTGCCGGCGGTGACGGGAGCGATCGACACGCTCACCGTGAATGCGGAACGGATGGCGGCGGCGCTCGACCCCGCGATGCGCGCCACCGATCTCGCCGATCGCCTCGTCGATGCTGGCGTGCCGTTCCGCGAGAGCCACGCGCTGATCGGCAAACTCGTCCGCGCCGCGGAGCAGGCAGGAGTAACGCTCGACAAAGTGTCCACCAAAGTGGCGACGGAGATTCATCCGGCGCTGGGTCCGGCGCTCGCGCAGCTCGGTACCTGGGAGCAAAGCGTGGAAAGCCGCGCCACGCCTGGAGGTGCCTCACGCGCGTCGGTCGAGTCGCAAGTCGAGGAGTTGCGCCGTTTATTGCAACCTGTTACGAGCGTCTAAACGCGTCACTTGCTGCAACTTGCCGCTCGGTATTAGCATATCGGATGCGCTGCCTAGCCCTCAATGCATCGTTCGAGCCGCTGACCATGGTGCCCGTGCGCCGGGCGCTGCGGCTGGTCATTGATGGCAAGGCCGAGGTCGTCGAAGCGGAGGGCACGCCGGTCCATAGCGAACGAATGGCGGTGCCACGCCCGGCTGTCATCAGGCTGGTCCGCTTCGTCCACGTTCCGCGCCGCTTCCGCCGCCAAGTCACCAACACGTTCCTGTTTGCCCGCGACAACTACCGCTGCCAGTTCTGTGGCCGCTCGCAGCAGGAGCTGCGGCAGCGCGAGTGTCTGACCCGTGACCACCTGGTACCGCTCTCGCGGGGCGGCACGAACGCGTGGAACAACGTTTTGACCGCCTGCTCGAGCTGCAACACCCGCAAGGGCAACCTGCTGCCTGAGGAAGTGGGCATGCATCCCCTGCACGCGCCTCACGAGCCGCACTTCGTGCACCTCTCGTGGGCCGTGCGCCGCCTCACGCGGACGCAGGCGAAGTACATCCGGCTCTTCTACGGAGCCGATGTGCTGGCGACGCTCGAGGCCCTCTAATGGCGAAGGCACCCTGGGTCGTAGCGGGCGCGGCGGTGGTCGCGCTCGCCGGGGTGGTGTTCCTCACCCGGCCGGCCAGCGGATCGATCCATCCGGATCCGCGCCCCGGCGTCACTGCCGAGAAGATCCTGCCCGAGTTTGCGATTCCAAAGAATCCCGGCGCCGTGGACGCGTACGCCGCGGCACGCCGGGCCGCCGCGACGCTGGATGGCGTGTATTGCCACTGCGACTGCTCGAAACATTCAGGGCACCGCTCACTGCTGACATGCTTCGAGTCCGATCACGGCGCGTTTTGCGACATCTGTATGGGTGAAGCGATGCTGGCGAGCGGGATGGCGGCGCGCGGCCAGTCGCTCATGGACATCCGCGCCGCTATTGACCGTCAATTCGGAACGTAGGACTCCGCGCTTCAAGCCGCTGCCGGGGCAGTCCGGCGAGCCGCACCAGAACGCGCTGTGCACCACGCGCCAACGCCTCGCCGAAATTCCCTTCGCCGGACACCACCGGCCCCACGTCTCCCGACAGCCAGCGTGACAATTCTTGTAGGTCTGTGTCGTTGAGCGTCGTCACCTCGAGCCGCGCGACGAAATAGAACCGGCCGCTCGTCGCGGTGGGTCGGAGCGTCACGGTGTAGGGAATCTCGAGCGCCGCCGCGAGCTCGTCGGACGTCGCGTAGCGCCGCACCGCGCCGCCCTGGCGAATCAGGACGAAGTCGTCGGCGAGCGGATCGTTGCGCGCCACGGCGTCCCAGGTGACTTCGCGCACGAATTGATCGAACCAGCTCGAGCGCACGCGCCACAGCTCGAGGCGGTAGTGGAGGCGCAGCGGGAACCCCGAGCGCAACAGCCCGAGAAACTTCCCGTCCGCGAGCAGCCCGGTGCTGCGGATGCGCGGCAGGTTGTTTTGCAGCGTGACCGTAAGAGTCGGCGACTGCGCCAGCCCCACCTGCGGTGTGAGCGCGAGGGGGGGAGCCAAGGCCAGCGCCGCCCACCAGAGCAGGCGCACTCTAGAACCGGTGATCGAGCCGAACCGTGAACCGCAGCCGTTCGCCTGTGGTGACCGCCTTGGCTATGTACACGCCGAATCCGCCCCAATCGACGCCCAACCCCACATCGACGAGCCACGTGTCGAACCGTGGGAGGTGTCCGGCCGGTACGCGATTGGGCCCGTTGCCCACAAGCCACGCCTGCCCCGCATCGGCGAACACGACGACGTCGAGTCCTTCGAGCCAGAAGAACGACGACGACCCCTCATCGCGATCGGTCTTGTCGTCCTTCCCCGGGTTGTAGCTCCAGTTGAGCTTCACGTGCCCGCGGTACTCCGTCTGAAACGCGAGCACGCGATCGCATGCCGCGAGGCGCGAGTTGGCGAACGCGGGGTCAACGATGTCGTTGTCGCACGAGCTCGAGCGAAACGGATGGCCGGGCAGCGGATCGGGACCGCCGAGCGAGAGCCGCCGCTGCAGCGGCAGCGGATCGCCGCCGGCCCAGCCGCCGCCGACGAGCCGGACGTTGACGCGACCCGTGGGACTGATGCGGGCGTAGCGCCGGATATCGAAAAACAGCCGGTCGAAGTGATACGACCCGGTCGGGATCGAGTCGCGCACCGTCGCGGGGATGCCCGTGTGCGGCACGACGTCGCTGCTGCGGGAATCCTCCAGCGTCGCCCGCACCAGCCAACCGGACGTGGGCTCCTCGGGATCGTTGCGGCCGTCGAGCACGAGGCCGGCGGCGATCGTCGTGAAGTGCCCTTCATCGATCGGGGGATTGGGGCGCCACTGCGCCGAATTGCGGAACACAGTCCACGGGTCCTGATTGGCCACGCTCGTCTGCCACTCATGGCGCAGCTCGAGCGAGAGCGCGACCTGCTTTTCGGGCTGCGCGAACGCGCGCGCCGCCCATCCCTTGTTGAGGTAGTAGTCGCGATAGTCCCGCCCGAACATGAACGCCGCCCAGCCGATCTCGGCGTTGTGCAGGCCCCAATCCTCGACGGGCGACACGATGTCGTAGGCGCGTACGCCGAGGCCGACGGGCCGGACCTCGCCGGAGCGCAGCTCGCCGCGGAACATGTAGCCGAGGTCGCTGCGCTTGTCGGAGAGATCGCCGGCGGAACGGAACACGCCGAGCGCGTCCACCCGCATCCGGAAGTTCTGCTGCAGCTTCCAGTCGAACAGCGGGCCGAACACGATCGGCAATCCCTCGATGCGGTTGAACGTGCCGCCCGTCGCGATCGTCAGCGACGAGCGTGAGTCGGCGGTACCCCACGATACGTGCGCGCCGGGGTTGAAGAGCCGGGGCCGCAGGTTCGGCGCGTAGACGATTTCGTCGCCTTCGCGGCGCAGGCGATACAGCAGCGGCTCGCGGTACTGCCGCACCTCGCCGCCGATCCGCGCCTTGGCGCTGTCGTCCACGGTCCCGCCCACGACGATGACGTCGCCGGTCACCTCGGCGCCGGTGTCGAAGAGCAGGTCACCGTTGATCACGACGAGCGAGCCCTGCACGCGACCCGCGACGAGCACGGGGCCGTTGCGAACCGCCACGTTGCCGCGCCACTCGTTGCCACTCGGCAGCCGCGTCCGGCCGACGAGCCGGGTAGTGCTGGCGGCGTTGTAGAATCGGATGACTTCGTCGGTCACGACCCGCGGCAGCGCGCGCGCCTCGAGCGTCGCGCTCGAGCTGTCGGGGTGGATGACGATGGTCGTGTCTTGAACCGCGAGAACTAACAGCAACGCAATCATAGGTCAGCCTTCGTTAGAGCTGTTGTTGCGCGGTGGCTCGATGCCGAGCCGCCGCATGCGACGGTAGAGATTGGCGCGGTCGGTCAGCAGGCGGCGCGCGGCCTCCGCCACATTCCCGCGCGCGACCGACAACGCTTTGGCGATCAGCTCGCGCTCGTACAGGTCGAGCGTTTCGCTGAGCGCGATGTCACGCCACGGTTCCTCGCCGGCGCTTGGGGCCGTGACTCTGGGCGCCGTGCCATCCGCGGGCAGCACGCGCATGACATCCGCCGCAGTCACAAGTTCCGACGTTGCAAGGATCGCCATCCGCTCGATGATGTTGGCCAGCTCGCGGACGTTCCCCGGCCAGGAGTACGCGGCGAGCAGCGGCACCGCACCCGCGTCGAACTTGACGGGGCGGCCCAGGCGCGCGGCGCAGCGCGCGGCGAAGTGACGCACCAGCGGCGCGATGTCCTCGGGCCGCTCGCGCAGCGGCGGGATGTGAATCGGCAGCACGTTCAGCCGGAACCACAGATCCTCGCGGAACTGCCCCTGCCGCACGGCGTGCTGGAGATCCTTGTTCGTTGCCGCGAGCACGCGCACGTTCACGGTGACCGGCCGCTCGCCGCCCACGCGCTCGACCACGCCGCTTTCGAGCACGCGCAGCAGCTTGGCCTGGGCTTCGGGGCCGAGATCACCGACCTCGTCGAGGAACAGCGTGCCGCCGTCCGCGAGCTCGAACCGGCCCTGGCGGCGCTCGGTCGCGCCCGTGAACGCACCGCGCTCGTGGCCGAACATCTCCGACTCGACGAGATCGCGCGGCAGCGCAGCGCTGTTGACCGTGACGAATGCCTTGCCCCCGCGCGCGCTTTGGCGGTGGATCGCCGAGGCGACCAGCTCTTTCCCGGTTCCGGATTCCCCGGTGATCAACACGCGGGACTCGGTCGGCGCGACGCGCGCAATCAATGCGCGCAGCTCTTCCATCGCGGCACTCGTTCCCACCAGGGGATCGGAGTGGCCGAGCTGCTCGTGCAGCCGCTGGTTTTCGGCGAGCGTGCGGCCCAGTGCGAGCGCGCTGCGCAGCGTGACCAGCACCCCTTCAGGGGTCAGCGGCTTCTCCAGGAATTGGAAAGCGCCGAGCTTGGTGGCGCGGACGGCGTCGGCGAGGTTCGCCTTGCCGCTCATCATGACGACGGGGATGTGCGGCGCGCGCTTGCGGATCTGCTCGAGCGTCGCGAGCCCGTCGGGGCCGGGCGGCATCATCAGATCGAGGAGCACGACGTCGGGGGCGTCTTCCACGAGTCGCCGCAAGGCCGCGTTGCCGTCTTCGGCCTCGACCGTTTCGAAGCCGTCTGATTGCAGCAGCGCCCCCACCATGCGGCGGATGTTGGCTTCGTCGTCGACGAGCAGAACGCGAGGAGTCATCGGGAGGGGAAGACGATCGCGAACGTGGCGCCGCCACCCGGCGTCTCACCCACGGAAATGGTTCCGCGGTGAGCCTCGAGGGTGACGCGCACGAGCGCGAGGCCCAGGCCGGTCCCGTCGTCCTTCGTCGTGAAGTAGGGCTCGAACACGCGCTGGCGCAGATCGGCGGGAATGCCGGGGCCATGGTCGGCGATCGTGACCGCCAGACCGGCGCCGTCGCCCGTGACGCTCACGTCGATCGCGCCGTGCCCCTTCATCGCCTCGGCCGCGTTGCGATAGAGGTTGGCGAATGCTCGTCGCAGCGGATCGTAGTGGCCAACGACGGTGCGTCGTCCGTCGTGCGTCGTGAGTCGTACCTGCACGCCGTTGGGGACGCTGGTTCGACCGAGCTCCTCCAACAACTCGACGACATCCACCTCGCTCTTGGGGCCTTCGGGCAGCCTGCCAAAATCGGCGAACTCCTTGGCGAGCCGGTCCAGGCGATCTGTCTCGTCAGCGAGGACTTGCACCGCGGTGGCCGTCCGGTCGTCCGACCGTCCGTCCGTCCGTTGCAATTGATCCACCGCAATCCGCATCGACGTCAGCGGATTCTTAATCTCGTGTGCCACACGGCGCGCGACTTCGCGGAATGCGCGCAACCGCTCGGCCTCGAGCTCGCGCTCGCGCGCGGAGTCCAGAGCGGCGGCCAGCTCGCGCAGCGCCTGGCGCAAGGCCTCGAATTCCGGAGCGCCACGCGGCGGCGGGCCTCCCGGCAACGGCTCGTGACGCCGGATCAGCTGCGTCCAGCCGACCAGCTCATCGATGGGACGTGAGAGCTGGCGCGACAGATGTCCCGCCAGATTCACGGCGGCGTACAACACGGTGGCGCCGAGCAGGAGGATGACCAGCGCGAAGCCGGCCGTGTAGTAGCGCAGGAAGGTTTCGGCACGGCGCGCGAGGCTGACGGAGGCAGAGACTTCGTCGAGGTGCTGGCGTACCAGCGCCCGCTCCCGCACGGTGAGGTGTAGCGTGTCCACACCTTCGAGCAGCGCGCGGGCGGTGGCCGCGACGCGCTCGGTGGAGGCGCGGGCGCCCGCCGCCGGGAGCAGACGGCGAACCGACAGTACCCAGCCGGCGACGGCGAGCACCGTCGGCACGACGGTCATGACGACGAGGATGACGAAGATTCGCCGTCTGAACGGAAGCGGGGGGGCCATATTTCAGGCCAATTTAGGGATTCGGTCTGCCTGTGACAATTCGACACGGGGGGTTCATGAAGGCGCGGACTCACTACCTCTGGTTCAACACGAAGCGGCGGCAGGAGATCATCGACATTACCGACGCGGTTGTGAAGGAGGTGGAGGCCAGCGAGGTGCGTGAAGGTTTCGTGCTAGTCAGTGCCATGCACATCTCTGCGTCGGTTTTCGTGAATGATCATGAGTCCGGACTCTGGGAAGACATCTTGAAGTGGCTCGAGGGGACCGTCGCCCCGTGGGATCCGCCGCGCTATCGCCACAACGAAACGGGTGAGGACAACGCGGCGGCGCATCTGCGCAGTCTCACAATCGGTCACGAGGTGATCGTGCCGATCACCGCCGGGAAACTGGACTTTGGACCGTGGCAGCGGGTGTTTTATGGAGAGTGGGACGGGCAACGGAAGAAACGGGTGATCATCAAAGTCCTGGGAGAGTGAGTATGCGTGCTCTGATGATGATGGTGTTGCTCGTCTTCAGCGTGCAGGATGCAGACACGCGCGCGTTGCTGCGGTTGGAAGATTCATGGGCGAGTGCGTTGGTGAAGCGCGACAGCGCCACATTCGAGCGCCTCTTGGCACGGGGTTTTGTCTACACCGAGAACGATCAGGTCACGGATCGCGCCAGCGTGATCAACTCGGTCGTGGCCGGACCCGACACCATCACAGCGGCGCATAACGATTCGATGGTCGTACATCGCTACGGCTCGGTCACGGCCGTTGTGACCGGATGGCTCGTTGTGAAGGGCCGCAATGTGAGCGGCGCGTTCGAGCGGCGTTATCGCTTCACCGACACGTGGGTGAAACGCGGCACGCGATGGCAGATCGTCGCCGCACAGGACTACGTGGCGCCATGATCCAGCGCGTTTGGATCCTGCCGCTGTGCGCGACCCTCGCAGTTCCCGCGGCGGCGCAGCAACCGGTTGATTCCGGAATGACGGTACGCGGGTTCGTACGCTCGAGTGTGGATTCATCTCCCATCTCGTTTGCCCAGGTGCAGCTGGATGACGCTAAACATCGGCGCTTGGTCGCTATCACTGATTCCCTGGGCGCATTCACGCTGACCGGCGTGTCGCCGGGCCCCTACGCTCTCACGGCTCGCTACATCCTGTATCACCCCTACACCCGTGACATCACGCTCGCCGGTCGCGACACGTCACTGGGAATAATCGTGCTCCAAGGCTATTGCCCACACGACTCCGTGACTGCGCTGGCGGATATTGCCCGAGGGAAACCGCAGCTCATTTACAACGGCGGGATGGCTCCCCTTGCTCACATGCAGAAGGACTTCGGGTTCGAGAGGCGCTACCAGGTTCAGATTGTCATGCTGGGAGATGGCGAACCCGAGCTCGACGCGTGTCTGGGAAGGAACAACCGCGTGGTTCTCCGATTCCTCGACGAGAGGTATGGGAACCGGTGGCGACGGGCGGCGTCTCAAACATCCTTTGCAAAGTGGATGAGCTCCGGCACGCCACCGGACTAGGTTGTAGCTTCTGTGCCGTGATAAAACCTCAGCCGGTCGTGCTCGAACGGCACGGCATCCGTCTGGAGCCGTTGACCGAGGGGCATAGCGACGCGCTCGCGGCGGCCGCGTCTGACGGCCGGCTGTGGGAGTTCTGGTTCATCGCGGTCCCGCCGCCCGACGGCATGAAGTCCTATGTCGCGGATGCGCTCGCGGGTCAGCGCGACGGGCACATGCTTCCCTGGATCGTGCGCGACGTGACCAGCGGCGCGATTGTCGGCTCGACGCGCTATCACGACATCTATCCGGCGATCGACCGCGTCGAGATCGGGCATACCTGGTACGGGCGCAGCCGCCAGCGCACTCACGTCAACACCACCTGCAAGCTGCTCCTGCTCGGCCACGCCTTCGAGACGCTCGGTTGCAAGGTGGTCGGCCTGCGGACCGACAATTTCAATTTCCGCTCGCAGCGCGCGATCGAGGCCCTCGGCGCCAAGAAAGACGGTGTAATTCGCCATTACGGCATCCGCCGCGACGGCAGCGCGCGCGACGTCGTGATGTACTCGATCCTCGCGGCAGAATGGCCTGATGTGCGCCGCCACCTCGAGCTGCGGCTCGCCCGTCACCGTCCGGAGGAGGCGTGACCACGCCGGCCCTGACGCGCCGCTTTGGCCTGCTGCACGCCACGGCGCTCAACATGACGAACATGATCGGGATCGGACCGTTCATCACGATCCCGCTGCTCATGACCGCCCTCGGCGGCCCCCAGGCGATGCTCGGCTGGGTCGTCGCACTGATCACGGTGTTGTGCGACAGCACGGTGTGGAGCGAGCTGGGCGCCGCGATGCCGGGCTCGGGCGGATCGTTCGGCTACCTGCGCCAGGGCTACGGCCCCGAGAAGCTCGGCCGTCTGATGGGCTTCTTGTTCGTGTGGCAGTTCGTGTTCAGCGGGCCGCTCGAGATTGCGTCGGGTTACATCGGCTTCTCGCACTACCTGGGCTACATCTGGAAGGGGATCACGCCGGCCCAGGCGATGCTCGTGATCACGGTCGTTGGCCTCGTCAACCTCGCGCTGCTCTATCGCCGGATCAAATCGATCGCCGCGATCACGGTCGCGCTCTGGATCGGCACGATCGTGACCGTCGTCGCCGTGATCGCGACCGGGGCGATGCACTTCGACGCCAAGATCGCCTTCGACTTCCCGCCCGGCGCCTTCAACTTCTCGCTCGGTTTCATCATGGGCCTCGGCACCGCGTCACGCGTCGGCGCCTACGATTACCTCGGCTATTACGACGTGTGTTACATCGGTGACGAGGTCGAGAATCCGGGTCGAGTGATTCCGCGCTCGATTCTGATCAGCACGATCGTCGTGGCGCTGATCTACGTGGCGATCAATTTCTCGATCATCGGCGTCGTCCCGTGGCGGGAGTTCGTTCCGAACGACGCGCACCCGCAGGCGGATTTCGTCGTCTCGATCTTCATGGAGCGGATCTACGGCTCCGGCGTCGCCACCGTCGTCACGGCGATGATCCTCTGGACTGCGTTCGGGTCGGTGTTTGCGCTGCTGCTCGGCTACTCACGCGTGCCCTACGCCGCCGCGAAGGACGGCTACTTCTTCAAAGTGTTCGCGCGGCTGCATCCGAAGCACGGCTTCCCGTACGTGTCGCTGGTGGTGCTCGGCGTGCTGTCGATCGTCGCCGGCTTCGTGTCGCTGGGGATGGTGATCGACGCGCTGCTGACGACGCGCATTCTCGTGCAGTTCATCGGCCAGATCGCCGCGGTCACGTTGCTGCGTCGCCGGGCGCCCGATATGCCGAGGCCGTACCGGGTGTGGCTCTATCCGCTGCCGAGCCTCCTGGCGTTGCTCGGATGGATTTTTATTTTTGCCACGACGCCGAAGAAGGTCATCGCATGGGGGCTGGGCGCGCTGGTGCTGGGCGTCCTGGCCTTTGGCCTGTGGTCGTGGAAACGAAAGACGTGGCCGTTCCATCCTGCACAGCCCGATTCCGCAACAATGTCTCGCGGCCGGGTGTAGCTCCCCAGACAGAAGGGAGGGCTATAACCATGAAACGCATACTGATCTGTCTCATCGCAGGGCTGGCCGGGCTCACGACGTTGGCCCCGGCACAAGGCAGCGTGGCACTGAAGGGTGGCTTGTCCTTCGGCAACGTGTCGAACCGCGGCGTCCTGCCCGGGAATCTGTCGGAACGGACGGGATTCGCCGCCGGTCTTGCCCTGGGCACGGGTCGCAACATGCTGGGGTTCGGGATCGAAGCGCTCTATGCGCAGCGCGGCGTCACAGGCTCCGCGCCTGACGAGCGCAAGCTCGACTATATCGACGTGCCGGTCTTCTTGCGCGCCCTGTTTCCGACGCCGGGTATCGCGCCCTACGCGTATGCCGGCCCGCAGGTCTCCTTCGAGCTGCGATGCCGGACGGGTGGCAGCGCGTGCCCCGAGACCGCTCGTCCCTCTACCAGTTATGCGGGGGTGATCGGCGGCGGCGCCCGCCTCGGTGCTGCGAGCGCGCTCACCGTCGAGGGCCGCTACGTCTACGGGCTCACCGACCTGAAGCTCAGCACGGTGACGAGCTCGGATAGCTACAAGACCCGCTCGTTCCTGATTCTGGTGGGCTGGACGTTCTAGCAGCAGATTCTCGAGAATGTCCAACACATCTCGAGACATTACTCGCAGAGATTTCGTCGCCGCTGCGGCGACTGTGGCGGCAACCTCGCAACTGCCGATCGGAGCCGTCACGAACCAGGCACCGGCGAAGGGCACGGTCGTCCTGTTCCAGGGAGACTCGATCACCGACGCCGGCCGCAACCGTGCCTCGGCCGACGCCAACTCGGCCGGGGCGCTCGGCAGCGGTTATCCGCTGCTCGTCGCGTCCGCCGTGCTGGCGGCGCGGCCGGGCGGGGCCCTGAGGTTCTACAATCGCGGCATCAGCGGCAACAAGGTGCCCGATCTGCAGCAGCGTTGGACCACCGATACGCTCGACCTGAAACCCGACGTGCTCAGTATCCTGATCGGTGTGAACGATTTCTGGCACAAGCTGGATCACGGGTACAACGGCACGGTGCAGGATTACGAGCAGCAGTACAACGCGCTGCTCGACGCGACGCGTGAGGCGCTGCCGAATGTACGTCTGATCGTGCTCGAGCCGTTCGTGCTTCGCACCGGTGCGGTGGATGCGCGCTGGTTCCCCGAGTTCGATGAGCGTCGCGCCGCCGCGGCACGGGTTGCGACACGCGCGCGCGCGACGTTCGTCCCGCTGCAAACGGTCTTCAATCACCAGACGCACTCGGCGCCACCCGAGTATTGGGCCGCAGACGGCGTGCATCCCACACCGGCCGGCCATGCCGTCATCGCCGAGCAGTGGCGCCGTGCGGCGCATCTCTAGTCGGCTGAGCTCCGCCGGCGCGCTGATGGTTGGCGCGGCACTCGCGTGCGCGTCAGGCGCTGGGATCGCGCCCCCCCCACCACCGCCACCCCCTCCGCCCCCGCCGCCTCCGCCGCCCCTGGTTCAGGTGTGGAGCGACGAGTTCGACGGAGCGGCCGGCTCCTCCGTCGACTCCAACAAATGGCATTTCGACCTGGGAGATGGCTGCCCGGGAGTCTGCGGGTGGGGCAACAACGAACGGGAGTATTACCGCTCGGACACTTCGACCATCAGGCTCAATGGCTCAGGCCAGCTGGAGATCGTCGCGCGCGTCGCGACAGACAGCTTCCCGTGCTACTACGGACGGTGCGGCTACACGTCCGCCAAAATCACCACCAACGCCAAGATGTTCGCCGATCAAGGCCGCATCGAAGCACGGATCAAGCTCGCCGCGGGGCAGGGGCTGTGGCCCGCATTCTGGATGCTGGGCAAGAACATCGGCACCGTCGGCTGGCCGACCTGCGGCGAGATGGACATCCTCGAGAATCACGGCAGCGATCCGACATCCATGAGCTCGGCGGTCCACGGGCCGGGATACTCGGGCAACACGCCGTTCGTGCACGTCCGCCGCTTCGCGTCGGGAGGCGTCACCGCCTTCCACACCTACGCCGTCGAATGGGACTCGACGAGTATTCGCTTCTTCGTCGATGACACCTTGCACTATCTCGTCGCGCGCGCCGTCGTCGAGCAGCACGGCAACTGGGTGTTCAATCAGCAGTTCTTCGTGATCCTGAATCTGGCGGTCGGCGGCAACTTCGACGGCAATCCGACCTCGGATGCCATTTTCCCCGCGACGATGCAGGTCGATTACGTCCGTGTGTTCAAGCGGGGCGCCTAAGGTCCTGGCTTCCGGTAGTTCACGTCGAGCACGCCAAGCCTCGCCAAATGTTTCGTCAGCCGCGCGCTGAAATCCGCAAAGTTCCTCTGATCCCGCGTCGTCCACGCCACCTCGGCGAGCGCAACGAGCCGCGGAAATACCATGTACTCGACGTTCTTGGGCGTGCGCTGGTACTCCGTCCAGATCTGCCCTTGAGTCCCGAGGATGTGCGAGCTTTGCGTCGAGTCGAACGACGCGGGCACGGGCTCGAAGGCATAGACCGTCTCGAGCGGCAGAAAGCCGCCGATGGCGAGCGGCTCGTTCGCGGTGTTCTGCGACTGGTAGTAGTCGAAGTAGGTGTTTGACGTCGGCGTCATGACCACGTCGTGGCCCGCCTGCGCGGCCGCGATGCCGCCGTCCATGCCGCGCCACGACATCACGACCGCGTTGGGCGCCAACCCTTCCGTCCCGCCTTCGAGAATCTCGTCCCAGCCGATGAGCGCGCGGCCGTGCGCCTCGAGAAACCGGCTCATCTGCGCGGTCAGCCAGCTCTGCAGCTCGTTTTCGCTATGCACGCCGAGTTCCTTGATGCGGGCCTGTGCCACGGGGCTCGCCTGCCACTGTTGTTTCGGCGCCTCGTCGCCGCCGGTATGGATCCAGTGACTCGGGAACAACGCCAGGACCTCGGCGAGCACGTCCTGCATGAAGTGAATCGCCGAGTCGGACGGGTTGAGAATGTTTTGGTCGACGCCCCAGTGCGTGAGGACTTCGAGCTGCTGGCCGGTGTTGCCGAGCCAGGGATAGGCGGCGATGGCGGCCTGCGCGTGGCCCGGCATCTCGATTTCGGGAACGACGGTGATGAAGCGCGCCTGCGCGTACGCCACGATCTCGCGGACGTCGTCCTGCGTGTAGAAGCCGCCGTGCGGAATCTTGTCGTAGACCCATTGTGTCGTGTCGGCGTACCCGTGCTGTTGGCCGACCAGCGATTGGCGGCGCCACGCGCCGATCGAGGTGAGGAGCGGATACTTCTTGATCTCGATGCGCCAGCCCTGATCGTCGGTGAGATGCCAGTGGAACCGATTGAGCTTATGGAGCGCGAGCAGATCGATGTACTTCTTGACGAACTCCTTCGGCATGAAGGAGCGCGACACGTCGAGATGAGCGCCGCGCCACGAGAAGCGCGGCCGGTCTTCGATCTCGACCGCGGGCACCGTCCACATCACACCGCTGACCGGCGCCGCGCGGAAGATGTCGGGTGGCAGGAGCTGGCGCAGCGTCTCGACGCCGTAGAACACGCCGGCCGGCTGGAATGCGCGGATCGTGATGCGTGTTCCCGAGGCGGTGAGGCGATAGCCCTCCGGGCCGAGCCGCGCCAGCGTCGGATCGAGCCGAAGCGAGATCACGCGGGCTGCTGCGCCGGCGGCGCCACCGACCGAAAGCCGAAAGCCGGTAGCCGGCTGCAGCCAGTCAGCGAGCTGGTATCCGATCTGGCGCGTCGCCTGATCGGTGACGATCGCGGTGCCTGGAATGAGAAGGAACGTGCCGGTCCCCCGCGTCAGATGCGCGGGCTGGGGGATCACGGCGACGGAGGTGTCCTGGACTGCCAGGAGCGCGACGAGGGCGAGGAGGTTGATCATGCCGATATGATATTGCTCGCCGCGATCTTCTGCGAACCGTAGATTTCCGGCGCAATGAACCGGCGGGATTTTCTCCGTGTGAGTGCCCTCGGTGCCGCCGTTCTCACCGTTCCCGCGCGTGAGGACGCCGCCGCCGCCGCCGTCGCCCATCCTGATCTCGTCGCTGTGTTGGGACCGGAGCGCGTTCGGGACATCGGCCTGCAGTATCGCCGGCTCGTTCCCGAAAGCGATTGGATGCGTCTCTCCGGTCCGATTTCCGCCTTGGTGCGACGCGATTTCGAGACGGGCCGCACGGTGCTCGTGAACGGCTGGGTTCTGTCGGTGACCGAGGCGCGCCAGTGCGCGCTGTTCTCGCTGCTCGCCTGACCCGAGCCCCAGCATGCACATCGACGCGCGAACCCTGCCCAACGGCACTCTGCTCGAAGGCGACCTGTGCATCGTGGGTGCCGGTGCAGCCGGCATCACCATCGCCCGCGAGTGGATCGGCTCGCACCGCAAGGTGCTCCTCCTCGAGGGCGGCGGTCTCCAGTACGAGCCGGCCATGCAGGACTTGTATCGCGGGGAGATCGTGGGGCTGCCGTATTTTCCGCTTCACGCCGCTCGCCTCCATTACTTCGGCGGCACGACGGGGCATTGGGCCGGTTGGTGCGCAACGTTCGACGCCATCGACTTCGAAAAACGCGACTGGGTGCCGCACAGCGGCTGGCCGATTCGGCGCGAAGACCTCGACTCCTTCTACGTCCGCGCGCAGCCGCTCCTCGAGCTCGGCCCGTACGAGTTCTCGGCCGCCGCCTGGCAGCGCCGCGACCCCGCGCTGGTGCCGCTCCCGCTCGACCCTCGCGTCGTGTGGACGAAGATGTGGCAGTTCAGCCCGCCCACCCGTTTCGGCACGAGGTATCGCGACGCGATTTTCGGCGCGCGCAACGTCGAGCTCTACACGCACGCCAACGTCTGCGAAATCGAGCCGAACGATGCCGTGACGGCGGTTCAGGGGCTGCGCGTGCGGGGCTTGGATGGCAAGGAAATCCGCGTACGGGCGCGCCACTATGTGCTCGCATGCTGCAGCATTCAAAACGCACGGCTGTTACTGACCTCGCGTCTCGGCAATGCCAACGATCTCGTCGGACGGTTTTTCATGGAGCACATCGAGATGCCGGGCGGGCATCTCGTCCTCGCTGCCGTCCCCACGGCGGGCATGAAGATGTACGAAATGAACTTCGGCGTGACGAAGGCGCGGGGCGAGCTGGCACTCCACGCGGCGGTACAGCGGGCGCGGCGCATACTGAACGGCACGGTCTCGCTGGAGCCGGGCGCTCCCGACGAAGTGGCGAAGAGTACGTTTCAGGCGATGCCGCCCGACGCGGTCGCAAAAATGCGGGAATCGCACGCGAGCGGCGCAGCGGACCTACCACCAGCGGGGGGGGGCCGCTTCTTCCACGTGGTCTCACGGCTGGAGCAGTCGCCGAACCCGCACTCGCGCATCAGCCTGAGCACGGAACGCGACGCCTTAGGCATGCCGCGCGTGAAGCTCGATTGGCGCCTGACCGACCTGGAGAAACACTCATTCCGCGCGTTCTATGAGGTCCTCGGGCAGGAATTCGGGCGCTCCGGGCTTGGTCGCGTGCACGTCCTCGACTGGATCACCAGTACCGAGCCGGGGTGGCCGAGTACGCTGAGCGGCGGCTGGCACCACATGGGGACGACGCGGATGCACGAGAGCCCGCGCTGGGGCGTGGTGGACCCGAGCTGCCAGGTCCATGGACTTTCCAACCTCTCCATTGCGGGCGCGTCGGTGTTTCCGACGGGCGGCGGGGTTAATCCGACGCTGACGCTGGTCGCGTTGAGTCTCCGCCTCTCGGACAGTTTGAAACGGAAGCTCGCCTAGCCGAGTTCGTTCTGCGACCCGTAGATTAGCCCCATGAAACGACGCGACTTTCTTCAGACGATGGGAGCCGCTGCGGCGAGTGGGATGATCGCCCGGGTTCCCCCCCTGGGTTCACCTGCCAAGAAGTTGCAGCGCATCGGCCTCGAGACGTACGCGGTTCGCCACGCCATGGCCGAGAATCCCGAAGAAGCCCTCTCTGCCGTGCGCGCGATGGGCTACACCGATGTCGAGCTGCTCTGGTCGTTCAATCTGTTCGGCCGCACGCCGGCGCAAGTGGCCGCGACCCTGAAGAGCGAGGGGTTGCAGGCGCCGTCCGCGCACATGTCCGCCGACACGATTTTCGTCGGCTGGGAGCGGAGCCTCGAGACGGCGAAGCTGCTGGGCCACCAGTATCTCGTCGTGCCCGATTTTGAAGATTGGACCAAACAGACGCTGGACGACTGGCGCGAATGGGCCGACCGCTTCAACGCCGCGGGCGCCGTTGCGCGCAAGGCCGGGATCTGGCTCGCCTTCCACAATGAGTCCTATCACCAGAAGCCGATCGACGGCAAAGTTCCCTACGACCTCTTCATCGAACGCCTCGACCCGGCAGTCACTCGGCTCCAGCTCGACGTCGGCAACATGCTCATCGGAGGCGGCGATCCGATGGCGTACCTGCAGAAGTATCCCAACCGCTTCTGGAGCTTCCATCTGAAGGACGCCGTGTCTGACCGGTCGAAGGACACGCGCCTGGGGACGGGAATCTTCGATTTCAAGAAGTTTCTGGCCGCGGTGCCGGCGCTGGAGCAGAAGCCGGCGTACGTCGAACAGGAGACGGCGCACGACGCGGCCGGCGACCTGGCCGACGCCAAAGCGAATTGCGATTACCTCAAGGCACTCGAGTTCTGATGCGATACCTCGCGGCGCTGCTGGCGGTGACGGTGATGATTTCGCCGCTCCCGGCACAGCAGCGCCGCGTTGCTTCCAAGCACTACACATACGTCATCGTGCACGGCGCCTGGGGCGGCGGGTGGGATTGGCTCGCGATCGATTCCATGCTCACGCAACGCGGTCATAAAGTCGTGCGCGTGACGCTGACGGGCCTGGGCGAGCGCCATCATCTGGCATCGCCCAACGTCGGGCTCGACACGCATATCGACGACGTCGTCAACACGATTCTCTGGGACAACCTGCACGACGTGGTGCTGCTGGGGCACAGCTATGGCGGGATGGTGATCACGGGGGTCGCGGACCGGATCCCCGACCGGATCAAGCGCGTCGTCTATCTCGACGCGCTGCTCCCCGATTCGGGCGAATCGGTGATGTCGATTCCGGATACGGCTCGCGCAAAGTTCGTGGCAAGTATCACGCGCGACGGGTACACAGTGCCGACGTGGGTGACGGATACGACGGTGATTCCCCGCGATGTCCCCATGTCGTTGCGGACATTCACGGACCCGGTGCGGCTGGTGAATCCCGCTCGGCTCAAGGTTCCGGCGGCGTACATCCTGACCTACGAGCCGCAGATCACGCCCGATCCGTTCCAGATGTTTGCCGATCGGGCCGCGGCGCGTGGATGGCCTGTCTACAAGATGGTGTCCGATCATCTGCCCGAGCGGACACATCGGACCGAGCTGGTTGCGTTGCTCGAGAAGGTACCGTAAGCCCATGATGATTCCTGTGCTCTTGCTGGCGACGCTGATGCAGGACACCACGACCCGCAGCTTCTTGAAGACCGTCGATATCTCCACCGGACAAATCCAAACCGTCTACAGCGCGGACCGCCGCTTCGAAGCTCCCAACTGGTCCCGCGACGGCCGCTACTTTCTGATCAACCGTGAGGGTCGGCTGTATCGCCTCCCCGTCGGCGGGAGTCAGCTCGTCGAGCTCCCGGTCGACCTCGCCACGCCGCGGATCAACAATGACCACGGGATCTCACCGGACGGCCGTTCACTCGTCATCAGTCATGAGCCGACCGAGGACTGGCTGACCTCGAGCGTCTATACCCTTCCCATCGGCGGCGGGAAGCCCAAACAGATCACCACCAAGGCGCCGAGTTTCTGGCACGGCTGGTCGCCGGACGGCAAGACGCTCGCGTTTGTGGGACGGCGCGACGGCGAGTTCGACATCTACACCATTCCGGTGAGCGGCGGCGACGAGCGCCGCGTCACGACATGCAAGGGACTCGACGACGGCCCCGACTACTCGCCCGACGGCGCCTTCATCTATTACAACTCGTTCTGCAGCGGAAAAATGGAGATCTGGCGCATGCGGCCGGATGGAACCGAGAGCGAGCAGCTGACGCACGACGCCTACTCCAACTGGTTTCCGCATCCCTCGCCCGACGGGCGCTGGATCGTGTACTTGTCGTTTCTCGAGGATCAGGGGCAGGACCATCCGTTCGGCAGGCAGGTAAAACTCCGGCTCATGGATTTGCGCGACCGGTCGGTGCGCGATCTCACGCCGGAATTCTTTGGCGGGCAGGGAACGATCAACGTTCCAAGCTGGTCACCGGACAGCCGGCGCGTAGCGTTCGTGACATACGGACAGCATGTTAGGGCGCCGTGACTCCGCGATATTAAGGAAGGCGCGATGACACTGATTCGCTTCAACTCGTCACCAGAGCAGCAAGTCGATCTCTCCAAGACCTACGACGCGATCGTCGTGGGCTCGGGCGCGGCAGGCGGCATGGCCTGTCATGTGCTCACGTCGCAGGGGATGAAGGTGTTGCTGCTCGAAGCAGGCAAGAAGATCGACATCAATGCCGAGCTGCGCTCGATGGAGTGGCCCTACGACCATCCGCGCCGCGGCGAGGCCCCGCCCGGATACCACGCGATTCGGTTCAACGAGTACAACATCCGCAAGCCGCCCTACGCCAAGGGCTCGGCGTTCAAGCACGTGTTCTCGTACGTGGGCGGCTGGGGCGGCTCGGACTACGTCAAGAACATCCTGGTCGACGAGAAGCAGCATCCGTATACCGGCACCAAGTACGCCTGGGTGCGCGCGCGGCTGCTGGGCGGCAAGACGAACATCTGGGGCCGGCTCGCGCTCCGGCTCTCCGACTACGACTTCAAGGGCAAGACGCACGATGGCTTCGGTGAGGACTGGCCGATCTCGTACGCCGACATCGAGCCCTATTACGACAAAGTAGACCTCTACCTCGGCATCTCCGGCCACAAAGAGAACCTGCCGCATCTGCCGGACAGCCTGTTCCAGCGGCCGAACAAGCTCACCGCCTCCGAAGTGAAGCTGCGGAAGGGTCTCGCCGCGATGGGACGCACCCTGACGCCGTATCGGGCCGGCGTGACGACGGACGGCGTGAAGAACAAGTATCGCAGCAAGTGTTTCGGGCGCGGCGCATGCGGCCGGCGCCCCGGCGGCTGCGACATCCACGCCGCGTTCGATTCGCCGACGGGACTGATCTATCCGGCGATGGACACGGGAAACCTCACGCTGCGCACGAATTCGATCGGGCACGAGGTCCTGGTCGATCCGAACACCGGCAAGGCGCGGGGCGTCTCGTTCGTCGATGCGGTGAATCACCGGACATACGTCGCGAAGGCCAAGGTGGTGATCCTCGCGGCGTCCACGCTGGAGAGTGCCCGGCTGTTGTTGCTGTCGAAATCACGGCAGTATCCCAACGGCATCGGCAATTCGAGCGGGCACGTCGGCCACAACTTCTGCGAACACGTGATGGGACCGGGCGTGACGGGAATGGTCAAGGAGCAGGTTGGCGCGGCCCCGACGCTGGACGACGGCAAGCCCGGCGGCTTCTACATCCCGCGCTTCCGGAATCTGCAGGACAAGCAGCCCGGCTTCATCCGCGGCTACGGCTTCGAGGGCGGCTCCGGCTTCGGGATCTTCCCGGACGGCGTGTGGGATACGCCCGGATTCGGCGGGCAGTTCAAGAAATCGGTGCGCGACCACGCGGGTGCGTTCATTGGGCTGGGTGGCTTCGGCGAAGTGCTCGCCCGCTACGAGAACCAGGTCGACCTCGATCCCGAGGTGAAGGACGCCTGGGGGATCCCGGCGCTGCGCTTCAACTATCAGTTCAGTGACAACGAGAAGAAGATGTGCGAGGACATGGCCGCCGCCGGCAAAGAGATGCTCGAGGCGGCGGGCATCGAGGTGATCGGCGTGGATAAGAACATCCTCACCGAAGGGTGGTCGATCCACGAGCTCGGCACGGCGCGCATGGGCAACGATCCCAAAACGTCGGTGCTGAACCAGTTCCAGCAGTCGCACGACGTGAAGAACCTGTTCGTGGTGGACGGCTCGAGTCACGTGAGCGCGTCGTGCCAGAACCCGACGTGGACGATCATGGCACTCGCGTGGCGCTCGTGCGAGCATCTGGCGGACGAATTCAAGCGGGGGAACCTATGACCATCTCTCGGCGCGAAATGATTCAGCAGACGGCGGCGGCAGCAGCGGCGCTGCCCCTGGTACGAGCCCTGCCGCCCCTGGCGCCTGTGCCGCCAAAATTCTTTACCCCCGCCGAGTTCGCGTTGGTCGACGAGATGAGCGACATGATCATTCCGACCGATCAGCAATCGGCCGGTGCGCGTGCGGCCGGCGTCGCGATCTATATCGACGGACGCCTGGCGGAAGCGTTCGAGAAGGACGAGGGCCTGCACTGGCGCACGGGAATCGCGGCCGTCGAGGCATTGTCGCGCGAGATGAACGGCAAGGGATTTATGGCGTCCACTCCCGAGCAGCGGCTCGCGTTGCTCACGCGGATCGCCGCGGCCGAGTCGGATCCGAAGACGGAGGCGGAGAAGTTCTTCCGGCAGATCAAGGGTGGGACGATTCGCGCGTACTACACGTCGAAGATCGGCATCCACGACGATCAGCAATACAAGGGCAACGTCATTCAACCGGGAGAATACGCCGGCTACGATGCAACATGATCGAACCGAGATCCACACGCCGCGCCTGACGCTGCTCGCGTACACCCCCGAGCAGCTGCTCGCGCTGATCGAGCAGCCGGACCAATTCGAGGAGATCGCCGCGTTGACCCCCGCAGATGGACTGCGGGGGTTTTACGTCTCCGGCGAGGTGTCCCCCGTGTGGCTCGAGGCGCTGCGCGGCGCCCGGGGGCAGGGGCCCAACCCGTGGCGCCACGGCTTCTTCATTATAGAGAAGGAGAGCGGCGAGATCGTTGGCGGAGCGGGGTTCAAGGGCGCGCCGGACCCCGCCGGCATGGTCGAGATCGCGTACGGGGTCGTGCCGTCTCGCGAGGGCCGGGGATACGCTACGGAGGCGGCGCGCGCGCTGATTCATTTTGCAAGCAACGACGAACGCGTGCGGACCATCCGGGCGCACACGCTGCCGCAGGCGAATGCATCGACCCGCGTGCTCACGAAATGCGGCTTCGTGCATGTGGGACCAGTGGTCGATCCGGAAGACGGGCCGGTCTGGCGGTGGGAACTAGCTGCGCAGCATATTGGAACCCAATGACTCCCGGCCAAGCGGTGTTCGTCCCCGGCGAGTGGCGTTCACTCGCCAGCGGTCTCGGCCTCTCGCCGCGCGAATGCGGCATTGTCCGCTCCGTGTTCGACGGCAACTCCGAGAAGGACGCCGCCGCGCGACTGGGGCTGTCGCCCCATACCGTGCACACCTACCTGTGGCGCATCTATCGGAAACTGCAGGTGCAGAGCCGTGAGGAGCTGCTCGTCCGCGTCTTCGCCGAATTCCGTACTCTCCCGAAACGTTCCAACACCGCACGAAAAAAGCAGGACTCGAGACACCGCTCGTTGTAGCCTGATCAGGTGACCCGGAGTGGGGGGTCTTGTCGTTCCCCCTTGTAGCGTCATGTTACGCGCTCGTAACACGTTCGAGACCGTTCGCCAACGGGAGCCGCTGCTTATGCGCCGAATCCGAACCGTCACCGTGATCTGCGCGATTATGTCGTTTAGCGCGGTCAGGTCCGTTTCGGCGCAAACCCGCACCCCTACGGCAGTTTCCCTGCTCATCCGAACGGACGATATCGGCATGAGCCACAGCGTCAACATGGCGATGCAGAAGCTCGTTTCGACCGGCATGCCGGTCTCGGTGTCGGTGTTGTTCGTCTGCCCGTGGTACCAGGAAGCGGTGGAGATTCTGAAGCAGCATCCGAACGTCTCCGTCGGGATCCATCTCGCATTGAATTCGGAGTGGAAGTATTACCGCTGGGGTCCCGTCGCAGGCAGTACCGCCGTTCCATCGTTGGTCGATGAGAACGGCTTTTTCTTTCCGTCGTCCGAAGCCCTGCACCAGCACAACCCGCAAGTCGCCGAAGTCGAGAAAGAGCTGCGGGCCCAGATCGAGCGCGCGCTGCGCTCGGGCGTGAAGATCGACTACGTCGATTATCACATGGGCACCGTGACGCGCTACCCCGAGTTCCGGGACATCACGGAGCGGCTGGCGCGCGAGTACGGGCTCGGCATGTCGGAGTATTTCGGAGAAGCGGAAGACACGCCGCAGTATTCCGCGGCGCCGGCAGCAAAGGGTGACAGCCTCGCTGTCATGATCAACCGGCTGAAGCCGGGGTTGAACCTCGTCGTCACGCACGTGGGTATCGACGACGCGGAGTTGGGCGCGCTGCTCGACATGAACACCGACGAGCCGCTGCCCGACATGAGCAAAAACCGTCAGGGGGAGTTGACGGCGTTGACCTCGCCACGATTCGCCGCCGCACTGAAGGCGCGCAACGTGGAGCTCCTTACGTATCGAGACCTGATATCGCGAGAAGGTCTCAAGTCCATGCGCCGGCCCGTCGACTGACGGCCGCGCCGGAGGGTTCAATGCACAAGGTCTACCGAGCAGTAGGGATGACGTTTCTGTTTCTCTTCGCGCTGTCGGCGACAGCGTTCGCCCAGGGGACACAGGTCTCCGGCACCATCACCTCGTCGACGACCGGCGAGAAGCTGTGGGGCGTGACCGTCCGGGTGAAAGGCACCCAGACGCAGACCGTCAGCGATCAGCAAGGGAAGTACGCGCTGGTCGTCCCCTCGGACGCCGTGCTGACGTTTGCGCAGATCGGCTTCCGCGGCAAGGAAGCGCCGGTCAACGGCCAGGCGACGGTCGACGTGGCACTGGAACAGGCGCCGACGATGCTGCAGGAAGTCGTCGTCACCGGCTATACGTCCCAGCGCCGCTCCGATATCACGGGCGCGGTGTCGTCGGTGAATCTGGAGCCGACGAGCCAGCAGAGCTCCGCGAGCGTGTTGCAGCGGCTCGACGGCCGCGTCCCGGGTGTGACGATCAACTCGAGCGGCTCGCCCGCGTCACGGTCCACTGTGCGCATTCGCGGCGTCAGCTCGTTCCACGACAACGATCCGCTGTACATCATCGACGGGACGCCGGTCGAGGACTCGTATCTGAATTTCTTGAATCCCGCCGACATTGGGCAGATTCAGGTCCTCAAGGATGCGTCGTCCGCCTCGATTTATGGATCGCGCGCGGCCAACGGCGTGATCATCATCGAGACGAAAAAGGGACGGCCGGGCGGGCGGTCGGCCACGCTCGACCTCCGCACCGGCGTGGCCACGCCAACGCGCGGCTATGACGACTTCGTGATGACCGATCCCCTGCAGTACTTCCAGGTGATCAAGCGGTCGTATCACAATGCGGGACTCGGGATTCCGGGAGACGCTCGGTCGCTGTACGGCGACACCCTGAACCCGTCGATTCCGGCCTTTACGTACATCGATCCATCGGTGGCGATTCTCACCACCGATGCGTACGGCAGGCCGCTCACCGTCGATCCGAACGGGTATTCGTATCCGAATGCCCTGGTCATGCCCGGGCCCGGCAGCTCCGGCACCGACTGGTGGAAGGCAGTCTTCGGCTCCGGGCAGTTCAGCGACGCGAATCTGTCGCTGGCCGGCGGCGGGCTGGATAACTCCTACAACGTCTCGTTCAACTATCTCAAGCAGAACGGCACCGCGGCCTACAGCCAGTTCGAGCGCGGCGGCGTCCGGGTGAACACGGCGTTCAACATCAACAAGCTGACGGTAGGCGAGAACATCTCGGTGTCGCGTGAGTCGGGCTACGGTGGCCGCGGCGACGGCGAAGGTGAAGACGGGATCGTGGGCAAGAACATTCTCATGCAGCCCGTCGTGCCCGTGTATGACGTCGGCGGCAACTTCGCCTCCGGGAAGGCGGCCGGGCTGGGCAACAACACCAACCCGCTTAAGTATGCCTGGGCGCGCCGCTTCGACCGCAACGTCAACGACCGCGCGATCGGCAACGTGTTCAGTAGCTTTGCGATCCGCCCGGCGCTCTCGGTGCGCAGCCAGTTCTCGTTCAATCTGACCCAGAGCCAGTTTACCGGCTTCAACCCGACCACGTTCGAGAACGCGGAAGCGAACGCGACGAACGGGATCAACCAGAACGACGGCCGGACGACGACGTGGACGTTCACCAACACGCTGACGTACGGACGGACCTTCGCAGCCAAACACAACCTCAACCTGTTGCTCGGCCAGGAAGCCAATTCCAGCACGGGCCGGTTCCTGTCCGGTGGCATCTCGGGCTTGCTGAACGACGCTCCCGCCGACCGCTACATCGATGAGTCGCTGGGTCAGGCGTCGACCAAGACCGTCAGCAGCTCCGGGTACTTCGACCGGCTGCTGTCCTTCTTCGGCAAGGCCGATTACAACTACGCCGAGCGGTATTACGCCAGCGTCACGGTCCGGCGCGACGGGTCGTCCAAGTTCTCCACCAACGATCGGTGGGGGACGTTCCCCGCGTTCAACGTCGGCTGGCGCCTGTCGCGGGAGTCGTTCTTCCCGCAGGACGGCTTCTTCTCGAACGTGATGTTGCGCTTCGGGTACGGCGTCACCGGAAACCAGAACATTCCGGGTGGCCGCATCGTCGCGAAGTTCGGCGGCGGCACGGGCGATACGTTCTACGACATCTCTGGTTCGGGCAGCAGCATCCAGCCCGGGTTCCGCCAGATTGCGCTCGGGAACATCGGACTCAAGTGGGAAGAGCAGAAATCCACCAACGTCGGTGTCGATCTCGAGTTCCTGCATGGCCGCGGCAATTTCACGGCGGATGTCTATAACCGCACGACCAACAACCTGCTGTTCGACCCGCGGCCGCCTTCAACGGCCGGCGCCGCCAATCCGGCGATTCAGAACATCGGCGAGATGAGCAACAAAGGCATCGACTTCTCGCTCGCCTACAGCGGCACGGTCGGGGCCAAAATCTGGAGCGTCGCGTTCAACGGCAGCCATTACAAGAACAAGATTCTGCGGATCGACGGCCAGATCGATCAGTTCCCTGGTCCGGGCGGCCCGCAGGTCACGCGTATCGGCAACCCGATCATGAACATTCTGGGGCAGCCGATCGGCACGTTCTACGGCAAGGTCGCGAACGGCTATTGGGCGACGGCGGCCGAAGCCCTTGCACATAAGACGGACTCGCTCGGCGGGTGCGCGACGCCGCCGTGCCAGACGAACGCGGTGGTCGGTGGCATTCGCTACGAGGACATCAACGGCGATGGCGTAATCGATGCCAACGACCGGACGGTCATCGGCAGCCCGCATCCCGATTTCACCGCCGGCATTGATCTGGCGTTCCGCTCCGGCGCGTGGGATTTCAGCGCGACGGTGTTCGGATCATTCGGCGGGCAGATCTACGACGCGCAGAAGGACTTCTACGTGTTCCGCGACTTCGAGACCAACGTGGTCAAGGACCGTCTGACGGACTCGTTCTGCATCACCGGCGACGAAGCCTGCACCAACCCCGGCGACCAGAGCGCGAAGTATCCGCGGCTCAATCAGAACGACCTTGGCAGCGGCGAGATCAGCAGCTTCTTTATCGAAAGCGCGACGTATGTGCGGCTGCGCACCGTCCAGATCGGCTGGACGATCCCGGCCAACCTGATTCGCTGGCTCCCCTCGGGGCGCCTGTACATTCAGGGCGAAAACCTGTTCACGATTACCGGGTACCCGGGGCTTGATCCCTCACTGCCGGCGCGCGACTTCACCGGCGCATCGGGGGACATCCGTGACCAGTTCCGGAACGTCGATGTCGGCGTGTATCCGACCAACAGGACGTTCACGTTCGGGATCAGTACCTCTTTCTAGGGGCTCGACGATGAAATCATTGCTAGCTTCCAAACTGGTACGTCGTGCGGCGCTGCTCATGATCGCGGCCGTGGTGACGTACGCGTGCAAGAACTTTCTCGATACGCCGGCGCAGGGCTCGCTCGACGAAAACGCCCTGGCGACCAAGGACGGTGTGGAGGGGTCGCTGATTGCGGCCTACCGGTCGCTCGATTGTAACAACGCCACCAACGGCAACTGGGGGTGCGCGGCGAGCAACTGGGCCTTCGGCAGCATCACGTCCGAAGATGCCTACAAGGGCTCCACGTTCACCGATCAGTACCAGGCCCAGAACGTCGAGCTCTACAACTGGTCCGGCGATCAGGCGCAGGACTACATCGATCGCAAATGGGCGAGCATGTACGAAGGAGTGGTGCGCGCCAACGCCACGATCCGCCTGCTGGAGAAGGTCAGCCAGCTGAAGCCCACGGAGATTTCTCACGCCGACTCCATGGCGATCAAGGGTGAGGCGCTGTTCCTTCGTGCCCACTACCACTTCGAGCTATGGCGCATGTTCGGCAACGTGCCCTACTACTACGAGACGGACGACGATTACCGGAAGGCCAATGATACTGATCCGGTGCGCGGTGCCGATTCGGTCGCGCAGAAAATCCTCGCCGACTTGAATGCCGCGATTGCGTTGCTCCCGAACGCGCCGCGGAACGGGGAAAAGGGCCGGGCGAGTGTGTGGACGGCGAAAGCCTATAAGGGTCGCCTGCTCGCATCCATGCACCAGTATGCCCAAGCGATTACGGTGTTCGACGATGTGATCACCAACGGCCCGTACGCGCTCCAGCCGAGCTACGATCAGGTGTGGACCGGAATCCACGCCTACTCGAACGGCCCCGAGACCATCCTCGCCTACCAGGCGTCGGTGAACGACGGCGAGCCGGACGGGAACAACGCCAATTACGGCGAGCGGCTCAACCTGCCGTACGCCGGCAGCCCGTTCAAATGCTGCGGGTTCCATCAGCCGTCGCAGAACCTGGCGAACTTCTTCCAGGTGGACGGCGCTACGGGTCTTCCGAAAGCCTTCACGGATTCAGCGAACTGGAACAACCGGGATTCGGTCTACCTCGCGTCGAAGACCGACACCCTCGATCCCCGCATCGACTACACGATCGGGCGGGACTCGGTGCCCTATAAGGACTGGGGCATGCATGACACGCTCTGGATCCGGTTTATCGCCAACGGCGGCCGCTACAGCGCCAAGAAGAACGCGCAGGAGAAGATCAGCGGCGCGGTCAGCAAAGTCGGCTGGCAGCCGGAGCAGGAGAACGGCGTCCACATCCACATTTTCCGTTACGCCGATCTGCTGCTGCTCGACGCCGAGGCAAAAGTTGAAACGAACGATCTGGCCGGCGCCCTCACGCTCGTCAACCTGGTCAGAAACCGGGCTGCAGTGACGGGGCAAGGGTGCGGCGACGGCTCAACGGACGCGTCGCTGGTGGCTAAGTATCCTGCGTGCGCTGGCGACGACCGGATTGCGGTACCCCTCAACGATCCGACGATCCAGTGGGCTACCTACAAAGTCTCGCCCTACGTGATCGCCAATTGGCCCAGCCAGGCACGGGCCAGGGCCGCCGTGCGCATCGAGCGCCGGCTGGAGCTGGCGATGGAAGGCCAGCGGTTCTTCGACCTCCGCCGCTATGGCGGCGCGTACGCCGCGCAGACCATGGGCACGTTCCTGGCCAAGGAAAAACTGCGCCGGCCGTACAAGACCGGGCAGTCGCCGTACGCGACACCGCTCAACGACTGGTATCCGATTCCCACCGCCGAGATCGACGTGAGCATTGTCGGCGGTGTGCACAGACTGACGCAGAACCCGGGCTGGTAGTTGCCGGCTTGTCCCCCGCCTAAGGGCGGGGGCGCTTGATGAGAAACGCCTGCAGGGAGTCGCCGCTGTTCGCTACGAGCACGGCGCTCCCTGCAGGCGTTTTGATCAGGGTGAGTCCGGTTGCGTCGTACGGCGCAAGGAAGCCGCTCTCGCTCAGCGGCACCGGCTGGAAGTGCCCGTGGCCGTCCCCCTTGAGCCAGAGGCCGATCCCGGCATCGGCGGGTGCGGTGTTCGGAGCCGTGTCGTCGAGATTCCCCGCAAGTACCACGTCGAGATTCCCGTCGCCGTCCACGTCGGTCGTGACGATCCCGCGCACCGGCGCCAGCTGCGCCGCCGTGGGGAGCTCGACCGCGGTGAACGTGCCGTTGCCGTTGTTCTGCAAATACAGGCTCGCGAACGTGTCGACCTGGTAGTGGCGCGACCGCGCCTGGACTGACGCCCCCAGCACCTGCTCGACGTCGGCGTGCGCAAAGGCCGCGTAGCTCGGGAACTTCAGTCCCACGGTGTAGATGTTGTCCGCGATCCTCGCGAGCCCGAACAGCGGCACCTCTTTGCCCGCGACGTCCTTGGTGAGCAGCACGTCGGTGTGACCGTTGCCGGTGAAATCCCCCGCGTACACACCCAGCGGCTCCGTTGCGGACGTCGTGAAGGTGTGATTCCGCCCGAAATTGCCGGCGATGATGTCCGGCCTCCCGTCGTGGTTGAAGTCCCCCACCGCGAGACTGAACCACCAGCCCCGCGTCGCCGGCAGTCCCATCGACGCCGTCACATTGCGGAAGCTGTTTCCCTCGTTATGGAAGAACTGCAGCGGCATCCACTCGCCGGCGGTCACCAGGTCGGGCCGCCCGTCCCCGTCGAAATCGATCCACACCGCCGCGGTAATCCGGCCGCCGGGGTCGATCAGCTCGGGCGCCAGCTGTGCCGTTACGTCGGTGAAATGCCCCCCCCCGTCGTTCCGGAGCAGATAGCTCCGCATCGGGTCGGGATAGCTGCGCGGCAGCATCCGGCCGCCCACGAACAGGTCGAGATCGCCGTCGCCGTCGAAGTCCGCGGCCGCGACGGCCGCTGTGGCGGTCCGCATCTGGGGCAGTGCAGCAGAGTCCCGCACGAAGCGTCCGCCCCCTTGATTGATGTAGAGCCGGTCCTGCTGGAGCGCCGAGGCCGGCGCGCGGTGATAGTCGCCACTCGCAAGGTAGAGATCCGGCTTGCCGTCTCCATTCGCGTCGAAGAAGAGCGCGCCGGCCACGTCATAGCCTTTCTCCACGCGACTTGCGACGAAGCCACCGCTGCGCTGCTGCAGGAACAGGCTGGCGCCGGAATCCACCGAGCCGCCGATGAACAGGTCCTCGAGCCCATCGCCGTTGACATCGCTCACCGCCAAGACCGGCCCATGCTTGGAGAGCGCGTAAGGCAGCAAGGGCTGCAAACCGAAGTCGTCCAGCGAGTTCTCGACGTGGCCGTAGTGCGGAGTGTGCCGCGCATCCAGGCGCACGAACGGCTGTGTCGGGCTGGGCGCGGCGGCGCGCCGGCCAGCCTCCTCCGTCACGGTCAGCACGCGGTCCGGTGCCAGATTCGTGAGGACCTGGGAGCTGCCGTCCGGCCAATCGACAATCAGGCTGTCCACGCGCGCCGTGGACCCGAGCCCAAAGTGTTCGCGGTCGCCCATCGACGACACATAGCCGTGATAGAGCGTGTGATACAGGTACTGACGCCGGCCGCCCGCGACCAATGTCAGCGTGGCGCCGAGGCCGCCCGTGTTCGGGCTCTTGCCGCGCAGCGCAACGTCGAGGTAGTGGCTGGAATCGTGCGGCGGCCGGACGTTGACGTAGATCGACGCCGGCGCATCGATGTTATTCACCACGACATCCAGCCTGCCGTCGTTGTTCAGGTCGGCGAGCGCGGCGCCATAAGAGAACCCCGGGTCCGCCAGGCCCCACTCGCCGGACCGATTGGTGAAGGTGAGATCCCCGTTGTTGCGAAACATGTAGTTGGCGACCTGAATGGTCGGCAGCGCCCGGAGCGTCTCCAGCTGGCGCTGGCTCGTGCGCGCCCCCTCCTGGCGGCGTAGCCGGAACATCGCCGTCTGATAGTCGTAGTCGGTGACGGCCTTGGGATAGCCGTTGGTGATGAACAGATCCTTGTTGCCGTCGTTATCGACGTCGCCGAACAGCGCGCTCCAGCTCCAGTTGGTATAGGCAACCCCCGCCATCCGGGCGATCTCGCTGAACACCACGTCGCCCGACGGCGTGACGCCGCGATTTAGCTGCAGCGTGTTCTGGGTGTAGCCGCCCTGGAACCGATGCCGCTGCCGGTCGTCGTCGCCCGTCGCCGTCACGACTCCGCTCGTGCGCTTCCGGTCCGCGAGATCTTCCGGCATCATGTCCGTCTGCATGATGTCGGGCCAGCCGTCGTTGTTGAAATCGGCGGCGTCGATCCCCATGCCCGCAAAGCTCGTGTGCCTGAGCCAGTCGCGGGTTTTGTCCGTGAACGTGCCGTTGCCGTTGTTGATGTAGAGCACATCATCGGCGACGTCGTCGTTGGAGAGATACAGGTCCGGCCGCCCATCCCGGTTGAAGTCGCTCACGACGACGCCGAGCCCGAATTGCGCGGTGGTGGAAATCCCGGCCTGCTGCGTCACATCGGTGAATGTCCCGTCCCCGTTGTTGCGATACAGCTTGTCGTATCCGGCGGGGTCGTGCTGGCGAATGCCGGCCGGGTGGATTTCGAGCTGGCTCCGCTCGAAATCCTTCGGGGAATTGCCCAGCAGAAAGAGGTCGAGGTCGCCGTCCCCGTCGTAATCGAAGAAGACCGCGTGCGTCGTGAAGCCGGAATCGTCGACATGGTATTGCGCCGCGGACTCGGTGAAAGTCCGGTTGTGATTGTTGATGAACAGGAGATTGCGGCGCTGCTCCGGCGTGGACCACGGTGGGCCCGACATCGAGACGTAAATGTCGAGATACCCGTCGTTGTTGATGTCCACCATGCTGACGCCGCTCGCCCAGCCGTGCGTCGCGACGCCCGCGGGTTGCGTGATGTCCTCGAATCGCATGCCGCCCTTGTTGAGGTAGAGGCGACTCGAGACCATGTTGCCCGCAAAGAAGATGTCCTGCAGCCCGTCGTTATCGATGTCGCCGACGGCGACGCCGCCGCCGTTGTAGACGTAGGGGTCGGTCAAGACGTTGACGGAATCAGTGATGGTGATGGTATTGGCGAAGGTGATTCCCGTCTGCCGAGCGCTCAAACGCTTGAACAGCGTGTCCTGGTCGCGCTTCCCGCAGGCGAGCAGCAGTAGCAGACCGATTGAGCAAATGCCGGCACGCGTCATGGGCTGGGAAACTAACGCTCCCTCGCTGGGCCGGATATCGTTCAGGCCATGTTTTCGTGGCGTCGTTTCATTGTGGCGGCGGCGTTCGTGGCCGCGATCGTCGCGGTCATCGTCCTCAACGCGCGCGCCGTGGGCAGCGGCGCGACTGCGAGTGAAACCATCCATTTGAGCGAAGTCGCGCACGCGAGTGGAATCGACTTCGTGCATCAGTCGCCCACGCTCGATCCCAAAGTCGCGCACATCGCCGCCCATATCGCCGCACTCGGCGCGTGCGTGTCGGTTGCGGACGTCAATAACGACGGCTGGCCGGACCTCTACTTCACCACGTCGCGCTTCGGCGCGTCTAACGCGCTCTACATCAACCAGAAGGACGGCACGTTCCGCGACGCGGCCGCTGAGGCGGGGATCGGGTCTCTGAATCGCGCCGGCGAGGGCGTGTCGATGGGCGCCGTGTGGGGTGACTACGACAACGATGGCCTCGAGGACCTCCTCGTCTACAAATGGGGCTACCCGCAGCTGTTTCATAACCTCGGCAATGGCCACTTCGAAGACGTGACGGCGCAGTCGGGGCTGCGCTCGTGGATGAACTCGAACGGCGCCGTCTGGTTCGACTTCGACCGCGACGGCCTGCTCGATCTCTACATCACCGGCTATTTCCGCTCCGATATCGATTTCTGGCACCTCAAGTCCACACGCATCATGCAGGAAAGCTGGGAGTTCGCCTCGAACGGCGGCAAGAACCTGTTGTTCAAGAACCTTGGTAACGGCCATTTCAAGGACGTCACCGACTCGCTGGGCGTCGGCAGCACGCGCTGGACGCTGGCGGCCGCGGCGGCCGACTTCAATGACGACGGCTGGCCGGACCTCTATCTGGCGAATGATTACGGGCCGGAGGAGCTGTACCTCAACGACGAGGGAAAGCGGTTCGAGCTGGCGCACGCAGGGCTCGAGGATGACTCGAAAAGCGGCATGGCGGTGGCGCTCGGCGACGTCTACAACCGCGGTGAGCACGACGTCTTCGTCACGAACATCTCGGAGAAGGGCTTCCTGTTTCAGGGCAACAACCTGCGGCTCAACTTTCTGAAGGAGCTAGGCAAGTTCAATGAAGTCGCGACGGGCGTCGTGGCCGATGCGGGCTGGGCGTGGGGGGCGCAATTCGGCGACCTGAACAACGACGGCCTGCTCGATCTCGTCGTGGCGAACGGCTTCATCTCCGCGGACTCGACGCGCAGCTACTGGTACGCGATGTCGAAAATCGCCGGCGCGCAGGGCAACATCTTCGAGGACGCCAAGAACTGGCCCGCGATCGGCTCGGCCAGCCTGTCGGGCTACGAGCGCTCGCGCGTCCTCCTGAATCGCGGCCCGGCGGGGGGGGGGTTCGTGGACGTCGCGCCGCAGGCCGGCGTCACCGATCTGCTCGACGGCCGTGCCGTCGCGATGGCTGATCTCTTCAACAATGGGCTGCTCGATGTCGTCGTGGCGAATGAGAAGGGCAGGGCGCTGCTCTACCGGAATGATAGTGACGGGCGTTCCCCCTCTCCCGAAGGGAGAGGGGGTCAGGGGGTGAGGAGTCACTGGGTCGAGCTCAAGCTCGTCGGTACGCGCAGCAACCGCAGCGCGATCGGGGCCGAGGTGACGGCGGAAATCGGGCCGGGTCGGCAGCGGCAGGTGGTAGACGGCGGCTCGGGGTTCTGCAGCCAGAACGATCGCCGCCTGCACTTCGGGTTGGGAAATCAGCGCCTGGGGCGGGTCACGATCCGCTGGCCGTCGGGCACTGCGCAGGTGGTGAACGGCCTGACGATCGACCAGCTGCACGTCATCACGGAGCCACCACGCTGAAGCGCATCTTCACCGATCCCAAATACCTGATCGTCATGCTCATCACGCTGGTGCTCGTGGTGGGCGAGGCGCGCTACAGCATCCTCGGCGGCTACCAGCGGCTCGCCACGACGCTCGGCGTGTGTGTGGCGACGGAGGTGCTGCTGTCGTGGTGGCTCAGGGGCCAGGTGGCGAACGTCGCGAGCGCGTACATCACGGGGATCAGCCTGGCGCTGCTGACCAAGCCGCAGGCCAACATTCTCTGGCCGTTCGCGCTGGGCGCCTTCATCGCGATCGCGTCGAAGTACGTGCTCACGTATCGGGGCCGCCATCTCTGGAACCCCAGCAACTTTGCGATCGCGCTCCTGGTGCTCGTCGCGGCCGATTCCGTCGCGGTTCTGAGCCATCAATGGGGCAACGACATCGGCACGAACCTCGTGATTTGGGCCTTCGGGCTCGTGATCGCATGGCGCGCCAAAGTGCTGCACGTCACGCTGACCTACGTCGTCTGCTTCGTCGTCTTTGCCGTGCTCCGCCATCTTGTCGTGGGCGGGCCCCTGTTTGCCGAGCTCGCTCCGATTACGGGGCCGATGTATCAGCTGTTCGTGTTCTTCATGGTCACCGATCCTCGCACGACCGTGAGCACGCGGCGCGGCCGCATAATCGTTGTTGCGATTGTCGCGCTGGTCGAGACCCTTATCCGTCTGGCCGGCGACTTTCAGATCGGACTGCTGCGGCCGTTCTACGTGTCGCCACCCATTCTCGCGCTCGCGATGGTGGGACCGGCCGCGCTGTTCCTCGATCTGTGGAGGACGGCCCAAAGGACGGCCCGAGTTCTCGCATGAAACTGTTCCTGAACCGAGTGCTGCCGGGTGTCGCGGTGTTGCTCTTGCTTGGCCTGGCCTACATCGGCATCACGGGGGGGATCGATCAGTTCGATCAATCCACGCACAGTCAGTACACCGTTGGCCAGTTCGTTCAGACGGTATTGCAGCTCGCATTCGGCGTGTCGAGTCTCGCGGCGATCGCGGCGTGGTTCTGGGCGCGGCGGTGGAGCGCGCGGGTGTTTGCGGCGTTTGTCGTGTCTCTCACGCTGGCGGGTGGATTGGCGTCGGTCGTGTGGGGCGGCACCTCGATCACGATCGGTGTCGTGTCCGGCTTGGCGAGTCTGGCGGTTGGGTGGGTAATCGTGTGGCTGTTGCGTTTTAGCGCGCGCGGCGGAGCTTGAAACCTATGACACGTTATCCACCAGTCCTTCTGCTCTCCGCCGCTCTCGCCACTGCGGCGTGCAGTGGGCGGTCGCAGACGACGCGCGTCGTCGATATCACCGCTATCAACTATGCGTTCCAGGTGCCGGCCACCCTCGCGCCGGGCCCGGCGCGCATTCGGTTCGTGAACGCGGGGACGGTGCCGCACGAAGTCCAGATCTATCTGGTCAAGGCCGGGCTGTCAGCCGACTCGGTTCGCGCGTTGCTCAACCTGGAGCACCCCCCGGACTCCCTGGCCGATTCATCGGGTGCGGTGTTGATCGCCGCTCCCCACATGACGACTCCCGAGGAGTTGTACGTGAACCTCGAGGCAGGGCGTGTCTACGCGCTAGTGTGTCAGTTCCGTGATAGCGCCAAAGCCCAGCGCCACGATCGCATGGGCATGTTTGGCGCGTTGCAGGTCGATCGCCGCTAGGCTAGTGCGGCCGCGGCTGCGCGGTCCGACCCTCGCTCGAGCCGGATGAAGAGTTGGTGCCGGACGAGTAGCCGCCGCTGGATACTTCACCGGACCTCGGCTGCGCCTGACCCGTTCCACTGGTTCCGTCGCTGTAGCCCTGCCCGTTCACGACGCTGCCGTGCCGCCGGGGAGGGATAGGGGAGCTGAACACGATCTGGATCGGATAGCCGTACGGATACCAGCCATTCCCGCGCCCATACCCGTAGCCACGGCCATAGGAATCGTAGCAGTAGTCGTCGTATGAGGGCATGAGATACGAAATCGCGCAGAGCGGCTGCATGAGCGCGATCGCGGAAACAGGGCCGCCCTGGTAAGACGAGTTAGCTCCAGCCCGCCGCTCGCCCTGGCGCGCAGCCGGGTTGATCGCGAATCGCGCGGGATAGGACAGCGCGACCATGAGGTCGATGACGCCGGATGGCACACCGGCGTCGGCAAGCGCGATGAGGCGCTTCGCGTCGAGCGTGAATGGCTCGCCGCGCTCGACCAGCCAGGCCTGGAGCACGTCGGCCTGCACTTTCCGCGACGCCTCGATCACGTCGTCGATCACGAGCGGGGCCGCGGCCGCGGCGCGCGCGGCGATCGTGGCTGTAATGCCGAGGTGCAGCGAGTCGTCTGCGGCCGGCCGGTAGCGTTGCACTTGCACGCCGGTCTGCCCCGCGACTGTGGCACTCTGGATGTAGAGCCATTGGCCGTTGCTGGACATCGCGATCACGCCTGATCCGCTCCGCGCGCGTGCGCCGGGGCAGCCGTCTTCAGACCGCAACAAGAGGCGTTGGCCGTTGGCGGACCACTCGGCGCTGCGCCAGCCGGTGCAGTCACCGCTCGTGTTCTCGATGCGCTCGCCGGTCGCCGCGATTCGTTCGCGCGCGGTGATCTGTCCCTTGAAGACGGTTACGAAGTCGACGGCCGAGTTGCCGGCCGCGGGGACGACGCAGAGGGTCGACTTCGATCCTTCGAGCGGCTCCCAGCAGCCGAGATAGGCGAGCCAGCGGGGGTCGGTCGCGGCGCTCTGGCCGCGCGCGGGCGCAGCGCCGGCGCTGAACAGGGCGGCCGCGACGAGCAACGTGTGTGTCGTACGCATGGTGCTCTCCTTCTATTGTCTGATCGAGAGGCCGGCCGTGACCGACAATCCCGATAGATCGATGCGATTGAAGTTCTTGAAATCACGACCCATCGGCCCCTTGGCCCAGACGTACCGCGCTTCGCCGGTCAGGACGAAGTGACCCGTGACGGAGACGTCCAGACCAGCGAACGCGTGCAACACGGGCGTCCAGGCGGTCGAGACGAACTCGTCGGGGAAGACATTGAGCGAATCGAAGTCGACGAAGTCGCCGACCTGATTGAATTTGTAGTCCATCATGCCCGCGCCGACGCCGACGTAGGGTGCGCGCCCGGCGGGAATCCACGCGAACCGGCCGATGGAACGGCCCCGGGGCACGAGGTAATGCTTGACGCTTACCGTTATCGGTACGCGCCAGAGCCGCGTCAGCTGTTCGATGGGGAAGTTGTTCTGGTCGACCCAGTCACGGAACTCGGAGCGGCGCGCCACATTCGTGTAGCTCACATCGAACACGAGGTCGTTGTTCTGCGACACCCGGATGGCGACGTTGGTGCCGAACGTCGCCGAGTTGAAGTCATTGCGGTCGAGCGTGAGCTGCTTCGTGACGAAGGAGAACACATCGCTGCTGGCGGTGGCACGTTCGTAGCCGCCATACAGCCCCCACGAGCCACCGGGGGTGTGAAACAGGAAGCCGTCGCCCGCGGTTTGCGCGTGCGACGGCGGAGCGATCGTTGCGAAGGCGGTTGTGGCGAGAAGCAGTGCCGCGGAGCGAAGTGTCATGGCTCCTCCCGTGTTGGAGCTCTTCTTACCTACGCACACGGGACGCGGGTCGTCAACTGCAAATATGTCGTATAGGGCGGCAGGCGGGATCGGCTTTGGATTGCAACTCGCCCTGCGGGCGTAGATTATCGGGACCTTGAACTCGTGGACGCGGAGGACAAATGAAGGTTCTTGGCTTACGCACCGTCATCTATCATGTCCCCGACCTGCAGCGCGCCAAGGCATGGTACAGCTCGGCGTTCGGCGTACAGCCCTACTTCGACGAGCCGTTCTACGTCGGATTCAACATCGGTGGCTTTGAGCTCGGGCTCGATCCCGATACGAAAGGTGTGAAACCGGGGCCGGGTGGCAGTGTCGCGTACTGGGGCGTGAAGAATGCCGAGGAAGCGGTCGCGCATTTTACGCGCTCGGGCGCGAGTCTCAAGTCGCCGATTCAGGATGTCGGAGAAGGCATTCGCGTCGCGACGGTGGTGGATCCATTTGGGAATCTGATGGGGCTCATCGAGAACCCCCATTTCGCCGCTGCCTGAAGGAAGAGCGCCCCGGATGCGCACCGTCCTGCTGCTCGTTCTGCTCTGTGGCTGCGCTCCAGCAATCCAGTCCAGCGGATCGCAAGCGATCGTGACTGAGCGGCTCTATTTCGGCCGCAACATCGGCGACACGTTCGGCGTCAGCGATTCGGTCTGGGCGATCTTCGTGAGAGATGTCGTGAGCGCTCGGCTCCCCGGCGGATTCACCATCTGGCCGGCGGAAGGCTCGGGGCACGAGCCGAGTTTCGTGCTTGAAGTCGTGCACCCGGCTCGGTCGGCCGGCGCCGATTCGGCGATCGTCGCCATTATCGCCGAGTACAAGCGGCGTTTCCGGCAGCAGTCGGTGCTCCGCGTCGTCACGCCTGGGCGCGCGAGTTTTTGAGCATGGATAAGGTCTCGCAGTGGTTCCCACCTTTGACGAACCGCGAGGTGCTGATCATCCTCGGTGGATGTGCGATCGCAATCATCACCGGCATGCTGCTGGTCTACGTTCCGTTTCGGCGGCGGCTGCGGCGCTGGGCGACGAAACTGGGTTATGAAGTGGTCGACGTGCAGGCACTCAGCTCCTCTCGCGAGATGTGGGATACGAAGTGGCGTGTCACTCTGCGAGATCAGTCGGGTCTCACCCGAATGGTCGTCATTACCTATATGGGTTTCTTCCTCTTTCCTGGTCGGATCGACGCCCACTGGGAAGGTGACCCCCTGAATACGCCGCTGTAGGACGACACGTGCCGACCCCGATCTCGCATGCCGCCGTTGGCTTCGCGATTGGCGCCTGGGCTCAGCGGGGGCCGCCGAGCACCCGGGTGTGCGTTGCCGCAGCGGCCTGCGCCGCACTGCCGGACATCGACGTGCTCTGGTCGCCGCTGCAACTCGCCGACACGTCGCCCTTAGCTCATCGCGCCATCACACATTCGCTTGTGTTTGCGCTTGTAGCGGCCGTGGTTATCACGGCCGTCGCGTTTCGGAGCGAGCGACGAACCGGTTTCGTACTCCTCCTCGCGCTGCTCTCGCATAGCTGTCTCGATGCCCTCTCGACCTACTCGCTCGGCGTCGCGTTCTTCGAGCCGTTCTCCGCGCAGCGATTCCGCTTTCCCTGGACGCCACTTGGCCGCCCGAACGGCACCGTGGCGAGCCAGCTCGTCTTGGAGTCGCTCGTTCTCCTGGCCCCCGCAGTCCTGCTCGCATGGCTCAGGTTGAGAACCCGAAACGCCGAGCGGTGAAAACCATCGTGCTCGTGCGTCACGGCAGAATTGTGTGGCGCTTTTGGACGCTGATTCCGGGGTACGGCCTCGACGCGTGGCGGCGTGGCGAAGACGCGGCACCGCTCGACACGTCGTATCGGCCCCCCCCCGGGGCCGAGCTCGAACAGCTCGTCCGCACGGCGGCGTCTATCCACGCGAGCTCCCTGCGGCGCTCAATGGAGTCGGCGCGTCTCCTCGCGCCGGCGGTCGAGCCGCTGATCGACGCCCGATTTCGGGAGGCCGAATTGCCGGCGGCGATCCGCTCCGGCGTGCGTCTGCCTGCAAAGGTGTGGGCCGGTGTGGCGCGAGCGAGGTGGTTCGCCGGATGGAGGGGGGGGGATGGCGTCGAGAGCTTTCGCGAGGCGCGGTCACGTGCGGCGAGCGCCGCTGCGATCCTGGAGCAGCACGCCGAGTCACGCGGCACCGTCGTGCTCGTTGGACACGGGCTGATGAATATTCTGATCGCCGGGCACCTTCGGGCTGCGGGGTGGCGCGGGCCGAGGCTACCGTCCCAGCGTCACTGGGGCTTTGACACCTATGATGGCGAGAGACTGACTACTCGGTCGGCGTGAGCTCGCGCGAACTCGGCGTCGTGCGTCGAGACGAGGAGGCCGCGCCCCTGTTCGCACAGCCGGCGCAACGTGGCGCCCAGCGCGGTGCGACGCGCCGGATCGAGCGCCGCCGTTGGCTCATCCATCAGCAGCAACGCTGGATCGCACGCCAAAGCCCGCGCGATCGACACGCGCTGCGCTTCGCCCCCGGAGAGTTGACGCGGCCAGGCCCCGGCCCGCGTGCCGACATCGAGCTCGGACAACAGTTTCGTCGCGACTGCCTCAGCCTCAGGCCGGCGCTTTCCCAACACATACCGCATTGCCAGTGTGACGTTATCGAGCGCGGTGAGGTGCTCGAACAGCGCGTGTGCCTGGAACACGAGTCCGACGCGCCGGCGCAGGACCACAAGCCGTGACTCGGGTGGCACCGGTCCCGGTGCCAGCGCGAACCCATCGACGACGATCTGCCCTTCAGCGAACGGCTGGAGCGCGGCGATCGCACGGAGCGCCGTCGTCTTGCCGACACCCGACGGACCCATGAGCGCCACAAGCTCGCCGCGCGCGACTTCGAGCGAGAGGGCTCGCAGCACGTCGCGCGTATCGTAGCGAACGCGCAGCCGGTCGATAACGAGGAGAGCGCTCACGGCGTCTTCCAGCGCCGTTCGAGGCGCCGCGCGAGGCGCGACAGCGGCAGCGACATCGCGAGGTAGACGACGGCACAGAGCGCGCCCGGAACCACCCAGCTCCCGACGTTGGTCGCGTAGATCGCGGTCTCCTTGGTCAGCTCGACGACGGTGATGACCGAGACGAGCGCGGAGTCCTTGAGCAGCGCGACGAAATCGTTGGTCATCGGCGCGAGTGCGTAGCGCAGCGCTTGCGGCCCGCGCACCAGGCGCAGGATCTGCAGCTCCGACAGGCCGAGCGTGCGAGCGGCCTCGAGCTGGATACGCGGGACGGCTTCGAGCGCGCCACGGTAGATCTCGGCCTCGTAAGCCGCGTAGTTCAGGCCGAGCGCCAGCACCGCAGCGAGAAACGCCGGCAACCGGACGACGCCCGCCAGTCCATAGTAGATGACGAAGAGCTGCAACAGCAGCGGCGTCCCGCGGATGATCTCGATGTAGATGGTGGTTCCGACACGGACCAGCGTCGATCCGTAGACGCGGCCTGATGCCAGGGCGAGGCCGACAACAACGGCGAGCGCCATCGACAGAATGGACACGAGCAGCGTTACGACGGCGGCGCGCGCGAGTGACGGCAGATACGCGAGGGCCTGAACCGGCGTGGTGCTCGCCACTCCACCTGCCCGCTCGCTCGTCTGCAACACGCGTTCGAAAAACGTGCGCTGCGTGTCGTCCCATACGTTCCAGCGGCGGAAGATCTGCTCGAGCGATCCATCGTGCATCGCCTCGCGCAACACGGCGTCAATGGAGTCGCGCAGGATCGCATTGCTGTGCGCGAGCACGCCCACGTAATGGCCGATCGCCACCGGCTGGTCAAGGATGACGAAGCCGGACCCTCCGCGGCGGCGCAACGCGCGCTGCGCGATGATGTGATCGAGCAGCACCGCGTCCACCCGGCCCGAGACCAGGTCGCCGTACGGATGCACGTCGTCGTCGTAGGAAATGGGGAGCACACCGGTCGAGTCGCGGGCCTGCATCAGCAGGTCGTAGGCGATCGTGGAGCCAAGCGTTGCAACTCTGCGGCCGCGCAGGTCGGCGAGGCCGTGGATTCCGGCGGTGTCTGCCGGTCGCACGGCGAGCACTTCGCGGAATTCGAAGTACGGCAGGGTAACGGCGTGCCGCGCCCGGCGCGCCGGCGTGTCCTCGACACCGGAGAGCCCGAGCGTGAAGTCGCCGCGCTCGACCGACTGGTCGATGTTCGACCATTGGACCTGGAGAAACTGCGCGCGCCGGTCGCCGCCCAATCCGCGCGCGATGCGCTCAGCGACCTCGACGTCGAACCCGCGCACTCGCGACGGATCGGCGGGGTCGGCCTCGACGAACGGCGCGCCGCCTTCGGCGTCGCCGCCCCAGACGAGGACAGGCTGAGCTGGACGCTGAACTGCCGCGAGGCAGAGCGCGAGTGCTGCGATCACGCCGACAGCGCGACCGCGTACAACCAGCGGATCGCTTCGGTGTCACCTATCGAGAGTGCAGGACCGAGCGGCGAGCCGATATAGATGAGCGTTCCCGGTCCTACCCGCTGCCTGAGCGCCACAGGTAAATCGCCCGCCCATGCGATGATCTCTCCCGGCTGGTTGGCCGGCGGTACCAGACGGGTGAAATCCCGAACTCGCGTCCGGGTCGGCCACGTGTAGTCGACATATGGCGTCGCTCTCGGCGGTGACCAGAGATTGACGGGCGCCGCGACACGCAGCCCGAGGCCTTCGCGCAACGAGCGGCGGTGCTTTCGAAATCCCAGATGGTTGGCGAAGCCCGCGCCCGATTCGACGATCACAGTCGTTCCACGCTGCAGGCATATCCTCAAGCGCCTGGCGATTTTCTCGGGCAGTAGGAATACGCTGGACATGATCACCAGTGAGCAATGGGTCATGGGATCTGATTGCTCCCAATGCTCAAATTGCGACCGCCGCTCTGGAAGCACGGCGCGATACCCGGCCGAAGACTCGGGAAGAACGTCTGGGTCCGAGCAAAAGACCCGCCATTTCTTTGGCCTCCGCTCCGCAACACTCGGCGCTGTCCAGTGAGGCAGGGGCGCTCCCACCACACTCATCGCGCCTGCCGTGTAGCCGAGAAACTCTCGTCGCGTGATGTCCATCAGAGCCTCCCGGAAATCAGTCGATCCATCGCTTGCGCGGTGTCGACGAACTGCTGATCCGGCGCGTAACGGTAACGCGCCTCCATCTCCGCGATCAGCCAGCCGTCGTAACCCACCTTGGTCATCGCGGCGCGGATCGCGGGCCAGTTGTTGTCACCCAGGAAAAGATTCGTATACACGCTCTGATCGCCGCTGCGGCCGCGGTGCTTCAGCACGTCCTTCAGATGAATGCGGGTGATCCGCGGCCCGTGGATCTCGATCCACTGCTCGGCAAAACCCGTGTCGTGGATGTTGCCGACGTCGAGATGCAGTCCTACGGCGGGGCTGTTGATGTCATTGAGAAATTGCGCGAACTCGCGGGGGCTCAACAGGAACCGCTGTTCGGAGTTGCAGTTTTCGCACCCGATCTTGACGCCGGCCCGCGCTGCCTTGTCGCCCAGCGGCTTCAGGGCATCGACGCAGCGCTGATAGACCTCGTTGTACGGCACTTCCTCCGTCACGAGCCCCGCAACGACCAGGATCGCGTCGGTGCCGAGCAGTCCCGCGGTCTCAATCTGCCTCTCCACGATGCGCGCGGCCTGGGCCCGCACGTTTGGGTCGCGCGCCGACAGCGGCGTCGCCCAGTGCAATCCCGTCGAGACGTTGGAAACGACGAGGCCGGCGCTTTCGACCTTGCGCCGCAGCTCCCGCACCTGCGCGTCGGTGGTGGTCATCTGAAACCACGGGACGTCCCCCAGCCACAGCTCGATGCCATCGAACCCGGCGCGCTTCACGAGCTCGAGGCCGCGGTCGAATCCCCAGTCCTTGGGAATCATGTTGTCGCCGATCGATTTCTTCATAGTGTTAGTTTGCGGGCAAGGTGTTGAATCCCGCAACATCCGCTCCCGTAGGGCACACATGACTCGCAGGACCAATGCCCGGCTCGCCGGCATCGCCTATCTCCTTTATATCGCCGCCGCGTTCCCCGCCATGCTGCTGTCCAGTCGCGCCACGAGCGGAGACGGGATGGCGGCCAAGCTCGCAAGGCTGGCGCTGCACGCGACCGATGTGCGTCTGGCCGCGGTGCTCTCGCTGATCGGTTGCTTCTGCGCGCTCGTGCTCGCGGTGACGCTGTACGCGCTCACGCGGGACCAGGACCGTGATCTCGCTCTCCTGGCGATGACTGCCCGAGTCGCAGAGGGAGTCACGGGCGCCGCTTCGATCCCCATCACGTTGGGACTGCTCGCGCTGGCGACGGCTGCCGGGACCGACACGCCAGATCCTCGGGCGGCTGGGGCAATCGGCGCGTTCGTGCTCGCCCAGCCGTGGCTCATCGGTGCGGCCTTCTTCGCGGTTGGCAGCACGATCTTCTCCTGGCTGCTGCTCAGGGGACGAATGGTTCCCGTTTGGTTGGCCGGCCTCGGCGTGGTCGCATCCGCGGTGGTTGCGCTCGGTCTACCGCTGCAGCTCATGGAGCTCTTGCCCGGCCTGGTCGCGCAGCTCATGTGGCTGCCCGTCGCCGTGTTCGAGCTGGTGCTGGCGGTCTGGCTAATCGCTAAGGGCGCCGCCCCCTCGGAGGCTGCCGCGTGAGCATCGTGATGTGGCGCCGGCTCGCCGTCGTGGCAGCCGTATTCAACGTCGCCGGCGCCGGTTTCGCGATTGCCGCGGGAGAGGGCTGGCACGCTGGGGTCCACGTCACACTGGCGCTGGCGTTCGCGTTTGCGGCGCAACGCCTCACCGCGGGTGACTCGAGGAGCGAATCAGCCGGGATGCAGCAGCAGCTGGACGAGGTGCAGGCCGAGCTCACGCGTCAGGCGGCACAGCTGGCGGAGCTCAACGAACGTGTAGACTTTGCCGAGCGCGTCTTGACCAAGGCGCGGGATCGCCAAACTTTGGACAAGTGATTCCCAACATCGGCCCGCGCGGCCAGCGCTCCCGCTACAGACTCGGGGTCGTTGCGTTCGGAGCCGCTGCTGTCCTCGCCGTCGTCCTCTTCCTTATAGATGCGCCGCGCGCCTGGCGGCTCTTCCTCTTTGTGCCGGCCTGGATCGGCGCGCTCGGCGTCTTTCAGGCTCGCAACAAGACCTGAGTGCGGCTCGCGGCGCGCGGTCTGCGCGACATGGATGCGGGCGTTGCAGCAATTACCGATGCTGGGGAGCTGGCGCAGGTACGCCGGCAGTCTCGCGGCGTCCACCTCAAGTCGATGCTCGTTGCAGTCGCCATCACCGCGATTTCGGTTATCATCTAGCCCGATGCCTACCTCGCGCCTCGCGGTGCTCAGCGCGGTCACGTTGATCGGGTGCAGCGCGCGATCACCCCGGGTAGCGCTCTCGCCCAGCGCTTCTGTTGAACAGACGACACAGGGTACGAGAGCGCCGGCGCGGCTCGTCGCGAGCTTCGACGGCCTGGGCGCCGGGCTGCAGGGACCCCACGGCCGCTGGGAAGTGCGCAACCCGTCCGACAACTCGCTGGCGGTCGGCCGCGACTACGTCTTCCAGATCGTCAACACCCGCATGGCGATCTTCCGGAAGAACGGCGAGATCGTCTACGGCCCCGTTGCGACCAACACGCTGTTCAAGGGTTTCGGCGGGGCGTGCGAAGCGCACAACAACGGCGACGCCGTCGTGCGCTACGATCAGCTCGCCGACCGCTGGCTCATCGTCATGCCGGTTTTCACGCGCAGCAAGGAGCGCCCGGATCAGCCGGAGCTATGGCACGCCCGCGACCGCGTATGGGTCAGCCCTCCTGGCGTCCCGGACCAACCGGGCCCAGCAGTGCCGCTCTTCGTGCCGCCTCTGGTGCCGCCGGGACCGCCCGACACGACGCCACGCGCACGGCCACCGCGCCCGCTGGAGGAGAAGGGCCCGTATTCCATGTGCTATGCGGTGAGCACCAGCCCCGATCCGCTCGGCGCCTACTACCGCTACGAATTCTTGCGGCCGCTCTTCCCCGACTACCCGCGTCCGGCCGTCTGGCCGGACGGGTACTATGTGCCGACCAGCACCGGTGACGAGGTCATCCAGAAGCACACCTGTGCCGTGGATCGTCGCCGCATGCTGCTCGGACAACCGGCTGCGGAGCAGTGCATGATCGTGGACAGCGTGAACTTTCTGAACAACGTCGATCTCGATGGGCAAGCGCTGCCGCCGGCAGGCGCCCCCAATGTCGTGCTCGCCGCCGGGGGCACGCAGTTGCGCGGCATCTTTGGAGACGACGGCATCTACGCCTGGCGCTTTGCGGTCGATTGGAACGACCCCGCCAGCACCCGGCTGACCGGGCCGCAAAAAATCGCCGTCGCGCCGTACCATTATTTGTGCGACGGCCAGCTCACGACATGTGTGCGCCAGCCCGGCACCGACCAGCATCTCGACGCCCAAGGCGACAAGCTGATGGCGCGGGTAGTGTACCGGAACGTGAACGGCCGCGAGTCGATCGTCGCCGTGCATTCTGTGAACACGGCTGTGTTCGGTGGTGGCGTGCGCTGGTACGAGTTCAGCGTTACGTCGGGTCGCACGCTGCGGCTGCGGCAGCAGGGGACGTACGCTCCCGACGGCTACTATCGCTGGATGGGGAGCCCGGCCATTGACGGTCAGGGGAACATCGGCATCGGCTACTCGTTCGGCGGTACGCCCAATTTTGCCGGGCAGCGGTTTGTCGGGCGATTGGCCGGCGACCCGCTCGGCGTTCTCACGCTGCACGAAGCGGTGCTCGCGGAAGGCGAAGCTCCCCAGGTCAACACGCTGCGGTGGGAGGACTACAGCCAGACGGCGATCGACCCCACCGATGACTGCACGATCTGGTACGTGGGCGATTACCTGAAGAAGGATGCCACGACCTACTCGACACGAATCGGGGCGTACCGGCTGTGCCCGTGATCAGGGAGGCACCGTGACGTTCATGATGGGGTTGTTCATCATCATCCTCGCGGGGATGGCGGTCGGCGCCATCTCGGAGGTCGCCAAGGCGGTCGCCGGGCGCGGCGCATCCAACAAGGAGATCGCCGAGCTCAAGCTGCAGCTGGAGCAATACGCCGCCGCCTTGCAAGAGGCGCAGAACACGCTCTCGGATCAGGCGACGGAGCTCGCGGAGCTGCAGGAGCGCGTGGATTTTGCAGAACGTCTGCTGGCGCAGGCACGAGACCGCAAAGCACTGACATAGTCCCTCACGCGAGGCTCCATGACATCTCCACTGCTGGGTGAATTCCTCGGCACGATGGTTCTGATTGTGCTCGGTAATGGCGTCGTCGCCGGTGTGCTCCTCAAGCGGTCCAAGGCAGAAGGCAGCGGGTGGATCGTCATCACCGCCGGGTGGGCGTTCGCCGTGATGGCCGGCGTCTTTACCGCCATCGCCTGCGGCTCGAGCGACGCGCATCTGAATCCCGCCGTGACGCTCGGGTTTGCTGCGCGCTCCGGCGACTTCTCGAAGTTCGCCCCCTATGTGGTCGCGCAGCTGCTCGGCGCGATCGCCGGTGCCTCGCTGGTGTGGCTGCACTACCTGCCGCACTGGAAGGAGACCCCGGATGGCAGCATCAAGCGCGCCTGCTTTTGCACCGCGCCGGCCATCCGGCAGGTCATTCCGAATCTGGTGAGCGAGGTGATCGGCACGTTCGTGCTCGTCTTCGTGGTCGGCGCGATCTTCTCGAAGGCCGTCGGCGCCACGGGACCGGCGCCAGGCCTCGGCGCATATCTCGTGGGCAGCCTGGTCTGGGGCATCGGTCTCTCGCTCGGCGGCACGACCGGCTACGCGATCAATCCGGCGCGCGACCTGGGCCCGCGCATCGCGCACGCGTTGCTACCGGTCGCCGGCAAGGTCGACTCGGACTGGAGCTACGCGTCCATCCCCGTTGGCGGCCCGCTGCTCGGCGGCGCGCTCGCAGGTCTGGCGCTGCGCGTGCTCGGAGTGCAGTGATGCACAAGGTTGCTCGATTGGCGGCCATTATGGGTGCGGTTGGCGCGGTGGCGTTGACGCTCTACGCGGGGCGCAGCAGCCCGCAGCAGTTCGTCATGGTGCTCATGGCCGGCTGGGTATTCGCGCCGTTCTTCGGCTACGCCCTCGCGAGCCGGTTCTCGGAGCGCTGGTCAGCAGGCACGCGCAACGCACTGGACGTCATCATCGTCGTGATCGCGGCGGCTGCGTTGGTGATCTACGCCCGCGACGCACTGCAGCCCCCGCCGCGGCGCGCCGGTCCATACGTGCTCGTTCCCATTGTGTCATGGCTCGTGCTTCTCGGCGTCGCCGTGGCTGGCTGGTGGTCGAGTCGTCGTGCGAATCACAGTCTGTAGCAGCTTTCTCCTCGCGGTCACCTGCGGGCGGGG
>Ga0207653_10000139_pt1 | contig 52362 bp, 45 predicted proteins | sample KBSK5251metaG_FD_184341 | JGI IMG/M metagenome (GOLD analysis project Ga0207653, IMG submission 184341) | Corn, switchgrass and miscanthus rhizosphere microbial communities from Kellogg Biological Station, Michigan, USA - KBS K5-25-1 metaG... | ecosystem: Host-associated > Plants > Roots >... | reverse complement strand
TTCCTCTGCTGAGGTTGAGAGCACGCCTTCGTTGTAAACCGAAATGTGATGGGCGGCGTGATGTTGTTGGCGTGGGCGAGCGCCGACGCTTCGTCAAATCCAAATTGCGAAATCCAGCGCTCGATCAACCACCGGGGATGCGAAGCGTCAATCGAGAGCTTCTCAATTGGATCGTCAACGTTCGCCGCTGGATTGTATTCAGGCTCACGCGTCGCTTGTCTGAGCACGCCGTTGGCAAAGCTTGCCGCTGATTTCAATCTTGCTGCGCGAACCAAATTGATGGATTCATTAACCGCAGCAGACGGCGGAATTCGCGAGAGGAATTTGAGCTGATAGAGGCCAATCCGTAAAGCCAGAACCACCGGCAGATCGAGCTTCTCAATTCGGCGCGCTGCAAAGTATTCGATGGTTCGATCCAGCCACAGCCGGCGTCGCAAAACTCCGAGGACAAGTTCGTGAGCCAGCGCGCGATCCTTTGCGCTCAGTTCATTGCCGGCCGCCGCCAGCAGGGCCGACGAATAGGCGTTGTCCTCCTCGACGCGCCGCAGAATTTCAAATGCAGCGCGACGTGCAGGCGAAACTGGCATTGGCAATTAGTCGAAACCTAGCTGACGAACTGAATGTCAACTTTATGAGGAATGATTCCGCGCTCGTAGCCTTCATCCAGCAGACGACGCACGGCTTCACGGCCACGGTCGGTGTAATCGAGGGTCAACTCGTTAACCCACATGGCGACGAACCGGTCAGCGAGGTTCGGGTCCATCTCGCGCGCGAATTGCATCGCGTAGGCGAGGGCATCTTCGCGATTGTCGAGCGAATAGCGAATGCTTTCGCGCAGCAGGTCGGAAACCTCACGAATGGTTTCCTCGCCCAGCTCGCGCCTGATGGCGTTGCCGCCCATCGGCAGTGGCAATCCGCCGGTATGTTCATGCCACCACTCGCCGAGATCGAGCACCTTGTGCAAACCCAGGTTGTGATAGAAGAGCTGGCCTTCATGAATTAGCAAACCCGCATCGACTTGCCCTTCGGTGACTGCGTCGGTGATTTCATCGAAAGGCACGACCTCATAGTTGAACTTCGGAGTGTGAATGCTCAACGCGAGAAACGCGCTCGTCAAAGTGCCCGGGACCGCGATCGTTACTTTTGATAATTCGGATGGGTCGAGTTCTTCATTTGCGACAACCACGGGGCCGTAGTTATCGCCAATCGACGCGCCGTGCGGCAGCAAAGCGTACTTGTCAGCGATGTAAGCGTAAGCATGAAAGCTGATCGCGGTCACGTCGTAAGTTCCTTTGCGTGCCTCTTCGTTCAAAGTCTGGATATCTTTGAGCACGTGTTGGAATTCGAGCTGGCCGGTTTCAATCTTGTGCGTCGCCAGGCCGTAGAACATGAACGCATCGTCGGAGTCCGGCGAGTGCGCCAGAGAAATTGTTCGTTGTTGTGTTGCTGCAGTTGTCATAAAAGCCCCTTGATGATTGGCGACTAGACTACGGCCGCGTTTTCCACCCGATTGTAAACAGTGTCGCGCTCGACCGCTTCAAAACCCGCCTCTTCAATCAAGCTTATCAACTCCGGCCTGGTCATCTTCACCTCGTTGTTCGATTCGACTGAGTAGCTTTCAGTCAATTCGCCGCCTTCGGTTATGGTGCCGTCAATGTCGTTGGCGCCGAAGTGCAGCGCCACCTGCGCCAGGCGCTTGCCGAGCATTACCCAGTACGCTTTGATGTGCGGAAAGTTGTCGAGCATCAGTCGCGACACGGCCATCGTCTTCAATGAATCAACACCCGAAGGCCCGGGAAGATGCGCCATCTGCGTGTCCGGCGGATAAAACGCCAAGGGAATGAAGCATTGAAAGCCGCCGGACTTGTTCTGCTGTTCGCGCAGGCGAATCATATGGTCGACTCGATCCTCGAACGATTCGATGTGACCATAGAGCATCGTCGCATTCGTCTTCAAACCGGCTGCGTGCACTTTGCCGGCGAGATCCAGCCAACGTTGCGCGTCACACTTGTGCGCACAGATTATTGAGCGGGTTGGCTCGCGAAAAATTTCCGCGCCGCCGCCCGGACAAGAATCCAGGCCCGCGTCGATCAGTTGCCGCAGAACATCTTCATCCGCCATCTTGTAGAAATGCGCAAAGTGATCCAGTTCAACCATCGTGAAAGCTTTCAAATGAAGTTGCGGATATTGCTGCTTCAAAGCTGAAAGCAGATCGGTGAAATAACTGAAAGGTAGTTTGGTGTTCAACCCGCCGGTTATGTGCAGTTCGGTTGCGCCTTCATTAACAGCCTGGCCGGCGATGCGAAGCGAATCCTCGATGTTGTGCGTGTACGCGCCCGGTTGCCGCGGGGTGCGATAGAAACCGCAGAACTTACAATCGACGTAGCAGACGTTCGTCGGATTGAAATGACGATTAACGTTGAAGTAAGTAGTGCGCCCGTGCTTTTGGCGACGCACAGTGTCCGCAAGTTTGCCGAGGCCGTTCAGATCGTCCGTGGCGAAAAGCGCCACGCCATCTTCGAAGGAAAGGCGTTCACCGGTCTTAACCTTGGCGCTGATGTCGTTAATTTTCGTGTCGTGTGAAAAGCTCATGGAAATTTCAATCCCAAATCTCTCGAACGTCCAAAACAAAACCCTTCAAGAGCGGATCGCCGGAAACTGTTTCAGGATCATCGAGGACTTCGACTGCGACGCCCGGGCGGTAAACGTGAACCTTGCGCTCCAGCGGATCGATTAGCCATCCAAGTTCAGCGCCGTTGGCGATGTACTCTTCATCAAAGCCCTTTCCTGTCTGATTTGACCGCACCCATCGATCCATTGCCCCGATCAATATGAAATTTCGCCCTCCTGTTTTTCCGCCGGTAGGAGCCATAACGATCAGGTCTCCTTCACTCGTTCGTTCAATACGCAAGTCAGGGTTGAGCTTGCAAAACTCATAAAACTCTGCACGGGTCATTCGCAGCTTTGATGGTTCGAAATGAACGACCACGGACTCAGGCGCTGAAATGTTGAGAGTCGCGCTCATAGTTAGTGTCTTACTCCCTTGATTAACGTCTCCAGAATACCGCGCTGCCAAAAGTCAAAAACAAAATTACGCTCACGAAAGCATTCGTCGTGAAAAACGCAGCGTTAAGCCTGCTCAAATCGTTCGCCCGCACCAGCGTGTGCTGATAAATCAACAGAGCGCCGGTGACAATCACTCCTATAATAGCCAGCACTCCCAAGTGTGTTAGAAAGTATAGCGCAACCAATGCGGCGAACGCTCCCGTGTGGAGCGCGCGGGAAATCCATAAAGATTGCGCAATGCCGAATCGAGCCGGTATGGAATAAAGGCCTTCGCGACGATCGAACTCAAAATCCTGACAAGCGTAAAGCACATCAAACCCGGCCGTCCAAAGCATCACCACCGCGGAAAGCAGCAATGGAATTGGACTATCGATAGCTCCCCGCACAGCGATCCAGGCTCCCGTCGGCGCAATGCTCAGGCACCAGCCGAGCACCAGGTGCGAGAGAGCCGTCCAACGCTTTGTGTATGAGTAAAGCAGAATGCTCAGGAGCGCGACCGGTGAGAGGAGCAGCGTCAAACGATTAAGCATTGCCGCCGCGAGGAAAAAAATGGCAGCGCTCAAGATTGTAAATCCCCAAACAAAACCGACCGACAAGCTTCCGGCTGGAATCGCTCTCATCTTCGTCCGCGGGTTTCGAGCATCGTACTGACGATCCGCAATTCGATTGAAAGCCATCGCCGTCGAACGCGCGCCGACCATCGCCACCGTGATCCAAACAATCTGCCAGGCCGTCGGAATGCCACCGGCCGCGAGCACTGCGCCCAGAAAAGCGAAGGGCAGCGCGAACAGCGTGTGCTCAATCTTGATCATTTCGAGCGTCGTGCGAATGTTCTTAGTCAGCATCACCATTCGTAAAAACTAGAAACCAGAAACTCGAAACTATCTTATTCCCCTTTCCAGCGCGTCGCCGTCGAATGCGGAATTCCGAACTGATCGAGAATTCGAAAGCATAAATGATCGACCAAAGCCTCGATCGTTTGCGGGCGATGATAAAAGCCAGGGCTTGCGGCCACGATTTGGGCTCCCGCCCGTGAAAGCTTCAGCATGTTCTCGAGATGTATTGCATTGTAGGGTGTCTCGCGGGGGACCAGAACCAACTTTCGACCCTCTTTTAGAGTCACATCCGCGGCCCGGTGAATCAAATTCGTTCCGGCGCCTGAAGCGATCGCCCCCAGCGTTCCCATCGAACACGGAACAATCATCATTCCGGCCTGCGGGTGCGAACCTGAAGATGGGGTAGCTGCCATGTTGTCGAGCCGGTGCAGCCGCAGCGTCTTCGCCGTATCGGGCAAGCCGATCCATTCGTTGAGCTTCTTTTCATCGGCGCCGCGCAAATCGAAACCTAGTTCAACCATCGCCACGGTCCGGGCTGAATCTGAAACGATCAGATTGATTCGTTCAACGACGCCACTCGCGGCAAGGTGGACCAGCGTCCTGTGCGCGTAAATTGCGCCAGAGGCCCCGGTGATTGCGACGGTCAGTTCCATTCAGCTGATTGATTCGGCAGACGATCTTACGTTTTTGTAGTTGGCGATGGCAAACATCGGCCATTCGCCGTTAGTATCCTAAGTTCGCTTCCTCGCTGTGCCGCTGTGGTGAAGTGTTGGTCAGGCATTTTCACCACAGAGGCGGAGTAAACACAGAGACACAGAAAACAGCTCGGGAAAGTATTTCGTTAGCCAACAAGTAAGTCGTCCATCGGGAATTCGATGTTAGAATACTGTGCAGAAATCGCACCTGCGTCGATGCGTCTGAATTGCTCCGCTACCGATGACGATCTCACCTAAGAGAGAAGCACTCAGACCGGCTGGCTCTGAAATCCGACGCCAAAAGCTCAGCGCATTTGGACAGCATTTGTGGCGTGAATGGCAGAAGCTCGATCTGCCGTCTGCAAACGCAACCGCGGTCGTGGCTGTTTCTGGCGGAGCTGATTCGGTGGCGCTTTTGCTTGGTATTGACGAACTCGTCAAATCAAAGAAACTCTCAATCAAAATTGTCGTTGCTCATCTGAATCACAAACTGCGTGGAAAAGCAGGAGACGCAGACGCGCGTTTTGTGTCTACTTTGGCTAAGAAGCTGGGGTGCGCCGTGGTCGTCAAAGCCGTTGATGTTCGCACTAAAGCCTCTTCGGCGAAAGACAATTTGGAGCAGGCGGCGCGCCGCGCGCGGTATCAATTCCTTCAGAAAACTGCTCAATTGAAAAAAGCAACCACTGTTCTTACCGCGCACACGTTGGACGATCAGGTCGAGACAGTTTTGTTGAATCTCTTACGCGGTACCGGCGCCACAGGTCTGAGCGGGATTGAGCCGATCCGTGCAATTCATGAAGACACCGAAATCCTCCTGGTTCGGCCATTGCTGTCGTGGGCCCGCCGGTCTGACACCGAAGCATTCTGCCGGCAACACTCGATCGAGATTCGGGTGGATGAGATGAATGCCGATCAGAAGTATTCCCGCGTGCGGGTACGGAAAGAACTGCTTCCGCTGATGAAATCTTTTAATCCACGATTCGTCGAAGGCCTGGCGCGAACGGCTGAGATTTTGCGCGAGGACGATATCGCTCTTGAGGGTGCCGCCGCTCGTCTCGTTGAACTGTCGCTGAACGGTCAAACCAGGGGAAATAAGGAACCCGCACTGCGGACGGATTTGCTCCGCGTTGCGCAGCCCGCATTACGCCGGCGCGCGCTGAGACAGTGGCTGGCCTCGTGTCGCGGCGACTTACGGCGACTCGAACGTGCTCACATCGTCGCCCTCGAGAAGTTCCTTTTCAGCACCCGGAGCGGGCGCGTGATCGAGTTGCCGGGCGGGGCAAAAATCGTGAGAAGTGGCGGGCTTTTTCTTTATCGCGGGCCTCAATCGAAGGCCCGATTGTGAACCTCACCGGGAGAAACTGCGTACTAACGACGGCGTCATGGCCAGCGGGCACCGGAAGAGGCTGGCAAAGCATCTCAAGAGTTCCGTCATGACGCTGATCACAGGGCGGATAGCATTGAGGCCGCGAACAGCATACGGCCTCTTACAAGAATGGCCGATTTAGGGTATGATCGGCCCCGGAGGAATCGAAGCTTTGAGTTCTACCGCACGACAAATCATTTTCTGGCTGCTGATTATTGCCGGCGCTTTGCTGATTTATAAGCTGGTCAATCCGGGCAGCAAAAACACACAAAATATCGATCTTACGCAGCTCGATCAAAAAATTAAGAAGCAGGAACTGAAACAGGTTGTCGTCAAGCAGACCGAAACCGTAGCGATCGACAAAGCTACTGGAATCGAATACCACATTCAGCTTACCAACGAGCAGACCAAGAACGACATTCTCAAAGCCTGTCGCGAGCTCGATAGCAACGGCAAGCCGCTGGTCGAGAACGTTCAGGAAGAAGGAAGTTCGAGTCTGTGGTGGCCGGCGCTGTATTACATCCTGCCGTTCCTTTTGATCTTCGGCTTCTGGATTTTCATGCTGCGACAAATGCAGTCGGGCGGAAACAAAGCCTTGAGCTTCGGCAAATCGCGAGCAAAATTGTTGAGCAATCAGCAAAAGCGCGTGACTTTCAAGGACGTCGCCGGGGTTGAAGAGGCCAAGGAAGAGCTCCAGGAAATCATCGAATTCCTGAAAGAACCACAGAAATTTCAAAAGCTCGGCGGCCGCATTCCCAAAGGCGTCCTGATGATGGGCCCGCCGGGAACCGGCAAGACTTTGCTGGCGCGCGCGATTGCGGGCGAAGCGAACGTGCCGTTCTTTTCCATTTCCGGTTCCGACTTCGTCGAGATGTTCGTGGGTGTGGGCGCTTCGCGCGTTCGCGACCTTTTCGAGCAGGGCAAGAAGAATGCGCCGTGCATCATTTTTATAGATGAGATTGACGCCGTTGGCCGTCATCGAGGCGCTGGTCTCGGTGGTGGACACGACGAGCGCGAACAGACACTCAATCAGTTGCTGGTTGAGATGGATGGCTTCGAATCAAACGACGGCGTGATCCTGATTGCCTCGACCAACCGGCCCGACGTTTTGGATCCCGCGTTGCTTCGACCCGGCCGTTTCGATCGCCGCGTGGTCGTTTCGCGACCCGACGTGCGTGGCCGTGAAGGCATTCTCAAAGTTCATACGCGCAAGATTCCTCTGGGCGAAGACGTGGACATCATGGTGATTGCCCGCGGCACTCCCGGGTTTACCGGGGCGGACCTGGCTAACCTTGTGAACGAGGCGGCGCTCAACGCTGCTCGCTACAACAAAAAGGTTGTGGCCATGTCCGACTTTGAGTTGGCCAAGGACAAGGTCCTGATGGGCGCCGAGCGCAAGAGCATGGTCATCTCGAACGAAGAGAAGCGCGTCACCGCTTATCACGAAGCGGGACACACGCTGGTCGGATTGAAAGTGCCGAACGCCGATCCGGTGCACAAGGTCACGATCATCCCGCGTGGCATGGCTCTCGGTGTGACGCAGCAATTGCCCGAAGGCGATCGTCATAACTACACGAAGGAATACTTGCTCGGTCAAATTTCGATTTTGATGGGCGGCCGTATTGCCGAAGAAACTTTCCTCGGTAACATTACGACCGGCGCTTCGAACGATATCGAGAAGGCGACCGAACTTGCCCGCGCCATGGTTTGCGAGTTTGGTATGTCTGAGCTTGGGCCACTGACCTTCGGCAAGAAGGAAGAGCAAATCTTCCTCGGCCGCGAGATCGCCCAGCATCGCGATTATTCAGAAGAGACTTCGATTCGCATCGATTCGGAAGTTCGCAAGATCGTTACTGAGCAGTACGAGCGAGCACGCAGGATCATCGAAGAAAATCGCGACACGATGGTGCGTCTGGCCGAAGCGCTGCTCGAACATGAATCGCTCGATGGCGTTCAAATCCGGCGCATCGTGGCGGGACTAACGCTGGATGATACAGGCGAGTCCGGAGATCGTGGCGTGCAACAGGAACTGCCTGCGGTGAAAGAACCGTCGGCGAAACCTCTGAAGCCAATCCTGCCGCCAATTACCGGAGGCACACCAGCGCCGGCTTAGCGTTAATGTCGGACAAGCTTCAGCTTGTCGTTCAGACTAATCGACAAACCAAAGTTTGTCGGACAAAAAAGAGGCGAGAGTGATGCTCTCGCCTCTTTCGTTTTTCTCTTCCGAATGAAGACTCTATGGCTACGGAAGCGCCAGTTCGGCCAAAACCTTCTCAACTTGAATCCGGTCAGACTTAGGAAAAACCACGCGTCCACCAGTTTCCCGCGTTATCGACTTGAGAAAATCAGTCGCCCTGGCCCGCGGGCTCAGACGAATCAAACCGCTCTCGTCATCTAACTGCTGAATCAAACCGATCGCAAAGACTGAGATCTTGTGCTCCCTTAATTGTTTGATCAGCTTTTTTTGATCATCCTGAGTTCTGTCTTCACCATCGGTAATCAGAATGACTACCTTTTCATCGGATTCGGCGCGATCGAGCGTTTCCGCAATCAGCCCAATGGCATCCAGCAGAGCGGTCTGACCGCCTTCCACATAAAAGCCTTCCAGGGCCCGCGTCAACAGTTGCTCGTCTGCGCTCGCCTCAACCCTGAGAAAGGGATTGGCTATCCTCGAGCCTTGGCCCTGGGAGTGGAAATCAAAGAGCGAGACAGTTCCGCGACCATGAACCTGATGCACGACGGCCTTGCCCAGCTCGATGACCTGACGAAACTGAGACCGCATCGACCCGGTATTGTCGAGCAGGATTCCGTAGGTTATCTTTCTCTCCTGTGCCGCGCCCGTCAGACACGAGGAGAGCAACGCCAGCGCGATGACGTTGAGTCGAATGAGTCTGTTTACAAAAGTCATTCTGCGGCGAACTGGCTCGTATCAAACTTGCGATCAGACGGGACGCAAACCAAATGGATCCTAACTCTTTTGAGACAGTATGACTGAAACTGCAGAGGTCGTCATCATCGGTAGCGGCATCGTCGGATCGAGTGTCGCTTATCATCTCGCCCAGGCTGGCTGCACCAATGTGCTCGTGCTCGAGCGCGAAGCGCATCAGGGCAAAGGCTCGACCGGCAAAAGCATGGGCGGTGTGCGCGCACAGTTCTCGACGCCGGTAAACATTCAGATGTCGAAGTATTCGATCGACTTCTTCTCGAAGTTCGATGAAGTTGTCGGGCATCCCGGCGACTATCGCGCGCATGGTTATCTTTTCTGCGCCACGAACGAAAAACATCTCGCTTATTTGAAAGCGAATAAGGAAAGGCAGAACGCGCTCGGCGTTACGAACGTCGAATGGGTTGCGCCGGAGGACATCGTGAAGATGGTGCCGCAACTGCGCGTTGACGATATTCTCGGCGGCACGTTTTGTCCGACCGATGGCTTCGTCGATCCGCACAGCGTCATGATGGGGTTCATGCTGAACGCGCGCGCGAAAGGTGTGCGGCTTTGGCTGGATACGCAGGTGACGGGGATTGAAGTTGATCCTGGGAGCGCGGGCGCCTCGCCCGCAACCGCGAGCCGCAACCTCTCGGAAGATGGGAACTCTGAATCGGATCCTTCCCGCACATCAAAGCATCAGAGACGCGAAGGTGCGGGCGAGGCGCTCCCAGTTTTAGAGTCGCGCCGCATTGCCGGCGTGCAAACAACTCGCGGCTTCATTTCAACGCGCGTTGTCGTCAACGCCGCCGGCGCCTGGGCTGCTGAAGTCGCAAAGATGGCCGGCGCTGAGTTGCCGGTCGAACCGCTGCGCCGCCAACTCGTACCGACTGAGCCTTTCGATCAACTACCGCACCGGTTCCCGATGGTCATCGACATGTCCACCGGCTTTCATTTTCGCCGCGAAGGGAAGGGAATTCTGCTCGCCTGGAACGATCCAAAAGAAACGCCGGGCTTCAAGACTGAATTTGACACTTCATTCATCGAAAAAATTCTCACGCATGCTGCTTCGCGGGTCCCGGTCCTGGCCGAAGCTGAAGTTAATCCGCGCCGAGCCTGGGCCGGGCTGTACGAAATGACGCCCGATCATCATGCGATCATCGGGCCGGCGCCTAACGTCGAAGGATTATTCTTTGTGAATGGATTTAGCGGACATGGCGTGATGCACTCGCCCGCGTCAGGTCGAATTGCCGCCGACTTAGTGCTGCACGGTCGATCGGATTTGATCGATGCGAGACAGCTTGGCGTCCAGCGTTTCAAGGAAGGGAAGTTGTTGGAAGAGACCGCCGTTCTGTAGTCCCGACGGTCCCCGTTTTCACAAGTTACCCGCGGTTTTAATCCTTCTGTTTCGGAATCAGGAGGAGCTAAACCTTCGAGTTGTCCTCGACGATTCCATTAGTGATCCAGCCCAATATCGCCTCGTTTCTACCACCGTTCTTTGTGACAAAAACGTCCTGGCAATCGCGACTCTTATCCATCTCCGCCTTAACATCGGCGAGGGTTGCGTCTTCTTTGACCGTGGCAAACCCCTGATCAATTTTCTGCTTGATAGTGGCGTCCTGTAAAAGATCTCCCAGCGTCAAGTCTCCCAGATTTTGCGCGCCGGCCATGGCTTTGTCTGCCAGGAACCGATCGATCACGCTACGATGAATGATGTAGCGCGGAAGATCGTTATTCCCCAGAAAGGGTATGCGGGAGCCTCTCTTGTCGGCGTTCAATTTAGCCAGGATGTCATTCAACTTTTCTGTTTCCGGCGAGTCCAGGATGAACATCTTGTCCCTGGGAATCATCTTGTCGCGCGCCAGCGTGGTCGCGAGTTTGTCCTGCGTGGTGACCTGTTTGGCCATGTCGCTCACGCTTTTAGTTGCGGCGGCAAAATTGTCTTTTGAAAAATAAAAAGCCAGAACCGTGCCGACCCAACTGCCCAGAAGTGGAAGAACCGCCGACATGACGGTGGTCGCCTCGCCGTTCTTCACAATGATTGTTATTGCCAGCGCTGTCACACTGAACACTGAAAAGATCAAAAGTAACATCGCCAGCCAGTCTCTGTGTCCCATCTTCTCGGGCGGATTACCGTCAGTTCCATCGGCCATCGGTTTAGCCTCCTGCGAAAGGGGTTCGTGAATTGATTTGACTGGAGAGAGTGCGGAAAACGCGGGCTCTGGAGCCAGCCATCTGCGAGATGGCGCGCAGCCTATCCAAACTGGCTGCCCGTGTCAATTGTTTTTTCTGGCGAGCAGTGCCCCTAATTTGTAACGCAAACTGTTAGTTTGCGATAAGTAAATCGCATCAACGCACCGTCATCAGGGTTCGCAAGGTAGATTGTGAAAAGAAACCGGGGTATCGTAGCTGCACAATTCGCTCGACGGAGAAAAATGATGAAAAGGACTCTGCAAATTTTGGGATTGGCGTTCGCGGTGATCGCCACTACGTCATCTATTAACGCTCAAAATACAAAGGGCAAAGTGCGCGATTCGATGATTGTCTCGACTGAGTGGCTGGCAAAACATCTCAACGATGATTCGCTGGTCCTACTTCAGGTTGGCGAAAAGAAGGAATATGACGAGGCCCACATCCCGGGCGCGCAGTTCATTCAATTGCAGGATATCTCGACGCCACGTGGCCAGGGTTTGATTCTCGAATTACCGTCAGTCGATCAATTGAAAGCCACGTTCGAGAAGCTTGGCGTCACCGACAAGTCGCGCATCATTGTTTACTTCGGCAAGGATTGGGTCACGCCGACGGCGCGCGTTTTCATGACCCTTGATTATCTTGGTCTGGGCGATCGCACTTCAATTTTGGATGGCGGCTTGCCGGCGTGGCGCGCTGAGGAGCGCGCAATGACTGCTGAAGTTCGTGAAGTTAAGCCCGGAACTTTCACGCCGCATCCGAATGCCAAGCTCGTCGTCGATGCCGCGTGGGTCAGCGCGAATTTAAGTAAACCAGGCATCGCGATCCTCGACGCGCGCGCCTCGAAGTTCTACACGGGTGAAGAAGCCGGACAGATGCCGCGCGGCGGACATATTCCTCGCGCCAAGAGCATTCCATTTTCCACTTTGGTGGATGACGCGACGAACAAATTCAAGAGCCCTGAGGCGCTTCGGACATTATTCAGCACAGCCGGCGTGAAAGAGAACGACAGCGTGGCGACCTATTGTCACATCGGCCAACAAGCGAGTCTGCTGTACTTCGTCGCGCGTTATCTAGGTTACGACGCGCATCTTTATGATGGCTCGTTCCAGGATTGGAGCAATCGCAGCGAGCTGCCGGTTGAAAAGTCTGAGGGAGTTAAGACTGTTACTAAGCCTTAGCAGTAGAAAAACGAGCTGCGTAGCACCGGTCAGAGTTAAGCCCAAGGCGAGGCTTTGCGAGCCTTGGGCTTAGCTATTCAACGTAATCGAGCCCCGCAGGGGCAGCTGATCTCGCTGAGACTGGCATCAATGTACCGCAGGCTGTCCAGCCTGCGGAGACTGTGGTGGAGACAAGACCGCAGACTCGCAGTCTGCGGTACAGAGTCATTCACTACTTAGCCGCATCTCCATACAAAAGCATCTGCGGTAAATCCGTCAGCGTCGCCTTTCCTTTCGGAAACGTAATCTGCCAGACGCGATCAAATATCTTGCCGTCCCATTTCGGGGGCCTCGCAATCCCCAAGGCTTTCGCGATATCCGGAATCTTGCCGTGATGCCAGCAGATCAAAACGACTTTGCCGGTGAACGCGGCTTCGTTGAGAATCGCGTTCGTCATCTTCTTGATGTCGGCGGCGGCATCGGTAAAGCGATCGTTAATCGGCTCTGCCAAGGCGATTGATAACGGCGTTACCGTCTCGACAGGGCGCTTGCTTTGCTTCGAAATTTCGGTGGCGAAAATGAAGTTCGGAGTGGCGAACCGGGGCGCTGTGCCTTTCAGCGGAATCTGCTGGTAAGAGCCGATGAATTCCGTGGTGTTGTGATGAAGGCGGCAAGCTGACTGCGGCGTCGCTGTAACGAACAGCGCGGGCAGCGCCGCCGCGCGGGCTGAGCCACGAACTGAGAGATTCCGACCACCGTCATTATCTTTTTTGGGGTCGCCGACTTTCTCTCCGTGACGAATAATGAAAATCTGTTTGGGACCGAGGGTTGTGCTCATTTTATTTGTTCTCCGGAAACTTGAATCCAATGTAGGTGCCCGAACTGATACCCATCAAACCTAAAAGGGTCGCACTGAATTCGGGCATGGTCAGGTTGTTGTAAACGGACGACACGAAAATAATTCCCAAAACGATCGTCCACGCAAAAATCTGGAAGCGATGAAAGCTGTAGCCGGCGCCGTCAGAGAGAATGTCCGGCAACAATCCGCGGCTGACACCGGCTGCTGCCTGCGGCGTCAGCGCCTGAATCTGCTGATTGATATCAGCCAGTCGGGTGCGACTGGCCTGTAGTTGTTTGTTCAGACTATCGCGATTCGACGTGTCTTCCGGCGTCAAATTCGTCTTAGTGTTGAGCGCGCTTACCTGCTCCTGCAGTTCGGGAACACTCTGCTCGAGCGCTTGCCTCTCGGAGGTCAGACTCCGCTTCTGATCCTCATTTGCATTGTCTTTGCTGGAATCGATCATGGCCTCGCCCAAGGCCGTGCCCGCACTGATGCCCATGAGTCCGAGCAACGAGGGCGTGATCGTGTCAAGCGCATCTGTAATCAGCCAGATTGTGAGGTACGAAGCCGAAATCACAAAGAACCAGAAAGCCATCTGCGTGCGGCCGAGATTGTAGGGGCGCAACTTCCCAGGTACATCGCTGGTTCCGCGCTGGCGAATCAGGCTGGTCGTTTTCCCCAACCAAACAAGGAAAATCAGAGTTGCGAATACAACGATCGCCGCGACCACTCCGTAAACCGGCGAAATAACGGTCAGTGGCATTCGATGACCTTGATCGAATACCGAATCGAACGGTGACTCATTTTCGAGACCTACACTGAAGGAGACCTGCCGCCGCATGCCCTCCGGCGCGCCCAGGAGATCGGTCCAGGCATCTTTGCTCTCAGGGGAGATCTCCAGGTGAAAGAAAACCATATTTCTGGTGACATGGATTTCTTCGGGATAGTTTCCGCGAATTGCGCGGCCGTTTAGGAATGGCACCAGCTTCGTCGGATCGTTTTTCTCGTCCCACTCAGCCAGATGATCGATCTGAACTCTAATGATGTCGTCCAATTCGAGATGCCCTTCAACCGCAACAACTTTGGGCGCCGGCCCGACAGTTGGCGCGGGCGACGCGGTGGGCGACGGAGAAGCGTTCGCAACCGGAGTCGGCGTCTGCGCACTGGCAAGCATTAGGCCGGAAAAGGCGATTGCCGAAATCACTAAACCAGTAATCGAGAATCGAGTTTTGTTCTCCATGGAATTTTTTCGGAGTTACATTCAGTCCGGAAGATAGCGATGCAGTTTAGAGTTCAAGCTTTAGCTTGTATTTCGGAAATGGCAGCCTAAAGGCTGAACTCTGAACCGCGTGACTAAAATTGCATCACTACCAGGCCTGAATACAGTGTTTTCAAATCGACGCGTATAATCAGTTCATGACAAAAGCCACAGACGATGACAAGACCACTGCCGCCGACGATCGGCCGGATAAGGAAGAAACGTCGCGGCGGGAAACCGACGCCGAAAAATCAAAAGACGACGATACGGACGCAGATGAAACCAAACGATTTGAACGTTCTGACAACCTTCGTCGCCGTTCCGAATGGTTTCAAAAGCGAACTGGCGGAGGCTAGTTGGACTCACTTCAGTTTTAGTCGCCAAATACTGCGACCATAAGTTGCCGCGAACAGCGCCCGGTCGTTCAGGTGATAAACCAAATCGATGACGGTGGCGTTCGGAAGATTCCCGGTTAAGTTCACCCATGCTTCCGTCGACACATCGAGGGCGAACACGCCCGCATCGTTTCCAACATAAACTTTCTTGAGATCGTCAGGCCGAATCATCACCACATGGTGCGGGACGTCCGGCAGTTGGCCTTTGTCCACGTCTTCCCACGTGTTACCGCCGTCGCGAGATCGGAAAACATGTGGATGACCGAAGTTAGCAACCGAGGCGTATAAAAGATTCGCGTCGTTGGGATGAGTCTCGAGTCGCGTAATCGTGTGGCCCGGAAGGATTGAGCTGGAAATGTTTGGGCTCCAGCTTTTGCCTGCGTCCTCACTTCTAAACAACCCGCCATTTTCAGTAGCTGCATAAAGTCGTTTTCGATCCGCGGAGGCAATTTCAATTGCCGAGATAGCACTGCCGTCGAGATGAGGTGAAATCGGTGTCCAGGTGTCTCCGTCGTCAGTGGTCCGCCAAACTCTGGTTGAGCCGGTCAGGATCGTTTTCGAGTCGGCCGGATCCATCGCAATGAAACACATCCAAACTGAGCCCTGTTCGTTCGCGGAAGCGGGAGGTGAGATGTCTACCGGGTCCGAGTCGAGTCCACGATATCGTTGGATTAGAAGATTGTACGCTGAAGTAATCACGTGGCCACCGTCCTTTGGATCAAAGACATTCCAACCGCCATCGCCGGAATCTATCGGGATGAAACTGTCAGGTTGTCCCGTTTTGGTAGCCACCGTTCCGTTATCCTGAGCGCCGCCGCCAAAAACTTTTGAGCTGGTTTGCGCCACGTCCATGTCATAAAACATCGTGACCGCCAGATCAGTGCTGCGGTTTGTCCATGACGTGCCGCCATCCCCGCTTACATCTACTCCGCCGTCATTGCCGTCGTATACGCGCCCTGCCGCAGCGGCGGGCATGACCAGCGCGTGGTGATCTGCGTGGGCGTACGTTGACGTGCCTCGGTTAGCGTCCCAGCGCGTGATCTTTTTCCAGGTGACGCCGCCATCTTTGGTGCGGTGCAAGTCCACGCCGCCGCAGATGACGTGATTAGGATCGGTGGGATGTACGACAATTGTGTTGCCGTAGGAGATTTGTCCTTCGTTGCGAAAGTGCGTTCCGTGAATACTCTTCCAGCTATTCCCGGCATCCGCGGTGCGGAAGACGCCGAGTAGAAGATCTTTATCGCCGCTTCCTTCATTCTTCGCGAATGCGTAGAGCACGTCCGGATTGGAAGGACTGATGGCCAGGCTGGTGCGTCCAAAGGAAGCCGACGTCGGCAATCCATTCGTCAAATGCTCCCACTTTTTTCCTCCGTCGACGGAGCGATAGATCCCGCTGCGCGCGCCTTGTTCGGTGAAAGTCGCGTAGATCGTTCCTTTTTTCGTCGGATGGAAAACGATTGAGTGGCACCAGTAGTTTTGGGTCGAGACAAACGTGGACCGCTTCCAGGTGATCCCGCTATCAAAAGAGACGTACATGCCGCCGAAGTCTTTTCCGGTGGCACTGACCTCAGCCAGGCCGACGCCGCCAAGAATGACGTGCTTTGAATCAAATGGATCGATTGCGATCACCCCGATGCGTTTGGGAATCGCATTCTTTTCGGTAGAGGTGCGCAACTGCCAGGTCTTGCCGGCATCATTACTTTTGTATAGACCGACCCCGGGGTAAGAATCAGCCGAAAGATTTGCTTCGCCGGTGCCGCAATAAATCGTATCCGGATTCTTCGCGTCGATTGTGAGCGATCCGATATTCAAAATGTCCTGATCGCTCCAACATGATTTCCAGGTGCGGCCCTCGTCCGGACTGTGCCAAACGCCGCCGCCGGCTGAACCTGCCCAGAGCCGATCAGGATACTGCGGGTGACAGACGAGAGAGGTAATCCGTCCTCCGATGTTGGTTGGGCCGACGCATTCCCAGGACGCCGAAATATTGGCGGCCGGCGCCAGCGATTTGGCGACGCGCTCGCGCTCTCGAATTAGAGTTTGGACCGGCGCCTCGCGAACGGGCCAGGCACTGCGGGCCTGGAACCAGCGGCTGCGAACCTTGTGATGGGTAAGGCGTACTCGCCCTCCATGGATTTTGGCGCGCGAACTGCCGACCAGAGTGATTTCAGGTTCGGCTGATTTTGTTTTTGACGGAGACTTGTCGGCCTTGGGTTTGTTTGCCATTGGGTTCTCCCACGACTGTTGGTTAATGAGCGCGAGGCGGGCCAAAACTATCCCATCTTTGAAAGCTCGTCAACATTTTTGCAAGTATTTTCGCAACCCGTTCTTAATGCCAGCGAAAGCAATATTCGCGGTATGGAGAATCCGGTAGTAGCACAGACTTGAGTCTGTGGCTTGTGCCACTTAAGAATCACAGACTAAAGTCTGTGCCACTTCTACGGCCGGCCCAGCGGAACCGGGGAATTCGGTTTTCCTCTGTGACCCTCTGAGGAAACCTCTGTGCTCTCTGCGGCTAAGCATTATCTCAAAAGCATTTACCGTAGAGAAAAAGCCGAGGTAAGCGCAGAGACCGCAGAGGATGAGTCGAGAAATCTCAAATTAGACCCACTACTGAGAATCCGAGTCAAATTTGTAGGCGTCATTCCCGCACAAGTTGCGCGAGAAGTAGAACTGCGACAATAATCACGCACCGAAATTCAAAACGGACTAGCAGAGAGGTCGAAATGGAACGAAGAATAACGAGCTGGTTCAGCCCGAACCTGCAGATGGAAATGCCTCTGGTGGCGTACGGTCAAACCGGCCAGACGGTCCTGATGCTGCCTACGGCAGCGGCAGATTATCTCGAATACGAACGGTTTTATTTGGTCGATGCGATTAAACCCTTGATCGAGCACGGAAAGATTCGGGCTTACTCAATCAACAGCGTCAATCGCTGGAGTCTCTTGAACGAGCAAATGCCGCCCAGACTGAAAGCTGAATTGTTAACGCGCTATGATCGATATATCACCGATGAAGTCCTGCCATTGATCCGCAACGAGAATGAAGAGAAATACGCAAGGCCGATTACGACGGGTGCGAGTTTGGGAGCGTTCCTCGCCGCGAATCAGTACTTCAAACATCCTGATTTGTTTCGGGGCACGATTCCGATGAGTGGCGGGTACGACATTCGCCAGTATCTGGATGGCTACTATGACGACAATGTCTATTTCAATAATCCGATGGATTATCTCCCGAACCTGAACGATGATCATTACCTGCCCATCCTGCAAAAAGCAGATTCGATTTACATCATCTCTGGACAGGGCGCTTACGAAGATCCCAAGCGCAGCCAGCAACTGTCAGACATTCTGAAGAGCAAGAACATTCCGCACACTCTGGATTTGTGGGGCGCCGACGTAAATCACGACTGGCCCTGGTGGCGCAAGATGCTGCCGCATATTTTGGGAGGGATGGTTCAAGGATGAAGGTGGAAGGCTGAAGGATGAAATAAGAGAGCGAAGGAGAACTACCAACATGCAACGCGACCTTAGAGAGCGAACTAAGAAATTTGCCCTAAGAATTATCAAACTGTAAGAGTAAGGATCCCAAGCGTCGACGATAGCTGCGAATCCTTCATCCTTCAATTACCCCGGTGGTCCATCGTCGCCCTTCTTACCTTTCTTCTTTGCCGGTTCAGCTTCGCGTGGACGAGACTGGGCCGGAGTCGCGACGGGCGCCGGCTTTACTTCCTTTGGCGCTTCCGTATTGGGTTTTGGCTCGGCAGGCGCGTCACTCTTCGGCGCCGGTACGGTGCTGTCTTCCAAACGCGGTTCCGTTATCGCGCTGGGCGTGGTGGTATTTTCCTCTGTCTTCTCCTTGTCTTCTTCCGCAGTCATCTGCGCGCGTTCGAGCGCCAGTTCGCGTTGCCGCTGCTTGTACATCTCCTTCATGTCCTCGGGCATGGCCGGGGCTTTCGGGAAATCTTCTTTCCCCTTGTCCTTGAGAAAGTCCTTCATGAAATCGATGAACATGGGCAGCGCGCCGTGCGCTCCGGTCATGTCATTGCCGAGTGGTTTCTTTCTTCCCGGATAACCCAACCACGTGCCCGTGACATACGTTGGCGTGTAGCCGATGAACCAAACATCCGTGTGGTCGTTTACAGTTCCGGTTTTTCCGGCCAGTGGTACGCCGAGCACGCCTGCGGCTGATGCCGTGCCGCCCTGAATCACGCCGCGCATCATTGAAACCATCGTCAGCGCGACGTATTCGCTAAAGACTTTGTAAGTCGTCTTTTCCCATTCCTGCATCACCGCGCCGTCGCGATCCTGAACTTTGCGAACCATGTGCGGCTCTACCCGAATGCCTTTATTGGGAAAAGCGGAATAGGCGGAGACCATCTGATCGAGCGGTACCTCGGTAGCGCCCAACGCTGACGGCAGATAAGGCGCCATGGGCACCTTGATGCCGAAGCGACGAACCATCTGCGCGCCTGTCTGAATGCCGACAGTTTGCAGCAGATGAACGGCGGGGATATTCATCGACTGGGCCAGAGCCGTCTTCAGAGGCATGTCGCCATTGCTGGTCGAGCCATTGTAGTTATGTGGTTGCCAGCCATTGATGCTAATCGGCGCACCGCTGACGGTAGTGTCGGGTGTCATGCCCCATTCAATTGCCGCGCTGTAAATGAATGGCTTAAAAGCGGAGCCGGTCTGCCGGTACGCCTGAACCGCGTTATTGAATTTATTCGTTAAGAAGTCGTACCCGCCGACCATCGTGACGATTTCGCCGGTCTTGGCATTGATCGTCATCATCGAGCCCTGCACGGCCGGAATCTGATTCAGTTCGACTTTCAGATGATGCGATTTCTTATCTACTTCCTTGATGATGAATTCGGCCAGAAAGCCCGGTTTGAATTCGCCGCGCGGAGCTCTTTTACCCCAACCCATGTCTGCTCCAGTTACGGTAGCGGTGTAATTTCCAAAGCGTACGGTGGCTTCGTCGCGACCCTGATCAACTTTCATCACCAGGCCCATGATGTAGCGGCCGGGAACATAATCGTTGCGATACCAATCAGGATATTTGTAGCCGGCGAGTTCCTGTTGCGTAGGCACCCCGCTGTTCGACGATGTCGCGATCGCTTGATAAGAGGAGCGCCAACCACTGTGCGATTTGTCGTACCAGCGCAAACCCGCGCGGACAACTTCGTATGCTTTGCGCTGCGCCGCGACGTTGATGGTCGAGTAAACGGAGAGCCCGGTCTGCGCCACACGAGTAGTGTAAGTATCTTCCAAATCCTGCCGAATGTACTCAACCGGATAATCGAAAGCGGGCTCGGTTGCTTGTGGCGATTGATAGTAAGCCGTGTCGGCAAGTTGAATCGGTTTCGATTTGGCAGCGGCAACGTCTGACTCAGATGCGAAACCGGTCCTGGCCATCTGCTCAAGCACCAGGTCGCGTCGTTCCTTGGCCTTCGCCGGATTGGCCGTCGGCGAGTACTCGCCGGGCGCTTTGGGAATTCCTGCCAGCAAGGCTGCTTCATCGAGCGTCAAGTCTTTGGCTTGCTTACCGAAATATGTTTCGGCGCCGGCTTCGACTCCGTAGGCGTTCGCTCCCAAAAAAATGTGGTTCGCGTACAGCTCCATGATCTGGTTCTTCGTGTAGTAGCGCTCAATTTGCAGCGCCAGAACCCATTCATTCATCTTGCGTTTGAGCGTTTGCTCGCGCGTCAGAAAAAGATTCTTGGCGAGCTGCTGCGTCAGGGTGGATCCACCTTCAACCTTGTCGCTGGTAAGATTCTTCCACGCCGCGCCGGCGATTCGAATTGGATCAATGCCGATGTGATCGTAAAAGCGCGCGTCCTCAACCGCGAGAATCGCGTTCTGCATCACCGGCGGAATCTCTTCATACTTGAGCGGGATGCGTTTTTCGAGCGCGAACTCACCAATCACCGTCTTCCCGTCATCGGCGTAAATGCGCGTGACGACGCTGGGCCGATAAGTGGCGAGCGCGGCGACCTCGCTCGCGGCTTGCGAATAGTTGAGCTGATAAGCAGCGATGATTCCGGTCAGTCCGCCCGCTGCGAGAGCCAGCATGAGCACCGCCGGGAGCCAGAACCGGCGCAGGATATGTTTACGCTCGCCTGGAGGGGCCGCGACGATTGCCCCGGGCGTGTATGATTTCAAACGATTGATTGGTGGTTTCGCAGCCATAATTCTCCCTACTCCTCGGGCTGAACGATGCCTCAGGGTCGAGCCTTAGACAACGTGGATTCCCACAGTAGCTCAGCTTTTCCGAAGCAAGTATAGCCTACGCCGAGTGCGAACCTCGACCTATGGTAACGAGTTTCCGTCTTCGTCACGCGCCTCGATCTTCGCGGCTAATCGATAGAACTAAAGCGGCATGACCAGTTGGTTGCAGTCAGAAGCTCCAAGGTTCCCTGCAACGATTGGGAAATGCGCTTCCGTTTCGTGTCACGTTAGGTAACGAATGCGGCGCGGAGGCTTAAGGTCCCCCAACGAAAATCCTAAGCTTCCAGCTTCCTCTTTGTTGGCACGGTGATTGTTAAGGTGTCCGTCACCCCGACTGATTCCTCACCGGGCAAGATCAGTCACGCGGAGGAACATGATTCTTCAAAACAGATTGCGAAAAAACAAAACCCGGTCAGGTCTGCTGTACGACGCAAAGGGATTCAGCATTCTGCAAACGGTGGTAACGCTTGCGGTAGTCTCAGTTGTGTCGACGTTCGCGGCGGTGAATATTCACTCCACGCGCGCCTCGTTACGATTGCAGAACTCAGTTCGTCAACTCGCGGGTTATCTGGAAAGAGCGCGACTCGACGCAGTTCGTCGTCACGGCAACTCGACGGTGATCTTCAACGACACCACCAGCTATAACGTGACGATGGATTTCAGTGGATCCGGTACGGTGTCAACCCGAACAATTTCATTTGAAGGCGACGTCGCGATTATCAGCACGCCGCTGCCGAGTCTTGCGTTCAACTGGCGAGGTAGAACTTCAGCCTGTACCTTCACATTCGCCGTACAGAACAGCCGCGGCGAGCAATCCTGGGTCGACGTGTCAGACGCGGGAGACGTCACGGTGAATAGCAATGTAGACGTTCTACCGACAGCGAGTTATGCCACGGTCAGTAGCGGATCTGGTGTTCAGTCATCCACCATCGTCTCGGGCAGCGGTGTACATAACAATACGCTCGATTGTTCAGGCATCTCGGCAGGCGCCGGCCCGCCTGTTTCCGGGGGTGGGCCAGGCTGCACCGACACTGCCAACCCGTCATCGGTCTCAATCAGGAAGAACGGCAACGGCGGTACCACAATAGCAGTAACCGCCACCAACACCGGCACCGTAACTGTTTCAAGTCCAATTAACCTGAGCGTCACCCCTGCCACACAAACCGTAACGGCCGGCGGCACGGTTAATTTTACGGTTACTTCGGTGAACAACACGCGCGGGACGTTCGCAGTGAATTTCGGGTCGCCGTGCACCACGTTGACTGTACTCGTAACCGTTACGAATTAGTCAAGTGAAGGGAACGAGCTATGAACCAACCCAAGTCAAACGCTAAGGCAGAGAATTCGCGGGGGTTCTCTCTGCTCGAAACCTCGATCGCATTAGTCATTATGATGGTCGTTACTCTTGGCACCGCCTCGTTGTACGTTTACGCGACTACCTACAATGCGGGCTCTGCCGATCGCTCGGCCGCGCTGGCAATTGCGCAACAGAAAATGGAGCGCCTCCGCAGAGTAGGTTTCAGCGAAACGTTAATGGCGGCAGGAACAACAACTGAGAATGTTACTTATGTTAACCACCACTACACACTGACGACGACGATCTGTGCCACTTCTGATTGCGGCGGAAGCAGCGTGCTCAAAATTATTACTGTGCAGGTGACGCCGCAAGCTTCAAAGTTGTGGATGAATGTTCCCGTCACGTTGGTTTCCGAGCGTTCGAGTGCGGCGCTCGGCTCGTACGCTTCTTATTAATTGTTCGGCCAATAAAGCGATATTCCTTATGCGCAAACAAAAGTCACAAGTCGGCAGCGAAGGTTTTTCACTTCTCGAGTTGGTCGTTGCCATGGGCATTACGATCTTACTCGCGGGATTGGCGAGCACGCTGCTGGCCGGTTCGTTTAGCTCGCGTGCTCGAGAGAATCAGAAAACCGAAGCACTCGCCGACACCCAGCGTGGCTTGAATCTGATGACGCGCGAGATTGCGAATTCGGGTTACGGATTAACCGACAACGGGCTTGTCGCAGCTGACTCCGGTCTGAGTTCGATTCGCGTGCGGGCCAACTTGAATGCGGCATCGGGTGAAACCACGAGTGCGGCTGCCAGCGACCGCGATGAAGACGTCAAGTTTCTGCTCTATACGGAGTCTAACAACAGCTACATCGTGCGGCTTGACGTTAACTCTGCGGCCCAGGAGATGGTTCTGGCTAACCGCGTCGATTCACTGAAGTTTCGCTACTATGCCGACAGGGTCACCTATACGGCGAGGGACTGTGACATCAGCGACGTGCGCGACCAGTATGGAAATCCTGTCAGCGAAGTCGCTCTAAAAAGCGGCGCGAAATACATCGTCTTGTCCATCTGCGTAAATTTGCCTGCGGTCTCGTCGCCCGGCGCCCCGGGATATCAACCAACCTCTTCAGTACAACTGGTGTCGGATATTGCGTTGCGCAATTCAGGGTTATACGACTACTGAGAACGAAAGACTGAGGGAAGTTCATGAAAATATTTGCCAAACAAGCGAGTGGAAAACGCGGCTATCAAAGCGAGCGTGGCGCAGCATTGATCACTGTGCTTTTGATCAGCGTTCCTTTATTGATGGCCGGTGGTGGCTTGATCATGATTACCTCAATGTCCGTATCGAACACCGCAGACGCGGCGGCTGAGACAAAGGCTTACTACGCAGCCGAAGCCGGCGCCCAGCAGGTTCTGGGAGTGCTACGTGGAAACGTTGCGCCAAGTCCTTTGTTTGCCACTAACCCTTCAGGAAGCGTCGCCAGCGAAAACAAGATCTCGTTCAAACGGGCCGTAAGTACTGCAACGTCCAATCTGAGCAGCGACACCTCATCCTCGGCGAGACTGTCACGCTGGTTGAGCTATGACTCGACTTATACGGATCGCATTACTCTGGTTTCAAACTACACGCCACAAAGCGGAATGGCGTTTAGTACGTCGCTGAGCGATCCCGATAATTCAAAGGTGGTAACCTTTTCAACTTCGGGTGGATTCACTAATTATGCCTTCTCAACCGCACACCAATTTGGGGCCGGTGGCAACAGGGCGACACTTACATATATACCTCAAGCCTCAACGACGATAACCGACAGCGGCAACAGCACGCTTGGTCTATTCAGGATCACGGACAGTGTCGGAAGCATCGCGGTTTCAAATGAACCGTTCCAGCTAACAATTACTCAGACGGCGCCGTGGTCAGCGACGGCCACTATTAATTGCACTTTGTCAGGAACCATCACCAGTGGCAGCAGCCTTGTGGTCGTCACGTTTCCAACCCAGTCGAATAACATCGGCGCGGTGTTTACCCGCAGCAGCAACCCCGTTAACTCGAATAACAGCACATCAATCGCCGTTTCAGTTACGGCGCCGCAGCCAAATCGTCTGACGGCGCAAATAATCGGATACGGACCGCGGGCCTCTCAAAAACAAATGCAATTACTGCTGAGCCGGTTTGCGTTTGATCTCTCCGCGGTAAGTGCCATCACTCTCCGCAGCGCGGATGACGGTAGTCTGGCGAGCTTCAACGCGGGCAGTAGTTCGGTCTATTCCTATTCGGGATATGACAATGCGGGCGGAGTGAATTTGCCGGCAATCGGGGTCACCAGCACGCAAGACTATAACAATTTGACGGGCATGGGATTGCCGGGCACACAGATAATTGGCAGTCCCGTGAATGTGCAACAAGTATCGGTTCCCAATTTGCCCAGTTGGTTGCAGACGGCTGACGCAGCTCGCGCGCTGGTAATTCAATTGCGCACCTCGGCCCAAAATAACGGCCGGTATTTTACCGCCGCGTCGCCGCCATCCAGTTTTGGCACCACATCCGCACCGGTAATGACGTTTGTTGACGGCGACTGCACCTTACCGCCTGCCGGCGGCGCAGGTCTCTTAGTCGTCACTGGAGCGCTGACCGCCGATGGTAACGCGCCTTACAGCGGTTTAGTTCTCGTCCTTGGCGGGGGCCAATTGCTTAGAAACGGCGGCGGCAACGGGGATTCGCTTGGTTCGTTTTTGATCGCGAAATTTGACAACTCAGGTGATTTTCTGGCGCCCACCTTCAACAGTAGCGGTAGCGGTACCTCAACGATTACGTACGACTCGGATTGGGTGCGCAAAGCGATGGCGTCTCCTGGTCCGCGCGTGATGGCGGTCGGTGAATTTTAGGGCCGCCAATCAATTTCATGCTGATGAAAATTATTGCCCGCTCGCCGTCGAAACCAAATCCCAGCGCCGGCTTCTCAGTCCTGGACATGTTGATCGTCGTGGTCATCGTGGGGATTATCGTGACCTATGTCTTGGGTCAGATAAGCACCATCCAGAAACCGCTCGCACGGACCAACGCCGCACAGCGATTGACGGCCTACGTTCAAAACGCGCGCAGCGATTCGATCAGGCGACACGCCAACGAAATCAATCGCATGGCGCAAATCACTGTTCTGGATGCGCAGGGCTACAACGTGAGTCTGGATGCAAATGGGGATGGCAACCTGGATCCGCCAGTGTTCGTTGACCTAAAGGAGCAGAACCTGAAAATCGACGGCCCGTTTCCAAGGATGTATATGTTCGACGCTCAGGGTCGCGCCGTCGATGCCGGGCGCAATCCGATTCCATCAGCCTCAATCACGGTATTTAACGGATCGGGGAAAAGCCTCATCAACGTCGCAAACCCAACTCCGACATCCGCCAAATCCGCGTCCACCCATTAATCTTTGCACCTTGAGCGCAGTCATCTGACCCTGCTCACCTGAACTCTTTATCATCCGCTGACGGGCCATAAATCGCAGGCACCTTCGCGCCCAACAGGCGCAGATACACAGTCATCTGTCCGCGGTGATGGGCCCAGTGAAGCAGCGAGTCCTGAATCATCTCGTAACGTGGCGCCTCGGCGACGACATTGCCGGCCGCCTTCAACTGCCAGTTAGTCATCAAGTGTTCATCGGTCGTTTTGTCCAGGGCTTCGCGCGCGCCGGCCGCGGCCTTATCCAGCGCTTCGACCAACTCGGCGCTCGAGTCCGAACGCTTCATCTCGAACTTGCTGCCATCCTTCGGTGCGATGTCGAGTTCATCCTGATTAATTTGCATTGAGATCCACATTGGAATCGTCGCGACCATGTTCGCGAGATATCCGAATAACATCGACTTCTCGTGTGGCTTCCAGTCGTACTTACCCTCAGGCGCCTGCTCGAGAGCGCGGCGTGAACGATCAATCTCGCGGTCCATCTCTGCGCGCAGAAATTCTTTCAGCTTCATTCATCTTCCCCCATAAATTGAGCTTTGAGGGAGATAATAACACTCTAATCGGATCTCATTAGTACGGTGTGAAATTGATTTCAAGATAGATCGATGGGCACGGCCAGTCTTACAAATCGATTACCATCCCGCCTCGCCGAGCGCGTTGGTTAATGCCGGTCGCGATATCTCTTTGCAGGGCCGCCCAGATGTTCGGGCGCTGCGCTGACACTTCGCTAAACAGACTCTAGAGTGGTTCGGTTGTTTCTTCGCTGGGAAGGGTGGAAAGGACGGGCGCGACGCCGACGTTGCTGAAATCCGGCGAGGCACTGATCAGGTTGCGCGATGCCAACCCTTGCAGGACCAGGGTCCGCGCATGAACCCAGGCTTCCCCAAACTGCGCCTTAAAATCTTTCTGCCAAAGTTGAGCGATGAGGTGCGGTAACTGACGATTTATGCCCTGGCCCATGATGCCGCAGAGCCGGTACTCCAGACTCCATTCCTGCCATCGAACATTTCTGATTGGGCCTTGTGATACATAAAGGCAGCCGCCCGCTTGCAGATGAATTGAACCGGCTTGCTCACAGCCCAGCACCATCGCCGTCAGAATCATCCGGGCCAACTGCATTGCATCAACGAGCGCGCCACTGGTCGGGACTTTCACGACCGTGCTGCCGGCCTGGCCCGCGAACTGTTCGCCGTACAAGAGCACGATTTCGCTGGGACTGATGGGAAGGGAAGCAAAGCCACCGACTGCCTGCGAGAGATCGACCAGAGGCGAACCGTCGCGGCCACAGAACTTCAGACCCTCGTCAGGATAGACCTCGTTACATTGTGGGCATTGCTTCATTTTTGAGACTCTACTTCTCGACAATGTCGTTGAGCAAGGTAGTAAAGTTCGACGTCGAGAGTCATCGGGTGTTATCTAAGTTGCTCACAGATAGAAGGAGGGTACTTTGGTCACTTGCTTCATTCGGTACACCGTCGATCCGGAAAAGGCAGCGGAATTCGAACAATACGCTCGCGCCTGGATGCATCTGATCGACAAATACGGCGGCACGCATCATGGCTACTTCGTGCACGGCGAGGCTCCGCCCTCAGCTCCGTTTAGTTTCCCAGGATTGGGTGAAGTCGGCCCTGACAACATCGCCGTCGCCTTGTTCAGTTTTCCCAATGTGGAAGCGTATGAAAAATACCGGACGGAAGTGAAGGACGATCCTGAATGCGTCACGATAACTAAACTTCGCGACGAAACCAGGTGCTTCACGAAATACGAGCGCACGTTTATGAGAGCTGTGGAGCGAGGATAAAGTCAGGCACTCATCTGGCTTAGTTTGGATAGCGCCTCAACTTGAATGACTCTTAGGTAGCCCAGGCGCCTGGGGTGAGAATCTTCCATTCCCAGACGTAAACGCCTGGGCTACGGAAACCTTGTTCGAATTGGGCAGCGCCCGCTAACCATTTCTTATTTGAACTCCAGCCTTTTGTGCTCGCCCAGGTCCGGCTCTTCACCTGTCATCAGGGCCGACACAAAGTTCAGAGCGTAACTGATCGAGCTCGAAGGGCTGTCCCAGTACTCGGCTTTTTGGATCTTCACCCGCAGCAAACCAATGTTTGGATCGTCCTTACCTTCCGGAAACCACATTTCGAAATCCGGTCGCCACAGCTCATCAATCTTTTTTCGATCGCGAACCAGTTGGGCCCGGCCGGTAACAGAAACGTAATTCTGATTTTGTGGATCGGCAAAGCTGACGTTCACCCTGGGCGTTTTCTTAATCTCGTTTACCTTGTGTGAAAACGCGCCGGTAAAAAACCACATGTCGCCATTCTGATCGATGTCGCCGTTCGAAGACATGGGTCGGCTATGCAGGTCGCCGCGCTCGTCGATCGTCGTCAACATACAGAAGTCGATGTCTTCAACCAGATCGCGGAGCTTTTGCAAATCGTCTGTCGGAACCAGTGCAGTACTCATAATGTCTCTCTTTGATAAATAATATTGGTCAAACGGGTTTAGTCTGGCCGAGGCTCGTCACAGATCAGTGTCGTTGTTCCTACAAAGATGCGACGAAGTGGAGTGGGAACCAAACCTTGGTGTCGCTCAGATTATTATGTTCGCGCAAATGGACAGCGGGGCTTCGACTGAAGCCCCACGCCCCCGCCAGGTCGTCTGGCGTTCACGCAGCTTTGACAAGTCGAGCCGCTGAATTGCCGGATCGCTTAAACTCCGCCCCTTCATCCGTTCTTCGTCTGGACAGGATGGCGTCGATGGACCATCGTCCCGGCCCGGCCAACAACACAAACGCGCAGGACGCGAGTTGCGCGTATTCGGAGCGAATCTCGTGCAGCACCGCCCAGAAACCAATCTGCGGCGGCACTGGCGGCAGGGGTAGCGGCGACGTGCCGAGGTACAAAGGAATCTTTGTCGAAGCCATCGCCACCAGCATTTCGATAATGAAGGGGACCGCGATTACCCGCGTCAATAGACCCGCGATTAGCAGAGCGCCGCCTACGATTTCAAACCAGGCATCAGCCGTGGCGGTAAAGTGCGGCGCGGGAAATCCGAGCTTGCTAAATCGCCCCACGCCCTGATTCGCAAAAACAAATTTCATCAGACCTTCCCAAAGAAATACCGTTCCCGCCATTACCCTGATCAGAATTGCGGATCGCGGGCCGTCGACGGGCGGATGCAACAGCCAGTTAATTTGTTCGTTCATGATTCTGAAGTCTCCTTTCGACTTTGCTTTCACCTGTACAGACCAACATCCGTGTGTGAATATTCCTGCCGCTTCGGCCAAACATTCTGCGGGAATAAAATAGGCCGAGCCTGAGTCTTTAGTTTCAGGAGCGAGGTGCATTTTGCCGGAACTGATCAGCGCGGTTCGCTTTGAAGAGGTGACGTTGCCGCACCTGCACGCCGCATACAACCTGGCGCGCTGGCTGGTGCGAAACGATCAGGACGCCGAGGATGTCGTTCAGGAGGCTTACCTGCGAGCCTTCAAGTTTTTTGACGGCTACCGGGGCGGCGAGAGCCGGACGTGGCTGCTCACGATCGTTCGCAACAGTTGTTACTCGTGGCTGCAACGAAACCGCGCGCACGAGCTTACCGACTCGATCGACGAAAGGCACGAAGACACCGCAATCGATTTTGCGAATCCTGAGTTGCGCTTACTACAAGACGCCGACGCGCAAATGGTGCGAGCAGCTCTGGCTGAGTTGCCCCTTGAATTTCGCGAGGTGATGGTGATGCGGGAGCTGGAGGAACTTTCGTACAAAGAGATCGCGACTATCGCCGATCTGCCGATCGGCACTGTGATGTCGCGACTGGCGCGCGGCCGGAAGAGATTGCATTCCATTCTGGTAACTCGGATGGGAGTCGAGACGAAAGGAGGCGCGGCATGACTTGTCAGGAAACGGGGCAGCTGATCCATGCATTGGCTGACGGCGAATTGGATCTCACCAAGAGCCTCGAGATCGAAACCCACCTGAAAGGGTGCGAAACATGCGTGCTGGCTCTGGAAGAAATTCGTGGTCTGGGATACTTGATGAAGGACGCGTCGCTTCGTTTCACGCCCTCGGCAAGTTTCGAAAAGCGTTTGCGTCTTGCGGTGCGGCGCGAAGTGAAAGAGAAACCGATGACGCAAGGGTGGTGGCGCTGGTCGATGGCTGCCGCTTCGCTCGCTCTCCTTGCGCTGGCAGTTTGGGCGGCGGTGGTGCTTCTCATTCGGCCGTCTTCAGAAACATTTGTCGCGCAGGAAGTTGTCTCGAGCCATGTTCGCTCGCTTATGGCTCAGCATCTCACCGATGTCCAGTCGTCCGACCAGCACACGGTTAAGCCGTGGTTTGATGGCAAGCTTGACTTCTCGCCGCCGGTCAAAGATTTTGTGCAGCAGGGATTCGAATTGAAGGGTGGACGCCTCGACTATATCGATAATCGGCCCGTGGCGGCGGTCGTCTACCAGCGGCGGCAACATCTCATCAATGTCTTTGTGTGGCCCGCTAAGAGCGGCGCTAAACCCACCACTCAGGCTTCAGTGCGCCAGGGATACAATCTGATGCGCTGGAGTAGCTCCGGAATGGAGTGGTGGGCCATTTCTGATCTGAATCTGGCGGAGCTGCAACAGCTCGTTCAACTCTTGCAAAATTAGTAAGGGCTCGAGGTCAATCAATTGTTTCCCTCCGGCAAACGAACAAAGAACTTCACGCTTTGATTCGCCGTCTCCTGCCATTCGACTCTGGTGAAAGTCTTTCGTCACGCTTTTGGATTGAACAACCACCCGCTACCAAAGGTGGTTCCGATCGAATCCTTGTCATAGAATCCGTGGCATGCAGGCACAGCCCCCAACAACTTCTGAAAAGGTTCATCGCTACCCATGCCCGGCGTGCGCAGCGAATCTCATCTTTGAGCCACGCGATGGGTTTCTGTCGTGTCCCTACTGCGGGCACAAGGAAGCAATTCCCACCAGCGCAGAGCAGGTGCAGGAGCGTTCGTTCGAACAGTACCTGCAAATTCGCCCCGAGCAGTTAGAGCAGTTGGCCGCGAATGCTCTCGAAGTCCGCTGTCAGAGTTGCGGCGCCATCGTGACGTTCACGCCTCCGGAAGTTGCGCGCCAGTGCGATTTCTGCGGCGTACAGATCGTCGCGCAACCAAAGTCCGCCGATCCGATTCTGGCGCCCGAAGGAATTCTCCCGTTTCGGATCACCCAGAAACAAGCCGACGAGGGCTTGCGTCAATGGCTGAGTTCGCGATGGTTTGCACCTAACGCGCTGAAGCAATTCGCCCGCCCCGAAGCAATCAAAGGGATCTATCTCCCGTTCTGGACTTACGACACAAACACGGCGAGTTACTACACGGGCGAGCGCGGCGAGTATTACTACACGACGGAAACCTACACCGCGTGGGAGCAGGGCAGGAACGTCACACGCACCAGACAGGTGCGACACACGCGCTGGTCCAATGCGTCCGGCTCGGTCTCTCGCTGGTTTGACGACGTTCTGGTTCCGGCCACGACTTCGCTGCAACTGAAACGGCTCGAAGCGTTGGAGCCGTGGGACCTGACTGAACTCGTGCCCTACGACCCGGCGTTCCTTTCCGGATTCAGAGCGCAACGTTATCAGGTGGATCTGGCCCAGGGTTTCGAGCGCGTGAAACAGCTGGCCGCAGCGGTAATAACGAACGACGTGCGCCAGGACATCGGCGGTGACGAACAGAGAATTCACAACATCGCGACGCAGTACTATGCGATCACCTTCAAGCATCTGCTGCTGCCCGTCTACGCCGGCGCTTATCGCTTCAATCAGAAAGTTTTCCAAATTGTAGTCAACGGTCGCACCGGCGAGATTCAGGGTGATCGGCCCTACAGCTTTTGGAAGATCGCATTTTTGGTGGCGACGATCGTACTCATTATTCTGATCATCGCGGTGGTGTTTGGTGGCGGCAGACGTTAGGGCTTTAGGTCGCGCAGAACCTTTTCTTGATAATTGGTATCTAAGTCCCGGAGTTCTTGGACGGCACTGGAAGGAGCGCTTATGAAAAATGGAATCTGTTGTATCGGCGGCAGATCACTTATCTTTGCGTGTTTGATGTGTTGCCTTTCGCCGGCCTCGCTGGCGTGGCGAGACCCGAAAGCCAATTACGACGTGATCGGCAGGTGGGTAGCAAAATTCCCGGTTTCCGAAGAGAATCCGGTTTCGGATGCCGAGAATCCGATAGCCGTAGAAGTCTTTGTCAAAAACGATGCCGGCAAACTTTCGGGAACCGCCGCCTTCTATGTGATTCGCAACAAGGACAATAAGCCTCAAGTGGTCGGAAAAACGGAGTCCGATTTGATCGATCCTCAATTCGACGGCACGACGCTGAAATTCAGCGTGAAGAGAAAAGGGCAGCAACCGGGAACCACTACAAAAGTCGAAATGCGAATGAAACTTCTTAGCGACACTGATGCCGAGTTGGAAAACCTGGAAGATAATTCAGGGCCCGTATTCAAGATGAAGAAAGTTAAGTGGATCTCCCGGTTGTAAATCGTGGGGCTTGGATCTTCGCGGCAGTGTTCAATGAATCAACATCCGATAAGAGGGAGCATGACCATGCCAACCTGGAGACACTTTGCATTTACGTTTGGCTTCGCACCGAAGACTTGCGCGATGCTCGCGATCCTGATGTTGAGCGTCGCCTTCATGGGCGCGGGCGCAGCGACGGCCCAGACAACGCGCGAGCCGGCCGCGCAGCGGCGCGAGACCTGGCGTAAAGCCATACTGCGGACTCCGCGGCCAAAGAAAGGGTGTTTCGTCGCCAAGTACCCGGAAACAAGGTGGCGCGAAGTTCCGTGCGCCACGCCACCCAACCGTCCCTATCCGCCGCGACAGGGAATTCGGCCCCAAACAGTGGGCAATGGCATCGATTTCTCCGGCCAGGTGACCGCCAATACATCACAAGCGGAAGGATCTTTCGATAGCGTTACCGGCGTGACCAGCGAGACCGGCGGTGGGATGGCCGACAGCTTTTCGCTGCAGCTCAATACAAATTTCTTCACGACTACGGCCTGCAGTGGCGGTGGCGTGAATTGCCAGGGCTTCCAGCAATTCGTTTTCTCATCCACCGGCTACGCGTTCATACAGTACTGGCTGCTGCACTATGGGGCGGCATGCCCCGCGGGCTGGACAACGTCGGGCCAGCATTGCTGGAGAAACTCCGCGGGTGGTGCTTTGATTCCGGCCCCGACGATTCTTGCGCTCGGACAGATGAAACTCGACGGCGCTGTCGCTGGTGTGAACGGTCCGACTGATTCGATCACTTTAACGATAGGCCCCGACGTCTATTCGGCGCCGGGCGACAACTACTTTCCTGATCTGACCAATGGCTGGCGAATCTCTGAGTTCAACGTGTTCGGCGACTGCTGCAGCAGCGAAGCCACTTTCAATCCCGGATCGACCATCGTCGTCAGAACGGCCGTGAATAGCGGCACGCCCGCGCTGGCGCCGACCTGCCAGTTGGAAGGCTACACCGGCGAGACTAATAACCTCACCCTGATGGACACGCCCGCGATGCAACCGGACGTGACGTGGCCATCGATCATCTTCACGCAAAGCAACATCGGGAGTCCGGTCATACCGTCCTGCGCGGCGGCGGATAGCATCGGCGACACGCATCTGAAAACCTTCAATGCGTTGATGTATGACTTCCAGGCGTCCGGTGATTTTGTGTTGCTGAAGGATGGTCCCGACTTCGTGGTGCAGGCGCGCCAGGCGTCCGGCGCGCCGGCCTGGCCCAACGCCTCAGTCAACAAGGCTGTGGCGGTGCAAATGGATAAGACTCGCGTGGCCATCTATATCGAGCCAACCCGTTTGATAATCGATGGCCAATCGAACGATCTGGCCGACGGCAAAACGATCGAGCTGCCTCACGGAGTGCAGATTTCGCGTCACGGCAATACCTACGACGTAACGAGCGAGCACGGGAACAGCGTACGCGCCGTGCTCAATAGCACATGGATAAATGTCGCCGTGGGTCTGGGCCACCCGCAGACTCACGCGCGCGGCCTGCTCGTCAATCGCAGCGGAAACACCCCGGCGCTACTGATGTCCGACGGGAAGTTGCTCACGATACCGGTATCGTTCAACGACCTCTATCATCCCTACGCCGACGGCTGGCGGGTCCAGCCGAACGAGTCGTTATTCGGCGAGGGCACAGAGATCCGCGCAGGAATTCCCGAGCGGCCGTTCTACGCCAACGACCTCAACCCAAAGGATCGCGAACGGGCTCAGGCGATTTGCCGGTCCGCTCGAATAAGAGCGCCGGCTCTGCTCGAGGCGTGTACCCTCGATACCGCCGTGCTGAAAGACGAAGCCGCGGCGAGGGGCTTCGTCAACATCGCGCCTCCGCGTTTGGTTGTGAAGCCAGTCTGGCGTGGTGCGCGTTGAACTTGAATGTGATTGATTCGCCTCGCTCCCGCGGGTGGAAACCAGGACGGGCTGCGCTAAGCAGAATTTCCCTTGCTGGAAACAACGGCAAAGGTCGAAATGCGAATGAAGCCGGTCAGCGATACCGAAGCCGAGTCGGAAAACCTGGAAGAAAGTTCAGCGCCCCGCATTCACGATGAAAAAGATGAAGCCGATTCAATGAATATCCTCACGCTTGATCGTTCAATCTCGGCCATCATGGGCGCTTCTTTCACGCGCAACGGCTAAAACGCCGCGCGCAGTTGGATCGATGTCGCGCGCGAATGTGTTTGCGCCATGCGCAGCCGTTCTGATGCCGTGCGCGGCTGAGCCACCATCGTGCGCAGCCGATCCAACACCATGCGCAGCCGATCCGATGCCGTGCGCGATTGATCCCAAAGCCTGCGCGCAGCCGATCCAACGTCGCGCGCGATTGATCCAAGGCCATGCGCAGACGATCTAAAGCCGCGCGCAGCCGATCCATTGCCGCGCGCAATGGATCTGACGCCGCGCGCAACGGGTCAGATTTAAAGATCAGGCCGGAAAACTCAAGCTGTCCTGCAAAATATTCGATAATTGGTAGAAAAACGGCGTCCCAGCCAAATGGAGCAGCAGCCCGACTGTGAGGGAGGCGTGTCAGAACCGGAGCGATAGCGACCGGATCATCAACGCAACATCGAATAATTGATCTTGCAAAGGTGGATGTCGTCGCCCTGCTCATCATAAACACACCGCGAGCACCAAACGAAAAGTGTGGGCCAACTGCGCAGCTTGAGAGTATTATTCCCCGCCTGAGAATTCAGTTAATCGGAAAAAGTTGAGACTCTGAAGCAGGTTTTGTTTGTGATGAAGAATGGCGCGGTGATTAAGAAGTGAGGCGAACGGGGCAGTGGATCTGACTGGAGCGCAACCGTCTCGGTTGCTCTGCGAAGTCTCAAACCAGAATTGCAAGCGGGACGCTTGCGCTCCAGTCCCGGTTTCACGGTCTGCGATTATTCCGAACCTGATCTCCGCATACCTGAAGCTTGACAGAACAAACCCGTCGGCTAATCATTCGTGCATGAGCTTTGCATCCATTACAAACGAAATCGACAAACTCGAACCCACTGAGCGAGCAGCATTGATCGATTTACTTTGGAAGAGTCTAGACGAAGACCTCACGAAGCAAACCGAAACCAAGTGGGCTCTCGAATCAGAAGATCGAATCGACGCGTTTGAGCACGGCGAATTGCCTGCGGTTGATGGGCCGTCTGCCATTCAAGAACTTCGTAGCTCTCTGGGTAAATGACGAAGTACAGATTTTCCTTCTGCTATATTTTTGACGATACAAATTCCGAATGCCCTCATTCCTGTTCTGGAACATAAATAGGAAGCCGCTTGAGTCGCTAATTGGCAGAATCGCGCGGCGACATGACGTTGATGTGATCATGCTTGTCGAGTCTGTTAGTGACCCTGCCGTGATTCTCCAGGAACTGAACAGTCAAGAAACCACTTATCACTACGCTCCGAGTATAGGCTGCGAAAAGGTCGTGCTCTTTGCGCGGTTTTCAAGTGATTTTCTGCGACCCATTTTAGAAACAAATCGATTAACCGTTCGACATTTAAATCTTCCCGGTGTTACGGATATACTCCTAGCCGTTACACACTTCCCAAGTAAGTTACATTGGAGCGACACAAGCCAAATGATGGAATGTGTAGAGCTGTCGAATTCTATTAGAGTTGCGGAATCTCAAGTAGGTCATAGTCGAACAGTTCTAGTCGGAGACTTGAATATGAATCCCTTCGAAGGGGGAGTTGTAAGCGCGAATGGTTTACATGGAGTCGCCAGCAGGGCTATAGCTCAGAAGAAGAGTCGTATTATTCAATCGCGAGAATATCCGTTCTTCTACAATCCGATGTGGGTTTTGTTTGGTGATGGCACTCGTAGGCCTCCCGGCACGTACTACTATTCCAGTTCTGAGCATTGTGTCTACTTTTGGAATTTGTTTGATCAAGTGCTACTTCGGCCGGACTTAATTCACAGGTTTGAGATGGATGCTTTAGACATTCTGAAGTCAGATGGCGACAAATCGTTCTTGACCGAAGATGGTTTACCCGATGTAGCTATGGCGTCCGATCATTTGCCTTTATTTTTCCGAATTTCCCTTTAATGGAGGTAGCGACAATGACAGATTTGTGGCCTGAGGGCATAGCTGAACCTGTAACGACGTCTCCTGTAAGGTTTATCCGCGAGCAGGCGGCACTGTTAGGACAAAAAACGGGAAATACCGTTACGGCAAAAGTCTCTCGAAGCGAAGAAGGAGCATATTGGCAAAGTGGCGCGGCGTTCATTTATAGATTTTACATCATCGCTCCGACTTTGGATTATCGGTTTCAACTGTTTCAGTTGGCATTCCCCATTGAAATGTACCCAGTTACGATCAAGCCGGATGATGACATTATGGAAGAATTGAATAATGCTAACTTGAATACCGAATTCGGTCCTTATGGAACAATACGCGTGGACTCCGAAGAACAGTTAATACCGTTGTTGGCGTCAATCTTAGGCTCAGCAAAGTCACGCAAGATTGTGCAGTCTTTGGTGGCTCAGTCAAAGGAAGCGTAGAGCCGACACTTTCCAATGACGGACTCATCATCGAACTTGGGCAGACCTGACATCTCTCCCCGCATCCCCTATAATCGCCTTGCTTCACAACGGGGGCGACAGGCTTCGACAGGGGCCGTAACGTCCGTCGCGATGCATGCCGGGCCTTCTCTCTGTGGGGACCGTTATCAAATTGCAGGGAAAATCAATTGCCAACTCTAACGAGTTAGCTCTCGCGGCCTAAGAGCCCGCGAGCGTCTCCGCCGCAAGTTGCTCAAGCGCGCGGATGGAGATGTCACCTTAGTTGAGCTGGCCCGCGGTTTCGGTCCGTGACCGTGGGCGAGATTAAAGCCGGACTAGCCCGTGCCAACGTCTTGCTGCTTCACTTAGTTGGCGTCGGGCGAAAGTTGTGCGAGTCGCAAGGCTCGCATAAAAAGAGAAGCAGCTAAGCATGTAGAGTCCTTCGGCGTTGGCTTTTGGATCCGAGTTCGATTCTCGGCGCCTCCACCATAAACATTGCCGATTTGTGATTGCCGATTGCCAATTTGACTAAACCTCAAACCCAAAGTACAAATCGGCAATTGGAAATCCGCAATCGACAATGACCTCTCTTCCCATCGGCATCTTCGACAGCGGCGTTGGCGGGCTGACCGTCTATCGCGCGCTGCACGAGCATCTGCCCAATGAAAGATTTGTTTACCTGGGCGACACGGCGCGCGTGCCTTATGGCACAAAGTCTTTGTCAACCGTCGAAAGGTATGCGGTTGAGAACGCCGAATTCCTGGCAGCGCATGGAATCAAGTTGCTGGTAGTCGCTTGCAACACGGCTTCAGCTCTCGCGTTGCCGGCGATTCGCAAGTCGCTGGATATTGATGTTGTTGGGGTGATTGGACCAGGGGCAAGGGCAGCGGCGGCGTTGGCAAAGAAGCACGCCGGAGACGCGCGTACCGTTGGCGTCATTGCTACGGAATCGACGGTGCGCAGCGGCGCCTACACCGAAGCAATTAAGAAAGCGGATGCGACGGTCAGAGTGATCGAACAAGCATGTCCTCTCCTGGTGCCTTTGGCGGAAGAGGGCTGGGTGAACAATGAAGTTGCCCGCACCGTTGCCGAAACATACTTGAACGGTTTGCGTGAGAAGATTGATACGCTGGTGCTTGGCTGCACTCACTATCCGATCCTGCGAGATGTGATTCAGCAGGCGGTGGGACAGGAAGTTACGCTGATTGATTCAGGCGAGGCGACTGCGTCCGAGGTCAAATCATTGCTGAAAGAAAAAGGTTTAGCCAGACTGACGCCGCCGACTGGTGCGCTCGAACGGCAGTTGTGCGATGATTTGGATCACTTTTATGTGACGGACGCAGCAGAAAGATTTGCCCGCGTCGCCGAGAGATTTCTGGGTGCGAAGCCGTCGAAATTGGAAGCGGTCGAGATTTGGGGAGAGGATCGACTTAGCTCGTCTCCTGCTGGGAAAGGTTAGGCGAGGATCTAACAGTTGCTGAAAACCAGGAATCGCCACAGAGACACAGAGGCACAGAGAATATGAAGCCAGTCAAGACACGGAATTCTGTTCGCAATTTTGTTTACCCTGTCGTGTTTCGCTCTGTGTCTCTGTGCCTCGGTGGCTGATTTTATTCCTTCTTCAGCGATGACTGACGATCAGAAACAACTGCTCCGGCACTTCCTTGCAGCTTTGGCGTATCGCACGCAAAAAGCTCTGCGCGATGCGCCTGAAGAGTTCGGCGAGTTTAACGCAGGTTCGGAGGTGCGCACGCCGAAGGAATTGGTTCGCCATATGACCAGCGTATTGGGTTACGCGCGCACATACTTTGTCGGCGGGCAATACAGGCCGGAGCCGTTGCCATCGCTCAATGATGAAGTCGTACGATTCCATCAAATGTTGGAATCGCTCTCGTCGCACCTCGGCGAAAGCGATTCGCAACTGAAAAACACCACGGCTGAGCAACTTTTGCAGGGGCCATTTGCGGATGCAATGACGCATGCAGGGCAACTGGCAATGCTGAGACGCCTTGCCGGAGCGCCTGTGCCGCCTGAGAATTTCATAGTCGCAAGCATCAATCCGGAGAGGCTCGGCATCGACCAGCCACAGCCGGTTAGTCCTGATGAAGTTTGGCCCGAAGCTCCGGCGAATTTGTCGCGACAATCATGACTTTTACTCGAACTGACGATCGTGCCGCCGACGAATTACGCGCGGTCAAAATCACTCCCGACTTTCTCGCGAACGCTGAAGGCTCGGCGCTGATCGAAATGGGCAACACGCGGGTCATCTGTGCCGCCTCAGTCGAAGACAAACTGCCGCCCCATCTCCGCGGTCAACGAACTGAAGGTTGGGTCACTGCGGAATACGGCATGCTGCCGCGCTCGACGCACACTCGCACAAACCGCGAGATTGGTCGCGGCGGACCGTCGGGCCGCACCCACGAGATTCAAAGATTGATTGGTCGCAGCTTGCGCGCAATCGCCAATCGCAAGGTTCTGGGTGAGCGGACCATCACGCTCGATTGCGACGTGCTTCAGGCTGACGGCGGCACGCGCACTGCGGCGATCACCGGCGCGTACGTGGCTTTCGCGATTGCCTGCAGGCGGCTGATGAAAGAAAAGAGAATCAGCAAATCGCCGATCATCAGCGAGGTCGCGGCGATCAGCGTCGGGATTGTTGACGGCACCGCCCTGCTTGATCTGAAATACGACGAAGATTCGCGCGCCGAAGTCGACATGAATATCGTTTGCGCCGGCGATGGCCGCTTCATCGAAGTCCAGGGCACCGCCGAGGGTCTGCCGTTCACGCGCGAACAAATGGACGAGTTGCTCGAATTGGGACGAAAGGGAATTGAACAACTCGTCAGGCTGCAGCGTCAGGCCATTGACGCGGCGGGCACATGACAAGGGTTAAATGCGGCGAGGGTGATTTCGTTTAGAGGCTACAGACACCTGAGCGAGACAACAACTCGGGGGCGGTTCAGCATCTGATGACAGGCGAATTCGTTCGTCGTTCACAAGGAGATTAGCAGTGCGTTCTCTTATTACTTTCGTTGGACTTTTCGTGATAGCCGCGTTTGGTTCGGCGGCCAGCAATCGCGGCGCGCATATCCAGGAGCAGACTTACACCAGCCCAAAGATGGGCTATTCAATCGAATTGCCGTCGGCGACCTGGCGCCTGGTTGACGAGCCCGATGAATTGCACCAGCACACGGAATTCGTCTACGGCGATCGCATCGACGGCTATTTACGAATCCGCAAAGAGACCATGGACGAAGGCGCGACAATTGGCGATTTCGCTCACCATGATTTGGACCAAAGGACGCGTTTCCTGCCGGGTTACGTCGCGGGAAAAGAAGATCCTTTTACGGGCCGGCTGCCGGGCATGACTACTTCGTACGAGTTTACCGAGCGGGGTAAACCAATGGCGGGAAGAACCTATTATCTTCAGGTGGATCCGCGGACCGTTTACGTGCTCCGCTTTACCGGCTTGCGCGACAAGCTTTTGCGCATTCGCAATCAGACAGACCAGATCGCCCGCAGCTTGCGATTGAAATAGTTTAGAGTTCAATAGGTTTTGACTAATAGATTCGATCAGTCCGTCAGACGTTTGCTTTCGTCGCAGCGCGACGGTCGAGTTTAGCCCGGCCTTTTAAGGCCGGGATCGAAGAGCAATTCGGAGTCGTCGCGGTGTTTTGGGTCGCTGGCGGATCCCGGCGTTGAAAAGGCCGGGCTAAATTCAACCGCCGCAGCGCGCCGAAAACGAAATTTCGTAACCTTTCTCTCGTCTCCCGTAATACCTATTTAGTCTCTCCGATTTGGACGGCCCATAGTTGCGGACCGTCTGCGATGGCACGCCGAAGGCGCGTGTACCGTTCGGGCTGCGCTGATTCTCTGGCGCATTTGATCATTCTTTCAGCACAAGCTCTCCCCTCCGTTGTTAACCTCAGAAAAAAGAACGGAGTAGTCTATGAAAAGATGCGACGCGTGCGGTGAAGAAGTCGAAAGTAAGTTCAGTTTTTGTCCGATAGACGGCCATCTCCTGGCGGAAAACAAACCAACCCACGGTCTTGAATATCACCTGACCATCATTAGTGAACGGTCTTTGGCGCAGCGGCTGGTGAGCGAAGGTCAATTCCTGATCGGACGCTTTCAGCGGGCCTGGCCTCAGTTCATAGCACAACCCTTACCTTTCATCCTGAGCCAATTGCGTCAACTGAATGACCACGCGAAACGAACCATAAAGCGGCCACACTTTGCGGCGGCCTCGTTGACGGCGATTGCAACGATACTCGTGATAGTTGTGGGGGCCATTTTGCTCGATGCCGGGCGAAGACATGTGACTGCGGCGGATGAACCGGATGAGGTTCTCATGAAAACCGTGACGCTTGATCTTCGCGACGATAAAAAAACCGACTCGAAAACCGGCGTTGGCGCGGGTGAAAAAGGCCGCGTGGGATTCAACAGCGGAAGAGGCGAAGGATCAGGTCCAAAACCCGCGAGTTCCCATGGTGGCGGTGGTGGCGGCGATCTTTCCAAGTTGCAGCAATCTCAAGGTCGTTTGCCAGTACCATCAGAAATTCCAGCGCCAATGCCGACGACTTACGCAAAAGTTTCGCAGAGCTTGCCCGAAGCCGGCATCAATATAGATCCAGTCCTGTGGAAAGATCTGCCCTTCCGCGATTACGGCGATCCGCGATCGAAGTCGCTGGTGCCGTCAAACGGTCCCGGCAAAGACGGCGGCGTTGGTAACGGCAAGGGAACGGGAATCGGGGAAGGTGACGGGACGGGCTTTGGTCCCGGCAACAAAAACAACATGGGTGGAAAGGATGGCGAGCGCGGATGCTGCGGGTCGAGCGGTGGATCGGGAGACAATCCAAATCGAAACAACGATATCGACCGCGTCTTCAGAGTGCTCGAAGTGACCACACGCGCTCGCGTACTTTCAAAGCCTGAACCCCAGTACACCGAAGAAGCGCGCCGCATACAAATCACCGGCACGGTTATTTTGAGTGTGGTGTTTTCGCGGACCGGGCAAGTGACCAATATTCAAGCCGTGCAACCACTCTGCTGCGGACTGACGGAGAAAGCGATTGCGGCCGCGCGTCAGATTCGATTTGTGCCGGCGACGCGAGAAGGGCAGTCAGTATCGGTGCGCATGCAGTTGGAATACAACTTCAATCTGTATTGAAGTCTTTGCAGTGCGCCGGCAGAGCGAAGCGGAACGACTGGAGCGCAAGCGTCCTCGCTTGCCATTCAGCGGGAATTGAAGCCCTAAGCTGGCAAGCGAGGACGCTTGCGCCCCAGTCAAAGCGCCGTCGCCGCTTCGCTCTGCCGTCTCCAAATGAATAACTTGCAAGCTCCCCAATTTTTCGCGTTCTATCCCCAGAGCAGCGGGAACCAGAGATTGAATTCCGGTCTCTAAACCAGCAGTTCTAAATCTTTACGCGGTTGCCAGAGCCGGCGCGGGCTCGTTCAAAAAACTGTTTCGGAGGATTGAGGTCATGTTGCAAAGGTTTGGTTTCAAAATGCTTTCGTTGTTTGCGGTTCTGACTGCCGCCTTCATGGGTATGCACTCATTGAAAAGTTCGGGTTCAGTTACCTCGGCCCAGAATACGGCGACTCAGGGCGCACTTCAGGTGGTCGATCCGAACGGGACCCCGAAGGCCGTTTGCCCACTGAAGCACACCGACGTCAAAGCGCAAATCAGCGGCTTCCTTTCTCGCGTCACCGTCACCCAGGAATTCGAGAACCCGTTCAACGAAAAAATCGAAGCCGTTTACACGTTTCCTTTGCCGCAAAATGCCGCGGTCGATGACATGACGATGTTGGTTGGTAGTCGGACCGTGCGCGGCAAAATTCTGCGGCGCGAAGAAGCGGAAGCAGTTTATGAAGCCGCAAAGAACCGAGGCCAAACGGCCAGTCTCCTGAATCAGGAGCGCCCGAACATCTTCACCCAATCGGTCGCGAACATTCTGCCGGGCAAACAAATCAAGATCACGATTAGTTATGTCGAGACGCTGAAGTACGAAGAAGGATCATACGAATTTGTTTTTCCGATGGTGGTCGGCCCGCGTTACATTCCCGGCGATGCGACCGGAGCCCAGGGAAATGGTTTCGCGCCGGACACCGACGCCGTCCCTGATGGTTCTAAGATCACGCCGGCGCCTCCACCCCCGGGGATGCGCGCCGGTCACGACATTTCGCTGGACGTAACTCTCGATGCTGGTCTGCCGATCGATGCGTTGAATTCGAAAACTCACGACGTAACCCTCGAGCGCCCTAACGATCGCAGCGCGCACATAACTCTGAAGGACCTGGCGACGATTCCCAACAAAGATTTCATCCTGCGTTACGACGTCGCGGGAAAGAAAATTGAAGACGCGGTGCTCACCCATTCAACCGGAACGGGCGGCTTTTTCACAATGATTCTGCAGCCGCCCGAGCGCGTCACGGTTGAAGACGTCACGCCGAAGGAACTCGTATTCGTGCTCGACACCTCCGGGTCGATGTCCGGCTTTCCGATCGAAAAAGCCAAAGAGACGATGAAGCTGGCGTTGGACAATCTTTATCCTTCGGACACTTTCAACCTGATCACGTTTTCCGGCGACGAACACATTCTGTTTCCTGAACCCGTGCCGGCCACGAAGGAGAATCTGGCAAAGGCGCAGGCATTTCTCGAAAGCAGGCAGGGTGGTGGCGGAACCGAGATGATGAAGGCGATCAAAGCTTCGATGGATCCTTCGGACAAGCAGGATCACATTCGCATTGTTTGCTTCATGACCGATGGCTACGTCGGGAACGATATGCAAATCATCAGCGAAGTGCAGAAGCATCCGAACGCGCGCGTGTTTGCCTTCGGTATCGGCAACAGCGTGAACCGTTTCTTGCTCGATAGCATGGCAAAGTATGGACGCGGCGAAGTTGAGTATCTCGGACTAAATGATGATGGCTCAGCGGCGGCGCGCCGTATGCACGAGCGCATCCGCAATCCCTTGTTGACGGACATCTCTGTTGACTGGAACGGGTTGGCGGTCTCGGATGTCTATCCGAAAACAATTCCTGATTTGTTCAGCGCCAAGCCTGTGGTTCTGACCGGGCGTTATTCGGGAAACAGTAAGGGTACGATTCGTTTGAAAGGGAAAATGTCGGGCCGCGAATTTGTGCGCGACATTCCCGTCGATTTTTCGAACGCGCAGTCGCGTGATGTGCTCGCCACGCTTTGGGCGCGGACTCGCGTCGATGACCTGATGAGTCAGGATTTCAACGGCGCGCAACAAGGCAACATGAAGGATGACGTGAAACAGAGCATTGTCCAGCTTGGCCTCGACTATCGGCTGATGACGCCATTCACTTCGTTCGTTGCGGTTGAAGAAATGATCGTGACGGACGGCGGCCAACCTCGACGCATCGACGTGCCGGCGGAAGTGCCGGACGGCGTAAGTCGGCAGGGTGTATTTGGCGAAGACAGCCCAGCCAATGCCGGACGGAGTTCTGCGAACTTCGCGTTTGGCAAGAGCGTCGTGACGATGAGAAGCGCGCAGCCGAGCAGCGCAAAGGTAAAGAGTTCTGGCAGTGGCAGCGGAGTTGGAGCCGGCACTCAAGTCGGCGGCATAGCGCCAACGTCGCCAAAACCTGTTGAGATGGATGCCTTAAGAGTTGTTGACGAAGGTCGTGGTCTTTCGGCGGAAGAGAAGGCGCGCAGAGAACTGCAGTCGAAGTTTCATCCGGCAGTTTTGGCCGTAATCGATCGGCTGAAGAACAAATCGGCGGCGACTGCGGAAGAAGCCCGGTTTATCCGTAGCGGTAAAGCTGAAATTCAGATCTGGTTTACGGATAAGTCGGACGCAACGATCGCGAAGCTTAAAGAGCTCGGCTTCGAAGTGGTGCTGGATCCGACGATGGCGAAGATGATTATCGGCCGGCTGCCGATCGAAAAGCTTGCGGCCTTAGCTGAAATCAAATCGATCCGTTACGTCGCGCCGCAGACGAAGTAACCAGGTGCGCCGGCAGAGCGAGATGACTGGAGCGCAAGCGTCCCGCTTGCATTCGAACGGGTATGAGTCTCAGTCCGGCAAGCGAGGACGCTTGCGCTCCAGTCAGCCGTCGCCGCTTCGCTCTGCCGGCGCACTCCAAAAGTACTGACCTCCCAATCCGCCCGATAGGGTCAGTACCATCCCGCGTGATGGTACTGACTCCTTCCATGCCTTAGAATGATGTGGTCCGATCACATCATTGATGAAGATTAATCTCGCACCCGGTCTCACAATCAAACAGTCGCGCATCAACGGCAGGGGCTGCTTTGCTACTGTGCTTTTTCCGCGCGGCAAAAAGATCGCGGAGTACGCGGGCGAGCGCATCTCTGATTTCGAAGCTACGAAGCGCAGTCGCAACCGCAGAATCCTGCGCATCTGCTACGTCAGCAGCCGTTGGAGCCTGGACGGTGCCCGCGGCGGGAACGGCACGCATTACATCAATCATTGCTGCGAGCCGAACGCCTTCATGAAGAATTTGTACGGCCACGTATTGTTCTTCGCCTTGCGAGATATTCATCCCGGCGAAGAAATTACGGTCGATTACGAAGAGACTCTGCATCCTGACTCGAAGCGTTGCCACTGCGGCGCGAAGACCTGTCGCGGAACCATCAACCGCGTGTCAGCAGCCCGACCGTGAGGGAGGGCCGCACCAGTAATCGGCCGCGCAGGATCAACTCATCTTTGTCAGAAGCAGGGTTTGCCGCCTCTGGCTTTGCGGGTCTGCGCGCCTTTGCGTGAACTGACTTGTTTGAGCAAGTTTCACGCAAAGGCGCGAAGGCGCAAAGTAAAAACACCGATATCATCGTAAGGAGAACCCCCGATGTTCAAGCGATACACGCTCTGGCTTTGGATTGCGATTGTGCTCATGCTTCTGAACGCCGCTGTGCATTCAGTCACCTTATTCATTCAGCCTGCGCCGCAGAATGAAATCGAACGCCAGTTGGTTCACCTGATGACAACTTACCGGAACGATTTCGGCGCCGGCTTTCATCCCACCCCCCAGAATCTGTTCACCGCGCTGAGTTCATGCTTCTCTCTGCTTTATTTACTTGGCGGCCTGATGAACGCCTACTTGATCAAAAAAAGAGTCGGGCCAGAGATTATGCGCGGGGTAATCGTAATTGACGTGCTGGTCTTCGGCATCTCTTTTGTCGTGATGGCAGTTTTCACTTTCCTGGCGCCGATTGTGCTGACCGGGCTGATTGCGCTGTTCTTAGTTCTCGCGCTGTTGGCAGTACTCAGATCCTCAAACATCGATAACGGTCGCGACCGGTTATCGCCTTAAGCTTCATCGGGAGCGTCATATTTCCAGCACCCTAAGTTCGATGGGGTTTATCGAAGCCGAGAAGGTTTACCTGAAGACTTCTATGTCCTGGTAGTCCAGGTAGAGGAAGACTACAGCGACCAGCACTATCGCGATCACGACATAGATGAGGACACGTCGCCAGGTCAGCTGCAGCGCGCCACAAAATTGGCACCGATTGGATGAATGCCTTATCCGTTCACCGCAGTGAGAGCAATACCTTTTCGCCTTCTGATTCAGAGTGAGTGAAGTTTACATCAATGATGGCATGGCGAAAATGCCGCCGGCGCATTTGGCTGACGCATTATTTCTAAAGTCTTCGCCGGCTGTTGTTCAAAATGCCCCGTGCTCGGATCCCTGGCCCCCCGGTGAAGTCGGCCATCGAGTTCCTCAATCACAAATTGCGTTGCCAGATTTGTTGCGTTAACCTTTGCGCGCTCTCCGCAAGCGACTTTGACCGCCAAGAAAAACTCTGGAGGCTTCATGCACATTGATCTGCGTCGTCAGGTTTTCGCTCTAATTCTGTTATCAAGCTGCCTTGTCTCGATCATTGCCCAAACGACACCTCCTGGTGATCGACCGCTCCTCGGATTTGATCGCACTACCACCGCCGGCGAACGAGCGCTCGAAGCTCGTTTTGATGCGGCGCTGCGCCGGGAGAATCTGAGGGACTGGCTCAAGCGTCTGTCTGCTCATCCGCATCACATTGGTTCGCCTTACGGTAAACAAAACGCAGAGTTCATCGCTTCACAGTTTCGCTCCTGGGGATTCGACACCCAGATAGAAGAATTCAGCGTCCTTTTCCCGACACCTAAGTCGCGCCTGTTGGAAATGGTCTCGCCAGAAAAATTTACCGCCAAGCTGGCTGAGCCGGCGATCAAAGAAGATGCGACTTCCAATCAGACCGCCGAACAACTGCCCGTTTACAACGCCTACTCGGTCGATGGCGATGTCACGGCGCCGCTGGTTTATGTTAATTACGGCGTGCCCGGTGATTACGACCAGTTGGCCCAGCGCGGCATCGACGTGAAGGGCAAGATTGTGATCGCGCGATATGGCGGTTCCTGGCGCGGCATCAAGCCGAAAGTTGCCGCCGAGCACGGCGCCATCGGCTGTCTGATTTATTCCGATCCGCGCAACGATGGTTACTACCAGGGCGACGTCTATCCTAAAGGTCCGTGGCGAAACGAAAATGGCGCGCAACGTGGATCGGTCGCCGACATGCCGCTTTATCCGGGCGATCCACTGACGCCGGGCGTGGGCGCCACAGCAGATGCTAAACGCCTGGAAATAAAAGGCGCCCCGACCCTCACCAAAATTCCGGTTCTGCCGATCTCTTACAGTGATGCCTTGCCGCTGCTGCGAGCGATCGATGGTCCGCTTGCTCCGGAGACTTGGCGTGGTTCGTTGCCGCTGACTTATCACCTCGGACCAGGTCCGGCAACCGTTCATCTTAAAGTTGAGTTCAATTGGGATCGCGCCATTGCGCGTGATGTGATTGCGAAACTGCCGGGGTCTGAGCGGCCTGATGAATGGGTGATCCGCGGCAATCATCACGATGGTTGGGTGAACGGCGCCGACGACCCGCTCAGTGGACAGGTGGCCATGATGGAAGAAGGCCGCGCGCTCGGCCAGTTGGTGAAGTCGGGTTGGAAGCCGAAACGCACGATCGTCTATTGCGCCTGGGACGGTGAAGAGCCGGGACTGCTCGGCTCGACCGAATGGGCGGAAACGCATGCGGAACTGCTCAAAAAGAATGCCGTGGTTTATATCAACTCGGATTCGAACTCGCGCGGTTTCCTCGAGGTTTCGGGTTCGCACACGATTGAAAAGTTCGTCAACGAAGTTGCGCGCGACGTGACGGATCCTGAGAAAAAAATCTCTGTGTGGGAACGTGCGCGAGCGCTGCAAATACTGAACGGCAGCGCCGAGTCGCGGCGAGAAACTCGCGAGCGCACCGACCTGCGCATCGGAGCGTTGGGCTCAGGTTCAGACTACACGGTGTTTCTCGATCATCTGGGGATCGCGTCGCTCAATCTCGGGTTTGGCGGTGAAGGGGACACCGGCGGCGTCTATCACTCGATCTACGATACGTTCGATCACTACACGCGTTTTGGCGATCCGGATTTTGCCTACGGCATAGCCCTGGCGCAGACGGGCGGCCGCGCCGTTCTCAGATTTGCCAACGCGGACGTGCTGCCTTACGCGTTTGGAAACTTTTCCGACACGGTCGGGAATTACGTGCGCGAAGTTGGCAAGTTGGCCGATGAAATGCGCGACGAAACCAAAGAAAAGAACCGGCGCCTGACAGACAAGACCTTCGCAGCTGTTTTCGACCCAACGGAAACCTACGTCATGCCCAAGCCCGACGATCCGGTTCCTTACTTGAATTTTGCGCCCTTGCAGAATTCTTTGACTCGCCTTCAGGACAGCGCCCAGAAATTCGACGCGGCAATGCGAACCCAAGGCGGGAAGCTCACGCCGAAGACTCAGGCCGCGCTTGATCAAGCGTTGATGCAAACCGAGCGCGCCATGGTTCGCGACGCGGGCTTGCCACGACGTTCATGGTTCAAGCATCAGATTTATGCGCCGGGTTTCTATACAGGCTATGGAGTGAAAACCTTGCCCGCCATTCGCGAAGCCATCGAGCAGCGCAACTGGTCTGAAGCTGAACAACAGATCACGCTCGTTTCAGAAACAATCAATCAGATTGCCGCGGCCATCGATCGCGCGACAGCGCAGTTGAAGTGACGCGCCTTTGGCGCAGCACATCGCGGTAGGCCTTCGGCTTACCGATGAGGTGATAACAAAAAACCCTGGAGGCTACGCCTCCAATTTCCTGAAGCGGAGCTTCCGTGGATTTAGAACGAACCGGCTAAACTCCAGGCTCCTCCCGATCCGGTCGCTACCGCTCGCGGTTCCGACACGTGTGCCGGCCGCGCTTGTTGGAAACTTCACGACAACTTCAGTTAGAGTAGCGCCCACGTTCAGGTACATTCGCCGTTTACTCTTTGCTGTCGTCGCAACTATATTTGTCTCTAACTCGCCTCTGGCGCAAACCACGCCGGGTTCGAGAACCGAACAGCAAGCCCCAACCCACGCCAACATCCTCCGTGGCGAGTACGGACGCTATCGCGCCAACAACGATCTGCTTTCATATGATCTGGACATTCGCATTGATCCGGAAAAGAAATTCATCAGCGGCAAGAATACGATTCGCTTCAAGATGCTGAAGGACGATACGCGCATTCAGTTGGACCTTTATGACAACTTGAAGATCGATGAAATTGTTTTTAAGCGCTCGATTACCTCCGCACCTCCTTCGCCAAACGATCCCAGAACCTTGAAGACAGATCCGGTCTTAGCTAAATACGAACGCGACTCCGGAGCGGTGTTTGTTGATTTTCCAGAAACACTTAAGTCCGGCCGCGTCTACGCGATCGAGTTTTATTATTCGGGTACGCCGCAAACGATTGGCCGGTTTGGCGGCTTCACGTTTGGAAAAGATCCGGCTGGGCGTCCATGGATCTTCACGGCGTGTGAAGGCGAAGGCGCGAGTATTTGGTGGCCCAACAAGGATCAGTGGAAAGACGAAGTCGAGTCGATGCGAATAAGTGTGGCCGTGCCCAACGGCCTCACCGATGTGTCCAACGGAAAGTTCATCAGCAAGATCGATCTGCATGACGGCTACACGCAATGGAACTGGCTGGTGCAGTATCCAATCAACAACTACAGCGTGTCGGTCAACATCGGGACGTATGAGCACTGGTCGGATAGGGTCGGCGATTTGCCGCTGGATTTTTATGCGTTGCCCGAAGACTTAGAGCGAGCTAAAAAGCAGTTTGCCCAGGCGAAAGGAATGATTGAAGCCTTTCAACATTACTTTGGCGAATACCCGTTCAAGAAGGACGGTTACAAGTTGATCCAGGCGCCGTATTCGGGGATGGAACATCAGAGCGCGGTCACTTACGGCAATCGCTTCGCGAATGGTTATCTCGAACGCGACTGGACCGGCGTAGGCATCTCGCCGCGGTTCGACTTCATCATCATTCATGAAAGCGGGCACGAATGGTTCGGCAACAGTGTCACCGCGGCCGATCGCTCAGACATGTGGATTCATGAAGGCTGGACGACGTATCTCGAATGTCTCTATGTCGAGTACATGTACGGCAAAGCCGATGGTCTGAAGTACACAAATGGATACCGGGCCAAAGTCCAGAATCAGCGTCCCATCATTGCTGCGCGGGGCGTAAACGCTACGCCGCCACAGGATCAGTATTTCAAAGGCGCACTGTTTCTCAACACCTTACGGAGCGTGGTCAACAACGACGCGCGCTGGTGGGTGCTGTTAAAAAACTTCTACCAGCATTTCAAATACCAATCGATCATGACTGAAGACATCGTGGCCTGGTTCAATCAACAAACGAAGATGAATCTGACGCCGGTCTTCAATCAGTACCTGCGCCACACTGCGATTCCGAAACTGGAGCTGAAGTTCGACGAAGAGGACGGGACAGTTTCTTATCGCTGGAAAGTTGACGAGCAGGGTTTCGTGATGCCCATTCGCGTGGGCGCGAAAGATCGCTGGCAGATAATTCAAGCCACCACTGAATGGAAAACCCTGAAGACATCGATTAAGAAAGACGCGTTCGAGGTGGCAACCGATTTGTATTTTGTCGATGTCAGTAAGTCGTGAGCGAGTGGCAGGGTGTCCCGCCAGTGAATTCACGCGCAAGATGCGCGTGCCACGAATGTCCTCTAGGTCCAATACGTCCGATCAAGCGATCGGTAATGGACGGCTTCGGACACGTGAGCTGAACTAATTTCTTCAGCCCCTTCCAGATCGGCAATCGTGCGGCTGACCTTCAGGATGCGATCGTAAGCGCGAGCTGACAAACCCAGACGATTCATCGCGCGCTCGAGCATCGTCTCGCTTTCAATTCCGATTCGACAATACTTGCGAATCAGTCGCGGCGTCATGGCCGCGTTCGAAAAGATTCCTTCTGAGACAAACCGTTCACGCTGGCGTGCCCGGGCACTGATGACCCGACCCCGAATCGCGTCTGAACCCTCGGCATCCGGCGGAGTCTCGCCCGTTAAGTCACGAAACCGAACTGCAGGCACGTCGACGTGAATATCGATCCGATCTAGCAACGGTCCGGAGATGCGGCCGACGTAACGCTGAATCTGCAAAGGCGTGCAGCGGCATTCGCGAGTCGGATCGTTCCAAAAACCGCAGGGACACGGGTTCATTGCGGCTGCCAACATGAACGAAGCCGGAAACGTCAGTGACATCGCGGCGCGGCTGATGGTTACTCGCTGGTCTTCGAGAGGTTGTCGCAGAACTTCCAAAACACTTCGATCGAATTCCGGCAACTCATCAAGAAACAAAACGCCCTGATGCGCCAGAGAGACTTCGCCCGGACGTGGCAGGGCGCCGCCGCCAATCAAACCGGCATCGCTGATGGTGTGATGCGGAGAACGAAAGGGCCTGTTAGTTACCAGGCCGGCGCGACCAGTGAGGCCGGCGACGGAATGTATCTTGGTGAGTTCCAGCGCGGCTTCAAATTCGAGCGGCGGCAGGATCGTAGGCAGACGCTTCGTGAGCATAGTCTTGCCTGAACCCGGCGGCCCAATCAAGAGAATGTTGTGGCCGCCGGCAGTGGCAACTTCCAAAGCTCGCTTCGCAGCCTGTTGCCCGCGAACTTCACGGAAATCAACGCTGTAATGATCGTCGTGGATCAGAATCTCTGAAGGATCGACGCGAATCGGATCGGGAGGATTGTCGGATCGAATCGCCGCGATCATTTCGACAGCGTTTCTCAGATCAGTTACCGGATAAACGTTCACCTCCGAGACGACCGCGGCTTCCTTCGCATTTTCATCCGGCAACAACAAATGCTTCGTTTGTGATTGACGGGCCCGCAGCGCGATTGGCAGTGCTCCGCGAATTGGCCGGACTCGACCATCAAGCGAGAGTTCGCCTACTGAGAGAATGTCGGTGAGGTGCTCAGCGTCGGCAAGGTCCCCGTTGGCGCCGAGAATTCCCAAGGCAATCGGCAGATCAAAACTCGCACCTTCCTTGCGGACGTCGGCCGGCGCCAGATTGATGGTCGTTTTTTGAAAAGGGAAGAAGTAAGCGCTGTTGTTGATCGCCGCACGAATCCGCTCGCGCGATTCGCGCACGGCCAGGTCAGGCAAACCGACAATGATTACCGAAGCGGGCGTGTCCGTTTCGTTTTTGATCGGAGTGAGATCGACTTCGACGTCGACAAGGTTAGCGTCGATTCCGTAGACAGC
>Ga0207653_10000137_pt1 | contig 52413 bp, 46 predicted proteins | sample KBSK5251metaG_FD_184341 | JGI IMG/M metagenome (GOLD analysis project Ga0207653, IMG submission 184341) | Corn, switchgrass and miscanthus rhizosphere microbial communities from Kellogg Biological Station, Michigan, USA - KBS K5-25-1 metaG... | ecosystem: Host-associated > Plants > Roots >... | reverse complement strand
AGAGTCTGAGATTCGATTGACCTGCTGAAAGCGCGTGGCGACCGGATTACTTGGCGATGAACAAAGAGTTAGGTTGAATCTTGCAAAATTCTTGTGCTTGCTGCACCTTCTCTAAGTGTTGATTTTCAACCTGGGACAAGGAGGCGTTCACACGGTCTGATGAAGGCCACCATTAACGGAATCGAGATCGACTATCGCGACGAGGGCTCCGGCGTCCCCGTCGTTTTTATTCATGCGTTTCCGCTCAATCAAAGCATGTGGGACGATCAGCTTTCGCATTTGCGAAACCGCTGCCGAGGGATATCACTTGATCTGCGAGGATTCGGAGAGTCAGACGCACCGAATGGCGTTTATTCAATAGATGAAATGGCCGCGGATGTGCGCGGATTGATGACGGCTCTTGATATTGATCGGGCTGTACTTGCCGGGCTTTCAATGGGTGGTTACATCGCTCTCGCTTTCTTTCGAAACTACCCCGAGGCTGTCCGAGGTTTGGTGTTGGCGGACACACGCGCGGGCGCGGACACGCCCGAAGCTCGGGGGCGCCGATTGAACTCAGCTCTGAAAGCTGAACGAGAGGGCAGCCGCGCGATTGGCGAAGACATGGTTCCCATGCTGCTCGGACGGACCACGCTGGAGACTCGTCCCTCGGTAATCGAAAAAGTGCGAACGATGATTGAGGGCAACTCGACGCAAGGCATCGCTGGAGCTCAGCGCGCTATGGCTGAGCGTCGTGATTCCACCAACATGCTTCCTGTAATAGATGTTCCTGTGCTGATCGTGGTTGGGTCGGAGGACACTCTCACTCCAGTCGCGGAAGCCGAACGTATGAGCAACGGTATTCGCGGCGCGCGGCTGCGAATCATCGACGATGCGGGCCATCTTTCAAACCTCGAGCAACCTGAAGAGTTCAATGCGGCTCTTATCGACTTCATTGCATCAGGCATAAACATAAAAGAATAATGCTTCGTCGCGTGGAGGGTAATGGACCTGTACCGTATGAACCACTCGTTCGACGGTGAGGCCGCCGACGGATCTCGGAACACCTAAGCGATATGCTGGATTGATCGCGAATACGCGATTTGTGTTAACAAACTTATTGATAGACTTTATTCGGATGTTCGCATAAAATGCCGTCGCACATCTTCGGAGGAAAAGAACGGCATAGCTACTTCGCCCGTAATGATCAACCTAACCCCAGGGCTGCGGCCTCCTCGTAAAGCAGCACAAATGTAAGAGACGAGCCGGTCGACCAATCGAGACCATTCGCGGTGCGGAATCGCAAAGGCCCTTTAACCATACAAACTGATTCGGGTTCAGTTGGGAGGACAGAAATGAGGAGAACTTTATCGGTTCTTTTTGGGATTTTGGTGCTGTTTGGCTTTGGCTGTACGCGACACGCAGCGGTAACTCCATCATCCAACTCCAGCAATCCATCACAGTCACAAGGGGCTGTGCCAACTCCAAAAGAGGTCAGGATAACCATCGATACAATCAATGGTGTGTGTGTCATCATCGACCCCGGCGATGTCCTCCTGAGCAGGAGGAATCAAGACAGGATCAAGTGGTGTGTTGAGTACAAGTGCGCGGCCCGCGGGGTGATGGTAATAGTGGACGACTTCAAGGACTCGAAGATTAGTCCTGCGACGAAGCGAAACCCATTCGGAAACCACTCCGATCGAGATAACGCATTCGACTTCGGACCCCTGGATCCGAACGGGAGGGACTGTAACAAGGTGACTGGCCTGGCGACTATCACGGGCCGTTACTCTTATCGAATTCTGGTTTTGGGCGCCGACGGCAATGTGCTTGCCTCGTTGGATCCCGGAGTCATCATCGGAGACTAAGGCGGTGTAACGGGCGGAATCAGTCGTTCGGCTACTCACCGGGTTGGATGAACAGGGCCGAGTACGCTGGTTCCGCTCGCAACGCTTCCAAATCAGGGTCCCGTTGCGCCTCTGTCCGGCTATAGCCATTTTCAAGCGCCAGCGTCAGATACTCGACGGCCCGATTGCAATCTCCCTTGAGCGCATAAACGACTGCCTTCCTGTACATCAGAGTCGTGTTGCGAGGCTCGAGCCTTGTCGCGCGCTCGACCAGCTCCAGCGCTTCGTCAAACCGCTGAAGCTTCGCCCGGTACAAGGCGAGTTGACCAAGGCACTTTGCGTCGTTCGGATCAACATTCAGGCGCTCTTCAAGCAAATCCCCAGCGCGAGTGTACTGCTCCTGGGCATCATCCGCACGGCCTACGCGCATGTAAGCGTCGCCTAGATTCCAGTAGTGCTGATCTTGAGTGGGGTTCAGTTTCAGAGCCGCGCCGTAGGCTTCGATTGCATCATTGTAGCGTTCCAAATAAAAGTAGGCGGTGCCGAGATTGGCGTAAGAGAGCTCATTAGGATGAATCTCTATCGCTCGCCGATACATCGATACAGCCTCCTCGTACGATCCCTGAAGGTGATACATAGCTCCCAGATTGCTGTAACCCTGTGAGCTGTCCGGCTGAAACGTGATAACACGCCGGTACTGCTCGGCGGCATTCCGGTAACGGCCAAACGTGTAATAAAAATTTCCGAGCGCATTGTAGTTGTCCCAGTATCCGGGACGCAGCTCGATAGCCTTCTCGAAGTACCCGATCGCGCGATCCATGTCTCCTTTTCGCTGGCAGCACCGGCCCATCCACTGATACGCCTCATCGCTCATAGGCTGCAGCTTGATGGCCCGCTCAAATTCTTCCATTGCCTGCTCGATTCTCCCGGTGCCGTGATAGATGATCCCGAGCGAGATATGCACCTGCGCCTGATGAGGGTCGAGGGCCAGCGCGTGATCGCTCGCGGCAATCGCGCGATCGACCCACTGGCTTTCTCGCGTAGCTTCGTATTTTCGCCAGTAGGCTTCGCCCAGCCCTGCATGCGCAAGCGTGAAGTCCGGATCGAGCTCTAGCGCTCTGACGAACATTTGAATGGCATAATCGATGTTTTCCTTTACATCCCGGCGCTCAAGAAACACCCGTCCCCTCGAGTAGAGCTCAAACGCCTCGATATTGTGAGTCGGTGGCTGCGCGATTTGGCCGCGAACTTCAGCCGATATGTTCAGCTCGAGCGCCGCCGCTACGCTCTCGCATACCGCGTCCTGAATGCTGAAGAGATCCGCCACGTCGCCGCGGTACTGTGACCCCCAGATCACGCGGCCGGTTTCGGCATCGGTCAACCGCGCCATGACGCCGATGGTCTCGCCAGAGCGCATGACTTCGCCTTCGAGGAGGATGGTGGCACCGAGTTCACGAGCGAGCTGTGTGACTCCGTGACCAGTGTCGTTCAGGCGGCCGGCGCCAGCCGACTTTGACAGCACGGCCAGACCCTCTATCTTCGCGAGATCTGTCGTTATCGCATGCGCGAGCCCGATCCCAATGTATGAAGCAGTCTCGTCCGTGCCCACCGTCTGGAGTGGCAACACAAGTATCGTTGGCGCCGCCTTCGCACTTTTGGCAGAGGAGCCCAATGCTGCAGCGAACAGGGTTGACCTTCGCTCGCTGGGTTGAGGCCGCAACGCGACCGTTGGCTCGCCCGCGCCGGCGGCCTCAGGAGGATCTGTATGTTCTTTGGCGAGTGCTTGCTTGACTTCCGATAGAGACGAGTAACGGTCGGTTCGACGCTTAGCGAGCAGTCTCGCAACAACATGCTTTATCCCTTGCGGCAGACCCGCGGGTACGATGCCGATTTCCAACGCCGGATCTTTGAGAATCGACGCGGCGACTTCGAATGAGTTTGCCCCGATGAATGGCAGGTCGCCGATAATCATCTCGTACAACACAATCCCGAACGAGAAGATGTCCGAACGCTCGTCAAGAGGCTCGCCGCGAAGCTGCTCAGGCGACATGTAGGACAATGTGCCCATGACCGTGCCTGATTCGGTCAGACTGTCGGCCGCCGTTGCGCCGGACATTTTCTGCCGTGCCGGCACCGCCTTCGCCAGTCCGAAATCAACGAGCTTAACGCGGCCTCGATCCGTGAGCAGGATGTTTTCAGGCTTTATGTCGCGGTGGATGATTCCGAGAAGGTGAGCTTCGAGCAAAGCGTCGCACGTCTGTGACGCGATTCCGAGAATCTGATCCGGCATCAATTGCTTGGCGTTTATCACCTGGCGCAGGCTGCGGCCCGGCACATACTCCATCACGATGTAGGCATGAGCTTCGGTTTCGCCTATCTCATATATCGTGACGATGTTCGGATGATTGACGGCCGACGCGGCTCTCGCTTCACGCAGGAACCGAGTGTCTCCTCCCGCGCTTCGCTCGCCCTGCTTGGACATCACCTTGATTGCGACGGTTCTCAGCAGCGCCAGGTCTTCGGCTTTGTAGACCTCGCCCATCCCGCCCGCGCCAAGCTTCTCGAGGATTCTATATTTTCCCGGTAGGTGGATATCGTCCATTCAAACCATCAACGGGCCGACGTAGAGCCGGAATCGCAAGCGCCGTTAGAACTCAACAGGCGGATTACCTGGCGGCTGTGTGTGTGAGGGTCACGGAATTGGCCCCAGGAGCCGGTTTCACGGAGGTCTCCTTGAAACGACAGGTTTTCGCCTCCAATGAGATCATATTCGCAGTCTCGCGCGGTGTGCCGTATCGCTAGCAGTAACTGATCTCAAAACGCCGGGCAAGGATTCGACATCGCGCGGCAGGGAGAGCATAGCATAGAAACATGATGCATGAAGACAGCGCCAATTGGTTGGTGTCTTAATAGAAAGTTGCCGGGGACAGACAGACTACGGATTCTGTCAATCTTCGCAGGCTAGCAACGACCAGATGAGGCTGCCTCAATCGCTTCAAGCCGGAGAAGTAATTTAGGGAATCAGAAAGTTGGTTTCGCAATAGTCCTAGCGTCGTGGGGGTCGGCGTTTGTGCGAATTAACCACCGTCCCATTCTTCCGAGTATAAGATCGAACGTGAACTGTCTTACCCGAAGCGTGTGTAGACCGATGATAGGACCGGACGCGATGTGAACCCTTCGCCGATGCGTCGGGCGCACTTGGCAGACCGGCTATGGACCCGAGACCGAGCGATAGCACCAGCACAATCAGAACGATCAACTTTTTCATAGCTTTCTCCCTTACTTCCGCGATTTCATCTGCGGCGGCGTAGGCGTAGCTTGGCTCATTGAACTATCGGTTCAAGCTAGGATGCGGATTCGTGCGTAACGCCCTCACATATGCCGTCTTTGAATAGCAATGCGACGTGATAGCCCGTCGCCATCCACTGATAAAGAACCTTGCCATTCGCGACAGTCGATACACTATTCGGAGGTCCGACAACGCGTTGAATATCAGCTAGAGACTTTCCGGCGACAACGCCGATGCTCATGAATTTGTCTTCGGAGTTGCCGCCCTGGATAGGTCGCAGGCTCCCCGCCCATTGCCGCTCGCACGATCAATCCTATTAGGCCAAGCACGATGAGCGTGATTATGATTTCCATGAGGTTATCCCCTATTTCAAATCAGAGAAGTAGCCGACAATCTTGATGGCGGTTTGATGCTCTGGTTTGAGTTTGAATTCCATCGAGCCTAATTGTCCTTCTACTGAAGCGGCAGCCCCTAATCGTTTGAGACTCTCGATTGTAATAGGGGTTATTAAGATTTCGAGGTAATGATCGCCCGAATATGAAACGTCTGCGCGCTTGACTTTATCTACTCTCATGCGTTCACCATCTATGAGAAAAATCAGAGTAGTTTCGCTCTCGAATGAGCGGCTAGACCCAATCGACATGAACATGAAATCTAATTATGGGCGTCCGCCCGCTTTTCCCCTTCATGAATGGCGACGGCTTTAAGCATTAGCCCGCTGGAATATGAACCAGTGAGCCATAGGTCGCGAGGCGAGATAGTCGTTTCGTTCTTAAATTTATCGTATTTGACTTCAATATCAGGTGTGGGTTCATTCTTCTTTCGTTCGGCTTCGATCTTCGCCTGTTGCTTTTCTTCCTTGGTTTGCTTCTGAGCTAGCGCGGGTACGCAAAGCAAGAGAAAAATGAGTCCCGCAAGTGACTTCACGGTCATCTGATTTCCTCCCGGATGGTTAGTATTTCCAGAGCAAATATGCCTGCGACTTTAACCTCACAGGTAATCTTGATAATCCGAATGCGCGGTCAGATTCTAAGAGTGTATGAGTCCATACGCAAGTCGAGAACTCGATTACTAATACCAACTCGTTTAAGGCTGGCGGTAAAACAGTTAACTGATTGCGGACCTGAATCATGATTGAATCATATCCCGATTAAGAAGATAGTATCCGTGCCTTTCGCTTGTGTCTTTCGTATTCTGTGATACACTCCGCGCGACAAACAGATACTAAATCGCCACGAGAGAAGCGATGTGATGGAACCCAAGTTGTTAACCTTGCTTAGTCTCTATATCTAAGCACTAGAAGCAGCACAGCCAATATCAAAAGCGTCTCCGAGCCTGAGACCGTGGGTGTCTCTTGAAGGGGTCCGTTAGATGTACTCAGGACGCGAGGTTCGCCCGGCTCACAGATACAACCGGGTGCTCCGCAGTCGCAGTAACCGCCGCTTACTGTGTGCCCCGCAATAACTGGTAGCGAAAGACACAGAATGAGTAAGCAAGTCGAGAGCAGTCTCTTCATAGCTTCCTCCTTTAGTGAACACGCGGCATTCTATCAGCAACTATTGAAGGGCATTACCAGCTATGAAGCACTCGCCGCCCGCATTCTCGTTCACATCAAGACTGCTCATGCTTTTCGACAGACAGAGAGGGTACGCGAACTGGCCGGCATCCTTGTCAATCTACCCTTGAGCGAAGCGCGATTGATAGGCCAGTGCTATTTGGCTTGGTGTGAATGTCGAGCGCAAAACTATAATGCTGCGCTTTTGGAAAGTGTCATTGACCGAACCCGAATCTACAAAGCACACGCGCTCATATCCAGAGCAGCAATCGAGTTCTATCAAGGCAGGTTCGATGATGCGCTGCGGTTCTATCTTGAATCCTTAAAGGCACAGCCTACGCCGTCCGAATACGCCTTGGCTGTCAAAGGAATTGCGGTCATAAAATCAGTCGAGGGATTTACTTCGCAAGCATTAAGAGACTTGAACAACCTGGCCCCGATTCTACGGCACGCTGAACCCGTCGCATATTTTGATTGTCTCAATTCATACGCCGTAGAGTTGAGCAAAGCGGATCAATTGAGTGACGCCGGCAGCATCAGCGCGTTAGTTCTCGCATCACCATTTGCCTTTGCTTATCCAGAATGGCGAGAAACCTTTTCAGAAATCAGCTCGAAACGAAAACAGCGCTCGACTGTCGCAATCGTCCGGCCGCAGATCGAACCAGCAGACGATCCCGAAGTAGAAGTCCCGGACAGCCAGATCGACCGCGCGAGAGTCGAAGCGGTGATTGAATTCATGAATGCTAATCTTCAACGAAGCATTTCGCTGCCCGAATTAGCCGAGGTCGTCAATCTCTCGCCGTCGCACTTTTCTCGTCTTTTCGGTATCGAAACAGGAACTTCGCCGATTGCATACTTGATAAGATTGAGACTCGAAAAGGCCGCTAAGCTTCTCGCAACCAGTTTCCTTAGCGTGAAGCAAGTTATGGCGTCGGTAGGATACAGCGATAGGCATGGTTTCCTGCTTCAGTTCAAAAGACAATTTGACCTCACGCCGTCTGAGTACAGAAAACGCTTCTTTCATCGGCGCTAAGGACCAACACAAGATTAGGACACTACCCTCTTAGCAGGTTACGCAAGCCGCCCGTAGCACCCACGGTGATACGTGAGAGGCCGATGCTCGCCGAGGGTAGTGGATTCAACCTGGCCGACTACTATCGAGTGATCGCCGCCCGGATAGACCCCAACCACGACGCATTCCAGACACGCGGCCGCGTCGTCGAGCAGTGGCGCGCCGGTCACACCCACCCTGTGGCTTATATCGCTGAAGCGGTCCTGATCCTTGGAAGCGAATCGCCGGGAGAGGTGTTCCTGGTCTTCAGAGAGAATATTGACCGCGAAGTGTGTTCCCTCCGTGAGCCAGTCATGAATTGATGCTCGTTTGTCGATGCAAGCCAGAACCAGTGGTGGATCGAGGGACACTGAAGCGAACGCGCTCACGGTGATCCCTGCCGGCCTATGCTCCGCGTCCGTGGTCGTCACAATAGTCACGCCGCTCGGGAACCTGCAGAGCGCGGCTCGAAACTCATCCTTGCTTACTGGCATCGACCCTCTTGCCTGACCCGGCTTCGGCGCCCGCGGTTAACCTATGGCTGCTTGTACTTGTCTATCAGTTGCTGCAAACCATCGGTCGAACCACCGTGACGATACTTGTAGTAAGACTGAAGGTCCTGAAGGATCTGATCGTGTAGCTGCTTGTAGGTTTCATTGCCTTCCGCGAGACCCACGGCATGGGCATAAGCGTCGACGATTTCGTCCAACTTCGCGTGCGCCTGCTTTAGAACCGAATCCTTCATTGGACCCGCGGACATCGTCTTGTGTTGCTCGGCAAGCTTTTGATACTCATCGTTGAGAAGGCTCCCCAACAGCACGTAGGTGAAAGGCTCCTTCGAATTCAACGCGACGGACTTATCTATCCTTGTTCGAGCTTCAGCATTATTGCCGGTTAGCAGCGCAAGCATTCCGAGCGATTGATAAAGCTGCGGCAACCAGCGAGTCTGATACTCGGTCCACTTCGCATCGTCAAACGCATCGGGCTTCTTGCCTGACTCGATTATTTCGATCGCCTTGGCGCCGTATTGTTGAGTCTGAGCCGCGAACTTGGGATTTCGCTGCTTGGCTTGATCGACGCCGATTAACGACACGCGAGTGAGAATCGCGAGATCTGTCTGGTTCTTTGCCAGGTATTCGGAAGCGACGCGGAAAAGATCGTCAAAACGATTCTGCACAAAATAAGCCTCGATCAGAATCGGGGCTATGACCTGCGCATCCGACGGCTCCTTGAAGGCGGCTTGCGCGTTTTCGAGTTGAGTGACTCGCTGGGCGGCGTCGTCTATTTTGTTTGCCTCCAGCACTACGTAAGTGACGACCTTTGATCGCATCGTGCTCTTGGGATATTTCTTCACGAACTCGCCGGCCGCCGCGATCTTGGCCGCGAGGTCCGGGGCAGCTTCTATCTTTGCCATCGCCTTCTGCTCGGCGTCTGATGGGCCTGCCTGTTTGTTCTTGTCCGCGGATTGCTCCTTAGCCTGCCCGCCGTATTGTGTTGAGCGAGTCACGGCGATTGAACCCGAAGCCATCATCGCCGATAGCGTGCACACGGCGACCACCCTAAGCATATTGAGTGCTATGAATTTCATTGCCTTCCTCATTGTTTGTAAGAATTCGGTGCGACCAATCCACTCGAAGCGTTTGTTATTGTGCAGGATTGCCGCGAACGTTGGCAAGCAAGCGCCAAGCGGAAACTTTGATTGGGATAGCGTATTCAGGCAACGCGAGCGCCAGCCTGGCGAGTCTCATGCTGTGAACAAAAGAGCGCGTCTTGTGCCGTCGCAACCGCGCGGCTAAAATCCAAAAAGAAGCTTGAGTCCGGCCGAGCATGCATCTGGAGGAAGTAAAATGAAAACAAGAACTCTCACAGCGATTCATGTATTGACACTGATAATGCTGACTGCCGTGTCCGCCGCCGCGCAAGACTGGGACCGCGCGGTATCACTGTTCAACCAGAAACAATATCGCCCCGCGATTCGTGAGTTTCACGCTGTTCTAAAAGCAAATCCTGACGCTTGGCAATCCTGGTACTACATCGGCGCAAGCCATTTTTCACTCCAGAGCTATCTCGATTCCATTGACGCGTTCCAAAACTATATCAAGGTCGCCGAGAAGGACGAGAAAGCGCAGGTGACCGGAAATTACTTCATAGGAATGTCGCACTATCAATTGAAGCAATACGACAAAGCGATTCCCGCGTTCGCGCGTTACATCGCGTTGTCTGACAAGACGCAACAAAAAGTCGACACTACTGCGCGCGCCGCGCTGGGACGCTCCTACATCTTTTCGAATCGTTTCAGCGAGGCGATCCCGGTCCTGACGACCGCAGCCGCGGAAATGAAAACCAATGCAACGAACTATTACTATCTGGGCTACGCACAGAATAAGCTTGGCCGCAGTGATCTGGCCGTAGCAGCTCTCAACCAGGGTCTGGCAATCGACCCCAAGGATGCCGACTCTCTTACACTGCTTGCGGATATTTACTTCTCTCAAGTGCGGCAGAATCCGGCGATGGCGAAGCAGGTCATTTCAGCCGGCGAGCGCTTGATTTTAGTGCGCGATGACGAACGCGCATGGGGATTGCTGGGTCAGGCTTACCTGATAGACAAACAATACGCGAAGGCAGCGCCGCTGCTTGATAAGTTCGCGCGCGCCCACCTTGATTCTGGAGGCGCGTGGTATAACCTCGGCGTGGCGCTTTCACGTTCCTCTCAATGGAAGCCTGCGGCTGAAGCTCTCGAGAAAGCCACAAACATCGCGCCCACGAATCTGGCTGCGCTGCTTGAACTCGGGTACGTTTACGAAAGTGACAAGCAATACGACAAGGCGATGGTGGCGTATCAGCGAGCGTATGACGCTTCGGGTCAGCGGGATGAAACGGCGAGATCAGGCCTGGATCGAATCAAGCAAGTGAAGCCGCAAGGAAAATAGTCTCGACGCGGCTCATCTGTTCACATTGCCATCGAGATCGATGCCGCGCACCGGCGCGGATCCTTCGAACGCTACTGCGAGAAGATTCAATTCGGAGCTGTCACCGGCGGCGAGTGATAACGCCTCACCGCGCGCGGCAGCGTGAGACAGCACCGGGAAGGTCGCACAAGGCTCGAGCGCGATGTTGTAGGTGGAGCTCCACCACGGATAATCGCGCCCGCCTCGATAAACTTGCCAGTACCAGAGTTGCTTGAACACGTCGGCGGGATAACGCATCCCAAAACCCACGCCAAGATTTCTGTTAGTGACCCCGAACCAGCCGTCCGTTATTCCTTCCAGAAAAACCATGTCGCTGGCGGCCGTCTCGGGTCCGGGAATCTGCGACAGATCGATTTGCTGGCCCGCGGCGCCTTTTGCGAAAGGCCACTCCGAAACCTGATCAGGCGCTAGGCGCGATGTTGGAGGCGTGAAATCCGCGATGGTGCGAATCCGGCAAGCGGGAAGATCGACGCGGCAGCTCTCATCGACAAACGGCCAACCAAGCGCCGGGTGATGACCCCAAGTGAAGCTCACGGACTGGCCGCTCTCGTTCGTCACTCGTTCGTGAAGTCGTAATACCGCTTCGTTGCGCCGAAGACTCATGGTCTTCACAAGATGAAACGGCGTGCGGATCGTGCGAACCTCGAAGCGAACCTCAATCTCATCGGGTTCATCTTTGGTGATCGTGTAACTCCAGGGCAACAGCAGAACCTCGCCGTGTTGTCCGATCTCCGCTTCCTGGTGCAGCGACAGGGTGCCGCAGTTTGGAAACAGTTCCTGCCAACCACCTTCGTAGTAATCCATATGCGCGCCGGCTTCCGCGCGCGCGCTGGTTGGCACGATGTGAGCGCGATCGCGAAGGCCAACCCAGCTTCGCCACATGAAATCGACATCGCGCGGCTTGTAGAGGAATTCGTAAATGTCGGCGCCTTTGTCGGCGATGACGGTCACACGCAGCTTTTCGTTCTCGAGAACGACAGCGCGATAGCCCGCAAGGACCATCTCCGTCAAACGACAGCCGTAGTTGCGGTTATGTTGAAAGGTTTGGTAGCTCATCGCCGCTTTATGTTTCGAACCGACGATACCATGTGCCGCGTGTGCGCGGTAGCCGTGCTCGATATTGGCGTTTAGAATGACTCCGATGAGCGTGACAAGAAAAGCGGTTGTGCTGTTGAGCGGAGGATTGGACTCGACGACCGCCCTCGCAATCGCCGCGGCCGAGGGTTACGAGATCTATGCGATGTCGTTTCAGTACGGGCAACGGCACGCGCTCGAAATCGAAAGCGCGCGCAAGGTGGCTAGAGCTGCCAGCGTGGCGAAGCATCTTGTAGTTGATTTCGATATGAGATCGATCGGAGGCTCGGCGCTGACGGATCAAATCGACGTGCCAAAGGATCGACTTGATAACGAACCCGCGGCGGGCATTCCGGTGACGTATGTTCCGGCGCGCAACACGATCTTTCTTTCATTCGCGCTGGCTTGGGCCGAGACTCTCGGCGCGGAAGATATTTTCATCGGCGTGAACGCGCTCGATTACAGCGGCTATCCCGATTGCCGCCCGGAGTACATCGAAGCGTTTGAACGAATGGCGAATCTTGCAACAAAGGCGGGCGTGCAAGGAAGTTTGCGGCTCAAGATTCATGCGCCGTTGATTGAGATGACTAAGGCGCAAATCATAGAGACCGGACTCGATCTTGGCGTGGATTATTCGCTAACGCATAGCTGCTATGACCCGACTCGCGAGGGACTGGCGTGCGGAAGGTGTGACAGTTGCCTGCTTCGGTTGAAGGGATTTGCCGAAGCAGGCGCGCGAGATCCACTGCCCTATGCGTCGGCTTGATTACTTCCCTTCCTGCGCCGGCTTCTCGCCCCAGATCCACTGCCCGAACCACTCGTAGTTCGCTTCCATCACCGCGCGTTGCTGTTTGGGCTTGTCGATCCCGTGACCAAAGCCTTTGTAGACGAGCATCTTCACCGGCACGCCGCGGTCTTCGAGAGCCTGCCTTAACTCGTACGCGTTCGGAATCGGAACTCGCTTATCAAGTTCACCGTGCTGGATGAGCGTCGGTGTCTTCGCGTTCTTGACGTAGAAGATCGGCGAGGTCTTGTTGTAGATCTCGGCGTCTTCCCACGGCGTGGCTTTCAGATATTGCCGCGTGAATGGATGAATGTCTGTGTTTACGTAATAAGTCATCCAGTCCGAAATTCCCGCGCCCACCGACACCGCTTTGAACCGATCGCTGCTGCAGGTGATGAACGCGGAGATGTAGCCGCCCTGGCTCCAGCCCATTGCTCCCACGCGATCGCGATCGACGATTCCCTGCGCGATCAGATGATCAACACCGGAGATGACGTCCCAATAGTCGCCAACACCGAGGTTCCTCACGTTTAGCGAGCGAAACTTTTCTCCGTACCCGGCGGAGCCGCGATAGTTGGGCCGCAGAATCAGCGCGCCCTTCGCGGCGAACATCTCGATTGGATAGTAGCGATCGCCTCGCACAACTGGAGTATCAACTCCAGTCGGTCCGCCGTGGATGACAACGAGAAGCGGATACTTCTTTGATGGATCAAACCCAACGGGCTTGATCAACACGCCTTCGATCTCAGTTCCATCGGTCGACTTCCACTGAATCACCTCGCGTCGTGCAAGTCGCAGGTCCTTCAACTGCTCGCTCATCGCCGTGAGATTGCGCGGCTGAAATGATTTCGTCGATGAGACGTATACTTCGGGATAATCATTCGCGCCCGCTCCGACGAATGCCGTTTGCTTGAAGTCCGACGTGAACGAGAATTGAGACGCACCAAACCCCGCGGGCGCGCTCACCTGTTCGATTGCTCCGGTCGAAGGGTTCAATCGAAACAACGCTGACGACGTCTTTTGCAACCCGTTGAAGTAGATTCCATCGGGTGACCAGTCGAGGAGTCCCGGGGATTCGTCGAAACTTTCCGTAAGCACTCGCGCCGCGCCGCCCGCCGCCGGAATAACCGCGATGTATGAGTTGGTGTAGAAATAGAACTCGCGGCCGTTCGCGGTTTGATAGGCGATTTGCCGGCCATCCGGCGACCAGACTGGATTACTATCCGGGCCTCTCGCATCGACGATTCGCTTAATGGATTTATCGGCGACGGTGAGAACATAGACATCATTCGTGCCCGACATGCTGATGTCGGGATTCTTTGCCGCGCTGAACGCGATGCGCGACGAATCGGGCGACCACGAAAACGCATTAACGGAATAATCGGAACCGTTTGTCAGCCGCACCGGTTCGATCTTCTTCTCCTTGAGGTCGGCAGGCACATCGATGATCCACAGGTGAGCGAAGGTGTAATCATCCTGAACGACTTCAAACTCGCCGTACTTTTCCTTACGGTCCTTGCGCGCCTTGGTTTCGGGATCGGCGGCGGTGAAAGCAATTCGCCGGCCGTCACTGGACCACGCGAATCCGTTCACTCCCGTCTCGAGGGTTGTAAGCTGAAGCGCCTCGCCGCCGTTTGGAGCAATCAGGTAGAGCTGCCGCTTTCCATCGCGGTCTGAAACAAACGCGATTCGCTTTGAATCCGGCGACCATTGCGGATTCGAACTCGATTTCTTGGCGTTGGTGAGTTGATATCGTTCGCCGTTTGAAGTCACGGCGATCCATATTTCGGTCTCGAATGCGTTGTCTTCCCAGTTGGTTTCCAGAACCTGATAGGCGACGTAGCGGCCGTCCGGAGATATGCGGGGCCCGCCCGCGGTTTTCATGTTGAGCGACTGATCAATTGTTGGAGTCTGTCCCGAAGCAAAAACAACGAGCGCAAAAACGAACAATAGAGTGTGAGTGACATGTCTCATAAGATGCTCCCTGGGATGATCTGAAGCCCGCCTCGCAGGCGGCACTATAACATAAGTGCTTGCGGATTTGACGGAAGATGAACGGGGTCGGCGATGAAGATTGGCTCAATCGAGCGCATCGAGGGCTTCTTGAATCTCGCTGCGAGTTCTTTGGTCGGCGGCGGCGGTCGCGGCATCAAGTCCTCGGCGATAGAAATCGCGAGCTTCATCGACGAGTCCGGATTTCGCGAGCAGTCCGCCTAGTTGATAATAAGCGGCAACATACGTCGAGTCGCGCGCGAGCACTTCTTTGAAATGAAGCGCCGCGTCTTCGTTGCGGCCGGCCTTCACGTACTCGAGCGCCAGTGCGTATCGCGAGAAGGAATCACTCGGATCCTCGGCGACGAACGACTCAAGCGTTTCAATCCTCGTATTCATCATCTCAATCGGTCATGCCGAAAGGGCACAAAGACAAAGAGACAGCCTTCGGCTTTGTGCCCTTTACTTACTTGTCGTCGCGCAAGCTAGTACCGAGATCGAGTGGCCGAACGACAAGCGTTATTCGGTGCTCGAAGTCTCTGGAGTCTCTTCGCTCGGTGTTTCGACCGTTTCAACAGACTCTGTTGCGCCCCTGGAGGCAGCAGCCGCCATCGCCCGTTCGCCGCGCGTGTCGCGTTCGCGAATTCGAGCAGCCTTGCCGCGCAGCTTGCGCAGGTAGTAAAGCTTTGCGCGACGCACTCGTCCCGCTCGCACCATCTCGATTCGATCGATGACGCTTGCGTGAAGCGGAAAGATTCGCTCGACGCCGACTCCAAAACTGGTCTTGCGGACCGTGATGGTTTCGCGCACACCCGAATGCTTGCGCGCAATAACAACGCCCTCAAAAGCCTGTATGCGTTCTTTGTCGCCTTCTTTGATTCGCACGTGAACCCGGACGGTATCACCCGCTTGAAAATTCGGAATATCATCGCGCAACTGGCGCGTTTCGACTGTTTGCACTGTTGGATTCATATTATCACCTCGTATAACGGGCAAGTCTGCTTGCTGCTTCGACCCGTTCCAGATTCACGGACAATTTCTTTCTGCCTCATCAAGCTCTCGCCGCTCTTCATCCGAAAGCTCGCGATTCAAAATCAAATCCGGTCTGCGCCTCAACGTTTTCTCTATCGCTTTGCGCCGCCGCCACTTTTCAATTTCGGCGTGGTTCCCGTTCAGCAGAACCTCGGGAGTCTTCAACCCGCGAAACTCAGCCGGCCGTGTGTAGTGCGGATGATCCAGCAAGCCGCCGACAAACGATTCGCGCTCGGCTGATTGCTCGCACCCTAATGCGCCGGGGATAAGCCTGGTCACCGCATCGATCACCACCATCGCCGGAATCTCGCCTCCCGACAAAACGTAATCGCCAATCGAGATTTCATCGGTCACCAGATCTTCGGCCACTCGCTCATCAACACCTTCGTAGCGGCCGCAGATCAGCACGACTTGCGAGGACCGCGAATACTCGAGCGCAAGCTCCTGGCTGAACAAGCGGCCCTGCGGGGAGAGCAATACGACGCTCGCGTCCGGCGCATCCTGCTTCACGTGTTCGACTGCGCGGAACAGCGGCTCGGGTTTCATCACCATCCCGGCGCCGCCGCCGAACGGCCGATCGTCAACCTGCCGGTGCCGGTCTTCGGTGAAGTCACGCAGATCGTGAACGCCGATCTCGAGCAGGTTCGCCTCGACCGCGCGGCGAATTATTCCAAAGTCAAAGACCTCTATGAAAATCTCCGGGAAGATCGTTATGATGTCGAACCGCATGACTCATTTCTAATTGGCAATCGCGGACTGCTGATTCGCGGTTTACAATTCCAAAAGTCCTTCCGGCGGAGAAATCGTGATGCGCTTTGCCGCCACATCTATCTCCGGGCAAATATCTTCGGCGAAAGGAATCAAGTGTTCACGGCCATCCTCGCTCTCCATGACCAAAAGGTCCGTGCCTCCCGTTCGCAAGAAGCGCGAGACGAGACCGAGCCTTCGTCCATCACCTGACATCACTTCCGCCCCTATCAACTGACGCTCAAAGAACTCGCCCTCTTCGACGGGCCTGACATCATCGTCGGCGATCACCACCTGACCCCCGGCCAACTCTTCGGCCGCCGACATTGTGTCGTAGCCTTCAAACTTCAAAATCACGCGACCCTGATGAAACCAGTGGTCTTCAATATCAAGATCGAGGCAGCTTCCGTCGGGCATTCGAAGCTTCGCGGTACCCAGTGACGAAAACCTCTCCGGAAAATCGGTCTCGACAATGCACGAAACCTCTCCGCGTATCCCGCGAGCCTTGACGATTCGGGCGATCACGACGTCTTCGGATCGGGCGGATTCTTTTGGCGCTTTACTCACTACTCGAGAATCTCAAGCACGAATCGCTTTCTCAATTTCATCCCCGCGGCTCGCAGCAAGGTTCTCATTGCGCGAGCGGTGCGGCCCTGCTTCCCAATGACCTTGCCGAGATCTCCGGGAGCGACACGCAGTTCGAGAACGGTAGTCGCGTCCTCATCAATCTGAGTGACCGTCACCTCCTCGGGATGATCGACGAGTGCCTTTGCAACGGTCTCGACGACTTCCTTGAGTGAACTGTCGTTCATACGTCGCCTCCTCGAGCGTCTGCGAAGAAGGAGCGCGCGCGGCGCGGCCAGTTATCGCTTGCGAAGCCGGAATCAGGCGCCTGCTTCGGCGCTCGGTGCGGCAGCCGGCTCCGCTGTCGGCGGCTCGGCGTTGCGCTTCAAAAGGCTTCGCACTGTGTCCGACGGTTGGGCGCCGCGTTGCAACCAGTAGTTGACGCGCTCGTGATCGATCTTAACCACCGCCGGATTGCGGCACGGATCGTAGTAGCCAACCACCTCGACGAAGCTGCCATCGCGCTTAGTTCGCTTCTCCGTGACATTGATTCTATAGAAGGGCTTCTTCTTGGCGCCCATCCTCGTTAACCTGATTGAAAGCAAAACGCACCTCCACGCTTGTCTACGAGATCACCTTACGTTGAAATTGAGCCGATCTCGATTCGTCTGATTAGTCCAACTCGATGATGAAGCTTATCCCAGGGAAATCGGCAAACACGCTCCTTGCCGCGGCATTATAACCTGAAATCAAACGTCATCGTTTCTTTTTCTTCTTTCGCCTCTTGGTCGCTTTGCGGCGGCCCCCCGATCCAAATCCGGGAAGCCCTCCGCCCACGAGACCGCCCATCATTCCGCCGAGCCCGCCCGCGGTCATCATTCGCATCATCTTTCTCATCTCGGTGTACTCGTTGATCATCTGGTTCACGTCCTGAACCGCGGTGCCGCTGCCGCGAGCTATGCGCTTGCGGCGAGACCCGTTGAGCAACGTATGATCACGCCTTTCGGCGGGAGTCATCGAGTTGATGATGGCTTCAGTGAGTTTGAGCTTGCCTTCCATTTCAGCGCTCTGCTCGGGAGTTATTCGCATTCCGCCCAGGAGATTCGAGGGCAGCATATCAAGCAGCTTATCGAGCGAGCCCATCCGCTTCATCTGGCGAAGCTGATCCCGAAAATCCTCGAGCGAGAACTTGTCGCGCGCCAGCTTCTGCTGAAGCTCGAGCGCTTTATCCTGATCGACTTCGGACTGAACCTTTTCGATGAGCGAGAGCACATCGCCCATCCCGAGAATTCGTTGCGCGATGCGATCCGGATAAAAAGGCTCGATCGCATCGTAGCGTTCGCCTACGCCGATAAACTTAATCGGTTGGCCGGTGACTTCCTTGATCGAAAGCGCCGCGCCTCCCCGGCTGTCGCCTTCCATCTTGCTCAGGATCACGCCCGTCAGCCCGATTTGATCGTGAAACTCCTGCGCGGATCGCACGGCGTCCTGTCCGGTCATCGCGTCGGCGATAAACAGAATCTCAGACGGCATTGTCTGAGATTTGATCTGTTTAAGCTCGATCATCAGCTCTTCGTCGACGTGCAAGCGTCCGGCGGTGTCGATGAGCAGCGTGTCGTAGCCGGTCAGCTCGCATTCGCGCACGGCCTGGCGGCAAAGCTCCAACGGGTCGTTAACGTCGGGCGCTTCGAACACCGGGTAACCAATCTCATTTGCGATGATGGAGAGTTGCTGGCGCGCGGCGGGGCGATATACGTCCACGGAGACGAGAAGCGGTCTCCGCTTTTGCGTGTCCGCGAGAAGCCGGGCGAGTTTTCCGGTTGTCGTCGTCTTACCGGAACCCTGCAGCCCGACGATCATCACGACGTTTGGAACGCGCCGGGTGAATAACAATTGGGTCGAAGTCCCGCCCAGCATATCGACCATTTCATCGTAGACGACCTTGACGACTTGCTGAGCGGGCGACAGCGACCCCATCACTTCCTGCCCGAGAGCTTTTTCCTTGATGCGATCGATGAACGTCTTAACGACCTTGAAGTTGACGTCGGCTTCAAGGAGCGCGATACGGATTTCGCGCAGCGCCGCTTCGATGTGGGCCTCGGAGAGCTTGCCCTGGCCGCGGAGGTCCTTGAGGACTTTCTTGAGTTTGTCTGAAAGTGCTTCGAACATGACAGAATCCGACGCCTAACGGAAACCTATAAACTATCTGTGGGCCACGGGTTCTGTCAAGGAACGTGGCCTGTCCATAGTGGGGTCATCGTATGTTGTCCTCTTACAATCCTGTTCCTCCTCAGCGTCCTCTGCGTCCTTATAGGTATTCTCTTGATCAATACCGGGAAGCAACCGCGGGGTACGCTGAGGACCCTGAGGAATGCGTTGCGGGCAACACACTATGACCTCTCCGCCAGTCCCGTTAGCTTCGAAATGCGCCGGCATTGCGTTATGATTCGGGACTCTGATCTACCAACAGCGGCCACCACAACGAGGAAGAATAGATGAAAAAGCTCGGATGGGCAGCGTTAGCGTGCTACGCCGTTCACGCGGGCTTTCACGTTCTCAACGGCCGGCCGGAAGAAGCGCTCTGGATGTGTCATCTGGGAGCCGCGCTGGTCGGCGTTGGACTTCTGTGCGCGTCACCGACTGTCAACGGAATAGGCACGTTGTTCCTGTGCGTCGGCGCGCCGCTGTGGGTGATGTACCTCGTGGGCGGTGGAGAGTTTTACCCGACGTCGTGTTTTACACACGTGGGCGGGCTGGCGATTGGGTTCTACGGAGTCCGGCGCATTGGGCTTCCTTCGGGTACGTGGTGGAAGTCGGTGTTATCACTCGCGGCATTGATCCTTATTTCAAGGCTCGTGACTCCGCCGCGCGCCAATATCAACGTGGCGTTTGCGATCTACGAAGGGTGGGAGAAGATCTATCCTTCGCATTCCGTCTATCTTCTCGCGATGATCAGCCTGGCGGCCGGATGTTTTTTCTTGTCTGAACTCGCGTTGCGACACTGGCTTGCTCCTAAGCCGGTTCAGGAAGGTGTGACATGAAAGAACCGATTGCTCCGGAAGGACTGCGACAGACGATTTTGATGTGGGCAGCGATCGCGGGTCTGTTTTTTGGTCTGATGCCACCGTATGTTTTCACGATTGTAGTTGTGGCGACGTGGGGCGTGCCGGCTTTGGAACCCCCAAGCGAACAGGCGTTTCGCACGATCTATTTTCTGCGGCTTGTCCTGGGGAACGTGGTGGGCCTGACGCTCGGCGCCTTCCTTGCGGCGGCTGCTACTAACATTGGGCTGCGCGTAGCCGGCAAGGCGACTTACTTGAGGGGCGCCGTGGGCGGTGCGGTGCTCGGCTCGGCGGTTGGCGCGATCACGGCCGGATCGTGTCCACTGCTGCTGCTGATCAGCTCCTCTGATCCGAATTGGGCCTGGATAATGATTGGCCGGTCGGTGTTGGTCGGAGGTTTAATGGGAATGACGAATGGTTTCTTCGCGGGCCTGGTGATTGTGTATTTCATCAAGCGTCGATTCAGAAACTCCTGAGTCGTCCTTTGAGTTGAGGTTAAGCCGAGCATCCAAGCTCTCAGACAATAATCATCGCAATCGTAGCCGCGGTCATCACGAAAGCGGTCACCCAGCCAATCCATTTCAGCAACGGAGAACTTACCCGCGAGCCCATCACTTTCTCATCGCTCGTCAACATCGTTACCAGCACGATCAGCGGAGGCGCCAGCATTCCGTTGACGACGGCCGCGTAGAATAACATCTTCACCGCGCTCACTTTCAGATAATTCAACGCGAGGCCAAGCGCGACTGCAGTAGCAAGCACACCGTAGAATTTCTTTGCCGCGCGCGGGCGATCGTTGAGCGAGCCCCGCCAGTGCATGGCTTCCGCCGCCGCATACGCCGCTGAACCCGCAAGCGCCGGGATTCCAAGCATGCCCGTTCCTACGAGGCCAAGCGTGAACAACAGGTACGCCGCGTTGCCCGCAAGCGGACGCAATGCTTCGGCGGCCTGGCGCGCAGTTTCGATGTCTCGCTGGCCAGTCGCGTACAGCGTCGCTCCCGTAGTCAGAATGATGAAGTACATCACTACGCCCGCGAAGACCATGCCCGTTAGCACATCGGTCCGAGCCGCGCGCAGCTCTTCGGCGGTTGCGCCGCGCCGAGCGTGAACAGTCTTGCGTCCCTTTGCGCGTTCGTCTTCAACTTCCTGCGCCGCCTGCCAGAAGAATAAATAAGGCGAGATCGTCGTTCCCAGCACCGCAACGAACGTCGCTATGTACGCCGCGTTCAATTCGATGTGTGGAACGAAGGTCGCTCTCAGAACCTGATTCCAATTCGGGTGCGCCATGAAAGCCGCGGCAACGTAAGCGAACAGCACCAACGTCAGCCACTTGAATACGCGCGCGATGTGGCGGTAGCTCGACCAGATCAGCAGCACTACGATGAGTCCGGCGAACACTGGAACCCAAATGATCGACGGAAGCCCGGTGATCAATTCCATCGCCTCGGCCATGCCGCCGAGGTCCGCGCCGATGTTCACCGTGTTGGCAATCGCCAGCAACGCACACGCGCCGATCAACACCCACTTCGGATAACGGCGTCGCAGTACTCCCGCGAGCCCCTGCCCGGATACGAGGCCAAGACGCGCGCACATGATCTGCACTCCAGCCATCAACGGGAACGCGAAGAACACCGTCCACAGTTGCGCGAAGCCAAACGCGGCGCCGGTCACTGAATAAGTCGAGATGCCGGAAGGGTCGTCATCGGCCGCGCCGGTGATCAGGCCGGGGCCCAGCTCGCTGAAGAATCGCCGCACGGGCCGCGAACTCATGTGCTCGCTGAGTGAATTAATCGGCGACCGTAAGGCTTTGCTGATTTTCATTTGTGCGCAAAGCGCCGAGCAATCGCGAGGCTAGCACTAATGTTTGCAGCTCTCGGCGATGAGCCGCTCGAGCATTTCAATCTGTTGTTGTTGCATGCGAACGAGATCTGTCCAGTATGAATCGCGCAGCTCGTTGAACTTTTCGTGAAGCTGCATGATTTCCATCTCGGCTTTTAGATCGACTTCATAATCGTTCTTTGTTTGCATCCGATCTTTGTCGGCTTGCCGATTCTGACTCATCATTATTATCGGCGCGGCGTAAGCGGCCTGAAACGAGAGGCCGAGGTTGAGGAGGATGAACGGATACGGGTCCCAATGGTTCATGTAGGCCGCCACGTTCAGCAGGATCCAGGCTAACAGGATCGTGCTTTGAATTATGATGAAGGTCCACGACCCCATCGTTTCGGCTACGCGGTCCGCGACTCTCTGGCCCAGCGTCAATTGCTCTTCGAATTCGCGCGCGACGTTGCGAGCAGTGCTTGCGCGATTGATGAAGCGTCTGACAATCGCGCCCTCTTCTTCGGAAAGCTTCTCGATCTCCTTCGCCAGAAACTTCCGTGCGGTTTCAGTGCGTGTGATGGGCATTGATAGACCCTCTCCCTGTTTGGGATGAACATAGGTTAAGTTAGGGGTCCAATGCGAGAATCAGAAGCTAACGCCGGCGCTTGAGCAGAACCTTAGCCGTGTAGCTCACTACAACTTCGTCTCGTTGATTGATAACTTCGTTGAGCATCGTGACGATGCCGCTATGCTCGTCGCGTTCGCTTTTGCCTTCGACTTTTTGTTTCACCCGGATCGTGTCGCCGATAAAGGTTGGCTTTACGAATCTCAAACGATCGAGCCCGTAGAAGGCAATCACTGTGTCGGCAGTCTGGCCGAGTCTGACAGAGAGCCCGGTCGCGATTGAAAACACCAGCGCGCCGTGAGCGATTCGTTGTTTGAATGGACCGCGCTCCGCCAGCTCCTTATTGGTGTGAATCTCGTTCCAGTCGCCGGTGATGCCCGCGAAGTTCACGATGTCGGTTTCGGTCACGGTTCGGCCGGCCGTCAGCGACTCTTCGCCGATTTCGAAATCGTCATAATATTTTCCCATCGATTAGTCCTCGCTCAAGGTTAGACTGGCGCCGTCGTCTTTCTTCGAGATCGTAAGTTGAAAAAGCGGGTCGGCCGCCTCGCTGAACACAAAGCACGAATTGCGAAGCTGCGGCATCCAGCCAAGCACCATCTCGCGCCGGAGCCGGTCGTCACCCAGAGCTTTGTTCATTTCTTCAGCGGCCTTCGGATTCTGCTTTGCGGCAACGTAGTTCATCTGAAAGGCGCAAGTGGCCATGTTGGTAACCAGTGTATGCAGGTGATTGCAGCTTGCGGCGCCGCCCACGATTTCGCCCACGCGTTTGCGAAAGCCCCGCCCGATTCTCTCGCCCACCAGACCCTGAAGCGCCCCGAGCGAACCCTGACAATATCCGGGATAAGGCATCGCGGTGATGTCGCCCGCGGCTTCGCGGATTGTGAAGTCTGGAAAGCTAACGACGAGTCGCGCAGTGAGTGAATGAACGTTGTCCTTGAGCGTGCCGCGAATCTCGAAGCTCGCCCGGTCGAGCCAGTCCATCGTCACGTCAACCGATCTTGAGAATGCGGGCATGAAAACCTCGAGTGCTGAGTGCTGAGTGCTGAGCGCTGAGTGCTGGGTCACTCAGCACTTCCCCGGTTAGTCCGTTGCTACGCCGCTCGATCGCGGACGATTTCGAATCTCGGACGCGCGTGTCTCGATTGTCTTGAGCAGCTTCTCGAATGGCTCGACGAACAATCTGACGCCGTCGGCCAACACGTGAGCGGTGACCTGATCGAGGCTTATTCCAACTTCTTCGAGTCGCGTCAAGACAGCGCGCTCTTCGTCGATCTTGTCTTCTATCGTCACACGCGGGCGGCCGTGATCTCGGAACGCAGTGATCGTTGCAGGCGGAAGCGTGTCAACGGTCTCGGGTCCCATCAACGCTTCGACGTAGTAGACGTCCGGGTAAACAGGGTTCTTGGTCGAGGTCGAAGCCCACAGCGGGCGTTGCAGTCGCGCGCCATTTTGTTTGAGCGCGGCGAACCGCTCGCCGTGAAAAATCTTCTTGTATCTTTGATAAGCCACCTTAGCATTTGCGATTGCTATGCGGCCGAGAAGTGATTGCAGCTTTGCCTTTTCAGCTTCATCCGAGGCCTTCTCGATGCGCCGCTCGAGTTCCTTATCGGCCGCGGTATCGATGCGGCTGACGAAGAAGCTCGCGACCGATGCGATGTTCGTTATCGGTTTTCCTTCATCGGCGCGCCGCTCGAGTCCGCGGATGTAGGCTTCCATTGTTTGCTCATAGGCCTGCAGAGAGAACAGCAGCGTGATGTTGATGTTGATGCCTTCGTAGGTGCACTGCTCGATGGCGGGCATCCCGGCTTGAGTGCCGGGGATTTTGATCATAACGTTTGAGCGATCCAGCAATCCCCATAAGCGCCGCGCTTCTTCTATTGTCCCGGCGGTATCGTTTGCCAGAAGAGGCGAGCACTCGAGGCTAACGAATCCGTCTGCTCCGCCGGTGCGATCGTAAACTTCCTTAAGCACATCGGCTGTCATCTGAATGTCGCGGATGGCGAGCGCTTCGTAGATTTCCATCGGGCTCTTGCCCTGAGTGGCCAGCTCCCGCAACTGATCCGCATAGAGATCGGAGCCGGCGATGGCTTTCTCGAAGATCGCGGGATTGGAAGTCACCCCGCTCAGTCCATCTTCATCGATCAAGCGTTTCAGCTCACCCGAGGTGATCAGCTTTCGTTCGATGTTGTCGTTCCAAATGGACTGGCCGAGCTTCGTGAGTTCAATGAGTGGATTAGTGCTCATAGCATTCTCCTCCTGTCGAGAGTATGCCGCGTTGAGGGAGCGGCGCGCAAAGACCCGCAGCCGGCGGGGAATCTTCTGGGGTCACTGCGCTATTATCTGCACGAGTCGTGAGTAAAGCAACATCGCAGAGCCGATCACTAAGTTTTGCCATTTGCACACGCTGGCTGTAATGCTTGAGCTTGACATCTCTACTTGCCCGGTGATAACAAAGGAGTTAAATGAGCAGTAACGATATCCCTAAAGTCCCGGCGGATGACGAAGCCAAAATCACTCAGCCTATGATAGGGGAAGTGTTCAGGCTCCTCGAGGAACTAAAACAAAGCATGGAAACACGCTTTGATGTAATCACTGCCCGGCTCGATGAGGCTATCGCGCGGCTCGATGAAACCAACGCCAGACTCGATGAAACCAACGCCAGACTCGATCAGACTAACGCGAGAATCGATGCGACTAACGCAAGACTCGATCTGACCAATACCCGACTTGATGAGATTGAGTCCCGGCTCGCTCGCGATATTGAAGGCGTGAACGCTCGGCTGACGGAGTTGGCAGAAGGTCAAAAGGAATTGAGCTATAAGATGAATGCTCTTAATCGAAGCAGGCTCCAAACAGAAGCCGATTATGAGAACCTATTTGACCGGATTCGCGAACTGGAATCCAAGGCTTCGTAGTCGTCTCATCTTATGCGGAATCCACCGCTGCGCACAGCACATCAACCGAACGACCCTCTAGGCTCTCGAATCTTATCGGGCACCCGGCGCTGGCCGGCCTGCTTTCACCGTTCCTAAATCTGCTCAGCTTCTCTTTGCCGATATCGCTGATACAGGAACGATACCGCCAGCAGAATCAAGCCCAGTACTATGAACGAGATTATGCGATAGAGCCTATCAAGCGATGATAGATCAAATAGGAACACTTTGAAGATCGTGAGCCCCAATAGCCCGAGCGCCATTATGCGGAGCAATTTGCTGCGGCGACTCATTCCAACCGCAAGCATTATGCCTCCATAAACCGCCCACACCAGCGACAAGGAAAGCCGTTGCGCGAGCCTCGGGTCAATCAGTGTGCTGGATGTCGCGACGCCCGCTCGAATCTTTACCGCGTAGTAGCCCAGCGCTTCGGCTGAAAGCGCAATCAATGCAAGAATGTTTGCGCTTGCAACCATCACTGGCACTAGAGACGTTCGCTCATCGTCGTCGACGAATTCCGACTGCGCGTAGAACCTCGCGCTCGATGCGAATACGTACACAAGCAACGCAAACGCCGCGAAAGTCTGATTGATTACCAGCGTGTGCCAGTCGGCATCGTAATAAGACAAGTCGACCATCAGCACTTTGACGGTTGTCAGCACGAGCAACAGCAACGCGCCGATTCTGAGCGCGCGCGTCCCTCGCTTGATTCCTATGAACAGCGCCACCGCTCCGTAGATTGTCCACAACGCCGAGAGAACGAATTGCTTTGTGTTCTCGATGCGGTCGATTTCTACGCCGCTGAGGCCTGATTTGATTCTCGCGTAATGCCCCCACACTTCAGCGCTCAATGCAACGATCCCCAGCGCGTTAGCCAATCCAATCATCAGCGGGAGCACCACCTCACGTTCTTCGTCGCCGGGTTCCAGCCTTCGGGCGTACAGCCACGCGGCAAACGCGAGAGCGGCGACGATCAACACAAATGCAAGGAAGGTCTGATTCAGCATCAGCGTGTGCCAGGATGCATCGTAGTAACGCAGATCGACCGCGAGGACCTTGACGGTTGCGCCGGCGAGCAAGAGCAACCCCAAAAAGCGAAGCGGTTTCAGCTTGCGCGTCACACCCACGAATAATGTTCCGGCGCCGTAGAGCGTCCACAACGCGGTGAGCGTGAGCGCTTTCGAATTGCTGACCGACATCATATGCTCGCGGCCGGAAGCAAGCGCCTTGCTTTGCTCGAAGTAGTCATTCGCATCAATCGTCAGCAATCCGATCGCGAGCGAATTCGCGACCAGAATTAGAAGTCCAGCGAAGCTCGACTTCTCTTCAAGCTCTTCGCCATACCATTTGTAGAACAACGCCGACGCCGCGAGCGAAAGTATCAGCACTGCCGCCGACAACGCGCGGCGATTCAACAGCGGGACGAAATGGCCCGGTGCGACGTATCCGAACTCATGCACATCCGACATGACCCAGTGAGAGATCGCGATGAGAAATACCACGAGCGCGCCGTAGCGTGAGGTCCTGTCGTTCGCGCGGAGGCCAATCCATGTCATCACCGCGCCTTCGATCGCCCAGCCCATCGTTATCCAGTGCTGCTCGAATTGAATCGGAACGGCCAGCACTGAAAATAGGAAACCGAGACCGAGGAATGTGAATACTAGAAGCTTGTCTTCGCTGTCGCGGCGATACGTGATGTAGCCGAGCAGCAAATAGAACGCAGCAACCAGCACTGCGAAGCCACCCAGCATACGCGTGTATCGCTCGTGCTGGTTGAGGAGTTCGTAGCTTGTGCCGAAGTACAGAAGCGCGTTCGCGAAGACCATCGCAAGATCGAGCCACCGGGTCGGCCGGCGATTCACCACGTTGTATAGCACCGCAAGCAACGCAAAGATCATGAAGAAGAGCGTCAGAAAGAAGATCGTCGTCCAGAGCTTCTCGGGCCCGTACCATCTTTCCATCCACGCCGCGAACATCAGAATCGTCGCGATGAATGACAAATAGTTAAGGCTCCGCCATTGCTTCGAATACGCAAGCGCCAACACGCCTGCGTCCAAAAGCGCGATGTAGCTGAACAGACCCGTTTCGTTATCAACGCCGGTCGATAGCAGAATCGGGGTAAGAAACCCGCCGATCAGCCCCAGCACCGCAATCGGCAACGCGCTATAACGGGCCGCGAGGAGCGACGCCAGCGCCGTCACTGCCGCCATATAAACGAATGCCATGCGCGGACCGAGCAACCCGTAGTGCTGAAACGACGCAAACCAGATGGTCGCGTAGAGCACCGCGATTCCGCCTCCGGTCAACCCGTATGCGTAGCTCGCATAGCGCTTGCGCAGCCGTTCCCCGCCGAGCACGAACGCGATGCCGATCGCCGCGCCGATCAGCACTCTTCCGGTTGGACCGATCCATTCGTTATCGACGGCGTACTTCAAAAAGAACGCAACACCGAGAAAAATCGCAAGCACGCCGATGCGATTGAACCAACTCCCGCCGATTCGAGATTCCAGGTCGTTGCCATCCTTCGAGCTGCTGAACGACACAGTAGACGATGAGGCAGCGCGCCATCCTTGCTCATTCGGCGATTTCGGCGGCGCCGGCGGAGCGCCTATTGGCGGAGGTACGCCGAGCACGCTTCGCGAAGGAGGCGGTGTAGCTGAAGTTCCCTTGACGGGTGGGCCCGGTGAGGATGGCCGAGGTGGGGGCGCTTGAATCGGACGCTGGATAGGCGATGCCGGCGGCTGGCTCGGCTTGAGTGCGTCTTCTACGGCGCGCAGTCGATCTTGAGTAGCGCCCGGTGCGGCTTCGGGCTGGGATTTCAACTCGCGAGGAACCGCGCGAAAAACAAGCCCGAGTTGTTTCTCGATCGCATAAAGCCGGGCGACGGTATCACGCGCGACTGACTCTAAGTAGGTCACGCGCTCATCGATTTGTTTTTGCTTGTCGGGTGAGGAATCATCTTCAGCCATGAAAGGCCTCCGTAACGATCGACTGTCGAGTCACTCGGCCAATCCATAGCACGCGACTGGCCGCTATAGATGCCGCGACGCGCACCGTGGTTGCCGGCTCAAGCTCCGTTGTTGATTATGTACTGGCGTATTCTCTCCATCGCCTTGATGACAGCTTTCTTCTCCGCCGCGCCCAGCACGTTCATCATCTTATCGACTTCTTTGAAGTAGGAACGTTCGACCTTTGATTCCAACTTCTCGCCTTTAGGAGTTAGAACTATTTGATTGAATCGTCTGTCAGATGGATGTGCGACTCGTCTCACGTACCCCGCGCGTTCGAGCCGGTCGATTAATCCGACTACATTGGATTTAGTAACGATCAGGTGTTCGCTCAGCTCCTGCTGGCTGAGTCCCGCGCTGCCGTGTTCCTTCAGGATCATGAGTATGTTGAACTGAACATCGGTGAGCCCGAATCGAGAGAAAAAGCGATCGGACAGCTTTTGCATAAGCGAAGAGGTGCGCACGAGGCTCAACAATGCTTCGTGATTAGTGCTTGCAAGCGGCTGCTTTAGCCTGAGTTCCCGCTCCAGTTTCATCGTCGGTTACCTCGATCGGAAAAACAGTTTAGATATGAACTATCTGTATGTCAACTGTTTTCTTAAACGGTTGCACCGCTGACTTGCCGGCGAAACGGTGGGGTTGATGCAGACGTTCTAGAAGCCGTATTTAAGGGCGAACTGGATGATCCGCGCCGGAGCAGCGGTTTCGACGGCTGATCCGAATCCGGGCGCGCCGATGGTTCGAATTGGTAGTCCAAAATTCGCGCGATTCATTACATTGAAAAACCCCGTGCGGAAATCCAGCGCGTGTCTTTCGCTAAGCCGGAATCTCTTACTCATCGCCACATCCAGATTGATGAAGCCATCGCCGCGAGCCGTGTTACGCCCAACACTTCCCGATTGGCCGAGCTTGAAGAAGTCCGTTGCCGCGAGGCCTGATTTCATGGCTACTTTGCGCGCACCGTGACCGTCGAAGAACACGAGCCCATTGGTAGTCGAGGGACGATCACTGAGGGTGCCGTCAAGGTTCGCGTCAAACGGGACACCGAGAGTAAAGGGCTGACCGGTGTGTGCCTGGAATATTGAGGAGAGCTGCCAGCCGGCGGCAAGTTTCTTGAAGAGGGCCTTGGAGCTTCCGAAGAAAGGCAGATCCCAGATAAACGATCCGGCAAAGCGATGACGGATATCAAAATTAGCGCTGGCCCGCTCAAGGCGCAGCCTGCGGGAGTCCTGCGCTACGATCGGCGCTCCTGCGATTGGAAACAGATCCGACACGTCATCCATTGCGTGCGACCATGTGTAGGCGGCCGTGAACTGATAGCTCTGCGCATAGCGAGTGCGCGCCTCAAGTTGGAGCGCGTGGTAAACAGAACTCGCCGAGCCCTCATAGATCTGATATGCCCCCAATCTTAGGTCCGGACCGCTCTCGCCTCCCGTTTCTCCTGGTGGCGGACAAGACAACACGTCCGGGCATTCGGGTCTTAAGACGAACCCGTTCGTCTGGACGAAGTTGTTGAAGATCACCGGAAAGCCAAAGTTGACGCCGTTGATCGTAGACGCCAGAGGAATCGCGGGCGTCACGTTTGGTCCGCCGTTCGGATACGTCAAACGGGTTAGCTTCGTCCCCTTGGTGCCGACGTAGGACGCCGAGAAAAAATAATCGTCAAACGCCTGGCCCTCAATGGTAAGGCCCCATTGCTGGGCATAGGGCGTCCGCAGGTTCTTGTCCGCTAAAGTGAACGCGAGTCCCCCGACCGTGTCCTGAATGAGTACCTGACCCATTAGAGCCACCGCGTCTTGCGGCCCGCCCCCCAACTGATTGCACGTTCCAAATTGGTTACAGGCGCCCGGCCTTACAAGGCGAATCGGCGTAATCGGATTCTTGTTTTTGTCCTGGTTGATCTCAAGAAACTGCGGGTTGTTGAGATTAAAAACGTCAAACTGCTGGAACAACGGATCGATGTTGATTGGAAACTCATTGGGAAAAACGTTGCGTGACTGGCTTACTACCGCTCCGGGGATTGCGTCGTAGTAAATGCCATAGCCTCCTCGAACCGCAATCCTGTCCGTTGCCAACGGAAGCCATGCGAATCCCAGATGCGGCCCAAAGTTAGTGTAGTCCGGCTCGTAGATCTGCCTGCGACCTCCGAGTATGCGGCTATAGGCAATGATCGCATCGCCGAATCGGACCGTACGCGCGGCCGAGCCAATTGATGAGTCCCCGGACGACGGAACGTTTTCGAGCCGAATTGCTTCTTCGATGCGATTATTGACCTCGTGTGGCACCGAGTAATATTCGTAGCGCAGACCGTAGTCAACGCTGAGCCGGCGACCCACACGCCAGTTGTCATTGAAGAAGAAGTGATACTCCGTGGACCGCAACCCGATAGTCGAATTGGGCGTGGTCGTAGTAAGAGTCTGCAATACTGAAGAGGCAACCCCAATGCTCGCCAACTCGACTCCCGAAACCGTCTCGGTATCGCTGGTTGGTACAAAAAACGCGCCCACGAAGTCTGTCTTAACAAGTCCTAACCTCAGCAATGCCCCGCCGTAGACAACCTGGGGTCGATAGAGACGGTCTAACCGGCTATTCAACTGATAGCGGCGAACGTTGCCCCCGAATTTAATCAGATGTTCTCCGGCCGTGACGGACATTGTGTCGGCGAACTGAAAGGTGTTGCTCGCGCGACTCTGCGGAAATGTATGCACGCCAACGCCAACCGTGCTGAAAGGCTCGATGACCAATTCACCGATAGGCCCGGTTTGTGATGAGAACGACTGAGTCGATTGGCCAACCTGGACCTGGGCTACCGAGCTCTTCGAGAAAACAAATGGGCTCCCGGGATAATCCTTGAAGTTCAATTCCGTCCGCCCGAATGAAATTCGCCCCAGGTTATAGACTCGAGTACCAAGTGTGCTGTTGAGGATCAGGGATAGATTCTGCGAGCGCGTCCGGGACTCGATGGTCGAGTGAATCGCACGATTCACGCTTGGCAGCAGGCGGTCGTCGTCGGTGAAGTTATAACGGGCGTCAAGCGCGTTCGCCGGTGATATCCGCTCGCTCAGCCGGAATGAAAAAATGTCCCCACGTCCATCCGAGGGAAGGTGTTGTGTGAAGGTATTCGCTCCAAACAGACCGCCAGGATCGTTCGGCGGCGGATATAGCGAGAGGATATTGTCGCCTAGCGGAGTGGTGCCCTGGAAAGGCCCATAGACCTGAGCGTTCTCGCCGTTTCGAACTCCGAACCTGCCGACGGAAGAGAATTTGCGTTCGGCCATAGTGGGAGTAGCAAAGTGCTGTTCTGTAGTCGCCCAGACCCGTTGATGTTCGAAACTGCCAAAAAACTGAGTGCGATCTCTGGCTATCGGACCGTCAATCACGAATCCGGCCTGAGTGCGGGTAAACGGCTCTTTGCGTCCCGAGAAAGGATTCCTTGCGTTCAAACTGGAGTCGCTGAAGAAGCCGAATACCTGGCCGTGATATTTGTTTCCTCCGTACCTCGACACGGCGTTAACCTGCGAGCCGAAGTTGCGCCCAAGCTCCGCGTCCCACAACAACGTCGAAATGGAAACTTCCATTTCGGACTCGATCGGCTGCGGGACGAGCGCCACGAAACCTTGCCGGCGGACGCCGACATCGGGGTCGTTGTTGTCCGAGCCATCAACCGAAAAGTTATTCGAGCGAGCGCGCATTCCATTGACGGAGAACTGGCCAGCGGTTCCGATTCCGAAGCCAACTCCGGGGCCGTGCACTCCCGGTGTAAACGGAGGAGGAGTGACTCCGGCTGCCAGCAGCGCCAGATCGTCGAAGCTGCGCATATAGTTCGACCCGCCAAGCGGCAGCGACTCAATCTGGCGAGCCGTGAAATTCGTAGCTCGCGCGGCATCGGTGGGGTGAATCAGCGCGCCGTATTTGCTTTCCTCGGTAACAACCGGGGGTGGTTGCGGCGGCGGCGGCGGACTCGGCGCCGTGCTGATCACCGCGACTAACCGGATCGTCGGAGCGTTGATCAGTCTCCGGTCAAGAGTCTGGGGAATGTTTTCGCTATGCGCAGCCTTGTCGCTCGCATACGAAGCGGTGACCATGTACCGGCCGGTGGGAAGATCCGACACCGAATAGTCGCCGTACTGATCCGTCCGAGCCACGCGAGTCACGCCGTCCTGATTAGTGACGGCAATCTGAGCATCAAGCAAACCGTTATCACTTCCGTCTACGACTTTTCCAACGAGAGTGACGGTGTGCAGGGTAAGCTTAGGTAAGCGCACGGGATTCTTCTGATTGAACTGCACTGCGAAATGCGCGACCGTGTCATCGACGAAACCCTGCTTCCGAGCGGTCAGCGTGTAATACCCCTGTGGAAGGTTGGCAACGCTATAGGTCCCGCTGTCGCTGGACCTTGCCGTTTGGCGAAACCCGTTTGTTTCATTCAACGCAATTATCAGAGCCGCGGGCACTCCCTTTCCGGCCTTGTCGTAGACGACCGTGCCCACAACTGTGCCCGATGTCGTTTGCGCGAACGTTGTTGGAGTGAGACTTGCGAGTACGAGGGCTATGTTAAAGATTGCGGCTGACCGCGTCATCGATAATTGTGTGTTGTAATGCATAGAGACCTCTATGTGAAAAGCGGCACATTTCGCTGTTGAAGGCGATGGAGTTCAACATGCTGGCGCCTTAACACGATTTGAAATGTCTGTTCGAGAGCCAATAACGGAAGCGGTCGGTATGTTATATCATCGTTGGGTGGTCTGCAATCGGCCCTGCAAAACTATTCAGGGAGTTCCAAACCAGGTGGCCGAACGTACAAAGCGCCAACGGCAAACTTCTCACTTGCGAAAGTTCGGAACCCGATGCCGCCGGTGGGATATGTATTGTCAGTATCCACGAATAGGCCCAGGTTCCGAAACTCACCCGCCTCTTCCATATCCTCATTGTCACTCTTGATCTTATGATTGATTTGATTACCCTTCGCCGAAATGGAGATTTGATATTCACCAGACGCGATTAGACGCACGACGAGTTTGTCGGCACTTTTTTGGAACGGCTTGCCATCGCGGACGACATAGGTGAGAAAGGTGTTGGGGTTCGTTCCGCCGGGCCCAGATAAGTAGAAAAGGTAGTAGTTATTCGAGTCTTTCACGCGAAGCGCCCACGCCGCGCCCCCTTCGTTTATCAGCTTCAAATGAAACGTCATCGTGAAGTCGCCGCAGTTGACGTCGCGCGCGTACCCGACCTGCGGCTGGTTTTCGATTTGAAGGCTCTCATTCGCAAAGCTCCAGCCGCTCGGCGGCGCCTCCCATCGATCGAGAGTCACGAAGGTCTCTGCGAACTCAGCGTTAAGGAGCGGACTAATAACTTGCGGTTTGCGGGCGAGAATCAGATAACCGGCAATCAGGGCCGCGGCCACGACGATAGCCGCGACTATGAAAAAGGGTTTCGAATTATTGGGAGCGCTCAGCCTCGCGCCAGAAACAGCGGTCGCGGAAACCACAGGCGGCATTATCGCTTTGGGCTGATCAGGGTTCCCAACTTCACCGGTACACAGGTTGAATAACTGGAGCCGAGTGCCGGATGTGATTTCGCGCTCGCCGAGTTCGGTCAGGCACTTTGACCAGCTCCCAAGATGGTTCAACGTATCGGCGACGGGTTTGGAGACAAGGATATGACCGGCGTCGCCCAGCATCATGATTCGCTGTGCGGCCTTGATTCCGTCACCCGAGACGCTGATTCGGCCATCGATTCCCTTCATTCGGGTCACGGGGCCGCTGTGGATTCCCATTCGAAGCTTCATCTCGGGATAGCTGTGAAGCGCGCGGCCAATCTCGGTGGCACAACGCGCCGGAGCTACCGGGTCTTTGAAGAACACCAGCGTGATTCCCTCATCCGTCGGCAAGCCCATTAAATGATTGCCCGCTTGCGATTGCCTGTACTCAGGAGTTTCCGAGATGATTCTCAGCAACCGCCCCAGGAGCCGCCCATGTTGATCCATCGGCAGCTCCGACTGGTGGACAATCTCCACCGCTAACACGTGCGCGATCTCAAGCGCCGGGGCCGGCCCGCTCTCCCGTTCCACGTCCTCCATTGCTGGAGCGCTCGCCGACGATGAAGTTACCCGCGAGACGCTCGGCGGTCGGCGCGCTGTGGATTTCTTTGCCGTGGTCAGGCCGGCGGCATTCAGCTCGGCCTCTTGCGGCGGGCCGGCCGGGGGATTTGCGGCCACCCCTATCTTTTTGGCGATGCTAACCAACTCTTTGTTCAAGTCAGCGCCCTTGAGGCTGTCGAGAGGGCGAGTTGGATCGTTGGCAGACTGATACCGGGCGATGTCGGTTACTTCAAAGAGGCTGGCGCTGACGGCTATCCAGATGATGGTTGCGCCTTGCTGTTCGGCTGCCTCGAGAAGCGGAGGAAGCTCGTGCTGCAGGATGAATTCCGAGGCGAGGAAATTCTGACTGACAAGCAGTACGGCAACTTTTGCGGAGGCGAGCGCCTTTTCGATCTCATCTTTCCACTTCGCGCCGGTTTGGATTTGCGTGTCCGCCCAGACGCTGACCGTCCCCTGTCGCACGAGAGGCATCAAGGTGGTCTGCAGCCGCTCCAGCCATTTCTTGTCCTTATGGCTGTAGCTGATGAAGACCTGATCTCGTGCCTGCATGGTAATTTCCTTTACGGGCGCGCATTGTAACGTCCGTCGTCAGCACGCGCAACAAGTGGGGCCGGCGGATTTCGAGGAGTGACAATCTCTTAACGACTAAAACGAAAACTTCACCGCAAACTGTATGATGCGCGCGGGTGCCGCCGTCTCAACCGCTGAACCGAATCCGGGCGCTCCAATAGCGCGAATCGGCAGCCCAAAGTTCGCTCGATTCATTACATTGAAAAACTCAGAGCGGAAACGAATGTCCTGTCTCTCGCTGAGCCGGAACGTCCTGGTCAGCGAGACGTCCACATTGATGAAGCCGTCACCGCGAGCGCTGTTTCGCGCGACGGCTCCGTTTTTGCCGAAGCTGAAAAAGTCCGCGGCGTCCCGGCCCGCCGCGAGTGCGATTCTTCGCGAGCGGTGTCCTTTGAAAAATATCAGCCCGTCTGTTGTCGAAGGGCGGTCGGTGAGATTGCCGTCCAGGTTTGCGTCGAACGGAACACCGAGCGTGAACGGCTGTCCCGTTTGCGCCTGGAACATCGAAGCCAACTGCCACCCGCTCAACAACCGCCCCGCTCCATTGTGCGAGTGTTGATAGAACGGCACGTCCCAAATCAGAGACCCCGCCAGGCGATGTCTCACATCGAAGTTCGCGTCCCCAAGTTCCGCCTTCAAATCGAACGAGTCTTGCGGCAGGATCGGCGCGCCCGCGATCGGGAACACATCCGAAACATCGTCGAGCGCGTGTGACCACGTGTATGCCGCCGTGAAGCTGAACCCCCGGCTGTGCCGCTTGCGTGCTTCGAGTTGCATCGCGTGATAGCTCGATCTCGCTGAGTTCTCAAAGATCTGAATTGCGCCGAGCCCGGCCATCGGCCGAGCCCGCTGGAGGTTTCGCGAAGCATCGGCCTCCACCGCCGGCCCGAACGGTATGGTCACCAGTCCGAAGTCTATCGCCAGCCCAACCGGTACAAGAGTCGTCACGTTCGAGCCAAGATTCGGAGTCGTCAATCGAGTTAACTTCGTGCCCCGCGTTCCCACATAAGCCGCCGATACTGAATACTCGCCGAGCAATTCACGCTCGATCGTGAAGTGCCACTGCTGAGCATAAGGCGTGCGCAAGTTTTTCTCCGGCAACGTAAGAGCCAGACCACCCCCGTTCAGATTCTGCAGCAGCAGGCTTCCGATCAATGCAACAAAGTCCTGCTGACCGCCGCCGAACTGATTTCCAGAATCTGGCCTGACTAAGAAGACCGGAGGCTGCCCAATGTTTGTAAAGGACGGATTGTTGAGGTCAAAGACATTGAAAGCGAGACCGATGTTGACTGGAGTCTCTACAGGAAAGACATTGCGTGATTGGCTTACCACCGCGCCGAGGATCGTATCGTAATAAATACCATAACCCGCGCGGATCGCGGTCCTGCCGTCCGACCACGGGTCCCACGCGAATCCCAAATGCGGCGCAAGGTTGTTTCGGTCCGGGTCGTACATTCGAGTGCGGCCCGCAAGGACCCGGCTATATGCCTCGACTGCCGAGTTGAATGCTTGCGTGCGTTCAGGTGAATTGAAGCGGGAGCCGCCTGAGCCTGGAATACCCTCAAGCCGCAGCGCTCGCTCGAGACGGTTGTCTGCATCGCGCGGAACTGTGTTGTATTCATAACGCACACCGTAATCGAGGGTGAGGTTCGGCCGCGCGCGCCAGGTGTCGTTCACAAACAAGCCGAACTCGCTCGAGCGCAACCGGATTTTCGAATCGGGCGGATCGAGTGTGATGGTCTGAAACACCGAAGACGGCAGTCCGATTGCCGCGAGCGCTACGCCGGGTAATGGCAACGTCTCACTCTTTTGCTTGAAGCGTCCTGGAAACTCAACTACCGGACTGAGCTTGAATTTGCCGAGAGCAATGGCGCCGTTGCCATAGACGACAAGCGGCCGGTACAGCCGGTCCTGAAAGTTGTCCAGTTGAAAGTGACGAACATCGCCTCCGAATTTGACGGAATGATCACCAGGCGTCCACGAAAGCGAATCGGCATACTGAAACGTGTTGTTGATGCTGCCTTGAGGAAACGTGTAATCGTTGATGCCCACCGGACTGAAAGGCTCGATGTCGAGTTCGCCGATCGGCCCTGTTCGAGACGGAATGATTTCCGCGGTATTGGAGCCTGTGGGAACTGACACATTGGATTCCGACTCGAACGTAAGGGGATTGTTCGGATAGGCAGGAAACGCGAGCCTTGTGCGGCCGCAGGAAAATCGGGCGAGGTTGAAAACTCTCTGCGAAAACGTGCTCTCAAAGATCAGCGACAGATTTTGAGTTCGCGTGTCTGCCTTGATCGTCGAGTGGATTGCGCGATTGACGCTTGGCAGCACGCGATTGTCATTGGTGAAATTGTATCGGGCGTCGATGGAATGATTCACGGTAAGCTGATGCGTAAGCTTGATGGACGCGGCCAACCCGTTGCCGTTAGCCGGCAGTACATTCGTGAAGGTGTTTGCGCCGAACGGGCCGCCTGGATTGTTTGGCAAAGGGTATAACGACAGGATATTTCTTCCGAGAGGAGTGGTGCCGAGTCCGGCGTCCGCTTGAAAAAAAGAAATGTCTGGCCGATCCGGAATCGGGTGCACAACGCTGAAGGTGTTCGGTGTAGTGCCCAGCAGCGGCGCCAGCATATTAGTGAAGCTCCGCTCGGCGAGTGTCGGCGTTGAAAAGTGCTGTTCAGACGAGGCGTTCACATCTTGATGCTCAAAGCTCGCGAAGAACTGCGAACTCGCCCGCGTCACCGGCCCGCCAATAACAAATCCGGCTTGCGTTCGAGTGAATGGATTCTCACCGCCGGACGGGCCGCCCGTGTAGTCGAAGAAGTTTCTCGCGTTCAAGCTCGAGTCGGTGAAGAATCCGTAGAGCTGCCCGTGATACTGATTTCCTCCATACCTCGATACCGCATTCGCCTGCGCCCCGAAGTTGCGCCCCAGCTCCGAATCCCACAACAGCGTCGATAGCGAAACCTCTTTGACCGATTCGATTGATTGCGGGACCAGCGCTACGAAGCCCTGACGCCGCACTCCGACATCGGGATCGTTATTATCGGAGCCGTCCACGGAAAAATTATTCGAGCGAGCTCGCATCCCATTGACCGAGAACTGACCCGCGGAGCCTACGCCGAAGCCCACGCCGGGACCTCGCGCGCCCGGCGTGTAAGGCGGAGGCGCTACTCCGGCAACCAACAATGCGAGTTCGTCAAACGTTCGCATGTAGGTAGTCCCGCCCAACGGGAGCGATTGCACTTGCTGCTCGGTGAAGTTACTCGCGCGCGCTATATCGGTTGTGCGAACCAGCGCCGCGACTTCTTCGCCGTTTGCTGATTGCGCGGGGGCCGTTGACTGCGGCGGACTTTTCGAATCACTGAGCGCGTCGATAAGTTTGATCGAAGGCGCCCGCTCGTCCTCGCGTTCGAGAGCGACGGCAATGCTCACGGCTTGCGCGCCTGACCACGAGGCGTAGATCCGGTAAGTGCCCGGAGCGAGTTCGGGAATGCTGTAATCGCCGCGCTCGCCGGTGACTGCCTCGCGCGCGTCGCCGGATTGTTCGTTAGCCGCTACGACTCTGGCGCCTTGTAGCGAGTTATTGACACGATCGACGACGTTTCCTCTGAGCGTCACTTTGGGCAGCGTGAACTCAGGCGCTTTGACGAGATTCTTCTGGTTGAACTGAACCGGAAAGTTCGCGACAACCTGATCGACGTAGCCGGCCTTGCTCGCCGCCAGTTTGTAAGTGCCCGGAGGAAGATTGACTCGAACGTAATATCCGTTTTCATCGGTGAGGGCGGCGCGGTTCCTCTTGTTCTCTTCGTTAGTGATTGTGACCAATACTTCGGGGATTCCTTTTCCAGCTTTGTCTTTGACGTAGCCTACAATTGTCCCCGAGGTGGTTTGAGCCGGAGTATTCGATGTTCCAAACAAGCCAGCCAGCAAAGAGACAAGGCTGACGGCGATGATGAATCGGGATGAGCAAACACGCCTGAACATGAAACTCTCCGTTATGGGGACGACGGCAGAGTGGGCAACAATATCGTGGCCATCCCGCCGTCCGGATTCCTGAGAACCATCAGCACCGTCTTTCCCGAATTGAGCACATCCTGAATGCTTCTTCCGTCCGTGAGTTTTCCCCGCTGAATAACCAGCGTTCCACCCCTCTTGATGACGGCCCGCTCTTCGAATCGCACTCCGTCTATCGAGATAACAAGCCCGCTCTTGAAATTTATGCCAGTAATCTTTATCTGTGACTTCACCACCATCTTCGTCACGGCCGGGACCGGGGGCGCGCTGGCTTCGTTTGAGGGCGGGCTGTCAACGTCCGTGCCGTCACACCTCCACACGGCTACGACTATGTAGAAGGTTCCGGCGGGAAGCGCAGGCAAGCTGACTTTGCGCGGTTCTGGCGGCAAACCGCTTTTCCACAAGTTTGACGGCGTGACTTGGACCGGGCGAGTCGGCGATATGTACACCTTGAATTCGACGAGATCGCACTTGTTTGCCGCCGGCGCGACGCTGGTTTTCGTAACGCGGCTGACGGCGGGGCCGCTGCCCTCGACACGCACGTTGGTGGGGGCAGGTGTTGGGTTGAGTGGAGTCGAATCCGGTTGGTCCCAAACCAGCTCCACGCTGCCACCGCCTTGCACGGTTGTGAGAGCGACACTGGTGTTGTTTGTTGCATCGGGGTCCGGAGACAAGCTTTGAACCGAAGCGGTGTTGACCAGCGTGTCGCCCGCAAGCGCCAGAACATTGATTACCAAATCAAGCGTAGCCTCGCCGGCGGGTGCAAGAGAGTCCAGCGTCCAGATGATCCGGCCGGCCGCGCCGGGACTGGGCGCCGTCACTACACCCGCTCTCACCCTGACCGACGATAGCGTGCAGCCGGTGGGAACGACATCGAGAAGACGTATGCTCGTTGCAACTCGAGGGCCCGCGTTGCCGATTGTGATCGTGTACGCGAGTTGTTCGCCTGAGTTGATGACGTTCGCAACGCTCGTCGTGACCGAGAGATCCGCGGCCAGCGGAGTTTCATCGTTGATGATCGTTCCGGCACCGATGCCGTCCAGAATCTCAGCATTGACCGGACTCGATAACCTGACCAGAAAAGTTTCGTCGGGTTCCTGCGAGTTGTCGCCGATGACTTGAACGTCGATGGTCTTGTTTCTCTCGCCCGGATTGAAGGTCAGGGTGCCCGACTTTGTGACGTAGTCGTTATTCGCTACGGTTGCGGTGTCATCGGCCGTGGCAAAGTTTACCGTCACGGTTTGTCCGCTGGCGGGAGAAAGCGTCACGGTGAAGACGGCGTTCACCGCGCCGGAGTTTCCTTCAATCACGCTGGCGTCACTGATGCTCAGGCCGGGTGCTCCGTCGTCGTTGATGATCGTGCCTGTTCCCTGCCCATCAGTGATGTTGGCATTTGTCGCGCCGGACAGAGTGATGGAGAGAGTCTCGTCAGGTTCGCTCACCGTGTCGCCAATGACTTGAATGATGATCGGCTGACTGACTTGACCCGGAGCGAACGAGAGCGTGCCGGAATTTGGAAGGTAGTCACTCCCGGCTTTTGCGGTGCCATCGGCTGTAGCAAAGGTGACCGTCACCGGCAAACCGCTGGCAGGCGACAGCATCACTGTGAAAACAGCATTGACCGCGCCTGAGTCTCCTTCTTTCAGGGTCACATCGTTGATCGATAAACCGGCGGTCCCATCATCATTCACAATCGTGCCCGTCCCTTGCGGGACTATGATCGGAGCGTTCGCGGCGCCTGAAAGATTGACGAAGAAGGTCTCTTCAGGCTCGCTCAAAGTGTCGCCGTTGATCTGCACGGTTATCGTTTTACTCGTGTCGCCGGGAGCGAAGCTGAGCGTCCCGGCAGCAGCCACATAATCGCTGCCTGCCTTCGCGGTGCCGTCGGCCGTGGCGAAGTTGACCGTAACATTCAGTGCGCTGGCAGGGGAGAGCGTGACCGTAAAAACGGCATTGGCCGTGCCGCTGTTGCCTTCAACCACATTCACGTTATCGATCGAGATAGCAGGACTCTCATTGACCGTCACATTAAAAGAGCAGTTTTTGGTGTTGCCCGATGAATCGGTCGCGGTGCAATCGACCTGAGTAACCCCAACCGGGAAGCTCGTGCCTGATGCCGGACTGCAAACCGATCCGGCTCCCGGGCAGTTATCCGCGGCCGAGGGCGCTGAGTAATTGACGATGGCCGAGCCCACGCCTTGCGCTGCTGTCGCGGTTACATCGGCCGGGCAAGTGATCGTTGGCGCCTGGGTATCGTTTACTTTTACATCGAACGAACAACTCGGACCGGCGGCCGTCGTGCAGGTTACGAGTGTTGTTCCCTTACCGAAGAGCGAACCTGACGGAGGATTGCAATTCACCGCTCCACAAGAACCGCTGGCGGACGGAGCTGGATAGTTGACCACCGCTCCGCACTGACCTGGATCATTGGAGACGGTGACGGCATTGGGTGGGCAGGTGATCATGCACGGGGAGGATGCCGTCACGGTAACGCAGCTCGAAAATTCCGACGTATCTTTTGTCGAGTTGTTGGTCGCCGTCGCCGTGACTGACAGGCCCGCGGAAAGCGAGACCGCAAGCATTGCGTTGATCGTTGCGTTCCCGCCGCCGTCTGTCATCACATCGGTGAAGCCCTCAAATGTCTCGCCTTCGCCATTCCCTGAAGGATCACAAGCGCTGTTGGCAAAAAACTCGATTCTGAAGCTGGTGTTAGCGGTGCTGTTGAGCGTGCCGGCTATGGTGGTGTTGCCGCCGAAAGAGTTCGCCGTAGTCAAAACAGGGAAGTTCTGTAGATTATCGCCGTCGCCAGCATCATTCGGTGTCACCCCAACACTACCAAGGTCAATCCCAAGAGTTGAATTATTGAAGATAGAATTTCTGAGAATCGAATTGTTTGTCCCGGAAGATATTTCCACTCCTCTACTACTATTAAAGGCGATCGTATTACCTTCCCCCGGGTTCGTTCCTCCTATTGTGTTGTTTGATGAGTTGAGCAATCCAACACCGCTTGATCCATTGGGTATTGCGCCGGTGCCGGCCGCGTTAGTACCTATGAAGTTGCCCCCCACCGCGTTGCCCGTCACGAGGGCGCCGGCAATACTAACGCCGAGCACGTTATTGCCCGAGATGACATTTCGATCTCCTATCGCCGCCCCGCCGATTGTATTAAAGCCCGACTGGATCAGTATTCCGTTCCCACTGTTACCCTGATCGACTGCACCGGCTGCATCAGTGCCGATGAAACAGCCTTTGACTTGATTGCCGTCGAGGAATTGAATCGCGATTCCATGTTGACCGAAGCGGTTGATTACTAACCCCTGCACGATGCTGCTCCCGCCATCGATCGTCAAACCACTCGTGGATCCGGCGTTCATTCCATTCAACTCGATAATCGGAGAGCCGGCAAAGCCCGGCTGTGTTGTGCCGTCTATTATCACGGGACCGGTGGTCGCGGGCAGGGGAGTTAGCGGGGAGATCGTCTTTACACCTCCGCCCGGAATGTTGAAGTTGATTGTCTGCGTGCCGGTGTTGGAATTAGCTTGTTCGATAGCGGCTCTCAGAGTGCAATGGCCCGTTCCGTCCTCACAGACCATATCTCCGAGATTGCTGTCTGGGAGGTCGCCGGTAAAGTCGACCACGAAAGTTGTCGTAGACAGCATCTGCACTACCCTGCATGCGGAGAACTCCGAAGTGTTGTTGCCGGGGTCGGTCGCCGTTGCTGTGACCACGCTGCCCGGTGTAACCGAAACAGGCAACGTGACGTTGATCGTCGCATTCCCGCTGCCGTCGGTTATCACATTCGTGAAGCCGATGAATGTCTGCCCCTCGCCATTGCCCGAGCCATCACAAGCGCTGCTGGAGAAGAATTCTACTCTGTAAGTGATGCCGGCTACGCTGTTGAGCGTGAAAAAGATCGTCGTGCTGCCGCCGAACGAATTGGCAAATGTTAGCACGGGGAAGTTCTGCAGATTGTTCGACCCCGTGTCGCCATCGTTTCCGTCATTTGGCGTCACTCCATCTCCGCCCAGATCAATTCCGATGTTGACGTTCGAAAAAATGGAATTGGACAGGATCGAGGCGCTGCCGTTGTTCACAACAACTCCGCGCGCCATATTGAAAGCGATGATATTGCCCGCTTGCGCCGAGGTCCCGCCAATCGTGTTGCCGGCCGAAGTATCGATCAGAACGCCCTGGTTCCCGTTGCCAAGGTCGATCGAGCCGCTGACATCCGTGCCGATGAAGTTGCCTTGCACCAGAGTCCCTGTTGAGCCGGCACCAAGGACATCAACGCCATTAAAAAGGGTGTTTCCCGAGATGACATTTCCCGCCCCCGGCGACGTTCCTCCAATCTTGTTAGACGGCGCGTTGTTGATGAACACACCGTCCAAACCATTGCCAAGGGCGAACGTGCCGCTAACATTGGTGCCGATGAAGTTGCCCATCACTTGATTGCTTGCCGCACCGGTTAAGAAATCGACGCCGTCATTGTTATTGCCTGAAATGACATTGCGTTCCGCTGCCGTCGTACCGCCAACAGTGTTGTTCGATATCGAAAGTGAAATGCAGACGCCGGATCCGGAATTGCCCAGCGCAGCGGTGCCATTCTTATCCGTGCCGATGAAGTTTCCCCGCACCGCATTGCCGAATCCGTCAATGCCTTGCATTGCTACGCCGTTGAGACTGTTGCCCGATATGACGTTGCGCGCGGCGGCAACTGTTCCGCCAATCGTGGTGTTTGGCACGTTATCGATGAGCACGCCGTCAGACAAATTCCCGTTAGCGGAAGTGCCGGCGGCATTAGTGCCTATGAAACAGCCCTCAACGTGAATGCCATCCGTTGTTATTCGAACTCCGGGTCCGAAAAAGCGATTGATGATTAGCCCTCGAACAGTGCTGCTCCCGGCGCCAGCAACGAGGTCGAGTCCGTCGGCCCCTGTCCCGGAGCCGCTTCCGTCCAATTCGATAATCGGCTCCCCGGCAAAACCCGGCTGTGTTGTGCCGTCAATAGTCACTGGATCGGAGATCGCAGGGAACGCGAAACCTATGCTAATGGTCCGCACTCCCGACCCGATTCCGAAGTTGATCGTGTCTGCGCCTGGCGTATTGTTGGCGGCAGTGATCGCCTCGCGCAGGCTTATCACTCCGTCGACGCCTTTGGAAGACATCAGGTTCGCAATAGAAGATGTGTCTCCGTCATTGACATCGGTGGTCGAATCAACGGTCACCGTAGCCGACGCGATCGTGAACGACGACACCGGTGCGATATGTCCAGCTTCAAGAATCACGAGATCGCTGAGCGCATCCGAATTCAAACGCATCGGCAGCATTGCGACCGGCACGCTTGCCGCCTCAAGCGACGCAGTTGCAATCAGGCCGCGCGAGCGCGAATCCACCTGACGGGCGTCGGCGAGGATTTGCAGTTGGCGGCCAGCCGAATCTACGATAACCAAATCGTCGTGCGGTAGAGTGGATACTTTCGCCCGAACCAACTCTTTCGCATTCGGCCATGAACTCGAAGCAGTTCGGTCGATTCTCCAGTTCTTGACGTTCTGAGTCCTCTGTTTCGCGGGGCTCAGCACTTCCACTGTTCCATCTTCAAACAACAGCGCGAGATCAGTCTTGAAATCGCCGGTGAAGTCTCCGGTGGTCACGGATTTCAGCGCGGACGAGAAACTCCGTCGAGTGATCTTTGCTTGAGGCACGGCGGCCTTGCTCGGTTGATCGAGCGACAGTTTGCGATCTCGTCCCGTGATAATCAGGAGATCGTTTCCGGCCGCGACCGCAAGATCCATCCAATAATCGCCGGTCAATTGGCCGAGCGCGAGCGAGACCGCTTCTCTAGGAATCGCGAAGGTTTCCGGCGCGGCTCTCAGCGCGCCTTCGGGACTTTCGAATACGAACACCTTCGCGCCATCCGCGCCGGTGATCCCGACTATCACGTCCTCCAATCCGTCAGAGCGATTGATCTCACCAGTCGTGAGCGTCGTCACCGCTCCCGGCAAGTTGATCGCAACCGGCGGCGCGAAACCTCCTCGGCCGTCTCCCGACAGTTTGTACAGCACGTTGCTTCCGCGAGCCGCTGCCACGACATCCCGATGACCATCGGCGTCGAAATCACCCGTGCCGATGAAGTCCGGAAATTCGGGAAGCCAAAACGCACGCCCGGGTGAAAGAAAGGGAGACTCAGTGAATTCGCCTTCCGCTCTTCGCCTCTGCGGTTCAGGCGCGTTGGGAAAGAGCGCATCGACGTTGCCTCTAAGCATCGTCACGATGCCCGAGCGAGGCCCGGCGTATCCGCTTATCAAATCGGGGACGCCGTCTTCATCAAAATCAGCAGAGGCGAGCGAGAGAGGTTGAGCGAAGTTCTGTTCGAGAGCCGCTGTGAGTTCTCCGGGGCCTTCATACGATGTCAGCACGTCGCGGCCGTCCGTCAGATTGATCGAGGGGTTCCCGCGGCCGGCGGCGTGGACCGATACGCTCTCGCTGAGAACTGCTTTCCGGGAAGCAGATTGATGAAGCAAAACTTGATTTGCTGTAGTACGCACGCGGGCGAGGTGTGTGAGTGGCGCAAGCACCGAAGTCAGCGCCAACAAGACCAGTACGTCGCTTGTCTTTGAAACTCGCACGATGCATCTCCTGCGCGAGCGCTCGAAAGGCGGCCGGAGTCAGAGCGGTTGGTGATCCCGCTCGCCGAAAAAGTTGAGGCGAGTACCGAGAGCAACCCCGGCATATTTGGGTTCGGAGCTCTCGGAGAGCACCTCGCGGTTGTATTGCAATCAACTGTTAATAACCCGGGTGGAAAGTGCCTGTCGGGGCTGCGACATAATATAGGATTCAATACGGTCGCGCAATGCAGTGCTGGCTACGGAATGCACGGAGGGTGTGATCAGTGGGACTTGCCATGCGTACTCATGGTGCGGCTCTCATTAACACCGCACTTCAGTGAGGTGTTTTAAAGGAGCGGCCCAGACCTTTACCCTTTACAACAGTTTAAGCGCTGCCGGTTAAACCGTTGAAACGGTAATAATATAGTTGACTCAGTATTGCCCTAAGAGTATGCTTTCGCTCGATGCCTTCGAGCGAATTCTTCAATGCTGTCAGCAAGGCGCTTGCGGCCAAAGGTGCGCCCAAGCCTTGCGCTGTTTGTGGTCACCCGGATTTTACCTACACGCGTGGGCTCGTTTACCTTATCCAGCAGTTCGGCCCGGCTCCAATGTTACATGGTTTACCTCATGCCTGCGTTGCGCTGGTCTGCAACAACTGTGGCAATACGGTGCTCATCGGGCTAAAAACACTAGGACTAGAGGCCCTTCTCTCAGAGAAGGACATTTGGCCCTAATAGGACTCCATGGGAGAAACCAACAGCACGACGGGAAAGATTTTCAACCCACCGGACTCGCCTATCGCGCAAGATTTAATGCCGCGACGATTTAGGAATTGGATTTTGTCAGATCGAGAACTAAGTACATTAGGGTTCATTTCAGCTTTGAGCACTGCGCTAGTAGCCTTTCTCGGTATCTCCGCTGGTGCTGCGCTGACGCTCTGGGTTACGTTAAAGACGATTGCCTTCACTGATCCCACCAGCCATTCTAATTATTTTGCGGCCTTCCTTGTCTCGTTAGGTTTCACGGTTATTCTGTTCGCCGTGTCAGTAATTGTACTAGCGGCAGCATTTCTAGATGTCAGAAAGATCAGACGAGAGAGCGAGCAAGAAAAAAGGCAAAGGGATTTGCTCGCCGGGCGTGAGGTAAATTAGCTCTTTTTGGAAGGCCGCCGCACTGCTTCCCGCTCCTTAATTCGCCGCTTGTGATACTCCTCAGCCTTTTTATCAATCTCGGCCTTCGGAACTGACACAAGTTTTCGGGCGAATTCTTTGAAGCGTTCGGCTTCTGATTTCTCTTTCATAAAAGCAATGATACCATACGCGAGAAAACGAGAGGGAACACAGCCTAGCCTAGAAATTCCTTGGGATGGTGAACTCTGAGCCGTCTATGTCCCCTCTCAAGTGCGCGTTGCAACGCATAGCCGCAAAGGAGAAACGCTCTGGCGTGTCAAGCACGCCTTGAGTTAGAGTGTCAGACTTAGATAGGACTGAGGCCGGTCCTTGCCTTGGGTCTTCGGCCTCAGTCCGTGGTTCATCGGCATCTCTGCCGAAGGTCCGGCCTTGTGCGGTTGCGGTTACGCCGGACTCTCGTATTATGCCGCTAATTGGGTACGTTCGTCAACAGGTTGCCAAGCGCAACGTGAACATAAATCCAAAAGACTTAGTTACGTATACCACAGCGGCCCAGATGCGCGGAGTATCGCGTCAAGCAATCAGCCGACTTGTCGAGCGCGGTAAGCTCACAGCCGTTGAGATCGACGGCCACAAGTTTTTGTTTCGCGATGAAGTCAAGAAGTATGAGCCAAGTATAGGTGGCAGGCCGAAGCAGTCAACGAAACGACGCAACTAGGCCGTAGGGGCATTTTATGTCAGATGGTTTCATTCAGGTCGGTCAAACGCTAATCAATATTGATCGGCTGATTGTTGTCGGTCCGAGCCCTAGAGTGCGCGAGGGACATTTTCTTGCGGTATGGGACACTGGCCAAGAGCTGATGCTTTCTCAGAATGACGCAGAGGCTCTAATGAGCGCCTGTCAAGCTCGCCAAGTCTGCAAGCCGTCAGATGGTGTTATCGCAATGACCTCAGATAAGGCAATGTAAATACCGGGAAGCGGCCGGTCTGCTTCTACTTGTCCTAATGAATCAGGCCGCTGTGCTAAGAATACAACGCACGAGCCTTCGATTCTAAATGCGTCGGCTGATATTTCGAGCGGTTTACTTCTGTATCTTAGGTAAACCAGAAACGTTAGTGGCTTGCCGTGAAAGTGATAATAGTTTTCCCCTTGATCGGGTAAAATGGCCGCAACATCCTTAAACGAAATGAAGCCTTCTGCCGATTCTTTATCTGTTGAGTTGTAGAGAATGAATTGTTCGTCTTTAATCTCGAATCGCTCGCATGTAAAGTCGAACCGTTCATCATTCCCTGTGGAACTAATCCTTTTTGGATAGACCTTGAATGTTTGCATTGATTCACTTTCCTATTAGTTGTTGATAGGTAAGCCTGCGCCCAACAATCAATCGAGACAGAGCTAAGAATCGAAGCTGGTCTGTGATCTTGCGATTATTGAATCTGAATGATTGCTCATCAAGGTATCTGAACAAGTGGAAGGGCTCGATGCTAACATACGTGCCCTTGATGCATCGCTTCAAAAGCGACCAGAAATTCTCAAGGCCGTTTGTATGAATCTGCCCGTCAACGTATTTCTCGGCGTGATTGATAACCTTGTGCGTAAAGTCCTCCTCAAGGTCGTTGTAAGAGCGAAGCGCATCAGTGTAGACGCACGATCCAGCTTCAACGTGGTTATAGACTTCGCGTTGAAGCGAGGCGCGTTTAGTGTTCGGCACAACCATAGTCCGAACTTTGCCGTGACGCTCAAGCAGTCCCATAACCGCAACCTTGCCAGTAGTCTGATTGCGTCCGGTGCGCGGTGTCGCAAATTCAGCAACGCGCTTCGCCAAAACCGATTTGTGCATGTTGCGCGCTTTGCCGCCGATGTAGGTTTCGTCAACTTCAACCTCACCAGAGAGCTTATTGAAGGTTCCCGACTGCATCGCAAGTCTGATTCTATGCATAAGAAACCATGCGGATTTCTGAGTTATGCCAAGCGAGCGATGAATCTCATAAGAGCTAATCCCGTTCTTGGAAGCGCCTATCATCCAGATAGCAGCCATCCACTTGTCGAGTCCGATGGGCGAATCTTCCATGAGCGTGCCGAGCTTGACCGTGAACATCTTCTTGCACTCTTTGTTCTTGCACTGCCACGTCCGGCGCGTCGATATGAACGTGGTCTGGTCAGACTGGCAGCGTGGACATACGATCTTGCCGTCCGGCCATCGAAGCGAGATCATAAAGCCGAGCGCGTTATCAGGATCGTTGAAGTATACGATTGCCTGTTGAAGCGTTTGCGGGAAGGTTGTTGTTTTCGTTTCCATGATGCTTGAATTGTCTCATGGAAGTGCTACTGTGTCAAGTATATTATTACCGTTGAAACGGTTCCGGGGAATGCGCGCGCACCCACGACACCCAACTGAAGTTGGGTGTTAAGAAGAAAGTCATCCGCGTAGCCGACGGAGTAATCCGAAGTCAAGAACGCACCTTCGGACAAGTCCCACTGATCATACCCATGCGCAGACTACTTAGGTATCTGAGTGTCCAACGGGCGCACGTAAAGAGTGTTGATCGAGAACTTTTCGATTCCGACGGATCTAAAACCAACGGCGCCGTCTGAAAACGTGTTCTGGAGATCCGTGAACTGGGCTAACGCGAACTCTTCGCCGGTCTTTTCGTCGTGGATAGTGTGAGTGAATTTGTTTCCCTCAACCTTGATGTCGATGCTGTATTCGCGGTCGCTCTCGAGTCGCATAGGCAAGCCCAGCGCGAGATTAAAATTCGACGGACTGAATACGCCATCGCGCACGATGTAGGTAACGAACCTGTTCGGAAATTGTCCGTTTGGACCTGAGAGATAGAAGAGGTAATAGTTCTTCAGATCCTTTTGCGTCCGCAAAGCCCACGCAGCGCCGGCGCCGTTGACGAGCTTTACCTGGAAATTCATGTTGAAGTCACTGCACCTGACGATTTTCAGAATCCCCGGCTCAGGCTGTGCATCTATTTCAAGCCCGCCGTCCCGTACGTTCCAACCCGCCGAAGGTACTCGCCACCAGTTCAGATTGATGAACTCTTCAAATATCTCTTTTTGTAACATCGGCGGCGCGGGGTTGAGAACGATATAGCCGGCAACAACGCCCGCAAGCACAAGGACCGCAACTCCGATGATGATGTACAGCTTCGCGCCGCGTTTCGCAGCCACCGGCGAAGCGTCTTCGGATTTGGCCGGCGGCTTCGTTTGCATTCTCTCAGGCGCTGAACCGAGGCTCTCAGGCTTGGCTGGATTGCCGAACTCGCCTGTGTAGAGGTTGAACAACTGAGTTCGCGTGCCCGGCGCAAGCTCGTGCTCGCCAAGATCGTGCAGACAGCTCGCCCAGTTGCCAAACTGACGGAGCGTATCGGCGACGGACTTCGATAGAAGGATGTGGTTCGCGTCTCCATAACTGACAATTCGCTGCGCGGTCTTGATGCCTTCTCCGGCGACGTTGCGGCTGGCGTCGATGCCTTTTGTTCGATATACAGGTCCGCTATGAATCGCGGCGCGCAGCTTGATCTCAGGATGATGCTGAAGCTCGCGCAGGATTTCCGAAGCGCAGCGCACCGGCGCTACCGGGTCGCGGAAGAACACGAGCGCCATTCCGTCTCCCGCGGGTATTCCCATCACTTCGTCTCTCTCTTGCGCGCGCACGAACTCGGGGCTGTTCGAGGTGAGTTTGACCAATCTCCCGAGAAGCCGCGTCTGTTGATCCATCGGCAGCGTTGAATAGTCCGCGATCTCGGTGAATAGCACGTGACCGATCTCTAGTTCGCTTAGCGACGAGACGCCGTCTTCGGAGGTTGGCTCTTCTATCTGGACTGGTTGAGTCTTAGGGCGCGCGAGGTTGCCGGATGCTCTTCGTGTAGCCCCTGTCGTACGGCCCGCCGCAACAGGCTCGGTTTCCTGCGGCGGGCCGGCTAAGGGTTTGCGGCCGCCCTTATCTTGCGGGCGATGCTGACCAGTTCTTTGTTGAGGTCGGCAGCCTTCAAGCTATCAAGCGGGCGAGTTGGATCGTTCGCCGCTTGATACTTCGCGATGTCGGTTTCCTCGTAGAGACTCGCGCTCACGGCGACCCAGATAATAGTCGCGCCCTGTTGTTCGGCGGCTTCCAACAGCGGCGGGAGTTCGTGCTCGACGATGAACTCTGAGGCGAGAAAGTTCTGACTGACGAGAAGCACGGCAACATTCGCCGCCGCCAGAGCCCGTTCGATTTCATCTTTCCACTTGGCGCCGGTTTTGATTTGGGTGTCGTCCCAAAGGCTGACCGCACCGTGCCGCACAAGCGGCATCAAGGTGGTCTGAAGGCGCTCCAGCCATTTCTTATCTTTATGGCTGTAGCTGATAAACACCTGATCGCGACTTTGCTCAGGCATGGGTTACCTCTATGGCGGCGGATTGTACAGTTGACCACTCGTGATCGCAAGGTAAGACTCCGTTGTCTTTTTTTCGTAGCTGGCCAGTCAAAATTCTGATCAATGTCGCGATTCGTAGATGGCGAACAGGATGTGTCGGTCGCGCGCATCCAAGGCTCAGAATACAACAAAAGTGTCCTGGGTCACTTTCTGACCGTTAGTCTAACCGTAGACGCAAGGTCCACCGTGGTCCCACCTTTCGGAGATTGACTGACGACCGTACCGGCGTCGGGACCGGCCAACCCCCCAGCGAGTTGAAGCGAGACTGCGACTTTGAGCCCTAAATCCTTCAACGCGGCTTCGGCCTCCGGCTGTTTCTTGCCTATTACGTTGGGTATTAAAACTACGAGCTGAACGGAAATGATCGACCGAGGCGCAACCCTGGTCCCGGGCGCGGGTGATTGATTCCTGACGATGCCGGAGATTTCTATTGCGCCGACTGAAGTTGTCGACGTAATGAAAAGCCCCGATTTTCTGAGAATGACCGCCGCATCGGTAAATCGCCTACCTCGAACATCCGGCACGGTCACGGCCGACACGGCCACCTGCCCCACGCGGAAGTTGATAACGGTACCGTAAGCGACTTGGGTGCCCGGGGCGGGCGATTGCTCGGCCACAAGATCATTCGGGTCGGCGGGACGATCGGTGACCATTGATAGCCCGCCTCGGCTCTGGAAGAGGAGGAGCTCTGCATCATGGACAGTCTTGCCGCGTAAATCAGGTACCTTTACGCGCGATGGCGAAATCGCCTCCATGGACTCTCTAACGCCCGTAACCTGAACGATGTGAGGACTGCCAAAGGCATCGTCGGAGATTGTTAGCGTGGCGTTATACTTTCGGCCCCAGGCCTCATCTTCCTTTGGATATAGGGATACCTCGATGTAGCAGCGTTGTCTCGGCTCCAGAACGCGCGGACATTTGTTGGCTACGATCAATTCATTCTCGGGATCGGTGCCGCTCAAGTTTGTCTCCAGGATTCTCACGCGGGTCTTGCCGGTGTTTACCAGGTCAATGCGGCTTACCTGCCGTTCGCCGCCCGCCGTCGCGACGATGAGGACCCTGTTTGGCGATACTCTGAGAATCCCTTGATCGGGTGGAACGCCTATTCCAGCCATCGGTACATTCAAGAGGGTGTGATTAGAAGTGGGACTTTCAATCACGCTGCGGCTTGACGAGTTCTGCGCCAGTATGAGAGCCACTCGCCGCTGGCGCGCATTGTCCGAAGCTT
>Ga0207653_10000136_pt1 | contig 52600 bp, 37 predicted proteins | sample KBSK5251metaG_FD_184341 | JGI IMG/M metagenome (GOLD analysis project Ga0207653, IMG submission 184341) | Corn, switchgrass and miscanthus rhizosphere microbial communities from Kellogg Biological Station, Michigan, USA - KBS K5-25-1 metaG... | ecosystem: Host-associated > Plants > Roots >... | reverse complement strand
TTGTGAAACCAATCGTCGCCCATCCAACCGTCGACCATCGGATTCATCGGCACCGAAACCTTCAAAGCCGGATGCGGATTCACCAACGCCATCAACGGCAGAAAGCCGTCGTAAGAAATTCCGAGGATACCGACCTTGCCATTGCTCTCCGGAATATTCTTAACCAGCCAATCGATCGTGTCGTAGGTGTCGGTAGCATGATCCACCTTCGTCGAATTCAACGGCCCGCGCAGCGGCCGATTCATCACATAGTCGCCTTCCGACCCATACTTGCCGCGCACGTCCTGCACGACCCGAATGTATCCGCCTTCGACAATCACCTCGAGCGCATTGTCATAGCCGTTGAGGATCGGACCGAGATGTGAACTATTCGCATGGCTTGTCAGCTCAGTCGCGTTGTACGGAGTGCGCGTCAGAAGAATCGGAGCTCGTTTCGCACCCTTCGGCACGATGATGACCGTATGCAGCTTCACGCCATCACGCATCGGAATCATGACGTCGCGACGAACATATTCGAAACCGTCGTTAGTCGGATTGAAATCTTTGGGCGTTTCGGAGGGAAGGGTTTGGGCGTGAGAGTGAACCGAGAGAAATGAAAAAATCAGGGCAATAATTAAAACGTATTCGGAAACACGAGACCAAGTTCCAATCATTAGTACCTCTCCTGCTACAAAATTCGAGATCGTCAGAAACATTTCGTGAGTTCTTGTATGGCATTCGCTATTATAATGCAGTAGCGATGGAACGCATCCAAATTGTCAATCCCGAACGCATTGCCTGGTGCTGTGCGGAACGTGAGATCACTGCGGATGATCTTGCGGCAAGTGTTGGTATTTCACCGGCCACCATTGCGCGCGTGATGAATCACGAGGGTGGCATGACATTCAATCAACTCCGCAAGATCGCCGAATACTTTCACCGTGGAGTCTTGTTCTTTCTAGAACCAGGACCTGTAAATGAAGCGCAACTTCACACCCCACAGTTCAGGACCCTTACGAATGAGAAGCCAGAGTTATCTCCGAAAATCAAAGCATTAATCGAAAGGGTTGAGAAGCAACGCGATGTCTATCTTAGTTTACTGGAAGACCTCGACGAGATTGATCGACCATCTTATACGCCACCTTATCTCCCGCCTGCAGATCCTAAACGTGCTGCGCGACTTGCTCGCGACTGGCTCAAGTTGGGCGAAGAAAACGATTTCGATTCTTATCGGAGCGCCGTAGAAGAACGAGGCGTCCTAGTGTTTCGCAGCAACGGATACAGCGGCAAGTGGCAGATTCCGAAAGATGAGCCGATCTTGGGGTTCAGCATCTACGACGCCACTTGTCCGGTAGTCGTCGTTAAGAAGCAGTGGGAATCCCAGCAAGCTTTTACTCTGATGCATGAGCTGGGCCATCTTCTGCTCCATCGGACTAGCTCTATTGACGATCAGGGTGACTTCGATTCAAATGCCGGCCTCGAGCGCGATGCGAATTCGTTCGCCGGCTCCTTGCTCGTCCCAGATGATTTTCTCCGCCTGATTGAGGATACTGAACGTCCGCAAGATGTGGGAAACCTCGATACTTGGCTTAGGCCTTACCGGGAAGCGTGGGGCGTAAGTGGTGAAGTAATCCTTCGTCGGTTATTGGACTCGCATCGGCTGGCTCAAGGTCAATACCACGCATATCGCAACTGGAGAGCGCAGCGAGAATACCCACAATCAGAACGTGGAAGCAGGCAGTACCGGCACCGGGAACCTCGACACGTATTTGGGGATCCATTTGTTCGAACGGTTCTTGCTGCTTTAAACGCACGTCAAGTCACGCTGGCGAAGGCGAGTAGTTATTTAGATAGCCTCAAGATCAAAGACCTGCATAAATTGGAGCAATACTATGCCGGCCTTTGATGCTTCATCGATGCTCCACGCTTGGGACAATTATCCCGAACGGCAATTCCCTCCACTTTGGAATTGGATCGCCCGCGGAATTGCGGCGCGGCACATAACAATACCGCGCGTGGCTTGTGACGAAGTCGCCCATAAAGCACCTGAGTGCGCTGACTGGCTAAGACATAGAAACATCGAGGAATACGAAGTGACCAATGGGATTACGCACCATGCGGTGCGAATTAAGGGACTCCTCGGAATCGTTGGTGACAATTACCATCCTAAGGGCGTGGGAGAAAACGATTTAATTATCGTAGCGACCGCGCTTGTTCATGGTGTGGAACTAGTTTCAGAAGAACAACGTCAAATTAATCCCCCGCAAGTGGCCGCCAAACGCAAGATTCCATTGGTATGCGCGATGGCGGATGTCGCAGTTCCATGCTGTAGCTTTATAGAGTACCTTAAGAGATCTAACGAAATATTCGGGTAACAGTTAATCGACGATTGGCACGTTCAAGAGTCTTATTAGAAGGTTTGGATATGGTTCCTAGATCATTTGGACGAATGTAAGCGCTACGGCTGTCACCCGCTTCACGGGTTCCACCTACATTTTGGTATTTGACCTGGGGCTCACGCCCCAGGCTTTACGTTGATGTCCGCTCCGCACCCTGTACTTCGTCATTTCGTGAGAGACGAACGGAGTTCTTCAATCGCCGTCGGCCCATCGACGGCGGGCAGTTCGCCGCGTTCAAATGCATCGATGCGATCTTCCGATTCGGCTGTCCACTTCGCTTCGATTTCCTTGATTCGATCGTGGTCGAGGCTTTCCCATAGCACATCTATCAACGCTGCTCTTTCGGAAGGTTCGAGCTTCTCGATTTCATTCTGAATGGATGCAAGGCTCATGGGGGGATCATTCAATGTAACGAAGATGGTGTCAAGACCGTGATGAACTTTAGTCCGCGCCGTGAGCGAATGTCCCCAAATTCCATCACCGCCCGAGGGATCCCGATCTGATTGAGATCGCAGGCCTGACCCTAAAGTCCGAAAGTTCCGCACGAAGCCTCGCAACGCTCTTTGCGGCTTTGCCGCCGCACAGTGCGGAAAGGCTCCGCCTTTCCGGCGCGTGACTTATTTTGTTTGAGGCTACGCCTCGAATTGGCGGCATAGCCGCAATTCAAACTAAAGCGACCCCCGGTAAGCCGTAGGCTTACCGCACTGGGCGGCGGCAGAGCCGCACCGATACAAAAATAATTCTGTCGTCCGCTCCCGGACTCATATCATTCTGCCGGTGATGATCCTGGGGCTTGCGCCCCAGGCTTAATGCTGTCGCCCGCCCCGCGCCGCGGGCTGGTCGGAAAAACCGCGTAGCGGTGAAATGTTTATAGAAAGGCAGGCCAGTTGAGGCTTAGTAGCTCCTTTAGGAGCGTAACCAACGGTCTTTCGCCCATAAATGGGCTCCCGAGAATGGGCTTAAGCTTTCTATAAACATTACATCCCTACGGGATTTCACGACAGACTCCTCCGCGAGCTGAAGATTGATCTGCGAGCCCGGTCGCTATCGCTCCCGGTACTGACTGCGCCATCGGTGAACATATTTTGTTTGAGGCTACGCCTCGAAACGGCGGCATAGCCGCAATTCAAACTAAAGCGACCCCCGGTAAGCCGGAGGCTTACCGCACTGGGCGGCGGCAGAGCCGCGGGCTAATCGCATGGTGCCGACCTTAACTACTGGGTGGTGTTGGTCCAGGATGGGGCTTGGATCGTCTGGGGCCGCGCTCGGTGTGGCTGGCGCTGGTCCATTCCGCGAGGACCGGCGCATCGTTCGCGTACTTGTTGCTTCCAAAATCCCGGCAACGCGCGACCTTCTGATAGATTCTGTTTTCTTTGTCGTTCATGCGGGAAAACCTCCTTTTGAGGAAAGCGATTAAAAGGTTTTCACTTCTCGACCCGTGGAAGATCGTGAGGTGATTTGGTGCGAACCCTGCTTGAAGAACGATCAGCGCCGGTGTTTGGAACGGGATATCGGCGCGACCTGGACGAAGCGAGCGAATTTTAGCATGAGTTCTTGCAACAAAGACAAGAGTCTTTGTTTTTACTGAGGCTTTTGAAGGATTTGAGCGGCGAGACTTGTCGCGCAGGAACGAAAATTTGCTCCTTTTGCGGGTGGGCGCGCGGTTGGATCAACTGCGCATGGGATTGGATCAGCTGCGCACGGGGTTGGATCAGCTGCGCATAGAACTGGATCAACTGCGCATGAGGTTGGATCAGCTGCGCATGGGGTTGGATCGCTCGCGCACAGTCTTGGATCGACTGCGCACGGTCTTGGATCGACTGCGCACAGTCTTGGATCGACCGCGCGCGGGACTGGATCGACTGCGCACGGGACTGGATTTTAAGCGCAGCGCTTCGAATGGCGTGAGCGCGGTGTCAGACCAGGCGCGCGCGCTGTTAAATTAACCGCGCACGAGACCCGATGAGATGCGATTTGAGGTGGAGCGGCCGCGCATGGAGGTTTTGCCGCTGCGCATTGAGAATCTTAAGTGTTCGCTGGTACCCCCTTTTGAATGACTTTTTGGTAACAGGCGTTTTCGCCTGGGAATGAAAGATCCATTAGTTTTCAAAGCCCCATTAATGGGGCTTTAGTAGCTCCTCCTGTTTCTTACACAGGTCCCGACCTGTCGCGGGGACTGGGCTACAGAAAAGTCCCACGACGAAATTCAGTTATTACCAACTCTCCACTTCGCCGATCTGCTCAGCAAAACGTTGTACTCAGCAGAGCACAGTGCATGATGCCGGAATGAGTGTTACGATGAATCATAAATTCAGCAGAGGTGATGACTATGGCATGGGACGGTGACGCATTGGCAGGACAAATGGAAGAGGCACTCGAACGGCAACAAATGGTTGCTGACGCAAGGGCGGTGAGGGGCACCTCAACGGTTAACGAGCGCGCCCGCAGCGCTCAGTTTGAATCGCTGCGAGCTTCGCGATCGCGCATCATGACGCAACTGAGCCTGGCCACAAACCCTGCTTACCGCACGGTGCTCGAGCGTGGCCTGAAATCCATCAATGATCAGATGGCTGAAGACGAAGTGAACTCTAAGGCAGAGACTAAACCCACCGACAGTTGATATTAGATGACAAAGGAGTCTGACGGCTCCTTTCAGATCATTCGCGCTCACCTGTGCAGTTGATCCTGCTCACACCTAATATTTCACGAACTCAAATTTGAGCCGCATGCTCAGACCCGGACTGTTATAGAAGCCACCAAAATTGGGACTCGTCAGATTGTTCTGCACATCGCGCGGGTTGAAGTGATTCGTGACGTTGAAGAATGTAATGCCGGCGCGGCCCCGGTAAGTCTTACCGCGAAAAGGAATTTTCAATCCCTTCATCACCAGAACGTCGAGCGTGAACAACTGCGGAAAGCGGCCGGCGCCGTTTCGCGGACCAACAAAATCCTGTTGCTGATTCAGGGCTGAAAACGGAAAGCCGTTGCGCCAATCAACTACCGGCGTAATCACTATGTTATGCGGTAGAGCAAAATCGCCCCAGAACAGCAGACGGTTCGGCGCGTCGAACGGTTGTCGTCCGAACTCGTTTGGCCGAATCACCGGATTGCGCAGGTTCCCGAAATAAGTGTTGTAGTCGTTCAGATCGCCGCGCGCCTGTGACCGCACATACGAGATAAAGATGTTCCGTCCTTCCTGAAAGCGAAACCGCGCCAACGCCTGAAACTCTCGGTAGAGCGATCTGCCGTCGTTCTGCAAACGCAGTTCGTTCTGCAGACTCGCCGGCTGAATCAGAAAATCACGATGCGTGTACCGCTCTTCGTATCCAAGCCGGAACAGCAGACGCTCAGTCACCTGATGATCGACCTGCATATTCCAGGCGAGACTGTACGGATTCCTGAGCTCGTTGGGCGCCGTGTTGCGGAACAGCCGCGGGCCGTCCGTCACAGTGATGCCATTGGCCGCAAAAGTCGTCACGCGTTGACTCGGGTATTGTGTAAACGCGCCGATGTTCAGCGGAATCTTGTCATAGAAGACGCCGGCGCCCCCGCGCACCACGGTTCGTCCTGAGGCGTTTGGCAGAAACACAATTCCAATCCGCGGCGCGAAATTATTCTGTGCGCCAAGTTGATCGCGATCGAAACGCAGCCCGGCATCCAGCGTCACCCGGCCGTTCAACTCCCACTTGTCCTGAAGGAACACCGAATACTCATTCTGGCTTTGCGTCAAAGGTTGACCGTTAACGAATTCGATCAACTGATACCTGGCGCCATCCGCGCGAATGATGGTAACCGGCTGACTCGTGTCGGTCCCTGAAAACGATGTGTGACTGTAATTGATTCCGGCCTTCAAAGAATGTGTGCCCTGCCATTTCTGCGGCGCAAAGTTGTAAACCTCCAGCACTTCGTAACGGCGACTGTCACGATGCTGGCGATCGTACCAACCGCCGAAGTTACGCTCCGGCGCGATTCGATAAGGACTCCCGCTGTTGCCAAAAATGTCGCCGTCATACTGTTTGGCGCTGAAGCTGGATTGCAGCAACGAGCCGGCTTTGAATGCCGCCTGTTCGTTGAGCGCGAGGAACCAGCCGCGTTGATGAAAGTTGGCGGTCGTCTCGATCGGATTGAAGGTGTTCAAGTTGAAGTAATCAAACTTCTGCGGAAAGAGCGAAAAGCTGACGGTCAAACGGTGCTCGGGATTGATGACATAGTCGAGCCGTGAAAACGAGTCGAAGCTTTCGCGCTTGATATCGCTCGGCTGATTCAGATCTTCCAGGCTGGGAACGTTGGTCCGCACGAAACGGTATTCGAGGCTCTGAAAGAAAAACAGCTTGTCCTTTTTGATCGGTCCGCCGACAGCGATGCGCGGAGTGGCGGCGCCGATGCCGAAGATATGACCGTCGCGCACACGTGGCCGCGGCAGCGTCCCGGTGACCAGGTAACGCAGCTTGTTGCTGCCGGACCGCGTCTCGATCGCGGTCACCGCACCGGTGAACTTGCCGTATTCTGAGGAGTAAGGATTTGAGTAGACGTGAACAGTTTCAACTGCTTCGAGCGGCAGTTCGATCGCGGGATTACCAGTCACCGGGTCAGTCACGTTCAGACTCGAGACCAGAATGCCGCTTTGGCTGGGGCGAGTTCCCTTAATATTCAGGGTGCCGTCAGGACCGCGCACAACTCCGGGTAAGAGCGGCAAAGCATCCTGAAATTTTTGATCGATCAAAGGCGCATCTTGCAGCGCGCCAGAGGTGAGCACGCCCGGCGTCGTGGTGTCGGCTTTGGTGACATCGGTTGGGTCCTGCTTCACCGTGACGGTGTTGCTGACCGTTTCGGGCGTTAACAGGATGTTCTGTTCGACAGTCGCATCAATCTGGACACTAATACTCTGTTCGTATTTCTTGAATCCATTCAGCTCGACTGAGATCGAATAGTCTCCCGCAATCAGACCGGGAAAATCATAGAGGCCTTCTTCGTCGCTGATGGATTGCAGCTTCTTACTCGCCAGTCGCTCTCCACTCAAGGACACGATCACGCCCGCCAGCGGCTTGCGATGATCAGGTATGTCCGCAACAACTTTGCCCTTGATGCTGCCGCCCTGGGCCGCGACACTCGACGATACGATGAGAATAAAGCTGAAGATTACCGCCGTCGTCGTCGCGACATGTAGCAAGAATGATCCCGGACGGTTAATGAGATGGCCGGGACTTATGAAACCCATGAGATCGACCCCTTTGATGATGACTGGAACATTCGCAATCGTTCTTAGATGCGTCAGCCTGCTAATCGTTCCGGAACAAGTTTGCAAGTAATGTTCCGGCCACGCAAATGATCTCAGCGTCAACGATCGGTGAGTTAGTAGCTATTCAAATGTCGGGTTTCTGCAGCAACAGTCGGCGAGGTGCGACACCGCGATAACACACCACCCTCATACTGGCTTCGCCGCCTGTTGCGCGCCCTTGGGAAGAGGAGAGGTTCACTGCAAGCGTCCTCGCTTGCTGACGTTGGATTGCGCGGCGGGGGGAATACGGCGCGACGCAAGCGTGCGGTGGCGGCTTCACCGCAGCACACTGCGGTAAGCCTCTGGCTTACCGGCGCGTCCTCCAAATTGATCTTGCGGCTACGCCGCAATTCTTCGAGGCGTAGCCTCGAACCTAATAGATCGAATGCTCGCCGGAAAGGCAGAGCCTTTCCACCGTGTGCTGCGGTAAAGCCGCAAGTTGAGCCCAGGTGAAGTCAGAATCCGGTCGTTATCGCTCCCGGTACTGACCTCATTGCGACGAGGTCGCTCGTGCCAATTAATTCCTTTTCCGCACAACCCAATTCGACATGGAACGCTGATGCTGCACGACCACAGTCTTGAACGGCTCGAGCCATTCGCCGCCGAGAGCTGCAGTCGTCGTCAGCAGCATTTGCTCGTCAACCAGGAAGCGGACGCTGCCGTCGGGAAGATGGTAGCGGCGGCCCTCGGTTTGTTCGACTTCATCCTCGATTCCGATCGTGGACGCGAGGCGCGCGAAGAAGATTCCGCCCGGCTTCAGCACGCGCCACATTTCGCGCACCATGCGATGCCAGTGCTCCTCGTCCGTGGCGAAGTGCAGCACCGCGCTGCTGATGACCACGTCAAAGTCGGCATCAGCAAACGACGTCGATTCGACCGCCTCCACGCGAAAATTATCCTGAGAAAGATTGGGAGCCAGCGAAGATGCCAAGGCTCGGACGTGGGCAATCGCTTCCGGCGATTGATCGATTGCGCAGACCTCGAATCCGCTCTTCAGGAAGTAATTCAGATTGCGCCCACCGCCACACCCGGCATCAAGCAGACGCATTCCGGAGACGAAGCGACTCTTTAGCAGTTGATCGAACAGATAGATGTCGATACCGCCGAACCAGTTCTGAAGATCCAACTGTGATGCCATTTTACCCGCTTCTTCTTATGGAGTGCGCCGGCAGAGCGAAGCGGACTGGAGCGCAAGCGTCCCGCTTGCTGGATTGAGACTCGTGCCCCGTTCGAATGCAAGCGGGACGCTTGCGCTCCAGTCGCCGCTTCGCTCTGCCGGCGCACTCCAAATTTTACTTGCGCTCAGTGCCCAGCTCGTCCCAAATCAACACATGACGTGTCTCGCGCAACAGCAAGGAACCAACAATGAACGTTATTGTCGCGACCGCGATCGGATAGTAAAGCCCTGCATAGATGTTGCCGGTCTGAGCAATTATCGTTAGGCCGATCAACGGCAGGAGTCCACCAAAGACCCCGTTCCCGATGTGATAGGGCAGCGAAAGCGAGGTGTAACGAATCTTTGCCGGAAAAGCCTCGACCAGATAAGCCGCGATTGGGCCATAGACCATCGTCACGAAGATCACCTGGATGAAAATGAGCAGAACGAGTTTCCACGCCATGCCATTACCTGCCAGTTGTGAAAAGTTAACGTAGGTAAGGACTTCTTTCGCCGGCTGCAAGACTCCGTTGACCGATGTCTGTGGCGTCAGGGTGATCGCGCCCGTGATCGGGTTCTTCTGCGAAACGGCCGTGACGATGTTCGATCCGATCACCGCTTGCATCGCATGGTAAATCGGCAAGTAAGAAATTGCGGCGAGGATGCAACCGAGCATCATGACTCGCTTTCTTCCCAGGCGATCTGAGAGTGCCCCGAACATCACAAAGAACGGCATTCCCATTAACAGCGCCGCGGCCACGATGTAATTGGCAGAGGTCGCATTCACCTTGAGAATCGTCTGCAAATAGAAGAGCGCATAAAACTGCCCGGTGTACCAGACAACTCCCTGGCCAGCTGTCGCGCCAAATAATGAAATAAGCACGCGCTTCAGATTGGCCCACTGGGTAAACGCCTCTTTCAGCGGTTGGGCTGAGGTCATGCCGTTGCTCTTGATGTGCTCAAAGATCGGCGACTCCTTCATCCGCAGACGAATGTAGAGCGACACCGCGACCAGAAAGATCGAAACTATGAACGGCAGACGCCATCCCCACGAGGCAAACGCGGCTTTGCTCATCGTGTTCTGATTCACCAGGATGACAACCAGCGAAACAAACAGGCCGAGCGTCGCGGTGATTTGAATAAAGCTCGTGTAGAACCCGCGCCGCGCGTCGGGCACGTGCTCGGCAACATAGACCGCCGCGCCTCCGTATTCACCGCCGAGCGCCAGACCCTGCAGGATTCGGATCAACAAGAGGATGATCGGCGCAGCCATCCCAATCGTTGCGTAAGTCGGCAGAAAACCGATGAGCGCGGTGGCCCCGCCCATGATTAGAAGTGTCACCAGGAAAGCGTATTTGCGTCCCACCAGATCGCCGATGCGTCCAAAAAAGAGCGCCCCAAAAGGCCGCACGACAAAGCCCACGGCAAACGTCGAGAGATAAGCAATCAGCGCAATAGTGTTATTGCCTTGCGGATAAAAGAGAGGCGAAATTACCGTGGCGAGGCTGCCAAAAATATAAAAGTCATACCACTCGATCATCGTGCCGACTGAGGATGCGCCGATGATTTGCCAGACAGAATAGTCTTTTTTCATTCAGGCGGTTTTCACTTTCGCGGCAGCATTCCCACGAGCATTTCAAACGAGTCGTGCACCGCACTGAACGAATTCTCAAGTTGCGCGTCCGTGCCGTCCTGCGCGTGCCGGCTGAAGCTTTCCAGAGCGCCGTCGAACTTCTTCAATTCTTTCCGAAACTCTTCATGGTGTTTTGCGGGCGTGCCGCTGGGCAGACCAACCTGAACAATCGCCTTGCCGCGCTTCACTAATTCTGCGGCGGTGGTTCTGATGCGCTGAAAATCTTTGGCGGGCAGCGCCTCGTGCTGGAGCGGATGAAGGACGTGGTGAAATTCGTTGTACTCCTTAACGCTGAAATATTCGTCGGCGGATGCAGGGTTGGCGAAAGTTGTTGCCCACAAAACTAACAAACAAACCAAGATTGCGGCGCGGCGCGAAAATCTTCTGACTAATTTCACTAGTTGTCTCCTTACTCAAAATCTCATTTAGCATCACGATTCAGATCTCATTAGCACTTAGCTGCGGAGCAGCGATCAGAGTTAAGCCCAAGGTGAGGCTTTGCGGGCCTTGGGTACGCGCCATTTAGAGTGATCGAGCCCCGAAGGGGCGACTGCGATCATAGATAATCAGCGCGACCTTGATTCTCTGGCGCCGCTTCGCGGCTCTCAAACAGATACTGGCCATCACCCAAGGTTCGCAAAGCCTCACCTTGGGCTTGACTCTGTTCGTTGCTTCGCAGCTAGAGCCTGAAATCTGCGTAATCTGCGGATTAGCCTCGCGTCAACTGGCGATACTTGATCCGGTGCGGCACCTCGGCTTCCGCGCCCAGACGCGCTTTCCGATCTTCTTCGTAATCGGAATAGTTTCCTTCGAACCAGACAACCTTGCTGTCGCCTTCGAACGCCAGCATATGCGTGGCAATCCGATCCAAAAACCACCGATCGTGTGAGATGATAACTGCACAGCCGGCAAAATCTTCCAAAGCTTCTTCCAAAGCACGCAGCGTATTCACGTCGAGATCGTTGGTCGGCTCGTCGAGCAACAAAACATTCGCGCCTTCCTTCAGCATCTTCGCCAGGTGAACGCGATTGCGCTCGCCGCCTGACAACATCGAAACTTTTTTCTGTTGATCTGAGCCGGAAAAGTTGAAGCGACCCACGTATGCGCGCGAGTTCACTTCCCGATTGCCGAGTTTCAAAACATCTTCGCCACCTGAAATCTCTTCCCAGATCGATTTTTTCGCGTCGAGCGTGCGGCTTTGATCGACATAAGCCAGTTGAACGGTCTCGCCAATTCTAATTGTTCCACTGTCGGGCTCTTCCTGTTTCGTGATCATGCGAAAAAGAGTTGTCTTCCCTGCTCCATTCGGCCCGATCACGCCGACGATCCCGCCCGGCGGCAGAGCGAAGGTCATGTCTTCGACCAGAAGTTTTTCGCCGTAAGCTTTCGTGACTTTATCAGCTTCGATCACAACGTCGCCCAGACGCGGACCCGGCGGAATCGGAATCTCCAAATCCTCGCGGCGCTTTTCCGACTGCTTGTCCAGCAAACTTTCGTAAGCATTGATGCGCGCTTTACCTTTGGCGCGGCGCGCTTTCGGCGACATCCGAATCCATTCCAGCTCGCGCTGCAGAGTCTTCTGTCGTTCACTCTCGGATTTTTCTTCACGCCGCAGACGCTCCTGCTTCTGCTCCAGCCAACTCGAATAATTTCCTTTCCAGGGAATCCCTTCGCCGCGATCCAATTCCAAAATCCAACTCGCTACGTTATCGAGAAAATATCGATCGTGCGTCACCGCGATGATCGTTCCCGCGTAACTCTGCAAGTGATGTTCGAGCCACGCGACCGATTCCGCATCAAGATGGTTCGTCGGTTCATCCAACAAGAGGATGTCGGGTTTTTGCAGCAGCAGACGGCAGAGCGCCACCCGTCTTCGTTCACCGCCGGAAAGAATTTTCACCGGCGTGTCCGATGGCGGACAGCGCAGCGCGTCCATCGCCATCTCCAGACGCGAATCCAGGTCCCACGCGTCGAGATGATCCAACTGTTCCTGGACCACACCTTGTCTTTCGAGCAGAGCGTTCATCTCGTCGTCCGACATTTCTTCGCCGAACTTTGCGTTAATCTCTTCGAACTCTTTTAGCAAACTAACAGTTTGCTTTACGGCTTCTTCGACGACTTCGCGCACCGTGCGGCTGTCGTCGATCAAAGGTTCTTGTTCGAGATAGCCGACGGTGTAGCCAGGCGAGATCACGGTCTCCCCGTTAAAGTCTTTATCAACACCCGCAAGGATGCGCAGCAGCGAGGACTTACCGGAACCATTCAGGCCGATAACCCCAATCTTCGCGCCGTAAAAATAGGAGAGATAGATGTCTTTGAGGACCGGCTTTTTGTCATAGAACTTACTGACGCCGACCATGGAGTAGATGACTTTGTTTTCAGTGGACATGTGATGGAATCGATTATTTCCTGCGGCTTCGATTTACGGTCGAGTGAGCTCCGGCTGAGTCTTCAAGACGTTCCCAGACTATCTTCCGATTTGGTGGTAATCCAGATATGAAGTTTTGTTAGGTCCATGCGAAGGACTCTAGCTGAGATCTCGTCTCCTACGCGAAGATCTGTAACCTTACCCGTTGAGGTCTCGCTGGCATACAACAATGCCTCGCCGAAGCCTAAGTCTACAAATGCCCCATACTTTTTGATAGCGCACACTATGCCGCTGACATGCGCACCCGGCGCAAGCGAGGCTAACTTAGTTCTTAGCTCCTGTTCGAGCAACGGTCGCCGTGACAGATCAACTTGGAATCTCTCGATATCGAGTCGAGTGATCTCGAACTCGTAGGTCTTTCCGATGATTGAATCGATTGACCGGATTTTCCGGTAGTCAAACTGATCGTATGGGAGATAGGCATTGATACCAACGTCAACGATGAATCCTCCACCTTTACTCTTATGCATTCCTTTTCTCACAAACTTCACAATGCGGCCCAGAACTAGCTCTCGATTCTGGAAGGCTGCCACCAGCCTAGGCCAGTGTTGCATACCAACAGGAGGAAACTTATCCAGAGTTCGGCGTAGCCGTAGCCATCCCTCAAATGGCTCTTGTTTGAGCGCTCTATTGGTTGCTCGGTCGAATCTCTGCCAACTAGAGACCCCTCCCCGATCCTCAGCCTGGCCGGCGAGCCACTGACATATCCAGGCTACTAGTTTCTGGGGTAGATCCTGCGAGCTGAAACACTCGCAAAGAAAGGCCGCAAAGCCAATTGGATTTGCGCGTTTTGCCAAATACGTCCCTTGAACTAGGTTGTCCACTGCAAGCGTCAGCAACTCGGGATCGCGGCACCCAAGATTAAGCACCGATAGGCATATCTGCCTCCATCTCTCAGTATCGTTTCTGTGTGGCGTTTTGAGCCACCTGAGGCCAGGATCGATTAGTCTCTGGGCGTCATCGGCGACCAAGATCGAGCTATTTGAAGTTAAGTAGTTCCGCAAAGTGAACCAAGTATTAGACCAATCCCGTTCTGTATCGTCCGCGATGTCCGCAATAAACCAAAGACCTCTCTCAAGCAGCCGAGAAACCACAGAAGTGTGGCCCAACCGAATCTCCTGTTGAAAAACTTTTTCCCAAACGAAGCCAAACCGATTGTGATCTTCATTGACCTCAAGCCATTTATGAGCGCACGCGGTGAGCCGCACTCGCTGCTCAGAATTCAGCCAACTTCCTAGCTTGCTGAACAAACTGTGCCACAACCACTGCCACCCAGGTGTCGTGAGGTTATTCTCACACCAGACGATGAGTTCATTGTTAACGTAGCCGAAATCGTCAGACTCCGATAACAATTCGCTTTCAAGCAACGCCAATCTGACGAAAGCCGAAACGGGAGAATCAGCCCGCTCATCAGCCCACTGTTCTCCAACTTGCCGCAGTGTTGATTTTGGAACGTCTAAATAGGATTCTTCGGTATTCAGCAACTCCTGCCATACAAAGGGCCACCCTGAATTATTCTCGTTTTCAGGAAGCCATCTCCAAGCTAGTTCGAGAAGGCCACGGCCCGCTTGACCCGAAAAAGACTCGGAGTGCATCGAAATCAAATGGCGCCAAACATGAACCCAGGATGACGACTTCTGGTGCTGAACTAACCATTGGGTGCCACTGCTTAGCAATTCATTTGTAGACAAAATCTTTGGCGACTGCTGTTGTATCTGAACCAACATGTCCCATAACCAAGGCCAGCCCGGTGAGGCGTCATTCTGCGAGAGCCAGTGAACCCCCATCTGCGTAATCTCTTTACTGCTCGCGTCTAACTCGAAAGAATTGCGGACCGAGGATCTACTAAGTTGAAAATTGTGTGCTGCGAAAGTGCACCACACGTGGCTCCACGCACGTTGCTCACGATTTTCGGACAACCAGCTTAGGGTTGCTTTACTTAGTTCGGATTGACCAGGCGCACACTGCCAGAGCATCGACCAAAGACGAGGCCAAAAAGAATGAGTTGTCCCCAAGGCCCGCACAGCCTTATCGAGCAGCTCCTCATTTCCGAGAAGGCTCGCGATCAGTGTGTCCTTCGCAGCCCATCGACACCAATACACCCACGCTTCCGCGCCTTCGGAACCATATAACGACAGATTTGAGTCCAGATGTTCAGTCCACGCATTTGTCATCCCGTTGGCGAGCACGACGGGATCGACGTCACGTAGTCGCGCATTGCCTGTAACCACGCTACGCAAGAGGCGAAAGGCGGTAGGCAGATCACTACCAAGCGCTTGTTGAAACGCAGTCACAATATCTTCACCCCGCCCCCGAGCATCCGAGTTTGATCGGAGAGTAGCGTAAATTGCCGAACTAAGATGTGGATGGGTAAGCTTTAGATATTCACGGGCCCGTGATTCAACGGCGAGCAGCGAAAGGTCTCCCTCAAGGTTGAACGCGGACAGTCTCGTTTCCTCGTCTGAGGTGAGCCATGCTCTGGGCGTCCAGATATACAGCCGGTTGAGCGCAAGAGGGACTCGCAAGGTTTGGTCTAGCCTTGAGTCGACAAGGCGAGCCCGAAACCGAAGAGCAAACGGTCGCAGGTCGCCGTGCCGCATCTCAGCCATGACAGAGATCATGAGTGCTTCATCTTGTCTCGATGCGGAACCTTGATGTGGAATTTTGCCTGTGCGTCGTTCAAACCACCCTCGGAATTCCTGTGTTTCAGAAGGACTGAGGGGAGACAGTTCCCAAGTGTGAATCACGAACCCCTCGGCCCGGCTATCTCGTTCGAAAGCTGAGCGGAACTCCGGTGGACCGCACGTAACGATCACCGGCCAGCGAACGGAGTCCGTCTGCAATATGTGTGAGACCATCACAGATAGGTTCAGGTCGTCCCGCGCCTGGGGATCATAGAGATCGTCAACGAAGACGTAGTCTATGTCCTCTTCACCTTCAACGATCTTAGACCAATATCGAAGTAACTCAGGCAATTGAGATGCGCTATTGCCTAGCCACACGACTCGCGCGCCGCGTTGCACGACCAATTCTTCCGCCATCTGAAGTAGTAGGACGCTCTTTCCACAGCCTGATCGCCCGGTTATCCAAAACACGTCGACGCCTTCGCCCTCAGACGCCGAGTGCTCGGCGACAACCGTCTTAAGAACGTTGAGCGCCTCGAAGACACGTTCTTCTCTAGGCATGAAACGGCCGTCTCGGAAATGCTTGAGGGTCGGCGAACTGCCGATCACGATCTCGCGCGAAACGGTTTCTGGATGGGCAAAGTCAGATGCCTTTAGGGCAAATCCGGGAAGATTTTGCTCCCGACGGCACAGAAGGAAATCTTCAACGATAGCATCTCGAAGTACCGAGGCATCCGAAGGATGGCGACCGTGATTTAGACACCTGTCTAAGGACCGTCTCGCCAAACCGAAAGGATCACTTGTATGGGGATACAGGGTGCAGATAAGCCGCCACCAGGGATCCTGTTCGACACGCGGTTGCAATATGGCCCCTCTGCTTCGTAAGTCCTCGAAACGCTGTTTAAGAGAAGCATCAACTACGTGGGACCTAGCCGGTAGGCGCACACATGCCCAGTCAAGTGACGCTACGGAATATGAACGTCCTACAACTTCGTAGCGAGTAAATGAGCGCAGTTCAGAGTGGCCGTTTTCCTCTAAGAATCGATCGATCAAAGTGAATTCTAATGCGGCCTTACCCAACGTTTCGGTTGTCAGCCTAACCTTCGCCTGAACACACACCAAATGATCCTGGTCAAGTTTGGTGTAGTCCGAAAGGGCCTCCAGCGCATTCCCAAAGCGATGCCCAGCGGACTCCAAAGTGAGTCCGGCAACAAGAGCTGAAGCAAAGTCAGCAAGGTAGACTCGCAACTGGTAATTGAATCCGCTCAGGGCATTCAGCCCTCCGGAGGCCCGCTTAGGATCACTGGCAGCGTATTCAGCTAGAAGGGCAGAAAGGCTCATAACCAGAAGTCGTCTGAGGTGTCCAGTTGCACTATGATGAGCATAGCAACGCGTAATGGTCGTGCGGGAAGGCCAAAGGCGCGTTTCGCGTCCTGATGCAACATCATAATCGAATCATCTTGATCGAGGCTTGCGTTAATCGACACCCCACTCTGTCTCACGGTCGCGCTGCGATCTAGGATCGCGATCTTTAGAATGGGTGAGTCGATTTCGGTCACTCTGAGCCTCCACGGATATAGAACTCGACGGGTCTAACTACCAACACGCTTTAGTCCGGCTCAACTTCAGCCTGATGTCTTCTCACCTCTTTAAGGAAGCTGATCGGTTCAATCACGGTGAGCGAACGAAATCTATGACGGAATTCTTTGCAACTATCATCGTGGCCGGTCATCAAATCGAGCAAGTCTTTATCGCGGCTGACGAGGTAGTTCGCTTCGGCTTCGATTGCGAGGTTCAGATACGGTTCGTCGTCGATGTCTCTTGGGTAACTAAATCGTCTGGGAACATTGCCGGTCATTTCAGCAATGCTTCTTATCGCCATGAGGAAGTCCTCAACGATCTCATCTGTTAGCTCGGGATAGCGTGCTCGGATCGTGGGACGCTTCAATACCTCGGAAACCTCGGTCAAAATCTCTTCGCTGAGCAGCAACTGCACCAAGCCTTCTTCAGCTAAGCGCAGACATGCGGCGGCCGGGCCGGTTTTTCGCGCGACAGCTTGCAACAGGATATTGCAGTCAAAGACCACGCCCAACCCGGGCCTGTTTTTCACCCCTGATGCCTCTCTTGTCTCTCCTCGGAGACTTCTCGCCGCGCTTCAGTAAAAAGGGTGTCCAGTTCCGGGTCGGAGATCCCGCTTCGCTCCACCGCGGCGCGGAAGGGCGCGAGAATCTCGTCGAAGGTGCGGCCGCGATTCACCTCTCGCTCGACAAGTTTCTCCACATAACCCTGAATGTCGCAGCCTTCAGCCCGAGCACGCTTTTCGAGCAACGATTCAACTTCTGGTTCAAGTTCCAGTGTTACAGTCATGCTGATACTCCTCGGGCAAGGCGCTTCTTTGTCCACTCAGAATTTTTCTTTCATTAGCCCCGAAACTCTTCGCGTAATTATGATCCTTAGGCGGCTTCACATCAAGGCTCAGTAGCCGAGCAAAGTTTCTTCGACGCGTAGCGTCGAGATGACTTTAGCCGTGGCTTTCAAGCCACGGACAGCATTCGAAGTGAATGTTTCGTCGCGTTTGCGACGACTGAACATCAACCGTCGCTACGACGCCCGATTCACAACTCCGTCGGCCCGGCCTTGAGAGGCCGGGCTAAGTTCAATCGTCGCTCTGTGACGAAACTGCTCCACCTTAATGCGATACCCACAACTCATTTCCTCGTCAGGCATTCAGTCAACTCCGGCGTTTTCGTAAAGCCACAGTTCCCATCCGACTGACGCTCGCACGTGGCTTTCTGATAACAGGCGTACTCTGGTCGAAACTCGCAGGTGGAAATCACGTTATGATCGGAGCAGATCTGACTTGAACAGCCGGTCTTGATGCATGGTTTCATTGAGCCAGTGTCCGACTTGCTGCGAACATACACTTGCGTGGCTTTCAGCTCGAACGATCTGCCGCCCGGGCCTTTTACCGGAACGTCCTGGCCGGTGACTATCACGCCGTTCGGCCCCGTCATTGCTGCGTTCACGACGGGCGAGTTCTCGCCCAGGCCGGCGCCTTCCAGGTTAACTCCGGCAATGTTCCGGCTGATGCTCGAGTTCAACTTCGCTTCGCTGTGCGTTGGACAAGGGAAAGCGATGCACCGAACGCCGCGATCGCGGACCAGATAGAACGTGCCGACAGGCGCATTCACGCCCAAAGACTTCCACAACTCGCGCACGCGCAACTCGCCGAGATTCCCAAATCTTTCGTAACGCTTCGCGACAATGTTGCCGCGCACGAGCAAAGGCGCAACCTCGGGTTCTTCCTGACCGTTCCAGTCGATTTCCGCCACATAGCATTCACGCTTAAAGCGTCCGTCGGCACACCGCGTGGATGACGCATTAACCCGCGCCACGAAATAACCGCCACAAAGCGGTGACGCGCATCGGCGCAAATCGTTTCGCACGCGGTAGAAAGTCGAGGTCGCATTCACCTTCTCGGGCGACACTGAAACTGATTCAGCCGCAGCGGCAATGACGACACTCGGTTCCTCTGAATTACCTTTGATCAATTGCGGACTTGCGCCGCTGAATAAAGTTAAAGCAGCGAGTGCCGCACTCACCAGAGCGGCGCGAAGGTGTTTGAAGTTGAGCATAGCCTAGCCTCGCTTCTTGTCGGGCCGGGGAAGAAAACCGGATTGCTGTTTGGGGTCCTTTGAGTCCTTAGGGGAGGCGGGGCTCGGTTTCTGAGCGGGGTTAGCGCGTTCCAACTTATCTTTTCTTATCGTTTCCAGCAGACGCTTTTTTGCACGCTTATTCATGAGCAGATTATAGCCGCGGATCTTCGCCGACACACGCGGACCCGGCAAGAGTACGAACTTACTGGAAGGCTACGGCTTCAAATGCTTATCGAACCAGGCGACCATGCGCTTCTGAATATCGAGTTGATGTGAATACTCCTGAATGTTGTGTCCCTCTCGCGGATAAACCACCATCTCTGTTTCCACCCCAACATCTTTCAGACCATTAAAGAATTCATAAGCCTGGCCGACAGGTACTCCACCGTCGTTGATTCCATGTAGCAGGAGGGTAGGCGTTCGGCAGTTTCGAATCAGGGTAATAGGTGAAAAATCGTCGTACTGCTTGCGGTTGTAATGCGGGCTATCCGGCGTGAAGACGCGCAGTCCAGAGCGGAGGGATGACGTCCCGTACAGACTGAAAAAGTCCGAGTGTCCGGCCTGGGCAACCGCCGCTTTAAAACGCGGAGTGTGAGTAATCGCATATTCCGTCATGAAGCCGCCATTACTCCAGGCCGCCAATGCCGAGCCGGTTTGGATCGGCGATTTTTTGCGCCACAAGATAATCCACGCCGTCCGACAAGTCCTGGAAAGCCATTCCGCCCCAGTCCGCTATGGTGCCGTGCAGCCGCCAGCCTTCACCACTCACACCGCGAGTGTTTGGCATGAAGACCACGTAACCGTTCGAGGCCAAAAGCTGTCCCCACGCCCACCACTTTGCGTGAAAGCCGGCCCACCAGGGTGTATCGCCGGGATGCGTATTAACAACTGTCGGGTAAAGCTTGCCGGGTTGATAACCGGGCGGCGCGATCAGCACACCTCGACGGATCAAACCGTCCTTTGAGTTCTTCCATTCCACTTCACGCACTGTTCCCAACTGCCAGGATTTTGTTTGCGGATTGAAGTCGGTAATCCTCCGCGACGGCGCGTCTTTGGTCCACACCCAAATATCGCTCGGTGATTCAGGTGTTTGGGCCGCATAGACTATCGTTTGTCCGTTTGTACTAAAACTCCAATCCCATTGTGACCCAATGAAGTCAGCGAGTTTCCGTATGGCTCCGGTGGTGCTGTCAATGGTTAAGAGGGCCTGACGCGTGCCCTCCATGCTTTGAGCCAGGAGGTGCTTAGAGTCAGCCGTCCAATCCAGAGCATAAACGGTCCCCAAATAATCTTTCATCAGCGGTCGCACAGGACCTCCACTCGCCGGAACGACGGACACCCAGGCAGAAAACTCTTTGGTTGGAGGGCCTTCATAGAAGGTAATCCAGCGGCCGTCCGGAGACCATCTGAGTCCCCCGGTGAGTTCGACGTTGGTGCTAAGCGTCCGCGCAACCTCGCCCGTTGATCGATTTATCACTACTAATGAGAACAGCAGTGAGTCTTCAGGCTTTTGAGTCCGAGCCACGACCAGGGCGATTTCATCGCCTTTGGGAGACCATGCAAATTCCTTGATTTCAAAATCCTGTTTTGTGACCTGTACAGCCTTACGGTCCGGAAGGCTTGCGACCCACAACCTCGAATACTTGAAATCAGGACGATCAACTTCGGCGGCATCGTCCCCCGCGGCTTGTCTCTCTTTTTCCCTTGCCGTTGGTTGATCACGCGCGACAAAAGCGATCATCTTGCCGTCGGGTGACCACGCTGAGTCCTCCACTCCGCCGGGAACGTCGGTGAGACGTTCAGCTTTCCCTCCATCGCTGCGCAGCAAATGGACTTGAATGGTCCCCTCGGGATCATCGGCGGCGCTGCGATCCGAAAGAAACGCCAGCCAGCGACCGTCCGGTGACCAGCGCGGCGACGTAGCGTTCTTAAGGTTTGGAATCAGGGGACGCGGAGACTCGCTCCCGTCTGTGGACGCGATCCAGATGTTCTCCGTGCGTGGTGCTCGAGGTAGTTTAGGATCCGCAGGTTCCCTGACCCGAAAAGTCACGCGCTTCCCGTCGGGAGAAATCTGAAGCTCTCTGATTTCTCGAATAGAAAGGACGTCTTCAGGAGTTATTGGGTGTGTCTCGGCTCGGGTAATCGGACCAGGAACAAGCCAACTCTGTGACAGGACAGCGCCAGCGCACAGCAATATTCCTAATGCCGTCGCGGCGAAATCTGTGGCAATCACGGCCGTTCTATTCATTCGAAAAAAGGAGCGGGGTGCTCGCGTATGGTCATGCGCTAAACGTGTGGAAGTTTATCACTGGGAAGGGACGTTCGTCTGTGTGTTAAGACCCATGAAGAGGCTTTGCCTCAAAAGTAGGCGGAGAAGCTGAGCCATGAGAGAAATTAAAGTGACCCGAAGTCTGTTCTGAGTGCCGTTAGGCACGGAATATTTGCAGATGCGAAGGGTTCCTTATTGTTAGCCCATTTATGGGCGACAGAATATGCCGCTCCTCCGGAGCCGGGATTCACCAGGTAGCATTGTTCTACAAATATGTCGCCGCTACGCGGCTGGGAGCCTTTGGCAGAGCCGGGGGTTTTGAGGTAAAGCCCATAGAGAGTGTGTGTGAGCGAGAGCCGCTAGAACGAATCCTTTCCGAACAAACTGATTGGCTCGTCATCAGGCAATAATGCCGTGTACCAGTCCAAATGTTTTTCTAAACGAGTCGTAAAGAAATCCACAACTTTCAAAGCCGCCTCTTTTTCTCTCAGCGGTACGGGAATACGATAATCTTCTTTGTAGTAGTGAATCTCCTCGTTGCCGTGCCTATCCTGTGTAATCTCCCTCCACCGAACACGCAGTTTGAGCGGGCTTCCTTCGACGCCGAGGTAACCGGCAAACGTGACGAATTTACCTCCAGCCTCCAACTCGTAAACACGTGAATGCGAATCCGACCAGACATAAAAACCGCTCTGACAGATTCGGATTTGTGCCGAATCACCTTGGGCGCTCGCCCACGAGAATTCATCGCTCACGGCCTGTTGCCACTCTTGCGGCGTGTACGTCCACGACGCGATCGGATTTGGATCGTTGAGAATCTCTTCGACAGCGTGCGCTTGACGCCGGCGGCGATAGAACCAGTAGCCGGCGCCGGCAGCTAAGGCCAGCACGATGACGATTGCGATGAGGTACACAGTCGGTTTCTACGAGATCTTTGGCTTCTATTTTTCGGCGCGTAGAGTCGAGATGACTTTAACGTGGCTTTCAAAGCCACGGATTTCAATTTGACTCACCGCACCGGCTCCCGCCGAACTTACGATCGCTGCAATGGCTCTGCCACTCTGATGCGCGGCAAGTCTGCGACTTGCCGGCGGCGAACCCTTCTTCTTTCATCGGGTCTTCGACCCGCCACGGTCAAAGACCGGTTAGCCAATTGGGCCAGGTAACGGCAAGTCGGGGACTTGCCGCGCATCAGAGTGGCAGAGCCGCTGGCGTGGTGAGTCAAAGTATGTCAATTCCCTCCGAAAACCGGGCCAAATCCAATTGTCGCTCGGCGACAAGACTTCACGAATCTTCTTAGGTGGCACACGCATCAGACACGTAATTCACGGGCGGGACGCCCGTGCCACTTCAGGGCTTCACTCGCTTCGCCGAGTAAAGCTCGGAGAAAACAAATTCGATTCGGCCGCTCTTGCCCGGGACGAAAACCAATTCATTCTCACCTTCCTTGCCGAATGAAAACTTCCGGTCACCTTTGGCGGTCAAAGAATACTCCGCTCCATCATTGTTGACGAACAATTTCCCTTCCTTCAAAAAGACTTCCCACGTCGTTGTCCCTTTATAAGTCCCGACGTATTCGGCCAATTCGGCGGCGCTCAAAGCCGGCGCCGGCTTGGGCGCTTCCGGCTTTTCATCTTTCAATTCGAGCCCGAGTTCGCTCGCTTTGTTCAAGGTCCGGCGCAGCGTCTCACCACTCTTGTTCGTCAAAACGATGACTGCAAACTTTCGCGCGGGGACCATCTGAATCATCGAGCCGTAGCCGCGGCTGAAACCTCCATGCGCCACGAACTGAACGCCCTGGTAACGAAAAGTCGTCAACCCGTACGCGTACGATGAATCGGTTTCGCCCGGCACCGCAATGTGCGGCGTGGACATTTGTTTGATCATCGAGGGCGAAAGGATCTGCTTGCCATCGATTTGCCCTTCGTTCATGAAAGCGATGGTCCAACGCGAGAGATCGCCGATATTCGAAAAGATTGATCCGGCGGGCCACTGCGCGACGTTATTGTAAAACGGTCGGATGATGAACGGCTTGCCATTCTCGCCGACGTTGTGTCCGTTCGCAGTCGGATAAGTCATCGCGGTGAGCGGGCGCAAAGTCGTTCGGCTCATGCCCAAAGGCTTGAACACGAGCTCCTCCATCGCATCGGCATATGGTTTTCCTGACAACTCTTCAACCACAAATCCTGACAACCAGAATCCTGGACTCGAGTAGGAATAGATCTCGCCCTGCTCGGCAAACAGCACGTCGTCTTTCCAACCGCGCACCATTTTGCCGAGCGCTTCGTCATCGTTTGAAATGAACGGCGGCGCAAAATCGTTTACGCCGGCTGAGTTGCTCAATAGATAGTGCGGCGTGACTTGTGACAAGCGAGGACTGAGGCCTTTGACTCGATTGCCGATAGGTTCGTTCAACTTGATCTTCCCGGCTTCGGAAAGCCGCACCAACGCGGCGGCGGTGAACATTTTGGTGGTCGAGCCGATGCGAAACAACATGTCCTTTTCCATCGGCGCGTTGGTCTCGACATTCGCCACGCCGAAGGCCTTCGCATAGACGACTTTGTTGTCGCTAATCACGGCGACGACCGCGCCCGGAGTGTGCTTGTCTTTCAACTCCGCAGCGATTACCGCATCGAGCGCGCTGTAATCCGGCTCAAGGCGCGGGTTGGGTTTGGCAGAGATCACCGCGGTGAAGATGCCTAAGATGGTCAAAGCGAAAACGCTGCGACTTATTAGACCCAAAGCCTTCATGTTCGATCCTCCGATGTTTGTCGATGAAGCTAGTACGCGCACGCCGTCGCGCAGGTTCTTCGATAGTGGTCACCTAATTTCATCGCAGTGTTTTTCTGTAGCCCAGGCGTTTACGCCTGGAAGTGAAAGGCTAGTTTCAAAAGCCCCATTAATGGAGCTTTAATAGCGCTCCGCTGTTTCTCACCCAGGCGTAAATGCCTGGCGACAGAAAAGTCTTTCAAATTGCGATTAGCATCGAAGACTGCTTATCGATAATTCGGAATTTCGGCAAGCGAGCCAACGGGACCAACTAGTAGTCACGGTTTCCCCGCCGGGGGCGAGGGCGCCACACAAATCTCACAGGATTTGGCCTTGAGTTCTTTGGTGATCGTCGAAATCGGCGCGGGTTTTGCCTCGATCATGCCATTAACTTTCGGCTCGCTCACATTACTTGGTTTCAGGGTAATAATTCTCGCGAACACCTGATTTGCGAGTTTATTCGGATCAGCGGGTGACGTCTGCGGCCAAACGGCGACGAAGTTCAACGTTCCGTTGTGAAGATAAAAAGCGCCCTTCATGTAGTCGCCGGTGGCATCATAGATCGCTCGGTTCTTCGTCTCCCAACCTGCCGCGTCCGAAAGCAGCGTTTCAGTCTCAGGAACGATCCCGTTGAAGACGATATACCGGGCCTGCATCTTCACCGGATCGGGCGAATCGCTGAGCGGCGGACGCGTCTTGGTCTCAATCCAGTAAAGAAGGTTTGTCGTCGTCGTAGCATCGGGCCGATTGTCCTGGATGAAGGTCGGCATGAGCACCGACCCGGTGGCGGCTTCGGCGCGAATAATCTTGATCGGAACCACAATCGGCGCTTCATCCTTTGATTCTTTTGTGATTACCCAAACAACAGCAGCTACCTGTCGAACAACCGGCTTTCCGTCGACGGTGCCAACTTCAAGTGAAGGATAGACGGCGAGCACCGCATTCTTGCCGGTGCGTGCCAGTGAAATAGTCATCGCCCGCGACTCTCCGACTCCAGTGACCGCGTTCCTGAGCTGATCCATGTAGTACTTTGGTTGTTCGGGCGGCTTCGGTTTTGCCAGAACATAACTGATGTCGTAACCATTCGCAGGCGAGGCGAGGCTGGCGCCATGATCGTCCGACCAGTGGAGAATCGGAGTCGTGCCGCTCGGTTGAAACATGAACAGCCGGCCATTATTCGTCGACGTCATTACCACGGGCGTGGTCCAACTCAATCTGATTGCTGCCTGAGTCCAGGTTGCGCCCGAGTCCGGCGACATGAACACCTGAGTTGAATCGTCATCGCCACTGCTACGCGAGCAACGAGTCGAGAAATAGATTCTTTGATTCTTTAGATTGCCGGAAGGGTCGAGTCCCCAGGGGTCGACATACAGTTCAGGCCGATCAAATCCGCTCACCCAAGGCGCTCCCTGGACGCAATAGCCGGCTTGCGCGACCCCGTTTTTATCGATGGCCTTCGCCACCCCGCCATCCAGCATTCCGGTATTGACCCACTTGCCGTCGGTGCACGAGTAGCGCCAGATCACCTGGGCGGCGCGGTATCCGTCGCGTTGACCGCTGGGAAATCTCGGCTTGAGGCCTTCAGGGATGACGTTTCCAGCCGTGCCCCAATCATTCCACCAACTCGGGTGCGAGCCATCGGGCAATGCGGCCTTGGTGCTGCCATTCCAGGTGAAGAGGAGATCGCCATTGGCCAGGCGGCCGGCCTGATTGTCGGATCCTTCAGGAGCTTCGGTTGCTCCCGTCGGCGGCGCGTCAATCGACCCGCTTCCGCGCTTCGCCCACTTCGCTCCATCCCATCCGGCCAGGTCGTACGAGGCTGGGACCGGCGTCGTTAGCTTTCCCATCAGCAATTGTGGAGGCCAGCCGCCGGCCGCCCCGCTCGCAACCAGGATCATCCCGTCCTTGCACGGCCCGCTGCCCGGCCACGGCGGCGAGACTGCGGCAGTCATTTCAACGTACGTGTTACCGGTGCCGGTGAGTTGAAAGGCGTTTGGAATAGGCGCCGGAACAGGGGTTGGCGTCGGGCACCCATTCAAACCCAGTGTGAACGTGAGCGGAACAATCAAAGCGATCAGGTTGCGAACCAGCTTGGCGTGTTGTTTAGTCATGTGAGCCTCCTCATGTTATCCGATCGCCGTTTCATCTGCGGTTTGCCTTCTTCTTCCGGCGATCGGGGGTGAGTTTTTTCAGTGTAGGAACGTCAACAACATAAAGCCGCTTGATGTATGAGCAGCCGCTGTGCTTGCCGAGTTTCTTCAGCAGTTTTTCGTCAAGGCTCTCCAATCTCTCATCTGTGTAATCTGCGTAATCTGTGGATAAAATTTTATAGCGGCGCCAATTCCGTCGTTGTATCACGGCGCTTCTTTTCTGTGAAGCCCTCGACGAAAACGCGCGAGCCCGGTGTCGGGAACTTCTCGGCGTACGCGCGATCGACAAGCTTCTTCAAACGCTCGCTGCGCGTAAATACCGGTCGCACTTTGATCTGTTTTCCATTGATTTCAATTATTCCGCGCGGCTCTTCCTGGAATGTGCGCCACCAACTACGCGGCTTCAACGAATACGAGCGCACAAACACGCGGCCTTCAACTACCACGGCCCAGATGCCGATGATCCGGTGGGGCTTGGTCCCGGCGCGAATGCCGAGAATCTTCGCATCGCGAATTGCTTCGACAACACCTTGCGGAAATTTTGATGATTTGCCCGGCATCTCGCCTTTCAACCTCCTCACGTGCGAACTAGAATCCCAATGACCGCTGAAGTTCCGGAGCGAATAAGAGGTGGAACTCTCCGACTTCTGAGGCAGCCTCGCTATCTTAATAAGTTTCGCGAGGCTTTGCCCGAAGAGTATTTGAACACCGAAAACAACGGCCGCTCACACTGGGAGCGCGGACGCCATCGTCCGCAACCTAAGGTCAAAACATACTCAAGTCTCGTGGGAAATACGCAGCATTCGTACTGAGAGTCATTGCGGGCGAGGGCGCCCGCGCTAGCAGTAATGGACGCCTTCATCTCTCCTAGTCACGTTTTGGGCAAAGCCGGTTCGCGAGTGCGTTCTTGCCCTCCCTGACGGTCGGGCTTCTGGCACTCACCGGCAACCGGGCATGCGCAGCCCTGAGATTCGGCTCGTGTAATTCGTTTCACCTTTTTTCAGGTAATCGCCAACGTACCAGATTGTGCAATCGTCGCTCGGGTCGACGGCAGTCTGGGTGTAATCCTCCCAGCGCATGACACTTTGCGGCGCTCCGCCTTCGACCAGAACGTTTTCCTTTAAGGTCAATTTGCCGAGCGGATCTTTCGCCAGGCGGCCGGCAAAACGCTGGCCCGCAAAGTTGGGCGACCCGCCGAAAGAATAACCAATCCCAATGTTGCCCTGACGATCGATCGCCGGGCTGGCCATCCAACGATAGAAATTATCCGGCGCGTAAGTGCCTTGTTGATAGAGCACCACGTCGCGGCTTTTCTCCACACGGAATTCATACCAACGCACGCCGCCGCCACCTGTTGAAGTATTCACCGAATGAACAGCCACCACTGATTCACGTTTGCCGATTCGGCGATAAACCAGGCGCGCCACGATCTTGTCGCCCTGCGCATCGAGTCGCGTGTTGGTTCCCGGTTGAGGCACGCAGTTGGTCAACTGCCCGCCGCATAAGTAATGGTATGGCGCCACCTTGATCTTGTCCGGCCCGAATACTTTTGTGTTCGCCGGATTCTCCCAGTTGACATGAAACTTCCAAACGAGGATCGAATCATCTTCGAGAATCTTCTTTAGTTGAGTACCGCCGGCGGCCATCATGATGTTGGGCGCGCCTTTGGGCGGCAGGCTGTGGCCATCAAGGTCAGCGTTGTTAAGAAAGTTTGCGCCGTCGATGATGACGCATTGCTCGCGAGCAGTTTCTCCGCGCAGCATCTTTTCTCGTTCGGCGACGCACGCGTGTTTTTGAATCACTTCGTCGCCGGTGCTGGTCGGAATGTAATAACCGTCGGGCCAAACTGCCGGCCGCGGGTAGTCAGGAAAAAGCGCGCGCAAAAATTCGTAACGATAGTAAGAGCCCAGCGGATCGGCGCTGGTGCTCACCGCATAACACATCGAGTAAGGCCCCGCCAGCGGCGTGGGCGTCGGCTGTCCGCGTGGTTGCGGCGGTTGCGCAAACTCGGGCGTCGGCACAAATAGCGGCGTCGCGCTACCGGGCTGATCCGTTTTGCCGGGAACACTTAACTGAGCGGGCTCGCCATCACGACCGGGCTTCGGCTGGTCCGGTCTTGGTGGCCCACGACGAAAGGTCGGCATCACGACCAGCCAGCGATCGGCGAGTTGATCGTAGCGCACGACCGCGTCGCCATTGTTCGTGTTCTCACAAGCGCCGCCGAATCCTTTGAAGATCGTATTCGTGCGCACCGGACCGTAGACAACTTCGCCGGTAGTCTTGAACTGCTTGCCCTGCTTCGAAAAGATCGCCATACGCGTGTTGACGATCTGAAAGATGTGGTCCCGTCCCACGGCGAGACTGTTGTCGGAAGGGTTGCGCAGAACCGCTGTGCCTTGTGGCCCTTTGAGGCCGACGCCCAAACCATCAAAGTTGGCAACGATTGCGGCGCTCGGCCGATTTCCCTGTGCAGTTTGCTCGACTGGTTTCGCTCCCGCTGGACTTGTCATGTCGGGAGGAGTTGGCGAAGCCGATGGCTTCTGCACCGGCGCGACTTCCATTTCTTCGCCGTCGGATTGGATCAGAGACCGAAGCGTTGGTGAAATGTCGTGGTTGGTGTCGCGATTAATTAAGAGCGTTTCAGCACGGATGGGCTCCGTAGTCGCTGAAGAGGATAAGCGAAACAAAACCGATGGGGATGCGGCAATAATCAGAGCTAGTGTGAACGCGATGATTCTGCCGGCTTCTCTGGCTTTGTTCAAAACTTGACTTGACGAGATGAGGGCGGCCAATACTGGGAGCGCGGGCGCCCTCGCCCACAATGACGGTGAGTACGAATCCTGGGCATTTCCCACGAGACTTGAGTAAGTTTTGACCTTAGGTTGCGGACGACGGCGTCCGCGCTCCCAGTGTAAGCGGCCGTTGTTTTCAGTGTTCAAATATTTTTGGGCAAAGCCGGCTTCTCTCAAATCTTTATTCCTGATCTTATCGCCTCTATCCGCGGACTGGAGCGCAACCGTCTCGGTTCCCAACGCTTGCAAGCGAGGACGCTTGCGCTCCAGTCGATCACCGCATCGTAACTCCAAACCACCCGGGCGCTATCGCTCCCGGAACTGACCTCATTGCCCCGCTCTTACGGTTGGGTAAGTAATCCCCAACTGCTCAAGATAGGTTTTGTACTTCGCGGGATCGTAATAGAACTTGCGCATCTGTTCGCGATAAGTGTCCATCGTTCGTTTATTCATCCAGGTCTGCGGTTTGTCCTGCGCGCCGATGAGTGGCTGATACTTTGTTTCCTTTGTCTGCACCTCGCGAAAGTACTTCCATGCCTGATCGACCAGTTCAGGTTTCGTCAGCAGATCGATCATCGTCATCGCGATCACCTTCGCGCCGGCCGTTACGCCCTTGTGAGCAATCGGCGTCGCCATCGTGATCGCATTAGACCAGTTGTGCCCCGGCAGATTGGGAATGTTCGACGGGTAACGCAGGCGCACCGTCGGCACGTTCCACGAAACATCGCCGATATCGTCTGAACCGGCGCCGCCCTCTTCACTTCCCGGACCGGTCAGCGTCGATAACTCAGTGGCCAGACCGCGCTCGGGAACTTTCAATTCTTTCTGTACGGCTTTGGCGAGTTTTTGATCCGCTTCGCTCCACTGCGGCAAACCGACCTGCTTGATGTTTTCATACATCGCTTCGGCCACCGGCTTGTTGAAGTGTTGCGGCCAGGCGGCGCCCATTATCCGCGACGTCACATCTGTATTCGTCATCAGCGCCGCGCCTTGCGCGATCGAGTCGCCAATCTTCCGCATCTCGGTGATATGTTCGTAATCGAGTTCGCGGAAGTAATACCAGACACTTGCAGTCTGCGGCACGACGTTCGGCTGATCGCCGCCGTTGGTGATCACATAGTGAGATCTCTGCTGTGTGCGCAGATGCTCGCGCCGAAAGTTCCAGCCGATATCCATTAATTCGACGGCGTCCAAAGCACTGCGTCCACGCCACGGGGCGCCGGCTGCATGCGCGCTTTCGCCTTTGAAGTTGTATTCGACTGAAACCAACCCCGTGGCCGAGGCTGGACCGGCGGTCACGCTCAGGTTGTTGCCCACGTGCGTGAACAGAACGACGTCGACGTCTTTGAAATAACCATCGCGCACAAAATAAGCCTTGCCGGCGACCAACTCTTCGGCGACCCCGGGCCAAACTTTAATCGTGCCCGGCAACTTGTTTTTTTCCATCTGTCGCTTGACGGCAATCGCGGCCAGAATGTTCAAAGGCACGCCTGAGTTGTGGCCCTCGCCGTGGCCCGGCGCGCCTTCAATCAAAGGATCGTGATAAGCGACGCCGGGTTTCTGCGAAGCTTGCGGAATGCAATCAATGTCCGAACCGAGGGCGATGACCGGCTTGCCTGAACCCCAGCTCGCCATCCACGCGGTGGGAATGCCCGAGATGCCGCGCTCGATTTTGAATCCTTCTTTTTCCAGGACGCCGGTCAGGTACTTTGACGTTTCGACTTCCTGGAATCCCAGCTCGCCAAAACTAAAAACCGTATCAACCATGACCTGAGCTTGTTTGGTCATCGAGTCGACGTCTTTGACGACTTGTGATTTGTAGTCCTGCGGCGAAGCAGTTTGGCCGAATATTGAGTAAGTCAGAAACAGGATAAATCCGCCTGCCTGCCATTTTCTTCTCATAGTCTTCTCCTGCTTTTGTCAGCTGCGAAGCAGCGATAGAGCTAAGCCCGAGGCGAGGCTTTGCGAGCTTGGGTGCATGCCGATTTCATTCAACGAGCCGCGAAGCGGCGATAGAGAACAGTTCGATCATTTCGACACCATATTCAAACGAGCTATTACCTGATGAAAACCAGGAGCGGACCGATCTCTGTCGCCAGCTGCGCAGGCTCAGCCACGATTACGAACCGTAACCCAACGCTCGCAAAGCCTCGTCTTGGGCTTAACTCTGACGGCCGCTTCGCGGCCTGGAGTTATTAGATCATCGAGGACACGCGAGAGAGGTCACTCGCGTCCGCTCCGCGGAATCAATCAGAGACTTCCTAAGCTCGTCAAACAAAAACGCTCACGACTATTTTGTCTGATAAATGAGTTCCTTCTTGCGTCCGCTTCGTCCAACCAGGTAACCGACCAGCGCGCCGGCGCCGGCGCCCAGCACGGTCAATCCGGCCGTGGCCGCGTTGTCGATCTTTTCAAAGCCGTCGTTGCTCCGTCCCGACAAACCAACGCCCAGGCCAACGCCCGCACCCACGCCCATCCCGATGAGCGCCGCTTTCGTCGCGGACTTCTTAGTAATTTGATACACGGCCGAAACATCCTCGCGCTTGACGTCAACCGATTTGCCCTTGGCCGAAACCGAGAGCCCGGAGTCAGAAGCGTTGGTCAACTTTCCTCCGATGGTCTTCCCGCTCTTCAGTTTTATCTCCAGACTGGTTCCCTGAGTGACTGAATTAAGGCGAGACCAATCGTTGGCCGCGACTGTCGAGGTTTGGCCACTCGCCGGCACAGTTGAAAGCAAAATTGAAGTCACCAGCGCCACGGCGACTCTGAAGCTGATTCTCCCCATAAGCGCGGAGTCTCCTTTCATGAGGACAGTACGCACGTCTCTGGCGTGCCTTCTAAAAACATGATCGCGATGGACCGCGCCGGAGGCGTGCGTACCCTCAAAAAGCTAACCGGCCAATCGTGCCGCGCGCTCCCGCGCCCCAACCAATTCTCCGGCCGCGCGCAAAACTGAAAGTGTCAAAGCCCGGTCCCGGTAAAGGCGTCCAAGTCTTTCCACCATCAATCGAATAGTCACCACCAGCCGGGCCGATTGCTATCAGAACCTTCGCGCCAGGTACGAAAGCGACGACTGAGCGAAAGCCGGAAAGACCCTGGGCCAGGGTCCATGTCACGCCGCCGTCATCTGTCAGCGCGAGATTGTCGGTGGCTTCTTTCTCTTTCTGATAATCACCGCCAACGATCACTCCATGCTTCTCATCGCTGAAGGCGATCGAGAAAATACCCGATGACTGGCCCGACTTCAGCGGAGTCTCAGAGATCTTCCAGGTGCGACCGCCATCAATTGTCCGCAGTACTCGGGCGCGCGCTCCCGCTCCCAGGCCGATCCAGGCGCTGGTTTTCCCATAGACGGCGATGTTGGTGCCGCTGGCCGCAAAAGCGCCTTCGTTCTCCAACGCGGGCGGCAGTGCGTCTGCAGTGACCCGCGACCAGACACGTCCGCCGTTCGCAGTAGTTAGGATGTAGAACTTCCCGTCGACCGAATCTCCGATAACAATTCCATGGTCTGCATCCCAGAAGGACATTGCGTCAAGAAACGCTTTCGGATCTTCATTGCGGAATTGCAAAATCCACGTCGCTCCGCCATCAGGCGTCTTGTAAATTCGCGAGGCTGGGCCATTTCCTATGCTCAGAACGTAAGCAGTCTTTTCGTCGATGGCGTCGATGTCGCGAAAGTCGAGGGCTTCTGTGGTCACAGTTAGCTTTTTCCAGGTCGCGCCTCCGTCCCCGGTACGTAAAACGGTGCTACCCGAACCGCTGGCCCAGGCTATTCGCTCGTTCACCGCACTAACGCCACGCAAACGTGCGTTGACGTTGCTGGTTTGCACAGTCCATTGCGGGATCTGTGCGAAGAGCGAAACTATTAATGCGAGTAAGACCATCAAGATGATTCACCACCTGTATTTCTCTGCTCATCCTCTGTGGTTCTCTGTGGTGAAAATTACTGACCGAAAACATTCACCACCGAGGCACACAGAGAACCACGGAGAAAGCGGTTTTCAAACAATCCCCGCGCGCTCTTTCGCTTTGCTGATGATTGCCGCCATCACATCGCGATACTTTGCAAACGTGTCGTCAACAACCTGCAGCGTCGGAATCGCGTTGGGACTGAGTGAAAGCGTTTCAGGATTGAAGCGGCCGAATCCTGCTTCATGCACGCCGCTGCTGCCACGGCCCGGAGCCGGACTGCTGAGATGTTGAAAGAAGCGCGAATACTTTTGCCAGCGCGGACCGCCGCCCGCGTGATACATCGGTATGAATGCGTGCAGCGCGTCGTAAGGCATCTCGCCGACACAAAGAACGTTCGGATGTTTGGCGCGCAGGTTCATCACCAGACGTCGCGTGCCTTCGTGCATGTCGGCGCCGGCGTCATTCACATGACCGCCGATGATGTCGAGGAAATAGGCATCGACGCCGAAGCCCTCGATGACCTCAGAAATCCTTGCTTCCAACCAATTGCGCCACGAATCAACTCCCAGGTTCATGTAGGTAAGCCAACCGTCCTGATGCCGATCGTTGTTCCAGTCAACCCAGTTGAGGTTGTAAACGTCGCCGTCGATTTTTCTGGTCGAGGCATCTGCGATTTTGGGCCAGACCGGCTGTCGCCGGTTGGCAGCGTTGGCGCCAAACATCGGCATCATCTTGAAACCGAGCTGCTGACTTTCCTTGATCAACTTGCGAAAGCCGGCCTCGCCTCCCATGCGTTCCGGCACTTTGTAATTCGGATAGTCCCAGTAGTAACGACCGTCCCACGATGAGAGAAACACCAGCACGCGCTCAGCCGGCATCTGCGTGCTAATCCATTTTAGGATCTCGCCCATGCGCGCATAGTCGTTGAAGATGAATCCCGAGTAATGCATGCCGTGCAGCGTCGTGACCATGGCGATGCGACGCAGCCAGGCCGGAACATCCGCGCGCGTTTCCCAGGCCGGAAGCTTGAACGCATTTTCGATAAAGTTCATGTGCGACTGGATCGCACCGTCGAATGTCTTGGTGTAACCAAGCCGCCAGCGCGGCACAATGATCTTCCGATCGTTACGCCAGCCGTCATGTTCGTAGATTGCCTCAACGCGATAGAACTTTTCACCCGGTTGAAAATAAAAACGCTTGGGCCGAACTCTATCGTCGAGAGGTTCGATGAACACGAAATCATCCGCCGCCGTCTGCACGATTGCCAGGGGCGTCGTCATACTGTTAGCCGCGCCCGGCCCGTGCAGGTCGCCACCGCCGAAGGCATAAGCGCTGAGAAGTTCGTTGTCGCGCGGATCATTCAGAGCGCCGCCGCCGAACGAAACCTGTCCTCGCGGAACATCGCGAATCACGGTGGTCACCGTTTTGATTGGCTGATCCATCTCGACGGTGACGTCCCATTCGATCTTTCCAATCTCTTTGCGGAATGTCGCAGTCAGGGATCCGCGAGCGCGTTCCTGACCTCCGGCCCAAACAAACCCGTCGCACTTCAGCGTCAGCGTATTGCCCGCGACTTCGAGTCGCATCTGCTCGCGATCGAGGCTGTAGGCGTTTTCCGCCGTGAAAACCAGAAAGCCAAAACGATGTTCGCCAAACGCGACGACTGGCTCGGGAAAATCAAAACTGAATTTCATGAACGCGCGACCGCGCGGAGGCACGAACACTTCGCTGGTTGAGGTTAGTGAAGTGATCTGGCCGTCTGCAGGAGCAGTCAGAACCGCCTGCGGTAGCGGGTGGTTAACGTTGGGCGATGAAGCCAACGCGTCAGCAGGTTTGAGTAGCCCCGCAGTTCCGGCCACCCCAAGGCCTTTGATCAAATCGCGACGTGAAATTGGATCAGTCATACTCGCTAGTCAAAATAGCTTTGGGAAATTCAGGGCCGTCTCGAGAACCTGGCGCCAGTCCCGTAGGGACGAAATATTTGTAGAACTGATGCCCGTGTTTGCGGGATGAGCTCCGTAGGAGCGACACATTCGATATGAACCAGCGTCACTATGCCGCTCCTACCGAGCTGCGACAACTGCCCGAACCAACTACAAATATTTGGCTTCTAACGGAGCCCGCGCCGCAACGAATAGTGTCACTCGTAATGGATCGAGCCCTACCTCTGCGCATCCGCCCGCACAACTCGCACGCCATAAACCGCCGCGACTTCCAAACCACCTGTCGCCTGGAATCGCACCGTAATCTTCTGCTTACCAGCCAGCAATTCAGTCGGAATCTTATATTCAACATCAAAGAATTTACCGGCGGCGCTGCCGGGCACTGAGCGCTCAATCGTCTGTTCACCGATGCGTTGACCGTCAACCAGAATCTCAAATGAACGCTTGGTGCGTTCTTCGGGATGGTACGTCACCATTAAGATCATCGGACGCGATGGATCAACCGGAAGGTCGAACGAAAACCATTTCTTAGCTCGCCGCGAAGTTCGTCCTCCCAACCGATCGGTGGTCGTCTCTTCTCCCTGCTGATTGAATTGTTTTTCCTTCGCCGCATCGCCGGTTTGAACGAAAGTGATCGTAGCTGCTTCAAGCCTTCGTTGGCGCTCCGCTTCCGCAGCAACTTCGGCGAGTTTTTTGTTCCAGCCATCAGTCGAATAAAGATCCCAATACAAAGCGTATTCGCGCCGGTGCAAACGATAGAACGGCGCCAGATCAACCACTCGTTCCCCGCCATCAATATTCTTGCCGGCACTTTGAAACCGGGCCGTCGAACCAGGAACCATTTGCACCCACTGCGAGATCGGCTGTGATGCGGTAATAAAAGAAGGAATCGGCTCAGTCCACGCGCCTCGGCGCTCTGGTCCCAGATCGCCGGCGAGCACCAGAGGTCCCCACATCAACGCCACTCGATTAGGATTATCGGCGGTCGCTTCTGCGTGAAGTGTCTTCGGCAAAACCAGCGAGACCGTGTCGCCGCTCTTCCATGTGCGGGCAATCTCGATGTAAGTGCCCGGCTTTGAAAATAGAACCACTGCTTTGCCATTCACTTTGATTGCGAATCCCGGGCCGGCCCACGTTGGACGCCGAAATGAAAGCGTCAACTGTTTGGGTTTGGCGACGGTCAGCTTTAACGATGCTGATTCGCCTTCCGGAAAATCAGTTTCCATCGCGAGTTGAATGCCCGCTGATTTCCAATCGGCGGTCGAAGGAACATACATATTCACCCACAGACGATTCCCCGCCTCGTAGTAAATCCCATCACCGTGCAAGCCGTGGCTCTCCATGCCGCTGCCCACACAGCAGGTAAAGTCTTTCGACATATCCTGGTATTCATGACGCACGCCGCGACCGACCGGCACCATGTAACAGGTGCGACCGTCTTCGGGATCGATCGATCCAAGCACGTGATTGAACAAGGCACGCTCTTCGAACTCGGCATACTTAATGTCCGGATGAAGCGCGAAGAGACTGCGTGTCATCTTAAGAATGTTATAGACGTTGCAGCTTTCATCCGTGCGGCCGTCAACCCGCTCACTCAACTGATCCGGCGGACCAAAGTACTCATCGCGGCCATGACCGCCGGTCGCGTAGCTGTGATGCAAAGCAACCGCATCCCAAAAGAAGGTGGCCGCTTCGCCATCTGATTTCTCACCGGTGTAAATGTATCGCATCAGCGAGCCGAGCAGTTTCGGCACCTGCGTGTTGCCATGGAGCCCACTCAGAATGTCCTGGTGTCGCGCCAGTGGATCAATCACCGCGCGATGATCGAAATGATGCGACAAAGCGAGCCAGCGCTTGTCACCAGTGTCGGCGTACAGATCCGCGAGCACTTCATTCATCCCGCCAAACTCAGTGTTGAGCATCTTCTGAGTTTGCGCATCGTCCATCTTCAGCAGGATGCTTTCAGCCCAGGCGGCAAACTTGATTTCAACTTGCAAAGCATCGCGGTTGCCGGTGTACCGGTACGCATCGCGCAATCCTGCATACGTTTTGTGCAGGGTGTACCAGGGCGACCACAGCCCGTTCAGATCAAAGAAACTCGAGCGAATATTGCCGGCGGCGACTTCTTTGAATTTCTCTCTGACACCTTCGAGCGCACCGGCAAAACCGTCGCCATTTTTCTCCTGAACTTCTTTTAACTCTTTGACGATGTAATCAGCGCGGGCTTTGAAACGCTGGTCGCCGGTTGCGGCATACATCAAAGAAACTGCAGAAAGATAATGGCCGGCAATGTGTCCGGTAAGATTGCGACCGTCTCCGTCCCAACCGGTCAGTCCCGGCGCCTTAGGTTCAAGCCCGGCCTGTTTGCGGTAATAAGCCAACATGCGGTCCGGCTCGAGCTTGAGCAGGTATTCCGCGTCGAGATCCTGTGCGTGCTTCAGTGGCCCGCCCGTCAAACGCACGGCAGACAAAGGCAGCGGCCGGGCAACATATGGAACAGCGTTCTTTATTTGTTGAGCGCTCACCGACGTAGCAAGCACCAGCGATGCAACTAAGATCTTAAGCGGCAGAATTGTGTGGCGTTCAATCATGAAATGACGGCGTCTTACTCTACACTCAGTTTCGAAAAGCCTGGTGGTTTCATCGTAAGGTTTTCTGTAGCCCAGGCGTTTACGCCTGGGTGAGAGACAGCGGGCGCGCTGCCAAAGCCCCATAATAGGGCTTTTGAAACTACCGCCTTTCATTTCCCCAGGCGTAAACGCCTGGGCTACAGGAAAAGCCATTCAGATTCGGGCATTACCAAAAGCCGCGCCAGCTTTTATCACGGTTTGTTTGAGTGTGTCGAGAGATTGTTTATCTAGGAGCCCAACCCCCGATGGTCCACCATCAGACACCGATCCTGCACCACCTTGATTCCGGCTTGCGCCAGCTTTTCGGCGACTTCATCGTGGCTGATGCCTAATTGTATCCAAACTGATTTTGGTTTCTTCGCCAGAATATCTTCAAGATGAGGAGGTATGTCATGCGAGCGGCGAAAGACATTGACCATGTCTACTTCGCCCGGGATATCAACCAACTTTCGATAAACTTTTTCGCCCAGAATTTCTGTGACCTCAGGGTAGTAAACCGGGACCGGAATGATCTTGAATCCGGCGCTCTGCATGTAGCTCGGAACGTAGAGGGCCGGTTGACCTGCCTGCCTCTCCGTCTTGATGCCCAGCACGGCGATCGTTTTCGTTTCCGACAGCAGTTCCCGGATTCTTGCGGAGTCGTCGATCAGGTTGTCGCGCCAATTCATGAGCCACAGATTTACACAGATTGACGCGGATTGAAAAGCAGTGTCAGAAGCCCGCGCGTAAGCAAGGGCATGTGTAGGTAAGTGAGCCCTTGCTTACGCGCGGGCTTCTGACACTTCAAAAATTCACACCGATCGCCGCGAGAATCGCAAAGACAACAGCGAGAATTGCTTCGCCGGCAATCAAACCGGACGCCAGCGGAATTCTAAAATCCTTTTCAGTCTGCGGCGAGGTCCTGGCCCAAATTAGCTGAACTATGCCACCTAACACGAACGTGATGATCACGGACGGCGTGATCAGCATCCCGATGCCCATGGCTGAAGGCGACGGAATCAACTCGCCCCACTTCTCTGCCAGCAGCGTGAGCAGAATTCCCACTGCGACGCCAATGGCGAGCCCTACCAGACAGCCCGGCGGCAGTGCCTTCAATCCTTTAGTAAGCAGCTCCGCGAAACCGGCCCACTTCACACTGATAGGCGATGACAGGCCGGCGTCACCGATACCAAATTTATTTCGCAGAATTGGGTAGACCACCGCTGTGGCCATCGAGCCGACCGGCGCGGCAATCAGTTGCGCGATCGTCAGGCTGCGCGGGTTCGACTTCAAAAGCTGTCCGGCTTTGAAGTCCTGCATCAAGGCCTCGGAAGTTACCGCGATGGTGCCCGTCAATCCGCTCGAAGACATATTCACCGGCACGTTGCCGGGCGAGATGAAGGCAAAAATCGCCTGCATCATATTCGACATCGCGCTGATTGGTCCCCAGTTGGTTTCGCCCAAAACGCGCAAGCCCACCAACATCAGCGGCAGAGACAAAATGATCGCGATGAACGACAGATAGACGGGAATGCCCATGCTGAAGTATTGGACCAGGCAGATGATTACGGTCATCACGATCGATCCGATCACAACGTATTTCATCGGGAATTCAGTCTGTGCGATCTTGCTGCTCTTGAGGCCGCGAAATGTTTTGACGATCAAGTTCCACTTCAAAGCCAGTGAAACCAATCCGCCCGCCACCATCAAACCGGTGGCCGGCCACATCACCCAACGCAGCGTCGAAGGAAAATCCATCGCGGTAATCATTCCATGCCGCATCAGGAACGGCGGCAGAATCACCCAGCTAATCAGCGTGCCCAGGCCCATCGCCAGACAAATGCGAAATCCGACCAACAAACCGGAACCGAATCCCAGCAGGCTGACGTTGAAGCCCACGCGCATCGGCTCCATGCCGTGGAAAAACCAGTTCTCTCTCACCCACTTCAAAGTCGTCGCCGTCATCACCGCTGCCGATGCGAACGTACCGGCAGCCAGCGCCTTAACTGGCCCAGCCGATACTCCACTCTCGCGGCCTTCGTGCAAGACCCTGATGGTCTCGCCTGCGGCTAATCCATCCGCGTAAGTTAAGTTCTCTTCATCGATGTAATGACGCCGCATGGGCACGGCCAGCAGGATGCCGAGCAAACTGGCGCTGCACAGCCAGAAAAAGATCTGCCAGGTGCCCAGATGAATGGGCGGATTGAAAGTGCCGCGCGTGTTCAGCATGTCGAAAGCGGCAAGTAACACGGCCATGAACGCCGTCTGTCCGGCGCTTGTGCCCATGGTCTGGACGATGTTGTTTTCGCGCGGGTTCGTCCCCGTAGCCCGCAGAATCAGGACGAGGACGATGAAACCCAGGAACGCCGAAACCACCGAAAGGTTCGGCCCAAATCCAAGTTTCAAAACGCAGTACGGATAAGCGCTGCCGATAATCATCGCCGTGATTAGGCCGACGACGATCGATCGCACGGTTAGCTCAGGAGTTTTTGAAGCTGTTTTGGCTGCGGCCATTCGTGCTGTCCCTTTCCATGTCAGCGGGTTCGTCGTAACGCGCAAACTGTTAGTTTGCGCATTGCTTTACGCAAGCTGACAGCTTGCGTTACAGCTTCGCGGCCGTTGGGTGTTTCGGCTGATAAAGCCCGAGTTTCCCGCCGCCGGGGAGAGTTATGTGTGTAAGCACGCCCCAGGGCGGTTCGTGAACTTCAGAACAGTGAATACCTTTTGCGTCTAGCGCCGACATCACTGTTTTGAGATCTTCACACATCAGGTAGAGCTCGTGCTGATCATTTTCGTCGCCGGGATGACAGGCTACTTCAGCAGGTGGCAGCGCAAAGATTAACCAACCATGCCCTGCATCCACATGATGAAACCCGAGGACGTCTTTAAAGAAAGCGCGATCGGCCTCGGCATCTTTGCTGTAAATAATTACGTGGGCGCCATTGATCATAATCGCTTTCAAAGGCCTCCTGTTGGTGAAAATTTTCCGGGAAAGACGAGTGATCTTTAGTCTTCTTTTGTCCGCCAGTCAACATTCACCCCACAGCTTACTCCGTAAAGTTACGGGATGGCTCCGTAAATTTACGGAGAGCCTTTCGCACTTAAACACAAGTTCACAATTTCATCGCAATGTTTCTGCAACCCTCGGTCTGCGTTCTGCCTTTACTATCTGTTCATTCATTGATTCTCCTTGTGAGAACTGAGACTGAAGGGTAAGGCACCAACTTTGGGGGAGGTTGGTGCCTTTGCTTTTTTATGTAGCGCAGACGGTCCAGTCTGCGCCTGCCTCAATTCACACTTTTCAGTTTAAGACCTCCGCAGGCTGGACAGCCTGCGGTACATTAGCCACTTGAACTTTGCGAGATTCTGACGATAATCGCGGTTCTAAATTCAGATAATCAAGAGCCCTGGCGAATGACTAATGTGAAAACCGCTCCGTACGGGTCATGGAAATCACCGATTACCTCCGACCTCATCGTTAAAGAAACCATTGGTTTAAGCCAGCCGCGGCTGGATGGCGACGACACCTACTGGATCGAAATGCGTCCTTCAGAGAAAGGCCGCCAGGTGATCGTTCGGCGAACGAGCGACGGGTCAACGACCGACATCAATCCACCCGAGTTCAATGCGCGCACGCGCGTTCACGAATATGGCGGCGGCGATTATGTCGTGCATGAAGGCACAGTCTATTTTTCGAACTTTGCCGACCAGCAAATTTATCGGGCAGACCCTGATTCGCCGCCGCAACTGATTAGCACGGAATGCAGTGACGATCGAGTTCGTTACGCGGACGCGGTGGTCGATCCTCGACGCAACCGTTTGATTTGTGTTTGCGAGGATCACCGTCAACCGGGCGAAGCGCAGAATTATCTGGTCAGTGTGCCGCTCGCCGGGGGAACCAACAGCGTGCTCGTTTCCGGAAATGATTTTTATTCGTCGCCGCGCGTAAGTCCGGACGGGTCGAGACTCGCCTGGCTCACCTGGCATCATCCGAATATGCCCTGGGACGGATGCGAACTCTGGACAGGCGACATCGGCGATGACGGCACTGTTACGAATCAAACTCAGGTTGCGGGCTCGATGAGCGAATCGATCTTTCAGCCGGAGTGGTCGCCGGACGGGGTTCTGTATTTCGTCGCAGAGACTTCCGGCTGGTGGAACATCTATCGCTTCGCGAATGATTCGATCGAATGCGTAGTGGAGAAAGAAGCCGAGTTCGGTGCTCCGCAATGGGTCTTTGGCATGTCGACCTACGCGTTCGAGTCGGCTGACCGAATCATCTGCGCATTTATTGAAAAAGGAATCTGGAGCCTCGGGACAATCGACACTCGCCGGAAGCAACTTGAAAAGATCGATGCCCAGTTTACGGAATTTGATTTTGTGCGAGTTGCCGCGGGACGGGCGCTGTTTCGCGCGAGTTCACCGGTGGATCCATTTTCGATAATCGAGTTGAAGCTCGAGACACGCGAAACCAGCGTGCTCCGTCGTGCGAGCAACGTCGACCTCGATCCCGGCTACATCTCGGAACCAACTCCGATTGAATTCCCTACTGAGAACGGGTTAACTGCTCACGGGTTTTTCTATCCGCCCAAAAATCGGGATTTTGCCGCACCCGCCAACGAGCGTCCGCTGCTGCTGGTTAAGAGTCACGGTGGGCCAACGTCGGCAACCATCGCCGCTTTGATGTTGGGCATTCAGTATTGGACCAGCCGCGGCATCGGCGTCCTGGATGTGAATTATGGCGGCAGCACCGGCTACGGCCGAGCTTATCGCAAACGATTGAACGGCGCCTGGGGCGTCGTCGATGTCGACGATTGTATTAATGGAGCCAAGTTCCTCGCCGCCCGTGACGAAGCTGATCCAAATCGATCGATGATTGACGGCGGCAGCGCCGGAGGCTACACAACGCTTTGCGCGCTGACGTTTCGGGACTATTTCAAAGCAGGTGCAAGTCATTATGGCGTGAGCGACCTTGAAGCCCTGGAAGTCGATACGCACAAATTCGAATCGCGGTATTCACGCAGTCTGATTGGTCCTTATCCCGAGCGCAAGGATCTTTACGTTGAGCGTTCGCCCATACACTTCACCGATCAATTGTCATGTCCCGTGATTTTCTTCCAGGGGTTGGAAGACAAGGTCGTGCCGCCGAATCAGGCTAAAATGATGGTCGAGGCGCTGCGCCAGAAGAAGCTGCCGGTCGCCTACGTAACGTTCGAAGGCGAGCAGCATGGCTTTCGACAGGCGAAGAATATTAAGCGGTCGCTCGATGGGGAGCTCTACTTTTATTCACGAATATTTGGTTTTGATCTGGCCGACGAAGTCGAGCCGGTAGAGATTGAGAATCTGTAGCGTGTCAGAAGCCGGAGCGCTAGCGACGGGATCAGGAGACACCCCAGCAGCAACTTGATCCCGTCGCTAGCGCTCCGGGTACTGACACAAGATACGAACATGATCCCTCGCTTTCGCACACCTTCATCTTGAATGGCAAAAATTGACCGCCTGGGCTGGGCGGACGGATTGTCATTTACATCGTATGGCGTAAGGGTCGGACTGCGCGTCAACGATTCTGCCATCCTTGATCAGATCGTCGCGCGCCTCCCGCCCGGGACGAAGCCTTCTCAGATTCGAGTAGTTGACCATCTGTATTCATTAACAGGCTTCATCAACAGTGCGAACGGAAGAGTCCGCCGCTTCAACCTGGGTTATTGGAATCTGGTGAGATTCGCGCGGTCGCGAAGCTTCGAAGATCTGCTCGACCAATTCGAATCTCATGTGCAATTGACGGTGGCCGAATATGCGCCTCGCCGAGTGTTTGTCCATGCCGGCGTCGTCGCTTGGAAAGGTGCGGCCATACTGATTCCAGGTTTGAGTTACAGTGGTAAGACGACTCTGGTCTCTGAGCTGATTCGCGCCGGCGCGACATACTATTCAGACGAGTACGCTGTGATCGATGAACGTGGTCGCGTGCACGCGTATCCGCGGCCGCTGGGAGTGCGTTCGCCGGAGACGGCGCTCGCGGCAAAAGTTGACGCAAGAGAAATGGGCGCCGAAGTCGGCTCGAAACCGCTGCGGGCCGGTCTGATCATCTCGACCAGCTTCAAAGAGGGCGCTCGCTGGCGTCCGAGAGAATTGACGCGAGGCAAAGGCGTACTGGAAATGCTTTCGAACACGGTGTCCGCGCGCACCCAACCTGAATTGGCGTTGAACGTTCTGCCGAAAGCTCTGGAAGCGGCAAAGATTTTGAAGGGTGTGCGAGGCGAAGCGCGCGATATCGTGGATTCTATCCTGGAAAAGATCTAAGACTTTCCACAGATTACACAGAAAAAACTTTATGAAGTTGTCTAATTTCTATTCTCGTCTCTTAATCTGTGTAATCTGCGTAATCTGTGGATCAATTCAAGGCTGCGCGGGCTTATCGGCAATCGTAGCCGGCCCACCTCCGTGATCGTCGCCGCGGACGACGCCACTCTTATCAACGAAGAACGAACGTTTGCCGGTCTTTCCGTATTCCTTCGGCATGGCCACCGCTTCGAACTGATCGCCCATCACCGTAACCTCGTACCTGTAGCCATACTTATCGAACTCTTCCAGCGGAAACATCTTCGAGTCCACCAACTCTTTCATCGAGGCGAAGGGTCCGTTTTTCGATTGCGCCTTGTACGCCTTCTCCGAACTCGCAATCATCTGCAAGGCGCTGATTGCAATCATCTCATTTGCTTCGGGCGGAGGATTTTTCGTCGCCGAAGAAATTCCGGCAACCATCGTCAGGATCAGGTTCTTGGGCAGGTGAAGTTCATGATTGGTCCCCAAACCATCGTTCGAGAGCGCGTACGTGATCGCTTCCGTCTTTGGATTTAGACCCAAAAGAAAATCGCGCATGGCCGGCTCCAGGGTCGCCGCTTCCTTGCGTATCTGTTCGTGATAACCCTCCATCAAAGCGGGCGAGACATAGACTTGTCCCAAAGTGCGGCCTGATTGCCAACGTCTCGAGTTTCGATAGACCGTGTTCGATGAAAGTGTCTGATGACCTTCGTTCGCATCGACCACGCGCCGCACACCGGCAGCGTCAGAAATCACGACAAAGTCACCGACAAAGCCATAGGCGAACATGCCGGCATAGTTCACAATCTCGGCGTCGCCATGTTTTTCTGTTTGCGCCAGCAGGTTAGCCTCGCCAATTCCGAAGCCCACCAGGATCTTCGGCATTAAGCGCCGCATCGCCTCGCGATCTTTCACGCCGATCAGAATGACCGGAAATACACTTTCGTTTTTCTGTTTCGGATCGTTCGGATCGGGAGATGGCTTCGGCGCCGGTGGCGCGCCCAGGTTAAATCCACCGGTCGACTGCAAGGTCTTGATCGATCCCGCTATCGCAATCTCACTTCCCAGCGCCGGCAAGAGATCGTCTTTGATCTTGAAGCCGGCTTTCTTTTCAAATTGAGCGAAGGCGTCCGGCTGCGGTTCTCTTTCCGGTGTCTGGGACAGGACGACATTGTCCTTTACATAGATGGAGGCCCCGGCCTCGTTCTTCGCTCGAATCTCTGCCTGCTTTTTCATTCCCTCATAAGTCTGGCTAAGATCGATCGACGCACTCACAAACATTTCCGTATCGTCGGGAAGTATGGACGACGCTTCGGCGTTGTACGGCGGTCCGGCGATCAATTGCGGAACGAATGGAATTGGCAAAAGCTTCGACTCGGGCTTATCAATCAACATCGCTCGCACAACGTATTCGTTGCCGTCGAGCGCGAATGCCAGCCCCACCGCCTCGGGCATTTGCGTTTCACCGATGCCCAACATGTCCAGCATCTGTCCCACCTGCGACGACGCAATCTGCTGCGCCTGTTGCTCCTTGGTTGGCGTCGGCGTCGGCGAAGGCTCTGGCCCGACAGTCAGCACTGCCCGCGCTTCATTCGGCTGTTCCTCATCGGGAGTCGGCGTGGCTGATGGTTCCTCCTTTGGCGCCGTTGCGATTTCTTCGACTGTAGCTTTTTCAGTTACCACCGGCGTGGGCGAAGGTTGCGGCTTCGTCTTGTCTTCCAGCGCGATGTTGAAGAAAAGGAATACCGGCTCAGTCGAAAACTTGTCGCGAACGGTCCGCAGGTGTTGATCCTGAAAGAGAGGTTTGCTCGCCGGTGGATGCAGCTTCTCGAACTTGAAGGCCTTCTCACTAAAGCAAACCAGGTTTCCTGAGCGCGTGATCACGAAAGGCGGCTGGTCGTTTGGCTTTGGCGTCGCAGGTTTCGCAGGCTTTGCTTGAGAGGCGGGCGGTGTCTTAGCTTCGCCGGGCTTTGGCGCGGGGACGGATGCCGGTTCATCGTTGACCGAAGGTGTCGGCATCACAGTAGGCAAGAAAGTTTCAAGCTTGGGCGCGAACTTCGCCGCGTCTTCGCTGGTCGGAAACTCAATTGCCACGAACATCATCGGCACGTCCGAGCGCGCGGGCCAGGTGGCAAACATCAACCGCGACGACGCTAACGCCTCAGAATTCTTCTTCAGAAAGCTTACGACTGATTTGAACTCCGGGCCCGGGTCAGCCAGCTTGATCACGGGCTCGACAATCTCGCCGGCGCCACCGGTGCTTAACAACTGGCCCACGTTTCGCACCTCGCCGTAAAGCTTATAGGCGTCGTTCGCCAGCAGCGTTTCAAAGGTCGGATCAGAAAGCCTGGGCGCTTGCTTCGGAGGCGGCGCTGGTGATTTGCTGGCCGGCTGCTGAGCAACGATCGGCGAAGTAATTATTAGCAGGGCAAGTAGAACGGAAATCTGTCGATAACCGCGAATGCGTTGACTGCTGAACTTGATTCTCATGAATGATACCTCGTGAGATGCGGGCTGGCGCTGAGCAGCATCGGACAAAAAGCGTACAACAGGCTGCCAGGCTGTTGTCGAGTCTGCCAAAGAGCTTGAGAATCAGGCGACAACATCAGCAGGCTGGCAGCCTGCTGTACACTTTTTTTGTGCAAGGCCGCGCTGAGCATAGCAGATTCGAAATCCTCTGCCTAAGAAATCGACTCGATAACAAAGCACTGGCCGCCGGTCATATGAATCCACCGCGGGTGCGACTAATACTCTGAATACGAACCGTACCGAATCCCGGTTCATTGCATTGCCTCAGCAAGCTGTTTAGCCAGGTTGTTACCCGAAACTTCCGTAATCGAAATGGAAGGAACGAGCCCATGCGAACGATCAAGCTTTCAATAATTGGCGTGCTGTTAGTGACCGCGGTTCTTGTCTCCGCCCATCGCCTGTTTCCCGGCTTTAAGGCCAGCGGCCAGAATCCGACGCTTACCGCGCCCACCGAAGTTGCCGCCTCAGACGACTCCTACGTAACCAAGGTAGGAATTAACTGGGCCACCGTCCGCGGCGCGACGCTATACCGGATCTTCCGCAGCGTCGCGAATGACACCGCGACCGCCACCGCTCTCGGGACCACGCCGGAAGGCGTTTTCTTTGATGCAACCGCCCCGGCGGGCCAGACCTTCTTCTATTGGGTCCGCGCCGAAAATGGCGTCGTCGTCAGCCCGTTTAGCACGCCCGATCAAGGCTCACGCGCAGCCGGCACTGTCGCCGGTCCGGTGCCGCCGCTGAATCCTCCCGGGGCGCCCCCGGGCAATCCGGTTACCGCCGCCAAAGCCTACCTTGGTAAGACGTTGTTCTGGGACGAACAGTTATCATCGACGCGCACGGTGGCTTGCGGTACTTGTCACTTTGCGTCCAATGGGGGATCGGATGCGCGCGCGATAGTCGGAAACACACGATCGAGAAATCCAGGCGCTGATGGCGTCTTCAATACCGCCGACGATGTGTTCGCATCGCCGGGCGTAATCACCAACAACGCGGACGGCACCTATACTCTTTCATCCGTCTATGGTTTTCACGAACAGGTGACCGGCCGGAAGTCGCGTTCATACATCGACGCCGGTTTTTCCAACGCACTGTTTTGGGATGGACGCGCGACCGGCACCTTCACCGATCCGATCGGTGGCGCGGTCGTGCTGCAAAACGGCGCCGCGCTGGAGAGTCAGGTACTTGGTCCACCGGTGAGTTCCGCTGAAATGGGAAATGCTAACCGCACCTGGGTCGATGTCGCGGCGCGGGTCGCGAGTTCAAGACCAATGGCCCTTTCGCCCTCAGTTCCCGCCGGCCTGCGCGATTGGATCGCAGGTCGCAGTTACCAGGAATTGTTCCAGGAGGCTTTCGGAACCACTGATGTGACCCCGGTGCGAATCGCCGAAGCGATCGCAACTTTTGAAAGAACTCTATATTCAGATCGCACACCGTTTGATTTGTCGGTCCAGCAAATCGCTCCGCTCGGTGCTGCCGAACAACGGGGCCAGGGCATTTTCAACGGGCGTGGTTGCAACGTCTGTCATGCAGGCAGTCTTTTCAGCGACAATGCATTTCACAACATCGGAGTTCGTCCGCAGACAGAAGATACCGGCCGCTTTCAGGTAACCGGCAATGCCAACAACATTGGTGAGTTTCGCACGCCGAGCCTGCGCAACGTGGGCTTACGTGGTCCGTACTTTCATAACGGACGCCTGGCCACGCTCGAAGACGTAGTGGCTTTCTATAATCGCGGCGGCGATTTCGATGCGCCGAACATCAATCACAATTTGATCCGGCCTCTGGGATTGACTCCTCAACAGCAAGCCGATCTGGTGGCTTTCCTGCGAAATGCTCTGACCGATCCGCGCGTGCTGGCCGGCGCCGCCCCCTTCGATCGTCCGACTCTTTACAGCGAATCGAATCGCGTGCCGGCGATTACGGGCAACGGCACACAGGGTTCGGGTGGCAACATTCCGGAAGCGACGGCCATCGAGCCCGCGCTCGCCGGCAATCCCAATTTCACTGTCGGAATTAACAATGCGCTGGGCGGCGCGTCAGCCGTGCTGGTGATCGATAGCAGCGACCCCGGCGCCGGCCCAACAATTCCCGTGACCGCGTCGTTTGCGCGCATCAGCGTGCAACTATCAGGCAGCGGCGCCGGCCAGGGCTTTAGCTCAGTCAGCATGCTGGTGCCGGCGAATTCGTCTCTGGTGGGCCAGACTTTCTTCGGCCGTTGGTATGTCAGAGATTCGAATGCGGCGGGCGGCGTAGCTGCAACTCCCGCATTCAGATTCACGGTCTTCGGCGATACGAGCGGAATCACTACTAACGAAATAGATCAGACCGATACCTTCGTGGTTCAGCATTATCGCGACTTCCTTAATCGCGAGCCGGATACGTCCGGACTCAATTTCTGGATGAATCAAATCTCTCAGTGCGGGACGAGCACCGGATGCGTCGAGGCCATGCGCATCAACACTTCCGCGTCATTCTTCCTGTCGATTGAATTTCAGGAGAGCGGCTATCTGGTGTATCGCTTCCACAAATCGGCGTTTGGCAATGTGGCGGGAACGCCGGTGCCTGTCAAACTGGCAGACTTTCTAACCGATGATCAGATACTTGGGCAGGGCGTAATCGTCAACCAGGCGGGTTGGCAGACTGTTCTCGAAAATAATAAGCAGGCTTACGCCGCTGCATTCGTGCAACGGAGCCAATTCACTTCGGCGTTCCCAACGTCGATGTCGCCGGCAACGTTCGTCGACACGCTTTTTGCAAACGCCGGCGTGACCCCGGCGAGCGCTGATCGCACCGCAGCAATCAACGAGTTTGGCGGTGCGACAACGACCACAGACGTGGCGGCTCGAGCGCGCGCGGTGCGACGCATAGCTGAGAACGCGACGTTCGCCAGCCAGGAATCCAATCGCGCGTTTGTGTTGATGCAATACTTCGGTTACTTGCGAAGAAATCCAAACGATGCGCCGGACGCAAACTTTGACGGATACAATTTCTGGTTGACCAAGTTGAATCAGTTCAACGGGAATTACATTCAGGCGGAAATGGTCAAGGCTTTCCTGTCGTCGATTGAATACCGGCACAGATTCGGGCCGTGATGCTCTGACAGGAGCGCAAGCGTCTCGCTTGCAAGCGTTAGGACTCAAACCCAATAGAGCCCGGCTTGAGCTTGCCAATAGAACCGCCTGTAATCACAGGCGGTTCTGATTTTGGCAGGACCAAAACGGCAAGCAAGCAACTTCCTATCTCGCTAGCCCCAACTTGCCTAGACAATGCGTTGCACCTCGATGGACCACTTCTCGCCCAACTTTATGATCTCTGTCTTACTCACATTATCTACGTTTGAGTGAACCCTGACCTGGAACTCTCGTTTCGGTAATGGGGGCGTGATGTCAAAGGCTCGCTCGACATCGGACACCTTGTCTTTTGCCGAAGCTACAAGTCTTACGTCGATCGTTTCTGATGCGCCGCCCACGATGATGGGGGTGTCTTCTGATGCAGCCATTTTGATTCTCCCTTCAAACTAAGTAATTGATCCAGCCGGGCGCGAAAAGTCAGGATGTCCGGCCGGGCAAGATAGCCGGCGTAAGCATCTGCTCCCCAACTCTGAGACAAACCGGAGAGAGCTGCTTCGGCGCGAACTGCACACTCGTGCGCGGTTCCATCGCCCAGCTCTGCGCTCGCGTTGGCGATGATTACCCAGGCCCGCCATTCAGATTCTCTTTGATTCAATCCGGCGAAGGTTTCCTGCGCGCGCCGGGCAGTAGACGCAGCTTCGTTCGGTTCGCCGGCGGCGAGGAGCGCTTCGGCCAGGGCCAGTCGCGCATCACTCAGCAGCCGGGGATCTCCGGTGGCGTTTGCCAACTCAACGGCCGCGGCGCACTCTTCTCTTCCGGATCTGAAGGCGCCGGCACGAACCTGCGCAGTTCCCAACGTGTACCTGGATTGGATCGCGGTGAGTATGAATTCATTGCCCGCCAAATCGAGCGCTTCGCGGCTTTCCCGCTCGGACTCTGAGAAACGCCCTCGGCTTAACGCCATAAGTCCTCGAATCATATGCAGGCCTGCGGCCAATTGTTTGTACTTGCCTTCGGGAGCATCCGCCACGACCGAAGCTTCATTGATTGCGGCGGCAGCACCGTCGTAATCACCAATCTTCCACAACTCGCCCGCTCGATGCATTGCGGCGTAAGCCACATAGACTTTGGAATTCAGGTACTTGTTTATTTCATAACTGGCCGTGTAGTGGGCCAGGGCTTCCGGATATTGATCCTGATTTGAGAGTACGCTGCCGATTTCTTCATGTGACTGCGCAACCTGCGATTGATCGCCCAACTGCTCACCCAACTGGAGCTGTTCATTGGCGGCTTTGCGCGCGGCCTGGTAATCACCCTTGTCTCGGTAAGCGCGCACGAGCAGCGGCAGCGCTTGCGACAGCCACTTTCGATAACCTCGTTCTTTGAAGAAAGAAACCGCCGGCTCGACGAATTGCAAAGCTTCATCGGTGCGGCGCTGTGACGAGCGCAAACTGCCGAGTTGCACCTGGGCCCAGGCTTCAATCCGGCGCATCTTGTCTCTCTGCGCTAACTCGAGGGCCTGCCGGTAGAACCTTTCGGCCTCCGGATAATCCCCACACAGTTGATATGAAACGCCGAGCCAAATCAGGCCGCTGGCGGCTTGACTCTCGATTCCGTTGGCGCGGGCCCACTCGATGCCATCCTTGGCCTGCTGTTCGGCCTTTGCCGGATCGCCGGCGGCGACTGATGTGCTGCTCAGTACCAGCAGTGTTTTGCTCACCTGGGCCGGATTCGAGTTAGCCCTGGCGAGCTCCAGCGCTTTCTCGAGTTGCATGGACGCGTCAGAGAATTTGCGCAGATTGAATAAGACGAATCCGCGTTCGTAATAAACTTCGGCCAGGCCTTCAGAATTGTTTTGCTTTTGATACAAGGTTGCGGCTTTATCAAACGACTCCATCGCACACGTCAAATCCTGCTGCTGGCCGCACAAAGAACCCAGGTGTAAAAATGAGGCCGGGTCTTCAGCAGCCAAAATGGTGGCCGTTAGATAATTCTCGCGCGCCTCTTTGACCTGATCGTTCTTTTCGTAGGCTCGGCCCAGGTCAAAGAATGCACCGGCCTTGTCCTGATTCGAAGCTTCATTGACTAATCGCTCGTAGGCGGCAATCGCCGGTGCAAAGTCGCGCAGGACCGTGTTGGCAATCGCCTGCAACTTGAGCGTTTCGGCCGCCGGAATTGTGGAAACTGCGGATAACGCCTGCGCTCTAATTACTTCGTTCTTTGCCTTTTCGGTGTAATCGAGCTCGGCATACGCTTCGGCGAGGCGAGCATGAGCCAGCGCGAAGTTCTCGTCGACGGCGAGGGCCTGCTCCAGTTTTCTACTCGCGTCGTAGTAGCCGCCGTTTCGCAAATCGGCGGCGCCCAGATCGTACCAACGGCGGGCGTCAACTGGCGGATGATGTGTTGGCCGCCAGAACGAAATCAGCTCCGGTACAACGAAAAAGTAAACGCCCAGGAACAGCCCCACTGCCGCGGTCACGGATGGCCAAAAGACTAGCGGACGATGAAAAATAAGTTTGCGAATCCATTCCCGGGCATTTTTCTTCCGCGCGAAATCCTCACGGGCGCTGCGCAACTGTCTCAGCAATTCCTCTGCGGATTGATAGCGCTTGACTGGCTCTTTGGCGAGCAGCCTGAGAACCAGCCCGTCTAATTTTTTGCTGACGGCTGGATTGCTTCGCGATGGTTTCGCGGGATGATGTTCGCGTACTTGCCTCAGAACCTCTGCGTCCGTCTCTCCCACAAACGGCCGTGCGCCGGTGAGGCACTCGTAGAGAATCACTCCCACCGCAAACAAATCGGATCGCGCATCAACCCGTGCGCGCGCCTGCTCGGGCGACATGTACGCGGGCGTACCGGCGTAAAAGCTGGTTCGGGATAGAGGCTCTCGACTCTGCCGTGAATTCATCGCTGTCGCTGAACTCTCGGGCACTTGTGCGATACCAAAATCCAGCACTTTTACCTGTCCACGCGCATTGATCATTATGTTTCCAGGCTTGATGTCGCGATGAACTATCCCGCGCGAGTGCGCCTCGGCCAAAGCCTCAACCACTTGAATGATCAGATCGAGGGTCTTACTGAT
>Ga0207653_10000135_pt1 | contig 52625 bp, 54 predicted proteins | sample KBSK5251metaG_FD_184341 | JGI IMG/M metagenome (GOLD analysis project Ga0207653, IMG submission 184341) | Corn, switchgrass and miscanthus rhizosphere microbial communities from Kellogg Biological Station, Michigan, USA - KBS K5-25-1 metaG... | ecosystem: Host-associated > Plants > Roots >... | reverse complement strand
ATCGTTCCGTGCAGCTCGGCGCGCTCGCCGATGTAGCTGTTGCGCCACACGATCGAGCGGTCGATGAGCGCTCCAACATCTACGGTGACGTAGTCGCGCAGGACCGTGGGCCCCACGATCTCGGCCTGCGGACCGATCTTCACGCCGTTGCCCAGGTAGACCGGGCCGGTGATGCGCGCGGACTCGTCGATCACGACATCGCCGTTGGTGAAAACTCCGGGCTGGACCTCCTTGCCGAGCGGGCTCGCGGTCAAGCGGCCCTGGAGCAGATCCGCATTCGCACGCGCGTACTCGGGGATCGAGCCGATGTCGGTCCAGTACCCCGACGCGATGTACCCGTACAGCGGCTCGCCTTCTGCCAAGAGAGCAGGGAAGAGATCTTTGCTGAAGTCGAACGCCTCGCCGGGCTTGTAGCGCTCGAGCACGCGCGGCTCGATCACGTAGATGCCGGTGTTGATCGTGTCCGAGAAGACCTCTCCCCACGACGGCTTCTCGAGGAACTTCGAGATGCGACCGTCCTCGCCGGTGATGACGACGCCGTATTCGAGCGGATTCGCGACGTGATACAGCGTGAGCGTGACGGCAGCCTTGCGCTCGCGATGGAATGCGATGACCTTCGTGAGGTCGATGTCGGTCAGCGCATCGCCGGAGATGACGATGAACGTGTCGTCGAGCGCGTCGCCGATCTGGCGGACCGAGCCGCCGGTGCCCAAGGGCGACTCCTCGACGCTGTACTTCAGCCGCATGCCGATCGCGCCGCCGTCGCCGAAGCTGTCCTGGATCTGCGACGCGAGGTACTGCAGCGTGACGAACGCGTCGTGGATGCCGTGCTGCTGGAGCAGATCGAAGATGTGTCCAAGGCAAGGCTTATTGACGATCGAGACCATCGGCTTGGGCCGATTGATCGTCAGGGGGCGCAGGCGGCTCCCCTCGCCGCCGGCCATGACCACGGCCTGCATCAGGCCGAGTCTAGGCGAGCGGCGGTCGGCCTAGCGTGGACTCCCCATTCCAAAGACGCTCTCTAGGTCGAGCTTCGAATACGCGCGAAATGCGACGTGGGTGTGGGTCCGAGCGACCCCAGGCACCTGGGCGATGCGCCGGGTCACGATCTCCGCGAGCTCCTCGTGCTCGCGGGCTCGCACCATCACGACGAAGTCGATCTCGCCAGTGACCGAATACACCTCGGACACGCCCTGAACGGCGGCGAGCTCTTCGCCGATCTTCGGCAGCGCCCCGCGCTCCGCGGTGATGAGCACGACCGCGGTGATCATCGCCGGCTAGAGGCTCTTGACGTCGATGTCGTGCAGTGCGGACTTCACGAGGTGCGCGGCTTCCTGGTAGCCCATCGCCTTACCACGTTGGAGTGCGGCCTCGAACGACTCGTTGGCGTCCTGACCGGACTCCTCGTCGTAGCGATGGAAGCCTTCCTCGAGCTGGTCGATGGCGAGCTTGATGCGATTGCGAGCGGCGCTGCTGATCAAGGAGGCCCTCCCGGCGCGTCTTCGGGCTGAGGATAATCGCGCCGGGAGGGCCGCGCTTCTTAGCGCTGGTGCTTCTCGACGGTCTCTTCCTGGCGGATGATCGTCGACCCCACCGGGTCGTCCACGATCTCTTGCTCTTCCTGGACCTGCGTGCTTCCGTCGCTGCCGACGTTGATGTTCGTCGTCTTCTTCTTCGGATCTGGCACGCGGTCTTCCCGCGTGACCTCGGTGCGCTTCTCGACAGTCGTCTTGCGCTCTTCCATGTGAACCTCCACTGAGTTCTGCCGACCAGACGAGCAGGACCGGTGCCAGCGGCGCTAGCCGATTTCCAACTCTTTCGTCGGCACGCCGAGATCGACCTCTACCTGCCCGTCGACGATGCGTACGGGATAGGCGTTCACAGGGAACACAGCCGGCAGCGCCTTGACCTCTCCGGTCATCAGGTCGAAGCGCGCGCCGTGGCGGGGGCACTCCACCAGGCAGTCTTCGAGCTCGCCTTCGCCGAGGACTCCACCGTCGTGGGTGCAGACGTTGTCGATCGCGCCCCAGGTGCCGTCTTCGCAGTGGCCGACGGCCAGGCTGCGGCCGTCGGCCTCGACCACCGCTACCTCGCCGGGCGGAATGTCCGACGTATTCGCGACAGGGACATACCGGCTCAAGCTGCTGCCCCTTCGACCTCGGCGATGCGGCCGATGCGAGGCGCGAGCGCGTCGGTCACGCGCGAGCGGACCTGCACGTCCGGGATGTCGTTCACGACGCGCTGGAAGAACCCGCGCACGAGCATCTGCTCGGCGGTCGAGCGGTCCAGGCCGCGCGACATGATGTAGAAGAGCTCGGTGTCGTCGATGCGCCCCGCGGTCGCGCCGTGCCCGCAGCGAGCAACATCGTTCGTCAGGATCTCGAGCACCGGGATCGGGTCGGCGCCGGCCTTGTTCGAGAGCAGCATATTGCGGCATTCCTGGTACGACCCGGTCATGCTCGAGGTCGGCTCGACGCGGATGACCCCGTAGAAGATCGCGTGCGCCGATTCGTACAGCGCCGAGAGGTACAAGAGATCGCTCGTCGAGGCTTTGCCGTCGACACGCTGCAGCGAATTCACGTCGATGCGCTGCGAGTCGCCGCCGGCGACCAGACCGTAGAGCTTCACCGCGGCGCCGTTCCCGCGGATGTCCGACTCGACGCCCAATTTGGTCCGCTTGCTTCCGACGAGCACGTTGAAGTTCGCAAGGGTGCTCTCGCGCTCCGAGATGTTGCGCTGCTGACCGATCTCCCAGACGTCGTCGCTGTAGCGCTGGATCCCGACGTAGCGCACGATCGCGCCAGGTCCCGCGCGCACTTCGAGCGAGGGAACGGCGATGCGGCCGCTGCCGCCACTCTCGGATGAGAGCTCCTCGACGAGCGTCACGGAGGACCCCTCTTCGGCGACAACGAGCGTGCGGAAGACGATCGGCGCCGTACCGGCGGCCCAGCGCTTATGCACCATCAGCGGCAGCTCGACGTGGAGACCGGCCGGGACATACAGGAAGGTGCTGCCGTGCCCGTACAGCGCGCCGGCCCAGGCGCGGAACGAGGCGTGGCTCGCCATCCCCTCGCCGTCGGGCAGCCACTTACGGACGAGGTCGGGGTGGTCGCGCACCGCAGATGACCAGCGGTCGAACACGAGGCCCTTGTGCGACGCGTCGAGCGGCACCGACCCGTACTCGCTCGGCGGATGGCTGACACCGAGCAGCTCTTCGGCGCGGACCTTCGGCAGATCCTTCAGCGGAAAGCGCCGCCACTCCTCTTCCTGTCCGGTCGGGAAGGTGGCGGCCTCAAATCGCTCGAGCGCCGCGAGGCGGTCTTCGAGCAGCCAGGCCGGTTCAGTGCGCCCAACACTGAGCCGCTCGACCGTTGCGCGGTCGAGCGGCAATGGCGTCGCGGCGACCTCAGCGATGGTCAGCCGATCGCTCCTGCCATCTGCAGCTGGATAAGGCGGTTCATCTCGATCGCGTAGTCCATCGGCAGCGTCTTCACGATCGGCTCGATGAAGCCGTTCACGACCATCGCGGTCGCATCGTTCTCGGAGAGCCCGCGGCTCATGAGGTAGAAGAGCTGCTCCTCACCGACCTTCGAGACGGAGGCCTCGTGGCCGATGGTCACATCGTCCTCGTCGATCTCCATGTACGGGTAGGTCGAGCTGCGGGCGGTGTCGTCCAGCATGAGCGCGTCGCAGCGCACGGTGCTCTTCGCGCCGTGCGAGCCGGCGTAGATCTTCACCAGCCCGCGATAGCTCTGGATGCCACTGCCCTTACTGATGCCCTTGCTCGTGATGATCGACGTGGTGTTCGGAGCGGCGTGGATCATCTTCGCGCCGGCATCCTGGTGCTGACCATCTCCGGCGAAGGCGACCGACAGCACTTCCCCGTGCGCGCCCTCCCCTGTGAGATACACGCTGGGGTACTTCATCGTGACCCTGCTGCCGAGGTTCGCGTCGATCCAGCTCATGCGGCCGCCCTTCTGAACGACGGCGCGCTTGGTCACGAGGTTGTAGACGTTGTGGCTCCAGTTCTGGATCGTCGTGTACCGGACATCGGCGCCTTCCTTGACGATGATCTCGACGACCGCGCTGTGAAGCGTGTTCGTCGTGAAGACCGGGGCGGTGCAGCCTTCGACGTAGTGCACGCTCGAGCCGGGCTCGGCGATGATGAGCGTGCGCTCGAACTGGCCGGCGTTCTCGCTGTTGATGCGGAAGTACGCCTGCAGCGGGATGGTCACCTTCACACCCGGCGGGACCCACACGAACGAGCCGCCCGACCAGACCGCAGTGTTCAGCGCGGCGAGCTTGTTGTCGTTCGCAGGGATCACCGTGCCGAAGTACTGCTTCACGATGTCCTCGTGTTCCTTCAGTGCCGTGTCGGTGTCCATGAAGATGACGCCGAGCTTCTCGAGATCCTTACGGATGTTGTGGTACACGGACTCGCTGTCGTACTGCGCTCCCACACCCGCGAGGTACTTCTGCTCCGCCTGCGGGATGCCGAGCTGATCGAACGTGCGCTTCACGTAGTCCGGCACGTCCTCCCAGTTCTTCTTCGACGAATCCGATGCCTTGAGGTAGTAGTAGATGTCCTCGAAGTCGATCCCCGACAGATCGGCGCCCCACGTCGGCATCGAGCGCACGCGGTAATGCTTCAGCGCCTTCAGCCGCCGCTGGTACATCCAGTCGGGCTCGTGCTTGTAGTCCTGGCTGATCTCTCGAACGACGTCCTCCGAAAGTCCCTTCTTCTTGACGTTGCGGTAGACGGCGTCCTTGTCTTCCCAGCCGAACTTGTAGTTGTCCGGTAGCTCTTTGCGAACGTCGACGGTCATGTCTATCTCCCCTGTCCGGCCGAGCGCGCCTTCGCCTCGTCCTCGTCTGGCCACGCCGGCAGACCCCACGCAGCCCCCTTCAGCGTCTTCAGGCTGAGCAGCGCGCATTTGATGCGCGCAGGGCTGATCGGGATACCGAGATTCTCAAGGATGTGATCGCGGTCGATGGCCTTGATCTCGTCGAGCGTCTTGCCCTTGATCTCTTCGGTGAGGATGGAAGCGGACGCCTGCGAGATCGCGCAGCCTTTGCCGTTGAAGCGTACATCCGCGACTCGGTCGTCCTCGATACGCAGCGCCATCGTGAGCTCGTCGCCGCACAGCGGGTTCGAGTCCGCGTAGGTGTTCGTGGCGCCGGCAAGCTCACCCTGATTCCGAGGGTTCTTGTAGTGATCGAGGATGTAGTCGCGGTACATGTCGTCCATCGCTATACCTTGAACACTCTCTTGGCCTTGTCTATTGCACCGAGCAGCGCGTCGCACTCGTCGGTCGTGTTGTAGAGATAGAACGACGCGCGCGTGGTCGCGGCGACACCGAGGCGGGTCATGAGCAGCTGGTTGCAGTGGTGACCTGCGCGCACGCACACGCCCTCGCGGTCGAAGATCGTCGCGACGTCGTGCGGGTGGATGCCCTCGATGTTGAATGACACCACCCCGACCCGGTCATCGAGCGTCTTGGGCCCGTAGATCGTGACACCGGAGACCTCCGCAAGGCGCGGCAGCAGGTAGGCGACGAGCGAAAGCTCATGCTCGTGGATCTTTGCGAGGCCGACAGCCTCGAGGTAGTCCACCGCGGCGCCGAGCCCGATGGCGTCGACATACGAGGACGTTCCCGCCTCGAACTTCCACGGCAGCTCGTTCCACTCCGTCTTCTCGACGGTGACGCGGCTGATCATGTCCCCGCCGAAGAGGAACGGTCGCATGCGCTCGAGGAGCGCCATCCGCGCCCAGACCGCACCGGACCCAGGCGGCGCGAGCATCTTGTGGCCGCTGAAAACGAGGAAGTCACAGTCGAGGTCCGTCACGTCCACGGGTGTGTGCGGGACGGCCTGCGCCGCGTCAACGAGAACGGTCGCGCCGGCGGCACGCGCCTCGGCGACGATCTCCTTGATCGGGTTCACGGTCCCGAGGCCGTTCGAGGTGTGCGTGATCGCGAGGAGCTTCGCGCCCTTCTTCAGCTCCGCCGAGAGCTGATCGCGGCGCAGCCGTCCGTCCTCGTCGACGTCGATCATCACGATCTGCGCGCCGGCGTCCTTCGCCAGCTGCTGCCAGGGCACGAAGTCCGAGTGGTGCTCGAGGACCGTCGAGATGATGCGGTCCCCGGACTTGATGTTGTCGCGGCCCCAGGTGTAGGCGACGAGATTCACGCCCTCGGTCGCGTTGCGCACGAAGATGACCTCGCGGTCATCCTTCGCGCCGATGAACTTCGCGACCTTCGCGCGCGCGCCCTCGAACGCGGCGGTCGTGGTCTCGCTGAACTCGTAGACGCCGCGGTGGATGTTCGCGTTGTACTCCTCGAAGACCGCGCTCATCGCGTCGATGACCTGTCGCGGCTTCTGGCTCGTGGCGGCGTTATCGAGGTATACGACGGTCTTGCCGTTCACCGTGCGCGACAGGATCGGGAAGTCGGCCCGGATCCGCGCGACGTCGAGCGGCGAGTGCACGGCGACTGTTACTGCCATTAGTCGGCCTTCCTCGCGTAGGTGGTCATCCGATGCTCCGCATCGTTTGACCGTCCTGCCCCGGCCGGCTGCGCCGGCTCGTGGTAGAGCTCTTCGCGCACGAAGTCGTAGCCCTTCTCCTCGAGCTCAGCGGCGAGCTCGCGCCCGCCGGTGCGCACAACGCGCCCGTCCACGAGGACGTGGACGAAGTCGGGCTGGACGAACTTGAGGATGCGCTCGTAGTGCGTGATGAGGAGAATGCCGACCTCGGGTCCGCGCAGCGCCTCGATGGCGTGCGCGACGATCTTCAGCGCGTCGATGTCCAGCCCCGAGTCGGTCTCGTCCATCAGCGCCAGCGTCGGTCCGAACATGTGCATCTGAAGCGTCTCCAGGCGCTTCTTCTCGCCGCCCGAGAAGCCGTCATTGACGGAGCGCGACTTATAGGAGTCGTCGATCTCGAGGAGCTTCATCTTGTCCGCCAGGAGCTTGACGAACTGCGGGATGGGCATGTCGTTCTTACGCGCCTCCGCGGCCGTACCGGCGGTCACGCCCGGCTCCGCGCGCCGCGCGTTGATCGCGGTGCGAAGGAAGTTCGCGACCGAGACGCCGGGGATCGCGGCGGGGTACTGGAACGCGAGAAAGAGGCCGGCGCGTGCGCGCTCATCGACGGCCATCTTGAGGACATCGCGACCGCCGTACGTCACCTCGCCCCGCGTGACCTTGTAACGAGGATGGCCCATGACCGTGAGCGCGAGCGTGCTCTTCCCCGAGCCGTTCGGGCCCATGATCGCGTGCACTTCCCCGCTGCGGACGATGAGGTCGATCCCCTTCAGGATCTCCTTGCCCTCCACCGTGACATGGAGGTCTTTGATGATGAGATCAGGCAATGGTCACCTTCTCCTTCGTGAGATCGGCCAGCGTCATGCCGTCGAGCGCCTGTGCGATGGTCGACTGCAGCTTCACCCACACCGCGCGGGTCCCGCAGTCCTGCTCGCGGATGCAATTCACCACGGGGTCGCCCTCGGCGGTGCAGATCTGCGGCTCGATCGGACCCTCGAGCGCGCGAACGATATCGCCCGCGGTGATCGCGGACGGATCGCGCGCGAGTGTGTAGCCGCCGCCAGCGCCGCGCTTGGCATTCACCAGGCCCGCTTTGCGAAGCACCGCGACGAGCTGCTCGAGATACGCCTCCGGCAGATCCTCACGCTGCGCGACCGCATGCAGCGAAACGCTGCCCTGCTGCCAGTGCCGCGCAAGATCGACCATCAGGCGCATGCCGTATTCGCCTCGCGTGGACACGTGGAAGGCGGTCTGTGGATTTCCGAGCACTGCACTCGGAATTCTAGGCGCTTGCGGCCGCGCCCGCCAGCCTTTTCCGGCCTAGCATCGCGGGCCCGGATGCCACTTTCGTACGCGCGCGCCGCGGTCGGCTCCCGTAATCCCGCCAAGATCGAGGCCGTGAGGCGCGCCCTGGCGCGTCTGGCGCCTGGCTGTGACCTCGAAGCCGTCGAGGTCGCCAGCGGCGTCGCTGACCAGCCTATGGGCGACCACGCGACACGTCAGGGAGCTCGGAACCGCGCACGAGCGGCTCTGGAGATGACCGGCGCGGACGTCGCGTTCGGCCTCGAGGGCGGCGTCGAACACGAGCCGCCGGTCGTTTGGCTGGTCTCTTGGGTCGCGGCGGTGACGCGCGACGGAAGGTCCGGCGACGCGAGCGGCCTGCGAATGCTTCTGCCGTCAGCTGTCGCGGATCGTCTCGCGGCCGGCGACGAGTTGGGCACGATCATCGACGATCTCTTCGGGGTGACCGCATCCAAACAGCACACCGGCGCCGTAGGACTGTTGACGGAAGGCTTCGTGTCGCGGACCGACGCGTTCGCTGACCTTGTCGCAATGGCCTGCGCGCCTTTGCTACACCCGGATCTCTATCCACATGGAGGGAGTGACTGATGCGTCTCGCGATCCGCTTGCTCGGCCCTGCGCTGCTCTTGTCGGTCCTCGCGGTGGGCTGCGCGTCACAGTCCGCGGGCAGTCCATCGCCTGCCGGTGTGGCCACGCAGATCTCGATCAAGGGCTTCGCCTTCAACCCGAATCAGCCAAGCCTCACGAAGGGCGCGACGATCACATGGACGAACGACGACGGCACGACGCACACCGTGACGAGCGGCGTTCCAGGCACGCCAAGCGGGAAGTTCAATCAGAGCCTGGACGCCGGTAAGAGCTTCAGCTTCACGTTCACCGAGACCGGGACCTACGAGTTCTTCTGCAACATCCACCAATCAATGCGTGGAACTGTCACGGTGAAGTGACCTAAATGTTGGTGATCGGCATCATCCTCTAGGCAGCCTCAGGCGTATGCGGAGAGGAACGCAAATCGTCGGAGGTCGTCATGCGGATTGCCACCCGCTTACTAGGTCTCGGTCTGCTGGCCGTCGTCGCCCTCGTCGGATGCGCAGGAGCGACGACTGCGCCAAGCGCGAGCCCGACCGCATCGCCGCAGCCATTAGCCATCAGCATCAAAGGCTTCGCGTTCAATCCAAAGACCATCGAGGTCGCGAGAGGAACCACCGTCACGTGGACCAACGGTGACACTGTTCCGCACACCGTCACCACGGGCATCGCTCCGCCGACCTTTCCTCCGCTTCCGAGCGGATCTTCTCCCACACCGTTCCCAAGTCTGTCGAGCGGCGACGGCAGGGTCGTCAGCGGTCGCATCGAGCCGACTAAGACATTCAGCTTCACGTTCAATGACGCCGGAACGTTCGTGTATTTCTGCTCGGTGCATCCAGCGATGGGAGCCACGATCACCGTGAGGTGATCAAATACCTCTAGCGGACGACTCGCAGGCGGCGGACCTCGCCGGTGGCCGGAAGGCCGGTGACGATCGCGGCGGGTTCGCCGTCTGTCGCGGGGACCGAGTCGACGTCGACGAAGCGCCGCGTGTACAGACGGTGGTACAGACCGCCGAGCGCGAGAAGCTCAGCGTGCGTGCCTTCCTCGACGATGCGCCCGTGGTCGAGCACGAGGATCCGGTCCGCGCGCTCCACCGTCGACAGGCGGTGCGCGATGACGATCGTGGTGCGACCGCGCATGAGGCGGTCGAGCGCCTGCTGCACGAGGTATTCGCTCTCGTTGTCCAGCGACGAGGTCGCCTCGTCGAGGAGGAGGATCGGCGCGTCGCGAAGCAGCGCGCGCGCGATCGCCACGCGCTGGCGCTGCCCGACCGACAGCCGCACGCCGCGCTCGCCGACGATCGTGGCGAGTCCCATCGGGAGACGCGAAATGAATTCGGTCGCGTTCGCCGACCGCGCGGCCTCGTCGATCTCCGCATCGGTCGCCTCGAGGCGGCCGTAGCGGATGTTCTCGCGGATGGTGTCCGCGAACAGGATCGGCTCCTGCGGCACGACGGCGATCTGCTCGCGCAGCGACCGGATGGTCACATCGCGCAGATCGTGGCCGTCGACGAGGATCTGTCCGCTCGCCGGATCGTAGAAACGGCCAACGAGATTCACCAGCGTCGTCTTCCCCGCCCCGGATGGACCCACGAGCGCGGTCGTCTCGCCGGGCTGGAATGTCGTAGTGACTCCGTCGAGGACCATCGGCTCGGGACCGGCCACGCCATAGCGGAAGCCGACATCCTCGAAGCGGATCTCGCCCCGCACGGGAGGTAGTGCCTCAGCGCCGGGCCGATCCTGGATCTCGGGGATGGTGTCGAGGAGCGCGAAGATCCGGTCCGCCGCGCCGAACGCCTGCTGCACCTGCGTCCACTGGCTGGCGAGCATGCCGACCGGCCCCGCGACCATGTTCATGTAGAGCAGGAACGCGACGAGCATCCCAGCGGTCATCTCACCGCGTGCGACCTCGTGTCCTCCGTACCAGAGCACGACGATCGACGACATGAATCCAAGGAAGCCGATGATCGGGAACATCGTCGCGGCGATACGCGCGCGCTCGATGGTCTTGTTGAATGTGAAGAGCAGCTTGTCGTGGAAGCGCGCGGCCTCGTACTCCTCGCGCGTGAACGCCTGAACGACGCGGACCTCGGCGATCGCCTCCTGGAGCACGCCGACGGCCTCGCCCTGCGCATCCTGCGCCGCCCGCGAGATGTCCCGGATCCGGCGGCCCATGCGCTGTCCGAGGATCGCGATGGGTGGCGCGACGACGAGCGTGAGCAGCGCGAGTCGCCAGTTCATCAGGAAGATCACGGCGACGCCGCCGACGAGCGTGAGGACCTGCCCCAGCACCTGGATGATCGTCTGGGTGATCACGCCGTGGACAAGCGTCGCGTCGCTCGTCACGTGCGACATCAGATCGCCGGTCTTGCGCCGATTGAAGAAGGACAGCGACAGGGACTGCAGGTGGCGAACGATGCCCATGCGGAGGTCGAAGATCACCCGCTCGCCCGTGTAGGCCATCACAAACTGGCGCGCGCCATCGATGACGGCGCGCACCAGGAGCACGACGATCAGACCGACGATCAGCAGATCGAGGAATCCCGCGTCCTTGAGCCCGAGGTCGATGACGGCCTGGACGACCCGCGGCCATACCAGTCCGAGCGCGGTGGAGATGATGAGGAGCACCGCGGCGAAGACGAGATTCCACTTGTATGGCGCGACGTATCGCAGGAGCCGGCGGTACATCGAGAGCGATGGCCGCTTGCCTTCCTGACGTCCGCTCGGACCCCACATGAAGACGTGCATCCCGCCGCCGGGGCCACCCATTCCCATCATGTTGTCCAGCGTAGACGAGCGCCGCGCACGCGAAGTGTCGCGTTCGTCACTTCCCGAGCCAGACCTGCGCGTAGGCCTCGACGCCGATCGGATGCGGGACGAAGCCGCGCACCTTCTTCGTCGCGGCGACGAGCGCGTCTGCCTGCACCAGTGGGATGCGCGTCGCGTCGTGTTGGATGATCTTGGACACCTGCTTGTAGAGCTCGGTCCGCTTGCTCCCGTCGGCCTCGTAGCGCGCGCGACGCAGGAGCTCGCGCACGACGTCGCCGGCCCACGCGCCGCTGTCGGGGAAGTACGAATCGGGGTCCGCGCTGTCGCCGCCCGCATCACCGAGCCAGAGGGGCAGCCGACCGGCCCGCGCATCCGCGAGATATGCCGAGGCGTCCTCGGTCCGAACGGTCGCGACGATCCCGATCTTCGCGAGGTCGGCGGCGATGCTCTCCGCGACGCGCTTCGGATCCGGGTAATACGCCCGCCATGCGCTTGGGTACCAGAGCTCCGTCGTGACTCCGCTCGCGACGCCCGCATCCGCGAGTAGACGTTTGGCCCCCGCGATGTCGAGGCGGTAGAACTCGACGACGCTGTCGTCGTATCCGAGCATCCCGGGCGGGAGCAACTGCGACGCCGGCCGGCCCGCGCCGCTGAAGAGCGTCGTTGCGAGAAGCGACTTGTCGATAGCCATGGCGATCGCGCGGCGGACCTCGAGCTTGTCGAACGGCGCTACTGCGGCGACGCCGAGGAAGGTCGTGGTCGCCGCCGGCCGCACGAGGAGCTGCAGGTTCGGGTCGCCCCGCACCGAGGGCAACGTAAGGGGCGTCACGTCGCGGACGGCATCCAGCCCCCCCGAGCGCAGCTCGGCGATGCGTGCCGTCTCATCTCTGATGACCCGCAGGACGACGCGGTCGGCACGCGGGAGCGCCGCGCCGGCCTGATCCTTCGTTCGGTAATCGGCGCTTCGTTCGAGCGCGATCTGCTGGCCGGGCAGCCACGCGCCGGGCCGGAACACGAAGGGTCCGGTGCCCGCGACTCCGCGCGAGGCTGACGTCGACCAACCCGCGGGGTCGTCGCGCATCGACTTCGGGCTCACGATCGCGAAGCTCGGCATCGCAAGATCCGCGAGCAGTGGGCCGAAGGGCATCCTGGTCGTGATCACCACGGTCGCTGCGTCCTTGGCCTCAACTCGCACGATCACCGACGCGTTGTCGAAGCCCTCGAGCAGCGCCGCGTACGCCCGGTACGCGGCGCCCGGACCCGCGGGGCCGCGCAGCGGATGCGCGGCCTGTCGTGCGCGGTCGAAGTTGAGCACGACCGCGGCCGCGTCGAGATCGGTGCCGTCATGGAACTTCACTCCGCGCCGCAACGCGAACGTCCACGCGCGCCCGTCGGGTGACACCGACCAGCTCTCCGCGAGCTTGGGCACGATCCTGAATCCGCCGGTGTCGTAGTCGACGAGCGTCTCGAAGATCTGCCGGGTCACGAGCATGGTGTTCGCGTCGACCGCGTTCCAGGGATCGAGGGTCGTCGGATCGGCGGTCAGAGCGACACGGAAGGTGCCGCCGACTTCGATGGTGCCCGCGGGCGTCGGCGTTGGTGTCGAGGCGCCCGGCACCGGAGGGACCTGACATGCGGAGAGCACGAAGACGGCGGCGAGGACGAGGCGCACCTGCATAGCGCCTCCTAGTTGATCACTTCTCCGCTTTGAGGCGCGGGTCGAGCGCGTCGCGCAGCCCGTCGCCGATGAGATAGAGGCAGAGCACCGTCAGGAAGATGAGGACCCCGGGCGAGACCACGAGCCACCACGCGCGAACGAAGTAGCTCGTCGCGTTGGTGAGCAGATTGCCCCACGACGGCGTCGGCGGAAGGATCCCGAGGCCGAGATACGAGAGCGCGGACTCGGTGAGGATGATCGCGCCGATGTCGATCGCGGCGAGCACGAAGATGAGCGGCAGGATGTTGGGAAGGATGTGCTTGAACATGATCCGCGTGGGCTTCGCGCCGATCGTCTTCGCCGCAACGACGAACTCACGTTCCCGCAGCGCGAACGTCTGACCGCGCACGTACAAGGAGATGCCGGTCCAGAACAAGAGGCCGATCACGATCGTGAGCGTCACCGGACCCGGTTCCCATATCGCGGCGAAGATGAGCAGCAGGAAGATCGTCGGGATCGAGTTGAGGGTCGTGACGAACCACGTGAAGAGGTCGTCGATGCGTCCGCGGAAATAGCCCGCCGTCAGGCCGATCGTGACGCCAACGGTCAGGTTCACGAGCGCGGCGACGAAACCGACCGCAAGAGAAACGCGCCCGCCGTAGAGAAGTCGGACCACCTGGCTGCGGCCGATCTCGTCGGAACCGAGCAGATAAGCTGGTGGATCGAACGTCGGCTTCTGGTACGTGTTCAGCAGGTCCTGCTTCTCGAAGGTGTAGTTGAAGACGTTCTGCGCGAAGAGGTCCGCCGCTGCGGACAGGAGCGCGAGAAGCAGCAGGATCCCGAACGCGATCATCGTCAGCCGGTCGTGCCGAAGCTTGTACCAGGCGTTGGACCACAGGCTTCGCGGCGGCCGCAGCAGGATGGCTTCGGCAGCCGTGGGAACGCGGATGGTCGCGGTGTTCGTCGCCACGTCAGCCCGCCTTGATCCGCGGATCGACGATCGCGTAGGCGATGTCCCGCAGGAGATAACTGGCCACGAGGAGCGCGCTGACGAACATGGTCGCCGCCTGCACGATCGGATAGTCCTTCGCGATCGCGGCCTGGAACGTGAACTGACCGACACCCGGCCACGAGAAGACCTGCTCCACGACCAGCGCGCCGCCGACGAGTCCCGCCAGGATGCCGCCGAGCGCGGTCACGACCGGGATGAGCGCGTTCCGCAGCGCGTGAACGAACACGACGGTGCGCTCGTGCAGGCCCTTCGCGTGCGCAGTACGGACGAAATCCTGGCTGAGAACATCGAGCGTCTCGGTGCGCAGGATGCGCGAGTAGTTCGCGATACCGGTGAGCGACAACACGAACGCAGGCAGAAGTATGTGCCTGAGGCGGTCGGGGAGGTCCCAGACGTCTTTACCGACGGTGAGCATCCCCTGACTTGGGAGCCACCTCAGCTGCACGGCGAACACGATGATGAGAACGAGACCGAGCCAGAAGGCCGGCACGGCGTGTCCCGCGACGCCAAATACGCGGATCATTCCGTCGCTCCAGGTCCCGCGCTTCAGCGCCGCGATGACCCCCAGCGGCACGCCGACCAGGAGCTGGAGCGCGAGCGCCACGACCGCCAGCTGCAACGTCGCCGGCACCCGCCCGAGAAGGAGCTGGAACGCGTCCTGGTGGTAGATGAACGACTGTCCGAAGTTGAGCTGGACCATGGCGATAAGCCAGTCCACGTACTGCAGCGGGATCGGCTTGTCGAGTCCGTATGCGTGACGTAACCGCTCGATGTCCTCACCGGTGATGTCACGCTGACCGAAGACGAAGAAGCGGATCGGATCGCCGGGCGAGAGCCTGACGATCACGAACGTGATGATCGAGATGCCGATCAGGGTGGGGATCGCGTACAGCAGCCGACGGATGATGAAGTTGCGCAAGCGCTCCTCCGCGTGGTGGGGGCACCCTCGCGGGTGCCCCCACCTGCCTTACGTTGCTACTTCTTGATCCACCACTCCTGGACGTTGTAGACGGTCTGGAACGGCGCGGGTGCGAAGTTCTGAAGTGACTTCTGCGAGACGGCCAGCACGTTGTTCGAGTATCCGAAGTTGTACGGCTGGTTCTCGTTCAGGATCTTGTTGAACGTCTCGTAGTTCGCCTTGCGAGCGGCCGTCGAGCAGTTGCCGTCCGTTGGGTTGCGGCCTTGCTCGATCGCCTTGTCCATCGCGGCGTCCTTGAAGAACGTGAATCCGAAGCCCTCGACCTTCGTCGCCGGGTTCGGGATCTGGCTCGAGTGCCAGATCGAGTACGGGTCGGGGTCTCCGCCGAGGCTCCAACCGATGATCGTCGCTTCGAGTGTCTGGTCGCCGGTCGTGAGCTTCGTCACCAGACCCTGGAACGCTTCCGGACGTGCAGTCGCCTGGATGCCGAGCTGCTTGTACTGGTCGGCAGCGACCTGGGCCAGCGTCTCGCGCTCCTGATTACCGGAGTTCGTCGCGATCGTCAGGCTGAACTTCTTGCCGTCCTTGGCGAGAATGCCGTCGGATCCGGCGACCCAGCCGGCGTCCTTGAGAAGCTGCTGGGCCTTGGCCTTGTCGTACTTGTACGGCTCGAGGGCCACCGTCGGGTACGCCCACTGGACCGGAACGTGATGCGCGACCTGCTTGGTGGCTTCGCCGAACACGACCGCCTTGATCACGGCGTCCATGTCGATTCCGTAGGCCAACGCCTGCCGAACGCGCTTGTCGGCGAGACCTACTGCTGAGGGACTCGCTGTGTTCCAACCGATGAACGTGTAGCCAAGGTTCTGGTACTTGGTGATCTTGACGCTGTCCACGGTCTGGACGTCTGCGAGGTCCTTCGCCTGGATGGAGCCGAAGGTGAGCTCACCCGTCTTCAGACCGTTGGTGATCGCCGTCTGGTTCGCGACGACCTTGTAGACGTACTCGTCCACATTCGGCGAACCCTGCCAATACGTTGCGTTCTTGGCGAGGATGATCTGGTCGCCCTTGCGCCATTCCTTGAAGGTGAATGGGCCGCTGGTCACGGTCGGTGCCGTGTTCTCGACCGCGGTGTCGATGTCCTCGGGCTTGGAGGTCGCGGTCACGTACTTGCCGAAGACCTGCGTCGGCAGGGTGTAGCCGATGAGCTGGATGATCGCGGGGCACGAGACCTTCGCCATCTTGACGGTCCACTTCTTGGGGTTCGCGGCGTCGATCGTGACTCCCGTGATCGTCGTGGCCTTGGCGTCCTTGAAGTCGTTGAAGCCCTGGATGTCCTGGAAGTTCGACTTCCGGACGGTCTTCGCCGACTTGCCAGTGGCCATCAGACCTGTCAGCCAGTCCTGCGCGATGACGGGCTTCCCGTCAGACCAGTTCACGTTCGCCTTGATCTCGAACGTGTACGTGAGGCTGTCCGGGGAGATGCTGAATGTGGCCATCCTGGAGACCGGCTCTCCGGTCTTCGGATCCTGGATGAGGATCGTGTCATACAGGAGAGTCGTGATGCGGCCCGACGACGTGTCGTTCACGAGCACAGGCTGCATCGTCGCGATGTCCGAGATCGTCCCTTCGATGATCCGGCCGCCCTGCTGCGGCTTATCGGTCGCGGAAGCCGCCGCCGTCGCCGACGGCGCCCCGCTGGCAGTCGGGCCACCCGACGTGCAAGCGGTAGCCACGAGGATCGATGCCGCGAAGACCGCGATCAGGACCTTTCCGGTGCGTTGCTTCGCTGTCATGTGTACCCCTCTCGCTCCTATTGCTCTTAACCCCCACGTGACCGGTGGCAGAGTGTATCCAGCGGCACAGTCTGCCGCTCCACGACGTGTAATACGCACGGCCAGGTCCAGCCGTTCACTTCCGGAGAAGGACCTCCGGTGGGCTATCTTGGCCGGGCATGCGCGTCAAGGCTCTGGCCGTGCTCCTCGTCGTGGTCACCGCGTCCGTGCTCGTGGCCGGCCGGCCGTCAGCAGGTCCGAACCGTCTGACCGGTGGACCAAGCGCCGAATGCCTGTCGCCAGAGCCGCCCCTGGGCGCCCTGCCTCCGGCGGCTCCAGCCTGGTGCGATCCTCTCGCACCCGGCATCGACACCGCGAACCGGAAGGCGAACAGCTGGTCGGACGGATTCACCAGCGGCGTCTCGCACGCGCGCCTACCCGCTTCCTACCTCGTGTTCGAGGATGTTCGCCGCGCCAGGACGAACGCGTCCACGAGCGTCTACCGAACGCAGGAATTCGCGCACAACGGGCACTGGATGGTCGACATCGCGGGGCATGGCGCGCCGTCTGGCATCTACGAAGGGTCAGCTGCTGACTTCTACACCGGCCCGAACAACGGTGGGTCACTCATGCGCCCCGATGCCGACTTTCGCTTTGCGGACGGCCGTCTCGTCGTTGAGTTCGATGCTTCGGCGGGCATGACGGCGTACGACGATCGCGTGTGGCCGGAGATCGTCGTGACGACGGCGCCGGGCCCATCCGATCGTGAAACCAACGGGTGGTACGCAGCGGGCCTCTTCGGTGGTTATCCGACAGTGGGCTGCGCCTTTCCCTCCGATCGGCTCTCCGAGTGCCGCATCTACGACACCGAAAGGATCACCGCCAACCTGAGCGCACACGCCTCAGCAGGCGCGGCGAGCGTGTTCGGCGGCGAGCCGACGAGCGAGCCGCTGAAGAGCGCGTGGCGACTGTGCGGACCGGAGGATCCCGACGCGGCCTGCCGCGATCACTTCCGCATCGAAATGGCGCGGGACTCGATATCCATCTTCGTGAACGGCGTGCGATACATGGAGCATCGTGGCCTGCCGCCCAGCGCACAGCTTCCAGACGATCTGCTGCGCTCGAGCGTGTACGTGTACTTCGCGAGCTGGGCGTATCTCGTCGACACGACGGTTGCGCGCGTCCACTGGGGCCGCATCGCCGTCAATCCAGACACTCTGATGCGCTAGGGACGGACGAGCCACCACCGCTGGACGTCGGCGTAGAGCGAGAACGTCCCAGGCCGCAGGCCCTGAAGCGTGGGCGGAGCGGCGAGGAGCGTCTCAGGCGTGAATGCAAATAGGTACGGCTGTTCGGCGTTGAGCGTCTTGTTCACACTCAGGTACTGCTGAGCGCGGACGACCACGTCGCAGGTGGCTGGCGCCTGCGGGCTGCGCGCGGCTTCGATGGCCTTGTCCACCTCAGCCGAGCTGAAGCCGCCGACATTGAGACCCGTGGTGCGCTTCACCGGATCGGGGATCTGGCTCGAGTGCCACACGCTGTAGGGATCAGGCTCGGGGCCGATCGCCCACGAGATGAGCCAGCCGTCGCCCTCGGCGGTGCCAGTGCCGAGACGCTCGACGAGCGTGTCGAGCTGGTCGAGCCGCGCCTCGGCCTTCACCCCGAAGCGCTGAAACTGTTCGACTGTCATCTGCAGGAACGTCTCGCGCGACTTGTTCCCAGCGTTCGTGTAGAGCACGAGCGAGAGCGCCTTCCCGTCCTTGGCGAAGATCCCGTCAGGTCCGCGCGCGAAGCCGGCCTGCTGTAGCAGCGCTTCCGCGGACGCACTGTCGTGGACATATCGCATCAGCGACGACGACGGAGCTGCGGGCCAGCTCGCATCGAGGTGATGCTGCTGTGCACGACGACCACGGCCGAACAGCGTGCTCTGGATGAAGCCGTCGACGTCGATCGCGTACGCGAGCGCCTGCCGGACGCGCACGTCGCGCAGCGCGGGCGCGCCGGTCCGCAGGTTCCACGCGACCGCGGTGTACGACGCCGCCGGATACGCGCGAACGGCGAGGCCGCGTCGCGCGGCAGCGTCCGCGTCCTTCGGTTCGATGCTCGCGAGATTCAGCTCGCCGTCGCGCGAGAGCGCGCCATAGGCGCTCGCGTCGGACGTGACCTTGAACGACATGCCGTCGAGCAAGGGCGCGCCCTGGAAGTAGCTCTCGCTCCGCGCGAGATCGAGGCGCTCGCCCTTCTTCCACGACTCGAACCGGAACGGACCGCTTGTCACCGTCGGCGCGAGGTTCTCCGGCGCGTCATCGATCGTTGATTTCTCGGGCGTCTCGCCGAGATAGCGCGCGAATGTCTGCGTCGGGATCGGTGCGAGGCCGAACACCGAGTAGAGCGATGGGCAGAACACCGCCGCGAAGCGGACCGTGAACTGCTTTCCCGCGACGGTGATACCCGCGATCGAAGCGGCCTTCCCGCTCAGATACTCGGCGAAGCCCTCGATCACCTGGAACGCCGACCTGCGCGTCGTCTTCTTGCTTCGCGCGACGGCCCTCGCGAGCGTCGCGAAGTCGTCGCCGATGACCGGCGCGCCGTCAGACCAGTTGGCCCGCGGATCGATGTCCCATGTGATCGTGCGCCCGTCCGTGGACAGCGACCACCGTCCGAGGTGCGGCAAGAGCTCCCCCGTCATCGGGTCCGGTCGCAGGAGTGGCGCGTAGAGAAGCCCCGTCGCCTGCACCGATACCGCGTCGGTCGCGAGGAACGGCTGCAGGGTCTGCGCATCGAAGAAGGTCGTCTGCACGACGCGTCCGCCGGGGACGGGCGTCGCGGTCGGTGTGGCGATATCCGTCTGCGGCGCCGGCGCGCAGGCCGCAACGAGAAGTGCAGCGAGCGCCGCGGCCCGCAGACGGATCACGCCATCTAGGAACGAGAGGTCATGCGATCCAGTTCAGGCTGATCCTCTTCCGACACTTTGGTTCGGGATCCGACACGACGGTACTTGCCTTCCACGATCGGCGTGAAGCCTTTGCCTTCGACGGGCATCTCGATCTTGAAGATGAGGCCGCCGTCCGCGAGCTCGAAGATGGTGTTCCCGCTTCCTTCTTGGTGGAACTTGAGCGTGTCGTTCTCCCACTGACCGGTCCCGGGAGCGCCCGGCGGGCTGCCGAACGTGTCGAACCAGTGCAGCGTGTAGTTCTTCTTCTTGGCGTCCCAGCCGATGACGCCGTGCCCCGCGAGCAGCGTCTTCTCGCCCGCCTTCTCTACGTAGTCGACGATGGTGAAGAGTCCGTCGAGGTCGCTGCGGAAATCGAAGGTACCTGTTGCGTTCTTCTCACTTGCGTGTGGCGAGCCTTCGATCTTCTCCTCACCGATCCACTTTCCTGTCAGCTTGTCCAGCTTCTTGTGTTCCTCAGTCCGCTTCGGCTTTTCCATCTAACTCCTCCAGATCCGTTCCGAAGTCCCCAGTGAAAGAAAGCACCGAGCGCACTGGGGACAGTCTTCGGAGCCGCAGGGACCATGCCAACGGGCCAAAGGCGCCAATTGGCCGAGATCAGGATCCGCCTTGATTCCACAAGATGATCGCGCGGTCACTGCAGTCGATGGCGCCTTTGGCGGTGATGACCGCTGGGGCCCTGTCGTCAGCTCGCCGGTCGATGGTGGGCGCGAGGCCCGCCTCGCTTGTGGCCTCTCTGTATTGGATGTGCAGCGCCGTGAGTTCCAGCATCTCCCCATGCTCGTGCCGCCTCGCGAAGTAGTCGAGGAGGGACTGCTGCCCGCTCGAAAGGAAGAACCCGGCCGACGGTGAGTCTTGAGAGCTGAAGATGACACTGCGTTGGAAGATCCCGCGAAGTGCCGCCTGATCGCCGCGATTGAACGCATCGAGGAACGTCTGCACGGTTTCCACGACCTTCGTCGGCGAACAGCTCGGCGGCGGAGAACCGGTGTACGTAACGGTTGTTCCGCCAACAACGAGCGGGCCCGGCGCTGAACACGCGGCGAGGAGAACCAACGCAACCAGAGGACCGGTCATGAGGCCCCGCAAACTCTGGGATGGCCGCCTACGCACCTGGGAAGTGGCAGGCCGCCCAGTGACGCGGTGCGTGCTCGATGAACTCCGGGTCGACTTCGGAACAGATCGCCTGCGCCTTCCAACACCGTGTGTGGAAACGGCAACCTGACGGCGGGTTCACCGGCGACGGCACGTCGCCAGTGAGGATGATGCGCTTGCGCTTCTGCTCGACCGAGGGGTCCGGGATCGGCACGGCCGAGAGCAGGGCCTGGCTGTACGGGTGAAGCGGGTGCTCGTAGAGGTCGATGCGGTCCGCGAGCTCGACGATCTTGCCGAGGTACATCACGGCGACGCGGTCACTGATGTGACGAACGACCGACAGGTCGTGGGCGATGAACAGGTACGTGAGCTTGAAGCGGTCCTGCAGCTCCTCGAGCAGGTTGATGACCTGCGCCTGAATGGACACGTCGAGCGCGGAGATCGGCTCGTCCGCGACGATGAAGTCGGGCTCCACCGCGAGAGCGCGTGCAACACCGATGCGCTGACGCTGACCACCTGAGAACTCGTGCGGATAGCGGTTCGTGAAGTACGGGTTGAGGCCGACGATCTTCAGCAGCTCCTGGACGCGTTCGGTCTTCGCGCGACCCTTGGCGAGGTTATGCACCTCGAGCGGCTCGCCGATGATGTTGCCGACCGTCATTCGCGGATTCAGCGATGCGTACGGGTCCTGGAAGATCATCTGCATCCGGCGGCGCATGCGCCGCATCTGCTCGCCACCGAGCGTCGTGAGCTCGGTTCCGTCGAACTTCACGGAACCCGATGTCGGCTTGTAGAGCTGGAGGATGGCGCGGCCGGTCGTCGACTTGCCGCATCCGGACTCGCCCACGAGGCCGAGCGTTTCGCCCTTCTCGACGAAGAAGTCGATGCCGTCGACCGCGCGCACCGCACCGACCTGGCGCTGGAAGATGATCCCTTGCGTCAGCGGGAAGTGCATCTTGAGCGCCTCGACCGTGAGGAGGTTCCTCCCGCTGTCCATGGTCGCGGTCGAACGGCTGCGCTGGATGAATTCGTCCTTCGGCGGCGTGGTGTTCGTCGTTACGGTCATCTCGTCACGCTCCTGGTGGCGTTTCTGGCGTCGCGGTGACGGATGCGGTCTCCTGCTTGATCGCCTCGAGGAGTCTGGTGTCGCCGATCTCGCGCTTCCAGTCCGTGTCGACGAGCCAGCCGCCCTCCTGAGTACCCCAGCAGCGCGCCTCGTGATCGGACTTGGAGTTCGGGATGTGCTTCAGCTCCGGCTCTTTCTCCTTGCAGACGTCACGGCGGTACTGGCAGCGGGGCTCGAACTTGCAGCCGGGCGGTGGCGCGATGAGGTCCGGCGGCAGCCCTTCGATCGGCACCAGCTTCGCCTTGCGCGACTCGTCGAGGCGAGGGATCGAGCGCAGCAGGCCCCACGTGTAGGGCATCTTGGGATTCGCGAAAAGCTCGACGGTGTCGGCTTTCTCGACGATGCGGCCCGCGTACATCACGTTGATGCGCTGGGTCATGCCCGCGACGACGCCAAGGTCGTGCGTGATCAGGATGAACGCGGTGCGGAACTCACGGGCCAGGTTCTTCAGCAGATCGAGGATCTGCGCCTGGATGGTCACATCCAGAGCCGTGGTCGGCTCGTCGGCAAGGATGAGCTTGGGGTTGCACGAGAGCGCCATCGCGATCATCACGCGCTGGCGCATTCCACCTGAGAACTGGTGCGGATAGTCATCGACGCGCTTCTTCGCGCTGGGGATGTTGACGAGCTCGAGGAGCTCGATGGTCCGCTTGCGCGCCTCGCTCTTGTCCATCTTGAGATGGAGCTCAAGCGCCTCGGAGATCTGACGGCTGATCGTGAGGACGGGGTTGAGGCTCGTCATCGGGTCCTGGAAGATCATCGCGATGTTGTTGCCCCGGATCCCTCGGACGTCGTCATCGTCCATCTTCAGGATGTCCTGCCCGTCGAACATGATCGAGCCCTTGACGATCTTTCCGGGTGGCTGCGGGATGAGGCGCATGAGCGACAGCGCGGTCACGGACTTTCCGCAACCGGACTCGCCCACGATGCCGAGCGTCTCGCCGGCGGCGACCTGGAACGTCACGCCGTCGACGGCGCGGACAACGCCATCACGCGTAAAAAACTGGGTGTGGAGGTCTGTGACCTCGAGTAGGTCAGCCAACGTCGGCGGAGTCTAGCCTAGGTCTTCATCCGCGGGTCCAGTGCGTCGCGCAGCCCGTCCCCCACGAACGTGAACGCAAGCATTACGACCGAAATACAGATGGCCGGCAGCAGCACGGCCCACGGGTTGGCCGCAAAGAGCGGGAAGCCCTCGTTGATCATCTGGCCCCACGACGGCGTCGGCGGGATGATGCCCACGCCGAGGAACGACAGCGTCGCCTCACCGAGGATCGCACCGGGAACGGCGAAGGCCGCCGTGACGATGAGCGGCGCGAGCGCGTTGGGCAGCAGGTGCTTGGCCATGATCCTGCGCGGCGTCGCCCCGACCGAGCGGGCCGCCTCTACGAACTCGCGTTCCTTGAGGGCAAGCACCTGCCCTCGCGTCAGCCGCGCGACACCGACCCAGCCAACGATCGCGATGGCGACGAAGATCAGCAGCAGGCCATCCAGGAGCTTACCGAACGGGCTGTTGCGGAACGACGCGACGATGATGAGCAGGAAGAGGAAGTCCGGGAACGCGTAGATGATGTCGGTGAAGCGCATCAGAGCCTGATCGAGCCATCCGCCGAAGAAGCCGGCGGTCATGCCTACCGTGACGCCAAGACCGAACACGATCGCCGTCGGCACGAAGCCGACGATCATGCTGATACGGGACGCGTAGATCAGCCGGCTCACGATGTCGCGCCCGAGGAAGTCCGTGCCGAGCAGATAGCGGGGATCGGTGTACTTCGAGCCCGTCCAGAGCGGCTCCATCTGGCTGGCCGGATTCTGCGGGATCTCGATCGGGCTATAGGGCGCGATCAGCGGCGCGAGGGCTGCGACGAGAAAAGCCGTCACGATGACGATGAGCCCACCGACCGCGGCCTTGTTCCGCATGAGGCGGTAGAGCGCGTCTCCCCACAGCGAGCGCTGCTTGCGCGCGAGGACATTGAGCTCGGCGGCACGCTCCTGGGCGGTACTCGCGGTCGTGGCCATTACTTCGCCACCTTGATCCGCGGGTCGAGCATCCCGTACACGAGATCGACCGAGAGGTTAGCGACGATGATGAAGAACGCGTACAGCAGCGTCGTCGCCATGATCACTGGGTAGTCGAGCGCGAGGATGCTGCGCACGTACTCACGGCCGATGCCCGGCACCGAGAAGAAGGTCTCGATGATGAACGAGCCGGTGATCAGTCCAGCGGCCGCAGGTCCGACGACCGTCGCGACCGGGATCATCGCGTTCTTCAGCACGTGACCGACGATGACGACCTGCTCGCGCAGCCCTTTGCTGCGAGCGGTGCGGACGTAGTCCTGGCGGATGGCCTCGAGCATCGACGCGCGCGTGATGCGCGCGAGGAACGCGGCGGCGCCCAACGCGAGGATCACCGTCGGCATGACCATGTGCTGCGGCGTTCCCCACCCCGTGATCGGGAAGAGGTGCAAGCCGAGCGCGAATATGTAAATGAAGAAGATCGCCATCACGAACGACGGGATCGTCGTGCCCACGGTCGCGAAGAACAGACTTCCGTAATCGACCATGGTGTTCTGTCTGAGCGCGCTGATGACGCCGAGCGGAAGCGAGACCGCGAGCGCGAGAAGCAGGGCCTGGATCCCGAGCTGCGCCGTGACGGGGAAACCATTACCGATGATGTCGGAGACCGGACGCTGGCGGACCACGCTGATGCCGAAGTCGAACTTCGCTACGTTCGTCAGATAGAGGATGAACTGCTCATGAACCGGCTTGTCCAGTCCGTAGAAGCGGTTCCATCGATCGATCGTCTCCTGCCGCGGCGGCTTGTCCGGATTGCGATCGAACGGTGATCCCGGTGCCGCTTTCGCGAGCGCAAATGTGATGAGCGCGACGAAAAACAACGTCGGAATCATCAATAGGAGGCGCCGAATCGTGTACTTCAGCACTTGTTCGAAGTGTATACCGCGACACAGTCACACATCGTTCATCCTTTAATAACTTCGAACGCTGCCGGAGCGAGAGCTCACGTGGCACGTGTGGGGCGCATCAGGTCCCGCCGCGGTACGCGGCGAGGGCGTCGCGGCGCTTCCTCGAGCGAGCATCTGCGCCCAGCCGGCCAGACGTGGCGGAACAGAAAGAGGGCCGGCGTTTCCGCCGGCCCCCTTCATTCGCTTCGCTAGCGAGCTAGTGCTTTACGACGTTGATGGTTTCGAACGAGAAGAACCCTGGGATGCCGTAGTCGATCGGGTTCGCGTTGATGCCCTTGAGCCACGGCTTCACGAGGTACTTGCTCTGGTCGTAGAACACCCACGCGGCGCTCGCGTCGGTGCTCAGCTGCTTACCGGCCTGGTTGTACAGGCTGTCACGCTTGGTCGCGTCGGCCTCTTTGTCGGCCTGCTTTGTCAGGTCGTCAAAGGCCTTGCTCGAGTAACCGGTCCGCGCCGAGCTGATGCCGTTGGTCGCGAACACGGTCGAGTGCCAGTTCTGCTGGTCCGGGAAGTCCGCGCACCAGCCGAGGAAGAACAGCTGTGGAGAGTCCTGACCCTTCTTGAAGAGCGCCGTGTATGCGGTGCTCTGGACCGGGTCGAGCTCGACGGTCACGCCGAGGTTGGTCTTCCACTGGCCCTGCGCCCACTCAGCGCGAGCCTTGTTCGTCGCGCTGGACGAGAAGGTGTACTTGAGGCCGGTGAGTCCTGCCTTGGAGGCCGGGCTCGCCTTGTCAAGAAGTGCCTTCGCGGCAGCGACGTCGTACTTCTGGGTGGTGTCCGTGTTGTCGTAGCCAGGGAAGCCCGGCGGAATGAAGCCGCCGTCAGCGGCCTTGCCGATGCCCTGCTGGACGTCCTTCACGAACGCCGCGCGGTCGAATGACTTGCTGAATGCCATACGGATGTTCACGTCGTCGAACGGTGGACGACGAACGTTGAAGCCGTAGTAGAAGGTGCACGATCCGCCAACGTCGAGGACCTGCGCCTTCAGCTCTGCGTCGCCCTCAACGGTACGGAGGTCGGTCGGGCCGACGCCGGTGATGTCCAGCTCGTTGTTGCGGTACGCCGCGAACGCAACTGCGGACTCGTTGATCATGACCTTGGTGATGGTCTTGATCTGGATCTTCTTGCGGTAGTTGTCGTTCCGCTCGTAGACCATCTTCTCGTTGTGCTTCCACTCAGAGAGCTTGAATGGTCCGTTGCCGATGTACGTCGCGGGCTCGGTCCACTTGTCGCCACCCTTGGTGACGTCGGACTCACGGACCGGCCAGCCCTGCCACAGGGCGGTGATCGGAACGAAGTACGGAGCCGGGTCGGTGAGCGTGAACTCGATGTCCTTGTCGCTCGTCGCCTTGACTCCGACCTTGGCGCGCGCGGCCGCCAGCTCAGCGGGTGTCGCCTTCTTCGTGTCCATCGTGTTGTAGGCCTCGCAGCCAACGATGATGTAGAAGACGAAGGCGTAGTCGCCTGCTGCCGTCGGGTCGCACCCACGCAGGAAGGCGTACTCGAAGTTCTTCGCGGTCAGAGCCGCACCGTCCGAGTACTTCAGCCCATCGCGCAGTGTGTACGTGTACTTCAGGCCGTCAGCCGAAAGCTTCGGTGCCGCCGCGGCTGCCGCCGGGACGGGCTTGCTCGTCTTCGTGTCGAAGGTCATGAGGCCCTCGAAGACGAATGAGGCCTGCCCGATCTCGTTGACGAACGAGGCCTTCTGCGGGTCGATGGTGTCTGGCTCGCTGCCCATGTTCAGGGTCAGCGTCCCGTTGGTGTCAGCTTGGCCGGCCGTGGTGCCGCCAGTTGTGGATGTCTGTCCCGCCGGTGCCTGCGAGCACGCGCCTACGAGCAGCGACGCGATCGCGAGCAGTGCAAGAACAGACCAGATGCCGGTGCGGCGTTTGGTCATGCGCTCCTCCTCCTGTTGTGCCATGGGTACCCGCACGCGGACCTGCTGGCCGTAAATGCGAGCGGACATGGCCATTCTGGGGCCCTGTCCCTCAGCGCGTCAATGAACAAACGGCGCGCATCCGGACATAGGGACCCATCTACAGGCCCATACCCGTTCCGCTCCCACGCGGTTCAGTTCGTCGGGACGAAGCGCCAGTCGCGAGCATTCCAGGTGAGCGGATCCCCGTTCGGCGAGGGCTGTATCGCTTCGAGGTTCCGCGGCGCGACATCGACGAGGAGCTCCTGATAGAGCGGAATGCCGGGGAGCGATCCGGCCCAAAGCTCCTGCATCTCGGCATAGAGCGCTTGCTTGTCGATGCGCTCAGGGGCGGCGGCCGCTGCCGACAGCAGCACATCGAACCACGGGCCGACGACGCCGATGTAGCGCTCTGATGCGAGCTGTGGATCGTCGGTGCGCTCGGGCAAGAGAGCGAGATCGAAGTCGCCGCGCGTCACGGAGTCGAGCACATCGGACGGCGAACGCTCGAGCACCGTTGCGGCGATCCCGACCGCCGCGAGATCGCCGGAGAGCCGCCGCCCGGCGTCGACGCGTGCCTGCGATCCGGTCGCCACCTGCAGCGTGACCGTCATGCGCTCCGCGCCGCGCTCGAGGATGCCGAGGCGTCCGGTGCGGAACCCCGCGGCGGCGAGCAATGCGCGGGCGCCCTCGCGATCGAGCCGCGGTGTTTCGAGCGGCTCGGTCGCGGCCCAAAGGGGGGCGACGAGGTACGAGCGCGGCACGCGCGCGCGGCCGGCGAAGATCGTCTCGACGAGAGCGCGGCGATCGAGCGCGAGCTCGACGGCCTGACGCACCCGGAGATCGGTGAATACCGTTCCCTTCGTTCCGAAGCGCAGCATCTCGACCGCGTTGGCAGCTTTGTACAGAGCCTGAAGCCGGGGCCCATCGGCGAATCGGTCGAGGGTTCGCGTGAGGTCGGCCTCGACGGCCGGCGCACCGGCGACATCGACCTCGCCGCGTCGCAGCGCGTCGACGACCGCGCCGCGATCGCTGTAGAAGCGGACCTCGATCCGTCCGAGCCCCGGCGCGCCGCCGACGTAGCGCGGGAATGCGGTGAGCGTCATCCCGAATCCCGGGATCCACGCCGCGACGGCGAAGGGTCCCGCATGCATCGGCTCGCGCTGGTACTGCGCCCGCTTCTCTGGCGTCGCGCCCGCGAGGACGTGCACCGGAAGCACGCGTGCGACGAGTGGATAGAGATCCCACCGCTCGCCGGCGCGATACGTGAAGCGGATCGTCCGATCGTCGACGCGCTCCACACGCTCCACCCGATCGGCCATCCAGCGACGTGCTGTGGCGGACGGCGCCGCGCGATCGTCGTCGAATGCGAATCGCACGTCATCCGACGTGATCGGCTCTCCGTCCTGCCATCGCGCGTCGTCGCGCAGCACGAACGTGGCAACAAGACGTCCGTTCGGCGTCGCGGCGTCGGTCACGACGCGCGCGCCGCCGTTCGCGATCGTTGGGACCTCCGTCGCGAGCCGCGCGACGAATCCGCCGTCGGGATCGCGACGAACGAGCGATTCGGTCACCGCAGCTTGCAAGATCTGCGCGCTCGGCTCATCGCTCAGGATCGCGCGCGGCTCGCCGGCGATGCCGAGCACGACATCGCGGCGCGTCGGCACGGTGGGCGAGCACGAGGCGACGAGCGGCGTGAGCACGACGAGAAGCGAAAGCAGAAGAGCGGGCGCCGGACGCGACGCCGTGGCGCGGGGCTCCGCTTAGCGGGGTGCGCCGGTGCTAAGCCAGTCGTCTTCGATGGTGTATTGCGGAACGTCGAACTGGCCGCCGACCGGATAGCGCACGGCCGGCACGCTCGGCGCACCGATCACGCGCAGCTGGAACCTGAGCCAGCGCACGTACGCGCTCTCCTCGACCGGCGGCTGCGTCTTGAAGTAGTCCTTGATGACCGACGGCGCGGCGACGGAGGCCGGGACCACCTCGGCTGCTGGCTTCACCGCGAGATCGAGGGAGCCGCCCAGCACGAGCGCGGCGAAGCCGAGAGCCATCGTCGCTTCAGACAGGCGGCCGACGAAGCCGGTGCGCCACCATGGCACAGTCGTCTGCGGCTCGACGCGCGCGGCGAGGCGGACGCGCGCAGGCGAGAGCAACGTTCCTCGTGCTCGGAGTGGCGCGTACGCGCGATCGAGCGCGAACGAGATCGTCGTGAGGTCGCGGAGCGCGGTGTCACAGCGGACGCAGCTGTCCGCGTGCGCCTCGAGCTCGAGGCGCTCGCGCGGATGCAGCTCTCCGGTGAAGAGATCTGCCATCTTTTGTTCGGCCGCGCGACATGCCACCGGGAACAACCTCATTGCGGTTCGCCTGGGAGCGGTTCGACGACCGGGGCGACCGTCCTCTTAGCACTAGGCACGAGGAACGACATTGGTTCGATGCCGAATTCCGGGTGTGCCGAAAGATGCGTTCGGAGGCGCCGGAGCGCGTAGTGGAGGCGTGATTTCACCGTACCGATGGGGCAATCCACGACCTGTGCGATCTCGGCCAGGTTGAGACCGTTCATGTAGTGGAGGACGACGACGATCCGGTGCTTGGGCCCGAGGGTGTCGACCGCCGCGAGCACGATCCGCCGCACCTCTGCCTGCTCGGCAAGGACCGACGGTGAACGCTCCTCGCTCTGGAACGTGTCGTTCGCGGAGTCCTCGAGCGGGCTGAGGATGACGCCCTTGCGTGGGCGTCGGTTGTACGAAAGATTGACCGCGACTCGATACAGCCACGGGCGCAGCGATCCTTCGGGCTCGAGACGCGCAAGCGCACGGTGCGCGCGCGTGAACGTGTCGACCGCGATCTCCTCCGCGGCCGACGGGTCCTTGGTGATCGCGAGGCCGAGGCGGAAGATCCCATCGCGGTAGCGGTAGAACAGGGCATCGAACGCGAGCATGTCGCCGTCGCGCGCTGCATACACGAGCTCGCGGTCGGTGCGCCGCTCCTCTTCGTGTGCCTGCCGTCGCGCGGCGTGCTCGGTCACATGTCGTCCGGAAGGTATCGACGGATCGCGCGCACGTTGCGCTCCGGTGTCAACGTCGAACGCTCGACGACGGCGCCGGATTGCGGCGCGTGGAGGAACTCGCGTTCGCCGGTGGCGATCGCGGTGTGGGTGATGTGCTCATCACCGAAGAAGAACAGATCGCCCGGGCGCGCGGCGTTCACGGATCGGCCCTCCATCGCCTGCTGATCGGCGTCACGATCGAGACCCACCCCGTTCAAACGGTACACGAGCTGTGTGAATCCGGAACAGTCGATCCCGTCGGCCGTGGTGCCACCCCAGAGGTACGGCACCCCGAGGAAGCACTCGGCTGTGCGAAGGAGATCCGATGTCACGGGAAAACGTGAGGCGAGCTGCGCGATGTCGACCGTGTCGCGGAACGCGACCCAGCCGTCGTAGCTGATGCGCAACCACTCCCCCTGACGCTCCTGGATCGCGAGCGGCGCGGCGACGGGCAACCGATCGATGATCGGCGCCGCGTCCGTCGGCGCGGAGCGGACGTCCGCCACGACGACGCCGACGATGCGCCGTTCGGGCGCGCCGACCTCGTCGAGATGATCGGCCTGCACCCAACCGAAGTAGTGATCAGGACCCTGCGCGTAGAACCAGTCGCTGTCGCGCGCGAGCAGCGTGAGCCGCTCGCCGTAGTGCGCTTGATCGACGCGCTCGGACTCTTCATCGGGCTCTGCGCGAAGATCCGTGAGCCCGCGGTTCACGAGCGCCTGCGGCGGACGGACCATCGCGACGGCGAGACGCGTCGTGGCGATGCTCATCGTCGCTTCGCGCCGATTCGCATCAAACTTCTTTTCGCAGGGGCTCCGCCCCTGCCACCCCGAGTTCCCTGTAACGAAGAACTGGCTTGCGGGCCGCACCGACCTCATCGAGTCGCCGGAGCGGCGTGTTCCGCGGCGCGTCGCGCACCGCGGCCGGATCGGTCTTCACGCGCTCTGCGATGCGCAGCATCGCGGCGGCGAACGCATCGAGCGTCTCGGTCGGCTCGGTCTCGGTGGGCTCGATCATCATCGCCTCGGGCACGATGAGCGGGAAGTACACCGTTGGCGAATGGAAGCCCTCATCGAGCAGCGCCTTCGAGATGTCGAGCGCGGACGCGCCCTGCCTCTTCTGCTTCGACGCGCTCAGCACGAACTCGTGCATCGGCGGCCGCTCGTACGCGACGTCGTATGCGGGCCGGAGGAGCGCGAGGAGGTAGTTGGCGGAAAGGATCGCGTCGCGGCCGGTCTCCACCAGGCCCTCCTCTCCAAGCGTCTTCATATAGGTATAGGCGCGTGCCAGCACGCCGAAGTTCCCGAGGCGCTGCTTGATCGTCCCGATGGAGTCGCCCTGCGCCGCGGGCGCACGGTCCTCGCGCGCTGTGTCGTAGTGGTAGGAGCCATCGGCCTCGCGCACGATCCACGGCTTCGGCAGGAAGGGACGCAGGTGCGCCTTCACGCAGAGCGGACCCGCGCCGGGCCCGCCAGCTCCGTGAGGCGTCGAGAACGTCTTGTGGACGTTGATGTGCACGCAGTCGAAGCCGAGATCGCCCGGGCGCGCGATCCCAAGAAGGGCATTCATGTTCGCGCCGTCCCCGTAGACGAGCGCGCCGGCGGCGTGGACCGCGTCGCACACTTCGCGCACACGCTCCTCGAAGAGGCCGAGCGTGTTCGGGTTCGTCAGCATGAATCCCGCGACGTCCGGACCAAGTGCGGCCTTGAGCGCATCGAGATCGACATTGCCGCGCGCGTCGCTCTTCACGGTCGTGACTTCATAGCCACACATCGCCGCGGAGGCGGGATTCGTCCCATGCGCCGAGTCAGGGACGATGATGCGCTTGCGCTGCTTGGCTTCGCCGCGCTTCGCGTGGTACGCCTTGAACACGAGCAGCGCGGTGAACTCCGATTGCGCACCGGCCTGCGGCTGCAGCGACACGAAGTCCATTCCGGTGATCTTCGCGAGCATCTGCTCGAGCTCGTATGCGAGCGCAAGGACGCCCTGCGTCGTGCGGTACGACTGACGTGGATGCACGTCGGCGAAAAGTCCGGCGACCCGGTCGTTCACCTTCGGGTTGTACTTCATCGTGCACGAGCCGAGGGGATACATCCCGGTATCGACCGAATAGTTCAGTTGCGCGAGATGTGTGTAGTGGCGCACGACCTGCGGCTCCGTCAGCTCGGGGAGGCGCAGCGGTGCTTTGCGCTTGAACTCATCGGGAATCTCGGCGGTCTCATTGGATCTCACGTGGCGGCCGTTCCGCCCGGGTCGAGCGAGCTCGAACAGCAGCGGCTCGAGCGCCGGCACCGGCGTCTTCGCTCCCGCGTCGGGGATCACGTGCGTGCGGACCGTCATCGTGCCGCCACCTTTTCGCCGGATCGTGAGAGCTGTGCGACCGCATCGACGAGCGCGTCCGCATCCGCTTCGGTGGTGAGCTCGGTGCACTGCACGATGATGTCGTTGCGGCCCTCGCGGCGACCGTCAACGAAGTGCGAGGCGGTCACTTCGACCTGGATGCCCCGCGCGATGAGCCCGTTCCGAAGATCCCAGCCGCCCATCTCGCTTCGGAGCGTGAAGCGGTCGAAGAACGGACCGTCGTTGGCGATCGCGCAACCCGGGAGCGCGGCGAGACGCTTCGCGAGCGCGTGCGCGCGCGCAACTCCGGCGCGCGCCGCTGCGCGCAGACCCTCTGGCCCGAGCAGCGACATGTAGACGGCCGCGGTGATCGCCGCGAGCGCCTCGTTCGTGCAGATGTTGCTGGTGGCCTTCTCGCGGCGGATGTGCTGCTCGCGCGTCTGCAACGTGTTCACGAATCCGCGCGTGCCGTTCGCATCGACGGTCTGGCCCGCGATGCGGCCGGGCATCTGGCGCACGAGCCCTTCGCGGCAGGCGAAGATGCCGAGGTGCGGACCGCCGTACGACATCGTGATGCCAAGGGGCTGGCCCTCGCCGACGACGATGTCCGCACCGAGCGCTCCCGGTGGCTCGAGCAGCGCGCACGCGTGCGGCTCCGTCACCTGCACGCACAGCGCGCCGGCCGCGTGCGCCGCCTCGGCGATGGCGCGAACGCCGACGAGGGTCCCGAACGCGTCGGGGTGCTGCACGATGAGACACGCCGCGCCTTCGGCGGACGACGCGAGCTTCGCCGTCGGTACCTCGACGATCTCGAGGCCTGGCCCGCGGCCATACGTGCGCAGCGTGCGGCGATACGTGAAGTCGACGTCCGTCGACACGACGACCTTGTGGCGACCGGTGACCCGGACCGCCATGAACGCCGCCTCGGCGGTGGCGGAGCCGCCGTCGTACATCGACGAATTCACGACGTCCATCGCGAGGAGCTCGGCCATGAGCGACTGGTACTCGAAGACCGCCTGCAAGGTGCCCTGGCTCACCTCGGGCTGGTACGGCGTGTACGCGGTGAGGAACTCGCCGCGCAGCGCGAGCACCGGGACGGCCGCTGGGATGTAGCGCCGCTGGATCGAGCCGCCGATGAAGAACGGCCCGTCGCCCGCATTCGTGTTCATCTTCGCGAGCTCTTCGAGATGCGCCTGCACCTCCATCTCGGAGAGGCCGGCGCCGACGCCGAGGTTCGGATGGCGCGCGTCCTTCGGGATCGCGCCGAGCAGCTCGTCGAGGTCGCGCACGCCGACGCGTTCGAGCATCGCGGCCCGGTCGGTGTCGGTGTGCGGCGAGTAGGGGTTATTCCCCACGGTCAGTCGCCGCCGGCGCCGGCCGTCTCGCCGATGTGCGCGCGGTAGTCCTGCGCGGATAGGAGCTTGTTGATCTCACCCTTGTCGGCGAGCTTCACCTTCACGAGCCAGCCCTGCTCGTAGGGCGAGGTGTTCACGAGCTCCGGCTTCTCGATGACCTTCACGTTGCGCTCGATGACCTCGCCCGAGATCGGGCTGTAGATGTCGGATGCGGCCTTCACCGACTCGACGACGCCGAGGCTCGCGAACTGGCGAACGCTGGCGCTCTTTTCAGGCAGCTCGACGAAGACGACGTCGCCCAGCTGCTCCTGCGCGAAATGCGTGATGCCGATCGTGGCCGTGTCGCCCTCGAGGCGCACCCACTCGTGCTCCTTCGAATAACGCAGGTCGTCGGGAACGGCGCTCAAGCTGCCCTCCGATAGAAAGGTGTCTTGACTACCGTAGCGGGAACGTCCTTGTCGCGGATGCGGACCGCCAGCGCGGTGCCGACCTTGGACAGCTCGGTCGGGACGTAGGCCAGGGCGATGTTCTGCGCCACCGTCGGCCCGAACGTCCCGCTGGTCACCTTCCCCACCACCTTGCCGTCGGACGTCACGTCGTGGCCATGGCGCGCGACGCCGCCCTCGACGACGAGACCGACGATCCGCCGCTTCGGTCCGTCCGCCTTCTGCTTCGCGACCGCGTCGCGGCCCACGAAGTCCTTGTCGAGCTTGCACGTCCAGCCGAGGCCGGCCTCGATCGGGCCGGTCGTCTCGTCGATGTCGTTCCCGTACAGCGAGAAGCGCGCCTCGAGCCGGAGCGTGTCGCGCGCGCCGAGGCCGACGGGAACGATGGCGTCGGCGCGGCCCGCGACGAGCAGCGCCTGCCACACCTGCACCGCGTCCGCGTTGTCGACGAAGATCTCGAAGCCGTCCTCCCCCGTGTAGCCCGTGCGCGCGATCGTCGCCTCCGCGCCCGCAGCGCGTGTCGACTTCACGCCGAACGGCTGGAGTGCGGCGACGCTGCCGCCCGCGACCTTGGCGAGGATGTCGGCCGCGCGCGGGCCCTGGATCGCGATGAGCGCCGTGTCGGCGGAGCGGTCGGCGAAGGCCACGTCCTTCGGCAGGTGTTTGCGCACATGCGCCTCGTCCTTCTCGACGTTCGCGGCGTTCACGACCATCAGCACGTGGTCCCTGGCGGTGCGGTACGAGATGACGTCGTCGACGATCGTGCCTTTCTCGTTGCAGAGAAGGCCGTATCGCGCCTGCCCCACCTCGAGACCCGCGATGTCGCTCGAGACGAGCCGGTCGACCGCGGCGACCGCCCCGGCGCCGTCGAAGTGGAACTCGCCCATGTGCGAGAGATCGAAGAGCCCGGCGGCTTCGCGCACCGCGCGGTGCTCGGCGACGATGCCCGCGTACTGGATCGGCATCTCGTAGCCCGCGAACGGCACCATGCGCGCGCCCAGCCGCAGGTGCTCCGGATAGAGCGGCGTCCGCCGCAGCGCAGCGTCGGTCGTCATGCCGCCGATCGCGTGGCGTCGATCGCGCGGTCGAGCACTTCGCGGTACGTCTCGTAGGAGAGCATCCGGCGCGCCTCGCGCGCGGACACCCAGCGAACGTCGTCGTACTCCTGGTCGTGCCGTGACACGTCGCCGCCATCGGCGCGCATCAGGAAGAAGTGCACGAACTTGTGCACGCGTTCACCGGGCACCGCGAACCAGTAGTCGGTCACGCCGATCGGCGCGACGATGCTCACGTCGAGACCCGTCTCCTCCCGCACTTCGCGGATCGCTGTCTCTTCGATCGTCTCGCCAGCGTCCGGTGTGCCCTTCGGGAACACCCAGGTGCCGTCGCTCGTGCGGCCATTAAGTACGACCTCGAGATCGTCGCCGGCGCCGCGGGCCACCACGCCACCTGCGGCGGTGGTCGTGCGCACTCTGGTCGGACGGCGAGAACGGTCGGCTGGCACTTGGATCACAACAGCCGCGTGCCGTTGATGACGAGCGCGAAGCTGCAGTGCAGGAACTCGGCGGCACGGCGCGACAGCATCATGCGCGAGAGGAAGATCTCGAAATACTCCATGAGCGGCGCGACCTCGGTATCGATGGTGAGCTCGAGGGTGATGAGCTTTTCCTTGCGGCTCACCTTGACCTCCGCCGATGTGGCCGCGTAGTTCACGCGGTCGTGGATGTCGAAGGAGGTGGTCTTCGGGTTCCGCACCCGGCTGCGATGCACGTCGCTCTTGTCGGCGATGATCACCGCGGCGGAGACCGCGCTCACGGGTAGCCCGCCCTCGGACTCCTCGTGATTCGCGATCGCACCCATGATCGTCGCGACCTCCTCGAGCTCGAAGCCGTTGTCGACGAGGATCGCTTCCGAAAGGAGCGCGCCCGTCTGCCCGTGGCTCTCGCGCGTGATCACGTTGCCGATGTCATGGAGGTAGGCCGCGACGGCCGCGACCTCGCACCGGCGTGCGTCGTGGCCGAGCGATTTGAGGATGAAGCGCGCGCCGTCGGCTGACGTATTCGCGTGCCGTTCCCCGTGCTCCGTGTAGCCGATCGCGCCGGTCTGTTGATTTGCCGAGCGGATGTACGTCTTGACGCGCGGGTCGGCTTTGATCGTGTCGAGCGTCGGACCCTCGCGTTTCGCCTCGGCTGACGTGCGCGTTTTCGGCTCGGCGCGGTGGACCTTCTTCTGCTCGTCCGGCGCGCCGGTGTCGTCTGGTCGCGGAGCGGCAGCGGCCTCACGCATGGCCCAACTCTAAGGGGCCGCCGCTCAGGCCTCCATCCGCAGGTCTTCGAGGTCGAGGTCGCGCTCGAGGCGGCGCAGCACGTCTTCCGCGATCACGCCACGCTCATAGAGCTCAAGCGCTGCCCGGCGCTCGGCGTCGATCACCTCGCGGCGGATGAGCCCATGCTCGAGCAGCTCCTGCTCCGCCGCGCCGCCATCTTCGTGATGCTGCTCGTCGTGACGCGCGCGATGCGTATACCGGTCGCGAAGCTGATCGACCAGCTCGAGGTGCCCCGGCCACTGCGCTCGCAGCTCCTCCAATCGCGCGAGCGCGGCCTCGGTCGTGAGACCGCGTGCGTGCACCTCATCGTGCGACGCGTCGTCCTTGGAGACGACGCCGAGGTTCTTGATCACGAGCGGCAGCGTGAGACCCTGGCCGACCAGCGTCACGAGGATGACCGCGAACACGAGAAAGAGGATGAGGTCTCGCTCCGGGAAGTCCGCGGGCAGCGCGAGTGCGGCAGCGAGCGACACGACGCCGCGCAGACCGGACCATCCCACAACGAAGACCGCCTGCCAGGGCGGGTTCGGATCACGGCGTCCGATGGCGGGAATGAGACGCGGCAGGTACGACGCGGGATAGACCCAGACGATCCTCGCAATGACCACCGCCAGGCAGACCGCGGCCGTAACGGCGGCGACGCGCGAGAGGTCCGCTGTCAGGCCCCGCAGGACGCTCGGTAGTTGAAGCCCGATGAGCATGAACACGAGACCGTTGAGCAGGAACAGGAGCATCTGCCACGCGCCGGTCGCGACGACGCGAACGTCAGACGACGAGCGTCGCGTCGCTCGACGCGCGAGAAGACCACCGACGACGGTCGCAAGCACGCCCGACACGCCGATGCTCTCCGCCCCAAGGTATGCGGCGTACGGCGCGAGCAGCGTGATGGTCACGGCGATCGCGGTGTCGCGGATGTTCGCGAGCAGCCACTCGCCGGCGAATCCGACGACGAGGCCTACGGCGATGCCACCGATCAGGACCACGACGAATGACATGCCGGCGTCAAGGAGTGAGAACGTCCCGGCGGCGGCCGCTGCGACCGCGAAGCGGTAGAGGACCAGTGCGGTCGCGTCGTTCACGAGACTCTCCCCCTCGAGGATGGTCACGATGCGCCGCGGCACGCCGACGCGCTGGAAGATCGCGGTCGCGGCGACGGCGTCCGGTGGCGAGACGATCGCGCCGAGGGCGAACGCACCGGCCCATCCGAGCGATGGGACGAGCCAGTACGCGACCACGGCGACGACCGCTGCGGTGAAGATCACGAGTCCGAACGCGAGAGTCACGATCGGCCGCAGGTTTGCCTTGAACTCGCGGAGGGACGTGAAGTACCCGCCGGCGAAGAGCAGCGGCGGCAGGAACACGAAGAACACGAGGTCCGGCGGGAGCTCGAACTCGGGAAGACCCGGGATGGCGCTCAGCACGAGCCCGCCTAGGACCATCACGATCGGGTACGGGACGGTGAGCCGCCGCGCGATGATCGTGAGCGCGGTGACGAGGACGAGGAGGAGGAGAACGAGCTCTATGTCGCGCATCGTCGTTAGTGCTCGTACGCCTTCTGCAGACGCTCCGCGACCTGCTGTAGCCAGCGCAGCTCGGTGAGGCCGGCGCGCGCGATGACCATCCCACGGGTGAACGCGAGCCACGGCTTCAGCGTCCCGGCCACCAGACCGAGCCACGTCGCGCTCGTCGCATCGACCTTCGGACCCTTGCCTTTGATGTCGGCCGCTTCCGCGTGCAGGCGTCCGTCGCCCGCCTGGAATTCGATCGCCTCCTGGGTGTCGGTGAAGCGGAGCAGCGCGCGGCCGGCGGGCACGTCCTTCAGGTTCGCGATGACGCGCTCGTCCTCGGCGGCCGCAGCGAGGATCGCAAGCACCGCCTCGCGCACGTTCAGTGGGTTGGGCGGCGACGTCGAGGCGATGCGCGCCGCCTGGATCGCCTCCTCGAGCTTCGTCACGCGAGCTTCATATCGCTGCGCACGCTCACCGGGACCTCGGTGCCGCGATCGCGCATGACGAAGAACGCGGCGGCGCCGATCATCGCGCCGTTATCGGTGCAGAGCCGCGGTGGCGGTACGCGCAGCGGATGACCGATCCGTTTCTGGATCTCAGTGCGCAGCGCGAGGTTCGCCGCGACGCCACCGCCGAGCAGCACCGTTTCGACCGCGTGCTCCGCGGCGGCGCGCGCCGTCTTCTCAGCGAGGATCTCGGTGATCGCCTTCTGGAACGAGGCCGCAACGTCGGCGACCGGGACCTCGCCCTTCGCCTCGAGCGATCGCACCAGCCTGAGGACAGCGGTCTTCAGACCCGAGAACGAGAAGTCATAGCCGGACAGAGCCGCGCGTGGCAGCGGGAACGCGTTCGGGTCACCCTCACGCGCCGCGCGCTCGACGAGGGGTCCGCCCGGGAATCCGAGACCGAGAAGCCGTGCGACCTTATCGAACGCCTCGCCCGCGGCATCGTCGATCGTTCGACCGAGCGGCCGGAAGCGGCGGTGTCCTTCCATCAGCACCAGGTCGCTGTGCGCGCCGCTCACGATGAGCACGACCGCTGGGATCTCCGGCTCCGGCGTCGGCGATCCACCTTCATAGAGCCAGTTCGCATAGACGTGGCCCTCGAGATGGTTCACGCCGATGAACGGCAGGCCTGCGGCGAGCGCGAGCCCGCGCCCGTAGTTCGCGCCGACGAGAAGGCAGCCCACGAGGCCCGGCCCGACCGTCGCGGCCACGGCATCGACGGCGCGCAGCTCGATGCCAGCTTCGTTCAGCGCCTGCTGCGTGATCCCGTCAAGGGCGCGGAGATGCTCGCGCGCCGCGACCTCGGGAACGATGCCGCCGGTGTCCTGATGCGCGAGCTGCGACGCGACGATGTTCGAGATGATGTGACGGCCGTCGTCGACGACCGCGACGCCGGTCTCGTCGCACGACGTCTCGATCGCCAGGATGCGCATTACTTGTCTTCGAGTTCGGAGCGCAGCTTGGCGAGACGATCCCGCACCGAGCGATCGCGCAGTCGCTCGGTCCACATGATGATCGCGTCCTCGTTGTTATCGCTGTAGTAGCGACGGCGGATCCCGGCGGCGTGGAATCCGTACTTCTCGTAGAGGCGCTGCGCCGGGAAGTTCGAGGCGCGCACCTCGAGCGTGAGCCACTCCGCCTTCAGGTCGGTGGCCATATCGAAGAGCCGCACGAGCATCCGTTCGCCGATCTTGCGGCGGCGTCGCTCCGGGATGACAGCGAACGTCGTGATGTGCGCCTCGTCGAGCGCGAGCCACAGGCCGGCGTAGGCGATGATGCGGTCGCCCTCACGCGCGACGATGTAGTGCGCGTTCTTGTTCTGCGTGAGCTCGTGCTTGAACGCGTTCGCCGGCCAGGGGACCGGGAACGATGCGTTCTCGACGAGCTGCACCGCCGGGATGTCGTCGGCGGTCATGTCCTCGATGACGATCGGAAAGGTGGCGACCATCTCTCTAGTGTCGCTTGGGAAGGCCCAGAGCGACATCATCGGTCGGCGGCGGGGCGAACGGCTGGTCGAACGAGGTGCGGATGGACGGCTGCTTCACGTAGATCGGCTCGATCTCGCCGAGCTTCGCCTGGGGAGTTGTCTCGAGGGCGAGCCAACCGAGCTCGGCCAGGTAACCGGCGCGGCGCATCCGCGACGCCGGCGACGCGAACAGGGCTTTGGGCCCGAGCAGGTCGCGGAGCGTCTGCTCGGCCTCGCCGTCGATCTCGCCGACGAAGAGCGTGTGCGTGCCGATCTGTCGGCAGAGCTCCGTCAGCGTCGCGGCGATGAACGGCGACCGGCGCTGCCACTTGCGGTTCCGCTCCTGGTAGAACGCGGCGTAGAACTCGCCGCGCCCGGCGGGCAGCAGCGGACAGGTGCGCTGCTTCGACGCGGCGTGCGGGTACGCCAGCACGTCCAGCGTCGAGATCCCGACCATCGCCGCACCCGCGCCCCGGGCGATGCCCTGCGCCGCCGCGATCGCGATGCGCAGTCCGGTGAAGGAGCCGGGCCCGGTCGCGACGGCGACCTTGTCGATCGACGCGAGCGTGATGCGCGTGCGCGCGAGCAGACGCTCGATCGTGGGGAACAGCTCGTCCGCATGCCGGCGCTGCGCGTGCCACGTCTCCTCCGCGAGCACATCGCGGCCGTCGTACAGCGCGACCGAGGCCCACTCGGTCGAGGTGTCAAGCGCCAAGAGAGTCACGGAAGCCCTCCAGGAGCTCGGCCGAGCGCGGGCCGGTCGCGCGAAGCGCGACGGACCGCTTCGTATCGGCGATGTGTCCGAGATGGACATCGAGGCGATCGAGCGGCAGCCCCTCGCCCGCGCGGTCCGGCCACTCGATGACCGTCACGCCACCGGCGTCGAGCGTTTCTTCCCATCCCGTGGTCCCGAGGTCTTTGCCCTCGAGGCGGTAGAGGTCGAGATGGAAGAGTGGCAGCCGGCCGCCGAAATGTTCGTGCAGGATCACGAATGTCGGGCTCGAGATGTCCGACGCATCGAGACCCAGGCCGGTCGCGATCCCCTTCGCGAGAACGGTCTTCCCCGCCCCGAGCTCGCCCCACAGCGCGACGACGTCGCCCGGACGCGCGAGACGCGCGAGACGCTCCCCGACGCGCTCGGTGTGAAGTGATGAGTGGCTCACGAGCTCCACGGCCGGAGCATCGCTACGCGGGACGCCCGTCGGCCGCTCCGCGCTCGAATTTACGGCGCTCAAGAACGAGGCGAATGGTAAGCCCGAGGAACGATCCGAAGAGCGCGGCCCAGACGAGGAGCCATCCATCTCGCGGCGGGACGCCGAGGAAGTCGAGCGGTCCGAACGGCAGCTGCAGCGCCCACGCCGCGAGCGGGATCACCGCGAGCATTCCAGCGATCGTGCGCCGTCGCTCGAGGCGCTTGCGATCCTCCGCGTACTTCGTGCGCCGGCGTTCCTCCTCTTTCACGACGCGCTTCGGCACCGCTGCCGCTTCGGTGCGAACAGGTGCGCGCGCGCCACGATCGGCGCGACGCTCGCGCCGGCGCTTCTTCCCCACCGCGGAAGCCTAGTGCGCCGGCCGCAACGCTATGACTGCGGTGTGCGGGGCGCGTCGAAGGCCAGGACGTTGGCGACCGGCACCGGACCATCGTTCGTGCTGACGGCGTCCGCCTCGATCTCGCTCGCGAAGCGGGTCACACCGGCGAGCGAGAGGTGCTCCTCCATCGGCCGCGCGCCGAGCCAGTCATCGGAGAGGGCGAGCGATGGGGCGCCCTGCGCGAAGTCGCCCGCATTCTCAGGCGCGAACACGAAGAGCCGCGCGGACGCCGTGTGAACGGCGGCGCGAGCACCGACGAGCGCGACGAGCGGCGCGAAGACCTCGCGCGGGAGCGGAGCCACGCCGAATCCGATGAGGCAGAGCACCGTTGGCGCGTCGGGGCCGGTGGTCGCGCCCGACGCCGTCGCCTCTTCGCCGTACACGACGCGCAGGCCGCCGGCCGGAGCCGCGCCGGCCACGACCGCGGCGACGCCGCAGGCATGCGCGCGTGTGATCGACTCCGCGGTCGCGCGCGCGCCGCCGATGAGGATGCGGTCTCGCAGCCGGACGTCGATCCGCGACGGGTGCAGCTCCGCGGTCGGACCGTCGACCGCGAGCGCGATCTCACCGATCGCATCGGGCCCATACGCAGCCACGCCCTGCAGCGCCCACGCCGAGCCTTCGACGGTTACGCAGGCGTCGTCCGAGCGCGTGACCTCGCCGTCCAGCGTGGATCGCACGACCCAGCGACCCACGACCGGCGCGATGTAGAGATCGCCGTCGGCGCGCTGGTGGATCACGCGGCCCGCGATCGGCGACGAGACCGCGCGCGCGAAGCGCCGGCCGGTCCGCGCGATGACCGTGCGCCGTTCAACATCGCCGCCCACGGGCACGCGCATGACGCGCGTGAGATCTTCGGACGTGACACCGAGCCGGCGCGCACCGGCCACGCGCACCGGCGTCCCGTACGTCGTACCGGCGGCGACGATGTCGCCGGCGCGGACCGCCTGTCCCTCCGCCGCGCGCTCGCTCGCGCCGAGCGGCAGCGGATGATCGGCGGACCAGCGCCAGTACTTCCACGGCATCAGCGCGCCTCCGCCGGTAGGACATCGAGCGCCGAGTTCCAGCGCGCGAGGGTCGGGATGCGCTCCGCATCGCGCGGCGGGAGCGAGAGTGGGCGGCCGCGCGCGTCAATGACGACCCCGAGCTCCAGGTGCTCCGCGCGCGGACGAACGGTCGTGCCCGGCATGACGATCTCGACCACGCCCTTTGTCGGGACGAGAACGAACGAGCCGCGCGCGACGCGTTCCTCGATCACGCCGCTCGAATCCGTGATGCGGACGACTGCGGAACGACGCGGCCACATCTCGGCGACGATCGCAATGGGATCGATCGTCGGCAGTGTGGCGACTCTGCCGCGCGCGGCGAGAGCGCCCGCGGCGACGAGCGCGTCGTCCGGCGCGCGGGACACGAGGGTCGGTCCCGTGGCGCCGAATACGTCCATCGCGACGATCAGCGATTGCGCCGCGCGCGGAAGCTGTGCGAGCCGACCGGTGAGCACGACCAACGGAGCGGCCCATGCCGCCTCGAGCGACATGCCGGCGCGCTCGGCGTCCGCGAGCACATGCGCGATGGCCTCACGCGCGAGCGCCATCTCGAGCGAGAGCGCCAGTACCGACGCGGGGATCGCGTCCGGCCAGCGGGCACGGTTGAACACGCGCTCGAGGAGCGCCGGCGCCTCGACCGCGCGCGGGATCCAGCGACGCACGCGATCGAGACCCGCGCGCGCGACGACTCGGTCCGCTGCCGCGCCGACACCCAAACGCTCGTGGATACCGACAACGGCACCGTCCGGTCGTGCGTGGATCACCGAGGTCGCGCCGCCGGTCACGTCGAGCAGAACGACGTCGGCCTTGGCTTCCACCGCCATCGCGCGCGCAGCGGCCTCGAGCGCCTCGTCGCGCAGCACGACGTCCCCCTGCGCGCGACGGCGAACCGCGCGGAGACGGGCCACCAGGGCTTCGCGTCCAGCGGGCGTGCGAACGTCGGGCAGCGCCTCGATCGTGTTCGCCGGACACGACGCGGCGATCCGATCGCGAATGGCTTCGTCGGCGGAGACGAGGATGTGCGGCAGCGGGCGCTGCTGCGCGCAACCGAAGCGCAGTGCTTCGGCGAGCTCGACCAGACCATCGGCGTCCCTGCGATCCGTCGCGAGAGCGACGATGAGGTCGGGTTGCGCGTCCCGGAGGAACGCGCCGCGCTCGACGAAGGTGCGCCCGTCATGCGTGCCCACGAGTGCGACAAGGGACGCGCCACCGGAGAGCGCGCCGAACGCCAAGGCGCGCGCGAGCTGTGGATCGCGTCCGAGAAGCGCGGCGACGCGCACGTCGTCGCCGGGGATCACGCGAAGGACCGCACCGTCAGCCGCGCCGGGAGGGATGCGCTCTGTCCGCGCCTCGTGCGCGATCTCGACCGAAGCGACGAGCTCGGTCGAGGTGGTCACGCTGCGGTGACCGGTGTGCGTTTCACCGCGGCGACGAAGGCTTCGAAGATCTTGGTCGCGCTCGGTGACACCTGCGCGGTGCGCTCGGGATGCCACTGCACCGCGACGACCCAGCGGTGCGCGGGCGCTTCGAGCGCCTCGATGAGCTCGCCGACGTGCGCGGTGGCCACCAGGTCCGACGCGAGGCGGTCGGACGTCACCACCTGATGGTGGCTCGAGTTCACGATGAACGGCTCCTCGCCGCACGCCGCGGCGAGCTTTGACCCGGGCTCCGCGGCGACGACGTGACGCACCGCATCTGCGCCTGCCGGGTCATCCGCGACCGGCGCACCGGCCGGCGGGTACTTCGGCGAATGGCCGAGATGGTGCTGCTCCAGTGAGCCGCCGAAGCGGACGTTGATCAACTGGAGGCCGCGGCACACACCGAGGACGGGGATGTCACGCTCGAGGGCACGCTCGAGGAGCGCGAGCTCGATGGTGTCGCGCGCTTCGTCGATGTCAGTGGAGGCGATGTTGTCGGCGCCGTAGCGCTCCGGGTCGATATCCCCGCCTCCGCTGAGACACAGGCCGTCGAACTCGTCGGGCATTGCGTCGGTCGGGTGGATCGCGATCGGCTCGGCGCCGGCGCGCCGGATCGCGTCGAGATACTGATCTCGCGCGAGGACGCAGCGGGGCGCGTCGTGGCCGCACAGGGTGACTGCGATGCGGGGTCCCATCCATGTCCATGGTATTCGGTTTAGTGGAGCGCGCGGTGGTCTAGCCGCGCACGCTCTCGCGATCGATGAGTTCCACGAGCACGCCGTTCGCCGCGCGCGGATGAAGGAATGCAACGAGACCCTCGACGCCACGACGCGGCACGTGATCCACGAGCTCGACGCCTTCGTTCGCCAGGCGAACGAGCGTGCTCGCGAGGTCATCGACCAGGAAGCAAAGGTGATGCAGCGTGGGCCGTCCGCGCTCAGCGACGAAGCGCGCGACGCCGGACTCGGTATCGGTCGGCTCGAGCAGCTCGACACGCGAGCCGTCGCGCGTGGCGAATGCGACGCGCACGTGCTGGTCGGCGATGACGCGCGGCTCATCGACGCGGTAGCCGAGGACGTCACGGTAAAAGGGGATCGTTTCGGACAGCGAGGGCACCGCGACGGCGACGTGATGAAGCTCTCCGGCGCCGATGCCTTTCATGCGCTCGGCGCGTGGTACACGCCGAAGACGGTGCGCAGGTCGGCGCAGATCTCGCCAAGGGTCACGCCTGCCTCGACCGCAGCGACGATCGGCGGTACGAGATTGGCGGTCCCGCGCGCGGCCGTGAGGAGGTCGGCGCGAGCGCGCTCCACCGCCTTGCCGTCCCGCTTCGCCCGCACAGACCGCAGGCGCTCGGCGCGGCCGCGGACCATCGCGTCGTCGACGCGCTGGAGCGGCGGCACCGGATCGTCGCCCTCGGAGCGGTACGCGTTCACGCCGACGATGACCTTCTCGCCGCTCTCGACCGCCTTCTGCTGCTCGTACGCGGAGTCCTCGATCGCGCGCATCTGATAGCCCTTCTCGATCGCGGCAAGCGCGCCGCCCATGCCAGCGATCTTCTCGAGCTCAGCGTGAACGCGCCGCTCGATGTCCGCGGTGAGCGACTCGACCGCGTATGCGCCGCCGAGTGGATCGATCGTGTCGGCGGCGCCCGTCTCCTCCGCGATGATCTGCTGCGTTCGGAGCGCGAGACGCGCCGACTCCTCGCTCGGGAGCGCGAGCGCCTCGTCGTACGCGTTCGTGTGGAGCGACTGCGTCCCACCGAGCACGGCCGCGAGCGCCTCGATGGCCGTGCGCACGATGTTGTTGAGCGGCTGCTGCGCGGTGAGCGTCGACCCCATCGTCTGTGTGTGGAAGCGGAGCGCGAGCGCGTCCGCGGTCTTGGCACCGAACCGGTCGCGCATGACCTCGGTCCAGATGCGTCGCGCCGCCCTGAACTTCGCGACCTCTTCGAGAAGTGTCGAGTGGGCGGCGAAGAAGAACGAGAGCTGTGGCGCGAACGCGTCGACGCTGAGTCCGGCTTTGACGGCGCCGGCCACGTATTCGATCGCGTCGGCGAACGTGAACGCCAGCTCCTGGACGGAATCCGAGCCTGCTTCGCGGATGTGGTACCCGCTTATCGAGATCGGATTCCAGCGCGGCAGCTCTGTGGCGCAGTACGCGATGAGATCGGTCACGAGTCGGAGCGACGGCCTGGGCGGGAAGATGTACGTGCCGCGAGCGATGTACTCCTTGAGGATGTCGTTCTGCGTCGTGCCGCCGACGCTCGCGAGCGAGACGCCCTGCTTCTTCGCGACCGCCGCGTACATCGCGAGGAGGATCGCGGCGGTCGCGTTGATCGTCATCGAGGTCGTGACCTTGTCGAGCGGGATCCCGGCGAACAGCTGCTCGAGGTCGTCGAGGCTCGAGATCGAGACGCCGACCTTCCCCACCTCGCCGGCGACCTGAGGATCGTCCGCGTCGTACCCCATCTGTGTCGGGAGGTCGAACGCGACCGAGAGACCGGTCTGCCCATGCTCGAGGAGATAGCGGAAGCGCGCGTTCGTCTCCTCCGCCGTGCCGAACCCGGCGTACTGGCGCATCGTCCAGAGGCGGCCGCGATACATCGTGGGCTGCACACCGCGCGTGTACGGAGGTTCGCCCGGTTGCCCGAGTCGCTCGACAGCTTCGCGGTATGTCTCGTCGTTGGAATACGCCGGCGGCAGTGCCGCACCGTATGTCGTCTCGTGAGGCGCGCGCTCAGGAGTGCGGCGCGTGGCCACTAGCGCTTCGCACCGACCACGTACTGGAAGCGCTCGATCTTTTCGACGATCGGGGCGAGGAGCTCTCGGCGGATCCGGTTGTGCTCCTCGTTGCTGTCGTATGCGCGATACGCGGCCTCGTCGTCGAACTCGGCGATGAACGCGTAAGGCATGTTGCCGGCGCGTAGGTTCAGGTCGCGGCCCATCTCCCACCGCGAGCACCCCGCGAACGTGATCGCCTTCATGGCGCGCGCGATCGCCTCGACTTGCTCGGGCTGCGTGCCTTCCTTCACGCTGAACAGGACGACATTTCGGATCATCAGCGCGCTCTAAGGACCAGCTTTCCTTCGATCTTGCCGATCCGCTCTCGCGAAAGCGCCATCGGCTTGTACTCGCCGTTCGCCCACATCTTTGTTTGGTCGCCCCAGTGCGAAGAGAACGGTTGGCCGCTCTGACCAGTGGGAATGATAGATATCGAGGCGTCGACATCGGCGAGATCGACGATCTGCCGCTCCGACGCGTGGCTGCGCAGCGCGAACGGTCGCATCAACGAGTACGCGCCGTTGTTCGGCGAATAGCCGTCTCCGGCGCGGCGGACCGGTCCGATCGTGAGGAGGACGTCGAGCGGCTTCGCAGCGGACAGCGGATGCTCGAACGAGATCTTGTGCAGATCGCCCCAGCGCCATGATGCGGGCGTGCCGCCGAGGCGCGCGGTGAGGTCGCGCATCGCATCCTCGAGCGCTTGTGACGCGATCGCGTCGCGGTCGCCTGGTTCGCCGCTCGCGAGATCGGCGAACCACGTGCTCGATGGCGAGCCGATGAGGTCGTAGAGCGCGAACGTCGGACGGCCGTCGGTGAGGTATTGCTCGTACAGCGTCGGGCCGAGCTTGTCGCGGAACGTGCGCTCGCACATGTGGACGAGCCACGCTTCATACACCGCGGCGGCGGCCGAGTCGACGCTGAGAACGCCGTCCCAGTTCCGCACGAGGCTCTGCGCCTCGACCGCAAGCGGGCCGGCTGCGCGCGCCGACAGGATCGTGGCGCGGAAGCGCTGCACCGGCAGCGAGGTCACGTCGTTCTGCAGGGAGCGGAACCGCGCGACGTCCGCGCCGGTAATGCCCGCCAGCGCATTGCGCAGATATGCGTAGCGGAAGCCGGGATCCCACTCGCCCTCCCAGCCCGTCTCGGTCGCGCGGTCCACCGGGCGGTTGTTCGCGTTGACGACGAGGCCGCCAGGCGGGTCGAAGAGGAACGGGTTGTCGTCGGCGGGGCGCACGCCGCGCCATTCGTAGTCGCCGCTCCAGCCCGGCACCGGCAGCCGGCCGTCACCTGCCTTTCGATCGGGGAGCCGACCCACGAGCTGGTACCCGATGTGGCCGTCGACATCCGCGTAGCACGCGGACAGCGTCGCGCCGACAAAGAGCGCGGCCGCGGCGCGAAACTCGGTGAAGTTACGCGCGCGTGCCATGCCGAAGACCGCCTCGATCGTTCGCGTGCCTTCGAGCGCGCTCCAGCGCAGCGCGAGCTGCGCCTTCTGCTCTTTGAGGACCGGCGTGAGGATCGGCCCATGACGCGTGATCGCGACGTCGACCACGACGGGATCGGCGCGGCCCTTCACCTTAATCACTTCGCGCGTGAAGGTGGCGTTCTCCATTCGCCCTTCGTACTCGTAACGGCGCAGGTCCGCCGGATCCTGGCGCTCGACGAAGAGGTCCTGCGTGTCGGCGTACGCGTAGGTGAAGCTCCACGCGACGCGGTCGTTGTGCCCGATGACCACACCGGGCACGCCCGGGATCGAGAACCCGATGAGGTGGAGATCGCCCGCGTCGAGCGCGACCTCGTACCAGATGCTCGGATTGCGCACCGGCAGATGGGGGTCGCCCGCGAGCAGCGGCTTCCCCGACGCGGTGCGCGATCCGTTCAGCGCCCAGCAGTTCGAGCCGAGCCCCTGGCCCGCGCCGCCCAGAACGCTGGCGAGCGCTGCCGGTCCATCGCCCAAGAGACCAGGCGACATCTCCGGCGCCACGAGCGCCCACGCGCGCGAATCGTCGGCCACCGCGTTCGTCGATGCGTCCGGCAGCAGCGTCGCCAACACCTCAGGACCGAGACGCGCCGCGATGCTCGCGCGGAGCAGCTCCTGCGTGTAATTCCCCGCGGCGTCGTACAGCTGCAGCTTCGCGATCGCGAGCGTGTCCACGAGGGTCCATGGCTCCGGCCGGTAGCCGAGGATGGTGAACTCGACCGGCAGGCTCTCGCCGTGTTGCTCGAGGAACTTGTTCACACCTTCCATGTACGCCTCGACGAAGCCGCGCGCCTCGTTGGAGATCACGGACAGATCGAGCTGCGCAGCGCGCCCGAGACCGAGCGTGCGCATGAAGCGATCCGACTCGAGCCCGGGCTCGCCAAGCACCTCCGCAAGCCGCCCCTCCGCGGCGCGCCGGTAGATGTCCATCTGCCAGAGACGGTCCTGCGCCGTGACGTACCCCTGCGTGAAGAAAACGTCGTGCAGGTCGTCGGCGAAGACATGCGGTACGCCGTAGCCGTCGCGCAGCACCTCGACACGCTCGTGCAGGCCGAGGAGGCGCAGGTCAGCGTCGGTCGTCGGCAGCGGTCGCAGCAGGAGCAAGCCAAACGTTGTCGAGATCGCGCCGAGCACGACGAAGAGCACGATCCCGGCGACGATCAGCTTCCTCACTCCGCCTCCTCGAGCACGGCCAGCATCGCACCGCCCTCGACCTTCGTCCCGGCGCCGACGGCGAGTCGCACCACGCGCCCACGCGCCGGGGCGAGGAGCTCGTTCTCCATCTTCATCGCCTCGAGCGTCATGAGCGGCGCGTCGCGTTCAACGAGATCGCCTTCGGCGACGTGCACGGTCTTGAGCAGCCCGGGCATCGGTGCTCGCAGCTCGTGGCGACCACCGCGCGCTGCGCTCGTCCCACGCGCCGCGGCGACCGCGCGCTCATCGAGCGCGCTCGCCTCCACTTCGTGTCCGTCCACGAGTAGCCGCATCGGATCGGTCGTGAGCAACGTGATCTCGTGACTGCGGCCGACGATGTGCACCGACCATTGCCGGCCGCGCACGATCTCCGTCGTCTCGGCCGCGACCACCGCGTCGTCGATGAGGAAGCGGCCGTCCCCGGCGAAGTCGACGCGGACGCGACGATCGCCGACGCTGACCTCGTAGATCACCGCAGCGCCTCCTCGCGGCCCGCGCGCGCCCAGGTGCCGTCGGGGGCCGCGACCGATCGGCGCGCCGCGCGTCCGCGCGCTGCGAGCACCGCGACGAGCGCGGCCGCGGTGAGCGCGCTGTCGTCGAGCGTCGTCGGGGTGCGCGGAGGCCAGTGAGCCGCCACGTAGCCGGTGTCATAGCGGCCGGCGACGAAGTCAGGCTCATCGAGGACGTAGGAGTGGAACGCGAGGCTCGTCGGCAGTCCCGCGACGATCGTCTCGCGCACCGCGCGACGCGCGCGTGCGAGCGCCTCGGCGCGGTCGGCGCCGTGCGCGATGAGCTTCATGAGCAGCGGGTCGTAATCGCTCGTGACCGTGAGACCCTCGAAGAGACCCGAGTCCACCCGCACGCCGGGACCCGCGGGCTCGCGCAGCAGCGCGATGCGGCCGGTCGCGGGGATGAAGCCGCGCCGCACATCCTCGGCGGTGATGCGGCACTCGATGGCCGCGCCGCGGCGGCGCACGTCCTTCTGCGCGAAGGGCAGCGGCTCGCCCGCGGCGATCCGCAGCTGCAGCGCGACGAGATCGAGGCCGGTCACGAGCTCGGTCACCGGGTGCTCGACCTGCAGCCGCGTGTTCACCTCGAGGAATGAGAAGCCGCCGCGCGCATCCACGAGGAACTCGGCGGTGCCGGCGTTCTCGTAACCCGCGGCGCGCGCGATCCGCACCGCGGCGTCGCCGAGGCGTTCGCGGAGCGCATCGTCGATCGTCGGCGCCGGCGACTCTTCGATGAGCTTCTGGTGACGGCGCTGGATCGAGCAGTCGCGCTCGCCGAGCCACACGATCCCCCCTTGCGCGTCCGCGAGGAACTGCATCTCGATGTGGCGGGCGTTCTCGATGAGCTTTTCGACGAACAGCGCCGCCGAGCCGAACGCGCCCGCAGCTTCGCCGGAAGCGAGACGCCACGCGGCATCGAGCTCGCCGACCGACGCGACCGCGCGCATCCCCTTGCCGCCGCCGCCGCCGGCGGCCTTGAGCATCACCGGGTACCCGATGCGTTCCGCCTCGCGACGCGCGTGATCGAGACCCTGCAGCGGTTCGAGTGTGCCTTCCGCGACCGGGACGCCCGCTTCGCGCGCAAGGCGGCGGGCCTGCGTCTTCTCGCCGAGCCTCCGCTGCACGTCGCCGGGCGGTCCCACGAACACGAGACCCGCATCGCGGACGGCATCGGCGAACTCCGCGCTTTCCGACAGGAAGCCGTAGCCGGGATGCACCGCGTCGCACTTCGCGCGGCGCGCGACCTCGAGGAGCTTCGGGATCGCTAGGTAGCTCTCGCGTGGCGATGCCGGTCCGATCGGATACGCCTCGTCCGCGAGGCGTACGTGGAGGGCATCCCGATCGACGTCGCTGTACACAGCGACGGTACGGAGGCCGAGCTCGCGACAGGCGCGGATGACGCGCACGGCGATCTCGCCGCGGTTCGCGACGAGGACCGCTCTAAGTGTCGGCGTTCGCGCTACTCGCCGGCGTCGCGGAGGGCCCACTCGGGGGGATGCGCGTATGCGGAGTCCCAGCGACCGAACTCGCCGTCGATCCATTCGGGATCTGACTCGAGACAAGCGCGAAGCTTTCGGTAGAACGCATCCTGCTCCGGCGACTTCGCGTTCGCGACGTACGAATCACGGCTGGTGAAATGGACGATCAGGGACGCGCAACCCGCCTCCCTGTCCTCCCACATGATCTGCGCGCCAACGTAACCGATGGCACGCTTCTGCTCACGGTCGTCCCATTCCTTCCCGAGCGCCATGAATTCGCGCAAGCGATCCTTCCGCACCTTGAAGCGCGCGATCGTGCCGTACATCTCGTCCCCCTTCGCCCCTACAGCGGGATGTTGCCGTGCTTACGTTTGGGATTGGTGTCCCGCTTCCCTGCGAGAGAGCGTAGCGCGGCGATCAGCCGCGGGCGGGTCTCACGCGGCTCGATGACGTCGTCGAGGTAGCCGCGCTCGGCAGCGACATATGGATTCGCGAAGCGCTCGACGTACGTCGCGACGAGCTCCTTCCGCTTGGCTTCCGGATCCTTCGCGCGTTCGATCTCCTCGCGGTACACGATGTTCACCGCGCCCTCGGGACCCATGACCGCGATCTCCGCGCTCGGCCACGCGACGTTGTAGTCGCCGCGAATGTGCTTGCTCGACATCACGTCGTACGCGCCGCCGTAGGCCTTGCGCGTGATGACGGTGAGCTTCGGCACGGTCGCTTCCGCATACGCGTAGAGAAGCTTCGCGCCGTTGCGGATGATGCCGCCGTGCTCCTGCGCGGTGCCCGGGAGGAAGCCCGGCACGTCGACGAAGGTCACGAGCGGGATGTTGAACGCGTCGCAGAAGCGAACGAAGCGCGCCGCCTTGACCGACGCGTCGATGTCTAGGACGCCGGCTAGCACCATCGGCTGCTGCGCGACAATCCCGACGCTGCGGCCATCCAGCCGCGCGAAGGCGCAGATGATGTTGCGCGCCCAGCCCTCGTGCACCTCGAGGAACTCGCCGTCGTCGCAGACCCGCCGGATCGCCTCCTTCATGTCGTACGGCTTGCTCGCGGCATCGGGCACCAGCGCATCGAGCTCGCGGTCCTTGCGGTCGATCGGGTCGTCCGTCGGAACGACCGGAGCGGGATCGAGATTGTTCGACGGCAGGTAGCCGATAAGACGCCGGAGCAGTTGCAGGCAGGAGATCTCGTCGTCGCACTCGAAGTGCGCGACGCCAGAACGCCGGGCGTGGACATCCGCGCCGCCGAGCTCGTCGAGTGTCACGTCCTCGTGCGTCACGGTCTTCACCACATTCGGCCCGGTCACGAACATGTACGACGTGTCGCGCACCATCGCGATGAAGTCGGTGATCGCCGGCGAGTAGACCGCGCCGCCCGCGCACGGACCGAGGATCGCCGACAGCTGCGGGACGACGCCGGACGCGAGCACGTTGCGCAGGAAGATGTCGGCATAGCCGCCGAGCGACACGACGCCCTCCTGGATGCGCGC